>Ga0105248_10007621_pt1 | contig 11892 bp, 9 predicted proteins | sample KBSS34metaG_FD_81524 | JGI IMG/M metagenome (GOLD analysis project Ga0105248, IMG submission 81524) | Switchgrass rhizosphere microbial communities from Kellogg Biological Station, Michigan, USA - KBS S3-4 metaG | ecosystem: Host-associated > Plants > Roots > Rhizosphere > Soil | place...
ACCATCGTCGAAGAGAAGATTTACCACGACGCCGGCGCGACCACGGAACAGCACATGCGCCGCGGCGAACTGCTCCGGCTGATCCGCGAAGCCGGACGCGAGCCGGTCGAGCGCGACACGCGCTACCAGCGCGTCGAACGGACGGAAAACGTGTTCACCGTCCTGGTGTAGGCGTCCCGATTCCCATTTCATGAAGCAGATCGTTCAACTGGAGGACGTGATGGAATACGTCCTGCGGAATCGCGCGTCCAACGTCGGCATCGCTCCGATTGCGGACCTGATGGAGCGGATGTTGTGGCTGCTCGCGGACGGCGACGAAGTGCTGCGCGTGCGCAAGGCGTGGCTCGAAGACCAGGAAGACGTCGAAAAGGTCCGCGTGGCGCTGGCGATGAGCGAGACGTTTCCGTATGAGAGCCGCGAGGAGATGGTGGAGCAATTCGCGCGGCTGACGGCGCGCTGGCCGATCCTGCGGTCCACCTGCGACGCGATGCTGGAGACCTGGGATCAGGATCATCAGGGACACCTCCAGAAAAACCGCGACCGTTAGGGACTCAAGCTGCTGTCTAACTGTGAGTGCCCGCCCTGCGTGTTGCACTGCGGAGCGTCGTGGACGCGCGGATTCACGCCTTCAGGATTTGCGGCGGCGCGTACCGGCTCAGCACCAGCAGCTCGTGCCGGTCGAGCAGCACGAACACCGTATAGGTCATGCCGCAGTCCACCAGCAGCACCGGGTAGTCGTGGGGGTGGAGCTGCCGGAAATCCGCTTCGGTCGCGCGGCCCTCGCGGAAATATTCAAACAGGCCGCTGGGGGACGTCAGCCGGTATTCCATAGCGAAGCGGTGCGGACACGACTGCTTGCTCATCAGAGTTTTGGACGCGCCGTTTTCGACGGCCACGCTATCCGCGCCGATCGTCAAAACGCGGACGCCTCCGGACTTCCACGTTCCGGCGAAGCGTTTCGGCAGGCCATCGACGCCTTCCGCATCCGCCGCCAGCCGCAGTTTCGTCTTCACGTAGACCGGAAGGCCCAGAACGCCCTTGCACCATTCGCGCTGGTTCGAGGCCTCCGGCATGGAGCAGGCAAAAAACAAAACGGTCAGCAGCGCCGCGATTCCAGGTGCCACGATCGCTCGGCCGGACAGAGGAGCCTTCGAATACGAGACTCCAAAACACAGCAGGCTCGCGAGCGTCAGCCAGAATCCGCCCCACTGCGCGTACCAGAACACTTCGGTGAAGTCCAGAACGCCGGTGGCTCCGCGCGGATCCAGATACAACCAGGGGCTGAAGACCACCAGCAGGAATGCGCCGGCCGCCAGAAGAATCGTTCCCAGAATATACATGTGCCCCTCCTCATCGAGTAGGGCGCAGGCAAGCGCGGGAATCGCTCAGGGGAATCAGGCGGCGCGGTCGGACCGCAGCCGGATATCCACGATCTTCGACGTAATGATCGGGCCGTCGAAATCGGGATGGCGGAATTCCAGGTGCATCCCGCGGCCGACGTAGGCGGCCTTCAGCATCGACCCGCCCCAGTTGGACCCGCTGATCTGGACCTTCACCGGTTGCGGACAGTATTCGGGATGCCCGCAGATCAGCGCTTCGCCCTGGTGGATCAAAACGATGGTGTACCAACGGTTCGCGGTTTCGACCTCCAGCGTGGACTTCTCGGGCAGGTCCTTCAAATAGACGCCGCCTTCGATTTCCGACTGGACGATATTCGAGTTCACTTGATCGCTCAGGTTGCGATGTGGTGAAAAAGAAGTCCCGCGCATTCCTGACTTTATTCTATAGCCGAAAATCGTGCTGCGAAAAAGGGCCTCCGGCCGGACGATCCCTGGTAGCATGATGCGCATGCGTTTCGCCCTCATCGCGCTGGCCTGCGTCGCCTCGTCCGCAGTCGCGCAAGTGCAAGTGATTACTTGCGGAACCGGATCTCCACTGGCCGACGCGGACCGCGTCTCCGCGTGTGTCGCCGTGGTCGCGAACGGCGAAATGATCGTCATCGACTCGGGTCCGGGATCGTCGCGGAAGATGCAATCGCTGAATCTTCCGCTGGCGAATTTGCGCGGGCTGTTCCTCACGCATTTGCATTCCGATCACATCGGTGATGCAGGCGACGTAATGACGCAATCGTGGATCGCCGGACGTTCCGCGCCGATGGCGCTCTACGGTCCGAAGGGCGTGGAACAGGTCGCGCAGGGCCTGCTGCAGATCTACGCCGCCGACATGCGATATCGCATCGATCACCACGGCGATGCCCAGCTTCCCCGCAGGGCCTTCGGTGTGGTCGCGCATCCGGCGGAGCCCAAGGCCAACGATCGCGTCGTCGTTTTCGAAGCCGATGGCTGGAAGGTCGAGGCGTTTCTTGTCGACCACGCGCCCGCCGCTCCCGCGCTCGGATACCGCATCGAGAAGTCCGGACGCATCATCGTTGTCAGCGGCGATACCGGCAAATCCGCGAACCTGGTCCGGCACGCCGCCGGCGCCGACCTGCTAATCCACGAAGTAATGGCGAAGGATCTGGTCGCCATCGTGGTTGGCATGCTCAAAGCCAATGGGCAGGCCCGGCGCGCCAAAATGTTCGGAGACGTCCTGACGTATCATGACTCTCCCGAAGATGCGGCGCGCGCGGCCGCCGAGGCGAAGGTCGATACGCTCGTCCTCACGCACATGGTTCCGGTTCCGAATGCGCAGAATATGGCGCGCTTTACCGCCGGCATCGCGGAAATGTTTCCAGGAAAAGTCGTCGTCGCCAGGGATGGCCAACGCTTCGATCTGGCGGCGAAGTGACCGGCTGTTACGCGGGCGGTGGTATACTCCTTCGATTAGCCGCGTCGAAGCGGATTGACCAGAACTATGCCAAATAACCAAGCGAATGCGGCCAAAACGTCGCCCGCCGTTCTAGGACCTCTCGAATTTTCCGTCATTGAAGTGCTGTGGCAGCACGGCGAGAAAAACGTCCGCGAAGTCACCAACTTGCTGACTCGACCGCTGGCGTACACCACCGTGATGACCACGCTCGACCGACTGTACAAGAAGGGCTTGCTGCACCGGCAAAAAGTCGATCGCGCTTTCTTCTACTCGGCGCGGTTTTCCCAGGAAGAAATTGACCGGAAGCGAGCGCACGAATTCATGGCTCCGTTCCTCGACAGCCCCGGACAACTGCGCGAGCTGCTGGTTTCGTGCCTCGTCGACGTGGCCAGCCAGAACGACGAAGCGATCCTCGACGAACTCGAGCGTCGCATCAAATTAAAGCGGGAAGAATTGGGAAAGAAGCGCGAACAGTGACTTTGGATTACACCCTCCGCATGGCCTGCTTGTGCCTGGCGGTGTTCTTCCTGACCCACATGGCGGTGGGCCTCGTCGTTGTGCAGGTCTCGCCCTACCTCGTGAGAATCCTCGCGAGGCACCGCGCCGCCGTCGCCGCTCGCGCCACATTGGCCCTCCGCGCATTGCCGTTCTCCCTGGCGTTCGTGCTGGTCGTCGTGTTCTGCGTGCCGAGCTATTTGCGGTTCGAACCGCCGAGCGCACAGGAGTCGATCGGCCCTGCGTGCATCGCAGCCGCCGCCCTGGGCCTGAGCGTTCTCTTGCTCTCGCTGATTCATGGCTTGCGGGTCAGCCTCCAGTCAGCGCGTCTCGTGAGGGATTGCAATCGCGCCGGCCGTGCGTCCCGCGGGCCTTCCTCCGTGCTCGTGGTCGATGATCCGAGCCGGCTGGTGGCGCTGCTCGGCATCCGCCGGCCGCAAATCGTGGTCTCCGCCGGAGCACTGAAGCGCCTCTCGATTTCACAGATCGCCGTTGCCATCCGCCACGAGCGCGCGCATCAGGAATCGCGTGACAACGCCAAGCGTCTGCTTCTGTCGCTGCTGCCCGGCCTGCTTCCGGGCTGGAACGGCTTCGAGCACCTGGACGCCTCCTGGCGCCGCTTTGCCGAATGGGCCGCCGACGATCGCGCCTGCAACGGACGCCCCGCGCGGGCTCTTGCTCTTGCCGATGCCCTGGTCCGCATGGCCCGGCTGACGCAATCGAGCCGGATGGCCGCGCTGGCCACGCCGCTATTGGCCGAAGATCAGGAGCTGCCTACCCGCGTCGAACGCCTGCTGGCCAATCTGCCGGCGGCCGCGCCCTGGACCCCCTTTATGCGCCTGACCGCGGCAGGCGTCGCCACCGCCGTCATCGGCGCCGTCATTCTGTTCGGCCTCGACGGCCAGCACGTGGTCCACGTCCTGCTCGAGACCCTGGTCGACTAACAACGCGCGACCTCGAGGCGCACCGTCAGGAGCGCGTAACAACTCCTCGGCCCCCACCGATCGGCTTGAACCCCGATCGTCAGCGAGGGGACTCCGCCTTCTCACAACCCCGGGGCGTGACGTCCGGGGACTCCTCCCGAGGTGCCCACATCTACGGCTTGAACCCCGAGCGTCAGCGAGGGGACCCCAGCCCCGGGATACTAAATCTCCCGAGCAGCCGTCAGAAACGCTAATATCCGTCCCGGATGGTCGCGGTCGGCTGCACGACGCCATCACTTCCCCCGCCGGCCGTACTTCTTCGTGAACCCGGTGCCCAGATTCGTCACCGAAAACGATCCATCGTCGTTCGCCGACAGCGCGATCGCCTTCCCCTGACACGCTTCCTCCGGATTCGCAATTCGCTGCGCCGGAACATTATGCGCCGGACCACCCTCCACGCTGAAATGCAGCTGCCACAGATCTTCGAGTCCCGGCGAATCGCAAACGATCTGCCACGCCGCCGGAGCTCCCCCTTTTCGCGCGCCGTTGTTCATGATCGCCACGCGAGGATGCAGCGCGGCGACGAGTTGCGGAGATCCCGATTGCGCCAGCCCGTGATGCGACGTCACATACACATCCACGTTCGGAACCTTCGCCGTAGGGCAAACCAGTTCCAGCTCCTTGTTCCACGTGAGGTCGCCCAGATCCACCATCCGGAACTTGCCGTACGTGATGAGAGTCCCCAGCGACCACGCATTCTCCGACGAATCCTCGGCCTGTTTCTGCGCGCTCGCACAAGAGGCATTGGCCTTCCCCGCCCCGCGGACCGCCTTCGCGTCCCCGGCCGCCGTCACCACCTCCACGCGCAGCCCGCGGATCGGCAGGACGTCGCCGGGCTTCACCACCAGCCGCTTCGCCTTTTGAAACGCCGTCTCGTATCCGGACCACAGCGCCTTCGCGTCCACGGACGTCTCGCGGTTCGGCCCGTGATCGATGAACGTGCCGATCGGAATCCGCGCCGCCAATTGCGGTACACCGCCCACATGATCGCTGTGATAATGGGTAATCAAAACATAGTCGATTTTCTGGAGACCGGCGGATTTGGCTTCGGCAACGATCCGGTCCGCATCCCGCCCGTTCCGTTCCGGATACCCCGTATCGATGAGCAGCGATTCGCCCGACGGAGCGATCACCAGCGTCGCCTGTCCGCCTTCGACGTCGATAAACCGGACTTCGAGCGGCTTGGCGGCGAAGGCCGAAACAACGCAGATGAAAAAGAGAGCGAATTTTGTCATGGTGGGACCGCCTTTGAAGCGCCGGCGCGCGGAATCGCCCACCAGAATAGCGTGCAGCGTCCAGGTCATAGGCCAGGAAGCCCGTGCGACTGAATTGTTTTCGCCGGCACGCGCCAGTTTTGGAACTTTTGCAGGCCGGCAAACGAATACGTTGCAGCGGTGAAGCTCGTCCCCTTGCACGCCGTTCCGTGTTTGACCGTCTCAACAGAATTGAGGATCTATGAATCGCGTCGTATCGATGCCTGGAAGAAGATTGTTCGTGACCGGCGCAGCCGCCGCCGGATTGTTGCTTTCGTCGAGCGCGCCTCTGCTGGCACAACAGTTTGAAGTCGCCTCGATCAAGCCCTCCGCACCGGGATCCAACCGCGTGCAAGTGCAGATCGCGCCCGGCGGCCGCTTCACGGCGAACAACGTCAACGTCCGGTTCCTGATGCAGCAGGCCTTCGGAATCCGCGATTTCCAGATTTCCGGAGCCCCGTCGTGGACCAACACCGAGCGCTTTGACATCACCGCCAAAGCCGAAGGCGCAGCCACCGCCGAAGAGCTGAAGCCCATGCTCCAGGCGCTGCTCGAAGAACGCTTCGGGCTCAAATTTCATCGGGAGACGAAAGACGCGATGGGGTACTCGCTGGTGGTCGGGAAGAACGGCTCGAAACTGAAGCAAGTCGGCGATGAGCCTACGGGCGGTCCTGGTGGACCCGGTGGGCCTCCTCCCGGAGGTCCTGGTGCCGGTCCTGGCGGTCCGCCTCCTGGCGCCGAAGGCCCTCGCGTGTTCAACCGTCAGGGACCCGGCGGTCCGGGCGGTCCCGGAGGACCCGGCGGCGGACGCGCTGGAATGTTCCGCATGGGCCGCGGCTTGATCGAAGCCAACGGCGTGCCGGTGACGATGCTCGCGAACCAGCTCTCGAACCAGCTCGGCCGCAAAGTCGTCGACAACACCGGCCTCAAGGGCATCTACGACATCAAGCTCGAATGGACCCCCGACGACAGCCAGCAGCAGGGTCCGCGCGACATCGGCACCGAGACCGCCGCGCCGATCGATTCCACCGGACCGTCCGTGTTCACCGCTCTCCAGGAACAGCTTGGCCTTAAACTGGAAGGACAAAAAGGACCCGTCGACCTGGTCGTCGTCGACAAAATCGAAAAGCCTGTAGAGAACTAATCGCGCGTTTTTTCGTATCTCCAGGCAAGCCCAAAAACGAAATGAGAAGATACCTTCGCTATTGCGCTGTTGCCTGGCTCCAAATCGCCGCGCTGCTCGCATCGGAACACAAGGGCGTCGTCACCTTCGGCGGCCTTCCCCTCCCCGGAGCAACCGTTCGAGCCTCGCGCGGCGACCAGCATTTCGCCACCATCAGCGATCCGCAGGGCGCGTATTCCTTCGCCGATCTTCCGGATGGCGTATGGGCTATCGAAATCGAGATGCTGTGCTTCTCGCCCTCGAAGCAGGAAGTCACGGTGATCGCGGGAGCGCCCGTCTCCGAGTGGAGCCTCAAGCTCCAGCCCATTGCGGAGATCAATGCCGCCGCCGTGGCCGCGCCTCCGCCACCGCCCACTTCCGTCACAACGACGCCCACGACGACGGCAGCATCCAACAAGAAGCCCGCGAAGGGCAAAGGTGTTCCGCCGCCCGCAGCCAACACCTCCACCGGATTTCATCGCGCCGAAGTGAACGCGACCGCCAAGCCCGCCGGAACTCCAGGAACGCCCGCGCCGCCCGATGCCTCCCCGTCCGCTGAAACCGCGGCCGAGCTCAACCAGAAAGCCGCCGACGGCTTCCTCATCAACGGCAGCTCCAACAATTCCGCGAGCACTCCCTTCGGACTCGCCGGAGCTTTCGGCAACAATCGCCGCGGCGCGCGCTCGCTCTACAACGGCAACATCGGCCTGATCGTCGACAACTCGAACCTCGACGCGCGCTCCTATTCGCTCACCGGCCAGGACACCGTCAAGCCCGACTTCAACCACCTCACCGCCACGTTCTCTTTTGGTGGACCGCTGAAGATTCCGCGCCTGCTGCCCAACGGACCCAATTTCATCGTGAATTACCAGTGGACCCGCGACCGCAACGCGAGCGTCGCTACCGGCCTGATGCCCACTGCGCTCGAGCGTGAAGGCAATCTCTCGCAGACCGCGGCTCCGATTTACGATCCATCCACCGGACTGCCGTTCTCGGGCAACATCATTCCCAAAGCCCGCATCAGCGCGCAGGCCCGAGCGCTACTCGACTACTATCCGCTGCCGAATTTCGAAGGCGGCTCGCGCTACAACTACCAGATCCCCCTCGTCGGAGCGAGCCATCAGGACAACCTGCAAACGCGCCTGAACAAGACGCTGGGCCGCAAGAATCAGCTTTCCGGTAGCTTCGCGTTCCAGAGCATCCGGACCAGCAATCCGAATCTGTTCTCGCTGCTCGACACCTCGCGCTCCTTAGGCCTGAACACCGGCATCAACTGGCGCCACGCCTTCACCACGCGCTTGTCGCTGACCATGGGCTTCCAGTACAGCCGCCAGAACACGCGCCTGACGCCCTTCTTCGCGGATCGCTTCAACGTCTCCGCCGACGCCGGAATCACCGGAAATAACCAGGAATCGCGCAATTGGGGCCCGCCGCAGCTATCGTTTGCGAACGGTATCAGCGGACTCTCCGACGCCCAGCAGTCGCTCGTCCGCAACCAAACCAATTCGCTGTCGGTCGCAGGATTCTGGAATCGCGGACGCCATTCGGTGTCCTTCGGCGGCGACCTGCGCAAGCAGCAATTCAATCTGCTCTCACAGCAGGATCCCCGTGGAAGCTTCACCTTCACCGGAGCCTCCACGCAGGGCGTCGTCAACGGACAGCCCCTGCTGCAATCCGGTTCGGCGCTCGCCGGCTTTTTGATCGGCGTGCCCGACACCAGTTCCATCGCCTTCGGCAACGCCGACAAGTATCTCCGCGCTGGATCCTACGACGCCTACATCACCGACGATTGGCGCGTAAATCCCGGCCTGACCATCAACGCCGGAGTCCGCTACGAATACGGCTCGCCCATCACCGAACTCTACGGACGCCTGGTGAACCTCGACCTCACGCCCGGCTTCACCGCGCAGACGCCCGTCATCGCTTACAGTCCGACGGGCAAGCTGACCGGGCAATCCTATCCGGATTCGCTGGTGCATCCCGACAAGGGCGGAATCCAGCCCCGCGTCGCGCTGTCGTGGCGCCCCTTCGCCGCGTCCTCGATGATCGTCCGCGCCGGCTACGGCATCTACTACAACTCCTCGGTGTATCAGACCATCGCGACGCAGATGGCCCAGCAATCGCCGCTCTCCAAAAGCCTGAGCGTCCAGAACACGCCCGCGAATCCCTTGACCCTCGCGAACGGCTTCAACGCGACGCCGGGCATCACGCCGAATACCTTCGCCGTCGATCCGAATTTTCAGGTGGGCTACGCGCACAACTGGCAAGTCTCGGTGCAGCGCGACCTGCCTGCCGCGCTCGTGTTCCAGGCGACCTACCTCGGCATTAAAGGAACGCGCGGCGTCCAGGCGTTTCTCCCGAACACGTATCCGACGGTCGCGCTGAACCCCTGCCCATCGTGTCCCTCGGGCTTCACGTATCTCACCTCGAACGGCAACTCGACGCGGGAATCCGGTCAGTTGCAAGTGCGCCGACGCTTGCATGCGGGCGTCGCCGCCACCGTGAATTACACCTTTTCGAAATCCATCGACAACGCCGCCCTCGGCGGCCGCGGACAGAGCGGCTCGCTGATCGCGCAGGACTGGCTCGACCTCGGCGCCGAACGCGCTCTCTCGAATTTCGATCAGCGCCACCTGCTCACCATCCAGACGCAATACACCACCGGCATGGGCCTGCGCGGCGGCGCACTGATGTCCGGCTGGCGCGCCTCCATCCTCAAGGAATGGACCCTGACCACGAACTCCACCATCGGCAGCGGACTCCCGCTCACGCCGGTGTATCTCTCCGCCGTCCGCGGCACCGGCGTCACCGGCAGCCTGCGTCCGGACTTCACCGGAGCCTCGATCACCGACGCGCCCGCGGGCCTCAACCTGAATCCCGCCGCGTTCATCGCCCCGCCTGCGACACGCTTCGGCAACGCGGGCCGCAACAGCATCACCGGTCCGAATCAGCTTCTGTTCGGCGCGTCGCTCAGCCGCACCTTCCGCTTCCGCGACCGCATCAGCCTTGACGCGCGAATCGATGCGGCCAACGTCCTGAATCATCCGACCTACCCCAGTTGGAACACCATCGTCGGCAACGCGCAGTTCGGCCTGCCGCTGGTCGCGAATGCCATGCGAAGTGTCCAGACCACCATGCGAGTGAGGTTCTAACGCGATGCGCACCGCCCTCGTTTTCCTGTTGATCGAAGCCCTGGTCGCCAACGCGCAGCAAGTGGGCCAGAACGCCAGCGCCCCCAAGGACGCCGCTACCTTTCAAACCAGCTCGCAGCTGGTGGTGGAAACCGTCGTCGTAAAGGACAAAAGCGGCAAGACCATCGAAGGACTCACTGCGAAAGATTTCACGGTCACCGAAGACGGCGCCGCGCAGACCATCAAGTTCTTCGAGTATCAGCAGCTCGACGAAATTCCGAAAGCTCCGCCGACGCCGAAGACCGTCGACCTCGGGCGTCCGCGGCCGTTCGACCGGCTGACGAAAACGCAAATCGCGCCGGAACAGCCGGGCAGCACGCGCTATCGCGACAAGCGCCTGCTCGCCCTGTATTTCGACATGACCGCGATGCAGGAAGCCGATCAGATGCGTGCGCTGACCGCGTCGCAGAAGTTCATCCGCACGCAAATGACGCCCGCCGACCTGATGTGCATCATGGTCTTCAGCGGCGGCGCCGTCCTGGTGCATCAGGACTTCACCGACGACCGCGAGCGCCTGCTCAGCGTCCTGCAGACTTTGATCGTCGGCGAAAACCAGAACAGCGCCGATCTCGGCGACGCGAGTTCCTCCGACACCGGAGCCGCCTTCGGACAGAACGACGGCGAGTTCAACATCTTCAACACCGATCGTCAACTGTCGGCGCTCCAGACCGCCGCGAAGATGCTCGGCGGCCTGAATGAAAAGAAGTCGCTGATCTATTTCGCCAGCGGCCTGCGGCTCAACGGAGTCGACAACCAGGCGCAGTTGCACGCGACCATCAACGCGGCCATCCGCTCGGGCGTGTCCTTCTGGCCGATTGACGCGCGCGGACTCGTCGCGCAGGCCCCGCTCGGCGACGCGACCAAAGGCTCGCCCGGCGGCCAGGCCATGTACACCGGCGGCGCCGCGCAGGCCATGCAGGCGAATTTCCAGCGCTCGCAGGACACGCTCTGGTCCATCGCCGCCGACACGGGCGGCAAAGCCCTGCTCGATAGCAACGACCTCGGAGCCGGTATCGCGCAGGCGCAGCGCTCGGTCGCGAGCTACTACATCCTCGGCTATTACACGACGAACACGGCGCTCGACGGCAAGTTCCGCCGCATCAAGATCACGCTCAATAACGGCATGGCGGCGAATCTCGAATACCGCCAGGGTTATTTCTCCGGCAAGCAATTCGGCAAGTTCACCCAGGCCGACAAGGAGCGCCAGCTCGAAGACGCGCTGATGCTGGGCGATCCGGTGACGGAACTCACGATCATGATGGAGATCGATTATTTCCAGCTGAACCGCGCCGAATACTTCGTGCCCATCGTCGCCAAGATTCCCGGCAGCGAACTCGCGCTCGCCCGCAAAGGCGGCGCCGAGCATACGCGCATCGACTTCATCGGCGAAATCAAGGACGAGTACGGCACGACCATCCAGAACGTCCGCGACAAAGTCGACGTGAAACTCAGCGACACCACCGCCGCCGAACTCGTGAAGCGCCCCATCGAATACGACACCGGCTTCACGCTGCTGCCCGGCAAGTACAAGGTGAAGTTCCTCGCGCGCGACGCCGAGACGGGCCGTATCGGGACTTTCGAAACCAAGTTTCTGATTCCGAATCTGAACAAGGAAGACAAGCGGATCCCCATCAGCTCGGTGGTCCTCAGCAGCCAGCGCGTCGACCTGAAGGACGCGCTCTACAGCGCGATCAAGGAGAAGGATAAGTCGGAGGTCGCGAATCCGCTGGTGCAGGATGGCCAAAAGCTGATCCCCAGTGTCACGCGCGTCTTCAATCGCAATCGCGAGATGTACGTCTACCTGCAGGCGTATCAGCCGAACGCGGCATCCGTCCAGCCGCTGGTCGCCTTCGTGACGTTCTACAAAGGGCAGACCAAGGCGTTCGAGACGGCTCCGCTCTCGGTGACCGAAGGCCTGAACAATCGCCTGAAGACGGTGCCGCTCAAGTTCAGCCTGTCGCTGGCGAAGCTCCCGCCCGGCGAATACAACTGCCAGGTGA
>Ga0105248_10007623_pt1 | contig 11890 bp, 12 predicted proteins | sample KBSS34metaG_FD_81524 | JGI IMG/M metagenome (GOLD analysis project Ga0105248, IMG submission 81524) | Switchgrass rhizosphere microbial communities from Kellogg Biological Station, Michigan, USA - KBS S3-4 metaG | ecosystem: Host-associated > Plants > Roots > Rhizosphere > Soil | place...
CCGTTGACGACCGCAGTGTCGAAGCCATCACCACCTTCGAGCACGTCTGTGCCGTCGCCGGGGTTCCAGATCATCGTGTCGTTGCCTGCTTCGCCGAAGACGTGATCGGTGCCCTGCCCGCCCGTCAGCGTGTCGTCGCCAGCACCGCCGAAGAGTGAATCGTCGCCTGCGCCGCCGAGCAACCTGTCGGCACCGTTCGACCCGTGGATCGTGTCGTTACCAGCGCCGCCGTCGACGGTGATGCTGATCAACGAAGCAAGGTCGCCGCTGGTAGAGAAATTATCATCGCCCCCGCCCATGTTGACGGACAGATTCTCGGTGGAGCCGATATCGATCGAGAAGGGAGCCGGACTGACGCGTTCGAAATCGACGCGGTCGCCGTTCGCGGCCACGGTGAAGGTTTCGGCTCCATTTCCGCCGTTCACTTCCGCCGTGTCGACGCCATCGCCGCCTTCGAACAGGTCGCTGCCGTCGCCTGGATTCCAGATCAGCCGGTCGTTGCCGTCGCCGCCGAACATGTGGTCAGAGCCAGCGCCGCCGGTCAGCGTATCGTTGCCGTCGCCGCCGGAGAGGACGTCATTGCCGCCGCGGCCGAACAGCACGTCGTTACCCGATCCGCCGTTCAACTCGTCGTTGCCGCTTCCGCCCGTCAGCGTGTCATCGCCGGCGCCACCGAACAGACGCGCTGCCGGCAGGATGCCGTTGGTTTCGTCGAGCGTGATGACGTCATTGCCTGCACCGCCAAACGCGGTGATGAGGTCGGTGTTGATAACCGTTGCGACGCCGCCGTCGATCGGGACGGTGCCGCCGTTACCGACGAGGTCGCCCGCCGCATCGCGGCTAATGGTCAAGGACCCGTCGTCATTGCCCCCATGAAACATGAGGTGCCCGGGGTGCGCCTGGAATCTAGCGGTAAAACTCATTGATAAGTCTCCATGATGGTCCAGCCCTCCTCGTCGGTGGTGGGGGAACGCTAACTGGGTTCATTTGCTGGAACGTCGGCCGTCGCCCGATCCAGGAACTGTTTTTGATCTTTTCTGGGGAACAGGAGGATCGCTCTTCGCGAAGCGTTGCTTGGCGAAGCTGGCTTCAGTCCTCGACGAGGTCATGCCGTATTAGCGGGCGTCGGCAACGCCGCGAATGACCGTTCCACCCGCAGGCTTGATTAAAACGCCGCGTGAGTGCGAATTTCTCGATTACTGAGAACGAGTCAGTCATTGAACTCGGCTGCGCGAATGTCTGCTTTCGACCCATTGCGGACATTGGCTTAGGTGCAGGGTCATTCACGAACGCAGATGAGCGCCACAAACGAAAAGCGGCCTAGCAAGGGGAACGCTAGGCCGCTCGGGTTTCGGCCTCAGCACCGAATAACCCCATCGCCAAAACTACCGGAATGCGGGAATTGTCCCATCCGCGTTATTCCCGGGCGTGGGCGCGACCTGACCCTCGGTAGCCCATGCGGAAGGATACGGATGTTGATCCCATATGACTTCACGCCACCCATGCGGGGGCCGAGCGAGCTGCTGAAATCTCAAAAGGGCTGAGCACAGCGCCTCGGAGGAATATGCCGGCATCTAAATGGTCACAGAAGCCGTATGGTAATGGTGAGCAAGCAGGTCGGCATCAAACTGGCCGTGTCCAACGGTGACGACACTGCCCGACAGAATGACATCGCCCTCCTCTGAACCACAACCTTGGCGAACCGTAGCGATCATTTCGCTTGGGCGCCCAACGAACCGACCCTGGCGAAGTGCGATGGCTTCTCCCGGAGCGGCAAATCCGTGACGGACGAGTAATCCCGCGACAGGACCTGCCGCTGAACCAGTCGCGATATCCTCGACCGACCCCGCATTGTCCCATGTTCGGCCTTCGCGCGCATCAAGATCGAAGAGATAAGCGAACTTCGCCCCGACAGTTGCGAGCCGCTCTTCGAGGTCCGTACAAACGATCCTCGCGCGTGCGAGACCATCCCCGGAGACCGGGACCAGGAGATAGGGTAGACCGGTTGACGCTATGCAAAGAGGCAACCTCGGATCCAGGTGCCTGGGTTCGAGGCCAAAGCAATTGAGCCAGGCGGGTTCGCAGCCAACGGGCATCTCCTCGCCGAAACTGACGCGGCCCTGATTCATGCTGACGCAGTAGTGCTCGCCATTACGACGGCTCGTCATCATGACGTTCCCGGCGGCAAGGTGCAGCTGGCATTCGTACGCGGCTTCGCCTGTGCGCTCGTGAAGTACGGCCGCGGCGCCAATTGCCGGGTGACCGGCAAAGGGCAGCTCCTCCTCCATTGTGAAAACGCGAGCAGAAAAAGCGTCGGGGTTGGCCGTCGGTGTGAGGAAAATTGACTCGAACTGGCGCAGCTCCCGAGTCAACGCCTGCATGAACTCGGTCCGGAGCGGCTCGTCCGTAACGAATACTGCGAGGCCGTTACCGGTGAGAGGCGTTTCGGCAAATACGTCCACTTGCCGATATCGCAACGAATTCATCGGGCTCGCTTTCTTTGACGTGGCGGCCTGGAAGGCGGACGATTGCCACTTGGCGTTCCACTCATGAACCGTGAGGTTCGAGCGCCGATGCCGTCCGCGCTGGATCGCTCAAGATTTTCTTACGCGACTTCGAGCCCGAGCCGCTCTCTTGCTTCATCCTGGGCTTGCGGCTTCGTCGTCGCGATCCATGCGCCTCCGACCACTAGTCCGACCGCGAGCAGAAGACCGATTGTCGGCTGCGCCAGTCCGAGGGCGACCAGGAGTAAGGTAGATAGGATGGGGGCGCCGTAAGCAAGGGTTCCGAGAAGCGGCAGATCACCATGTTTGGTGCCGTAATCCCAAACCAGAAAAGCGAGGCCTACAGGTCCGCAGCCAAGGGCCAAGAGTGCGAGCCATTCCGCTCGGGCCAGTTGCACGCTTGCCGGCTCGAAGAGGAGGTGCGTTGTCGCGCCTAACAACGCCACAACGCCGCACACGCCAATCATCGCCTCGCTCGGCACCTCAGAGAACCGCCGGTTCAGCACGGAGTATGACGACCAGACAAAAGCGCATGCAACCGCCGCGATGTAGCCCCAGAGGTTGCCTGTAACCGCACCCAACTTACCACCGCCGCCGATAAGCAGCCCAGTCGCGGCGAGCCCCATGACGGCGCCAATGAGCTGGGCGGCACGAAGCCTGGCGCCGCCAGGAACGAGCGCCGAAAGCAGCACGATCAGGAGGGGCCATAGGTAGTTTATCAAATTGGCTTCGGCGGCTGGCGCCAACCGCAGAGCGACGAAATACAAGGCGTGATAAATGAACAACCCGGCTGTTGCGCTAAGCCAGAATGATAGGGGTTGCACAAAGACGCTGAAGCGCTTGGCCCCGCCGCTGAGAAAGAGCCACAGGCTCCCGACGACAAACGCAACTCCGAACGCCATCGCGAGAAGTTGGAACGGAGGGATCGATTTAAGGGAGACGGTCAAAGTTGCCAACGTCGCCCACATCAAGACGGCGAGGCAACCAACAAGCGTCGCCCTGCGCCTGACGGCCCCATTTCTCGCGTCGTCGCTTGCAGCCTCGAGGTAACGTGCACAGTTATCGGAGTCCGCTCCGACAGCTAGTTCGTTGACCAATTGGATAGCTCCTCGTCGCGGGGGCGGTCGCAGCTAAGAGCCGATGGGATAACTTCCCAACAAAACTGGAACCGGACGCAATAAGCTCCGCTTATCGCGCTTCGTGGAAGACGGACCCATCTCAATGCCCGCTGTTACAATTTGCGGATCGTCCCTTCGGAGCTCGCCACGCGCATTCCGAATTTGCGCGCCGTCATCGTGGTCCGCGCGGATCTTCCGCCGGGAGCCGGCACAATCCACTGTTCCACCGCAAGGTTGCCTTTCAGTTTGAAGTTGAAGCGGTACTGTCCGCCGAACCGCTGTATTCGAACAAGCCCCACTGCTTCTGACATCGTCCCGGCAAATCGCACCGCGTCGATTTGACGGATTTTCCAATAGCGCTGGCGGGCCGGCTTGCCGTCTTCCTCCACCAGCTGGACAAGGGCGAGCGACCCATCGGGGAGAATTTCACCACGACCGGTCGTTCGAGACCGATAGGGTTTCCTCATGATAACCTTGACCACACTGATCATTTCCGTGCGGCCCTCGAAGAAGCGAAGAGATTGCCCAGGGTCCTCGGCGCTGAGCGAACCGGCCGATGCGGCTACGGCAAAAAATGCACTGATCGCTGTGGTGCCGAAACCAATTCGAAAGTGCTGGGACAACCTCATGGGGACAGCACCGCAGCTTATTGGTTGGGGCAAGCCTATCGGGACATTCCCTGAACGGGTAACACCACCCAACCAGATGTCTGCTCTCGACCAAGAGCAGACATTGCAAGAGAGGCGTAAATCCCAGAATCTTCCGCCGTCGAAATTCGAGCTGGTCTAGGCCGCCACTAGCTCTTCTTGGCGACGCCAGCGCGAGGGCGGCACTCCGATGATCTTCTTGAAGGCCCTGCTGAACGACGCTTCCGAGCTGTAGCCGACCTCATTTGCGATCGATGCGATATTGACGCTGCAGCAGAGCAGCCTCGCGGCCCTCTCCATGCGCCATTTCGCCAGATATTGCTTGGGCGGAATTCCGACCAAGCTTGTGAACCGCTCGGCGAACCTCGACCGCGAAAGGCCGACCTCCCGCGCCAGTCGGTTGATCGACCAGTTCCGGCGCGGATCGCCGTGCATGAGCGCGATGGCGCGGCCTACGGACTCGTCACGCAAGGCCGAGAGCCAGGTCGCGCTGCCGGCAGGCATTCTCTGGACGTGCTGTCGGACGACCTGAATCAGCATCAGTTCGGCGAGTCGGCCGAGAACCGTCTGACGACTGACCTGAATTCTTTCCGATTCCCCCATTGCAATCTGGATCAGCTCCGGGGCTGAGGGGAGGCTGGGGTCTTCGGCGGACTCACCGATCAACATCGGCGGCAGATGCTTGAGCAGCAGATCGAACGGCCCTGAGTCACAGGCAAAGTGACCACACACCAATTTTGCGTTGGGGCGAGTCTCGCCGGCGATCTCAGCGCCAAGGCGCATCTCGGCCGGCGCGAACCGGCACTCAAGGGAGGGATCCGCCTGTACGGGCTCACTCGAGATCTGATGGGTCTCCCCGCTGGGGAACACCACGATCTGGCCGGCGTGGAGCTCGATCGAAGCGCTACGGCCCAGAGTTGCGAAGCAACTGCCTTCCGTCACGATATAATAAATGATCGTGTGCTGCGCGCCTCCGAGCATCGTCGACAGGGCCGCATCGGATGGCAGTTGGTCGGCGACGGACGGACCGTCGGCGATCACGCGGAAGAATGCTGCCGACGTCATTCGCACGGTGCGGAAGGCATCGGACAGCGGGTCAACCTGACTGGGACCGGCGAACTCCTCGGCGCGTCGGCCCGGCTCGATGATGGTCAGCGCATTCATGGCACCGACCCCGGCGCCTCATTCAAGTCAAACGTGCATTTCGCGGGATAGTGGACCGTCACTAGCTGACGAAGATCGTCAACGGAGTTCAGATAATCGTCGAACCAAATGTGAGGAAGCTGGTCTGCATCCCTCATCCATTCGACAACGAGCGGATGCTCAAGGAGGGCGTCGCACCAGATGCCTACGTAGGGCCAGGCATCGAGATCCACGTTGTGCCGCGTGAGGCGGACGACGGCCGGGACAAGCGATAGGTCCGCAAGGGACAGCGATCCGAACAGATATGGCCCGCGACTGCGTTTCAGCAATTTCTCGAGCGGTTTGAACAGCCGAACGCATTGGGCATTCTCGTCCGGCGTGAGCGCACGCTTGCATGGGTAAAAAGCGCTCTCAAAGGAGATTTTCGAGCAGATGCCCGACAGGCCGGAATGTTGCCAGGCCATCAACGAACGAGCCTGTGCACGGCGGATGGGATCTGCGGGAAGCAGACGTCCTCCACAACTGTCGTTGGCGAATTCCATGATAGCGAGCGAATCGAAAATGACGTCTTCCTCGACTACCAGGACCGGAACCATGGCCGGCGGCGAGAAAAGGCCGAGCAATTGCAGGTTTTCAAACCGCTGCGGTCGGCGGATGTCGACCTCCTGTTCATGGAAGTCGAACCCGGCCGCACGAAGCGCGAGCCAAGCGCGCATGGCCCAGCTCGAGGCGTTCTTGGTACCCGAATAAAGAATGGCATCAGCCATCGCGGAAACTCCGATTCGCTATTAAAACCATAGCGCGCTATGCTTTTTGAAGCAACGCGACTACGGTAGTGCCTGGATTGCAGTGAGGCGTTCATGGTCGAGATCCCCAAGCCGGGTCAGAAAGTTCGCGGGTCGCTCTCTGGCGCGCCGATCATGGCGTTGTTCGATTTGCTCGGACGACGTTGGGCGATGGGCGTTTTGTGGACTCTTTGCATGCATGGCCCGTCGACGTTCGGGGAGCTCCAGAACCTCTGCGAGACCATCTCGCCGGCTGTCCTGAGCCAGCGCCTCAAGGAGCTGCAGGAAGCCCGCTTCGTCGAGAAAACGCCCAGCGGCTACGCCCCCACCGACCTTGGCCGGCGGGTGCAAAGCCAGCTCGTTCCGTTGCGCGAGATTGCCCTGCTATGGGCGCGCACGTTGGAGAGGGAAGGCGACCTTCTCGCTGTAGACCACTGAGGCCGCCGAATTATGGACGGTCCGTTAAGCATTGCGGACGATCGGCCATTCCGGCGGCAAACCCCGTTCCTCTAGAGGGCCCATCCCCGCTGTCGTGGTGGCACGGGTGTACTCGGAGGATGCATTGGCCCGTAACCAGGCTCTCGTTGTTGCAGCCTTTGCCGCGATCGCCTGCTCGTCGGGAGCGCTTGCCACGTCCGAAGCGTTCGGCGGCTATCTGAATGATGATCGCGCAATAACCGTTTCGCTCAGGACGTTTCGGATCGAGCCGCAGATCCTGCACCTGAAATCCGGCCGGCCGATCGTGCTGCGCATCTCGAATGACAGCGGGATTGCGCACGACCTGACCGCGGCAGAATTCTTCGCCCGTGCGGCTATGTCGCCCCCGGACCGTGCCAAGGTGCTCAACGGCCGCATGGCGCTGGGCGCGAACCAGAGCGCTGCAGTGACAATAATTCCCAGGAGCGGGCACTATCCGGTCAAGTGCAGCCATCCGTTGCACAAGATTTTCGGCATGACGGGCACGATCGTGGTCGATCCGTAACCCGGGGCGCGCGCGGCGCGCGCGCTCATCCGAACCCCCCGCAAAACTCCAATCCTCGAGCCGCGCTTCCCGCGTCGGCAGAGCTGTACTCGCGCGTACTTTTTACATCCCCAAGGAGAAGATCATGTCCCCCAAGTTCAGGATTTGCCTGCTTGCCGCGGCAAGCTCGGCCGCCCTCGCGGCCGGCTCGCCGGCACTTGCCGGTCCGACCGCAACCTGCGTCGTCGGCGCAGGCGCAAGCTCGACCGAATGCGGAGTCAATTCAGTCGCGTCCGCGGACAACTCGACCGCGGTCGGCGACAGCGCCAGCGCAACGGGCGTGAGCAGCCTGGCGGCAGGCACGGCTGCATCTGCATCCAACACCAGTGCAACCGCAGTCGGCGAAGCCGCGGAAGCGTCGGGCGTTGAATCGACGGCTGTCGGGCAGGCCGCGACGGCGTCGGCCGACAATGCGCTTGCGGTGGGTGAAGGCTCCTCGGCCACGAACACATCATCTACCGCGATCGGTCACAATTCGTCAGCTGTGGCGATCCAATCCACAGCGGTCGGAGAAAGCGCGGCTGCGAAGGGAGATCAATCGACTGCGGTTGGCCTTAATGCAAATGCCTCCGGCCTGACGTCCGTCGCCGTGGGCGACAACACGGTTGCGAGCAACGAGGACTCAGCTGCGTTCGGCGACCAGGCGCAGGCAACCGCTTTCCACTCCACCGCAATCGGCGGTGAATCGATCGCCTCGGGTGCCGGTTCGCAGGCGTTCGGTTGGAGAGCGGACGCGCTCGGAGCGCAGTCGGTCGCTGTCGGTAACCAGACGGTCGCATCGGGCGCGAACGCCTCTGCGCTCGGCAATGGCGCGCAGGCGATCGGACTGAATGCGACGGCGATCGGCCGGCTCTCGGTTGCGAGCGGGACCCACACGACCGCGCTCGGAGACGGTGCACAGGCGAAGGGAGATTCCTCGACGGCGCTCGGCGATACCGCCCTCGCTTCGGCGCTCAACTCGACAGCGGTCGGACAGAGCGCAAACGCGGCTGGAGTCAGTTCCACTGCGGTGGGCATCAGCGCGCTTGCCTCTGGCCAGACGTCTGTCGCGCTCGGAGACAGCACCGTGGCGAGCAACGAGGATTCGGTCGCGGTCGGCGACCAGGCCAATGCGAGCGGATTCCACTCGACGTCGATTGGCGGTGAGTCCGTGGCAACGGGCGGCGGCGCACAGGCGTTCGGCTGGAGAGCGAATGCGACCGGGACCCAGTCTGTTGCCGTTGGCAACCAGACCCAGGCGACGGGCAACGCTTCTGTCGGGCTCGGCAACCTGGCGCAGGCAACCGGCTTGAATTCGACCGCGCTCGGCAACAGCTCGGTCGCCAACGCGGTGAACAGCACGGCGGTCGGGCAAAATTCGCATGCCACTGCGGCAGGTTCCACTGCCTTGGGTGCTTCGGCGAACGCCACGTTCGTCGGTTCGACTGCCGTCGGCGCGGGCGCCAACACCACCGCCGATAACCAGGTGACGTTGGGCGGTGCCGGAAGCGCGGTTCGGATCGGTGACTTCGCCGCAAGCACTGCGGCACAGGCCGCGGCTTCGACCAATCTGGCTACCATGGATGCCAACGGCGTGCTTGGCCGAAGCAACATCAACGTCGCCAGCCTTGGCGCGCTGCAGAACTCCTTTGCAACGGTCCAGGGCCAGGTTGGGCAGCTGTTCGACCTGAATGAGCGTAATCGCCGAAATATCGAAGACGCCGATGAGGGCGTCGCCATGGCCCTGGCGATGGATACCCCCGCCGTACCGGCAGGTGCTCATTTCGCGGTGTCCGGCGGCGTCGGTTACTTCAAAGGCAAGGGTGCTCTCGCCACCGCGATCTCCGCAGCGGTGGGTGAAATGAAATCGGTGTCGGCCGGCGTTTCCTACGGCTTTGGCAGCAAAGAAGTCGGTGCGCGCGCCGGCTTCGAGTTCGCGTTCTAGGAAGCGTGTAATGTATCCCGCCGGCGTCGCCCCTGCCGGCGGGACTTCCTTCAGGGCCCCGGCCGCGGACCCCTCGAACTGCGAAGCGTCGGCCGAATCTAGCCGAGCGTCGGCTTCCAACCCCTCGCGGATCTTCGCCACACGTACGTGGCTAGCGGAGAAGTTCGTCAAGCGCGGCGACCAACCGCTCGATGTCCTTTGAAGTGACATGCAGGTGAGGTGCAATTCGCATCGAGGAACCGCGCCGGCTGACGTGGATGTCGCGCGATCTCAATTGCGCGATAAGATCTTCCGGGGCGTGGTCCGGTAGGCGGACGCCAAACATGTGTGGACTTCTGCGCAATCTATCCGGCACGTCGATGCCGAGTTCGGCGAGGCCTACCGCTATTTGGCTGTTGATTGCTTCCAGCGAGGCGGAGATCGATCTCACTGACCATCGTTGCAGTTGCGTGAGCGCCTCGATTGCTCCCGGGAGGAGCGCCGTGCAGGCTTCGCCGACGTCGAATTTCCGGGCTCCTGGGCGATAGTCGGTCTGGTAATTGACCAGTCCAGCAAAATCATCGGAGCCCCGTCGTACTAACCAGCTCTCCTCCAACGGAGGGCTATGCTGACGCCGGGGGGAGACGTAAAGAAACCCAACTCCATATGGACACAGCAGCCATTTGTACCCGGCTGCAACGGCGAACTCGGGGTCGATTTCTCCAAGATCAATCGGAACAGCGCCGAGGGATTGGGTAACGTCGAGAACAAGACGGACATCAGCCGCCCTGCAGGCTCGACTTATCTCCAAGAGCTCGACAGGAGCCCCATTGGTCCAATGGCAGGCCGGAAGGGCCGCGATCCTTACGCCTTTTCCGAGGCGCTCGAGAATCGCACTGGTCCAGTCGCCATCGCGTGGCGTTTCAAGAGTCTCCAGAACTGCGCCTGTTTCATCGGCAAGCCGGCGCCAAGCGTAGACGTTTGATGGAAACTCTGCCTGAAGCAGAAGAATTACATCGCCTGGATTGAGCTCCGGCTGAAGCGCACGAGCCGCTGTCGCAAGACCATAGCTCGCCGCCGGGACGATTGCGTAATCATCCGACGTGCCCCCGAACAACTCCGCAGCCAGCTCGCGCAAACGGTCCGCATTCGCGAAGAAGTCATCAGCTGTGCGTAACCAAGGCTGCGACTTCTTTCCCGCCTCGATTTCGAGCGCCTGTCGCGAGGCTCGGAGCAGCGGGCTGTTGTAAGCAGTGTTGAGATAGGTCACGCCTTCAGGGATCTCAAACAGATTGCGTTCGGACCTCCACTGCATTTTTGTCCCTCATATCTAGCGGGCCAGCCACACTACACTGCCGTTAGGGTATGCTCGGTTTCAGAGGGTTTCGCGCTGGAGCACTATTTGTTCGCCTTCCTCGGCTTCCAGCAGATTCTCGGGCACTTCGATCTCGCCTTCCGCAACAAGGACGCAGCTTCCGCCGACGTCGGTCGAAACCAAGCTTCCGTTGTCGAACCGAGTTGAGGCTTTGAGAAAACTCGCTCGTCCCATTGCCACACCTTGCACAATATCGAGCGAGAAGTCGCCTTGCTGGTGTCCTTGGGCCGTTGCCGCGGCTCCGACGATCGCCGCGGCCGCTGCTCCTGTCGCGGGGTCCTCGGGGATACCGAGCGCGGGAGCAAACATTCTGCCATAGATCTCGGCACCGTTGCGAAACTCCCCCGCGAACACGAACAGGTGAGGGCCCCACGTCTCGGAGAGGTGTCTGCGCCATTGCTCATGGTTGAGCTGACACCGATCGACCGTCTCGCGCGAATTGACATGGACGAACGTAAACCTTGGACCCATGCCAGCGCAGAAGACCTGGCGAATATCACCCGCCCCTACGGAGGCGATCGCAGCCGCATCCTCCACCGTTGGAGAAAGGTCTGAGACGTCAGGACCGCGGTTTAGCTGAAGCCGCACCGAATAAACGCCGCCGTCATTCTTCGTCGTTACCAAGACCGGGCCGACGCCTTCTTCGAGCACGACTTGCCCGAACTCGGACTGGCCGGACATGACGAGCGCGCAGGCGGTTCCAATGGTCGGGTGACCTGCGAACGGCAACTCACCTCCGGGAGTGAAGATCCGTACTCTTCGCGCGTTGGAGGGATCTGTTGGCGGAAGCACGAACGTTGTTTCGGGATAATCGAATTCGCGGGCGATTGTCTGCATCGCCTCCGCGGTGATCCGGCGAGCGTCGGTCAGGACCGCAAGCTGGTTACCGCCGAAGGCCTTATCGGTAAAAACGTCGAGGATCATGAAATCATAGCGCATGGGATTTGTCCTTCTGGCGGATTCAGGCGCGGACGAGCAATTCGATCTCGATCGCAGCACCGAGTGGAAGGCCTGCCACAGCAACCGTGGTACGGGCGGGAAACGGAGGCTCGAATTGCGCGGCGTACATCGTATTGACCGCTGGAAAATCCTCGATCCGGGCGAGGTAGACGTTCGCCTTGACGACGTCGCGAAATGACTTGCCTGCTGCCTCGAGAAGAACGGCGAGGTTGCGGAACAGCTGCTGGGTCTCGGATTCGACTCCGCCGGCCACCAACTTCCCCGTCGATGGATCTTGGCCGACCTGGCCACTGAAGAAGAGGAAATCACCGGCGCGGATCGCTGGCGAGAAGGGCCCCACCGGCGGCGACAGCTTGTCGGATACGATGGCTTCTATGGACATGGCAGAAGAGTTTGGCATGCAAGCTCCATTGGTTATGAACGCCCTTCAATCC
>Ga0105248_10007624_pt1 | contig 11890 bp, 9 predicted proteins | sample KBSS34metaG_FD_81524 | JGI IMG/M metagenome (GOLD analysis project Ga0105248, IMG submission 81524) | Switchgrass rhizosphere microbial communities from Kellogg Biological Station, Michigan, USA - KBS S3-4 metaG | ecosystem: Host-associated > Plants > Roots > Rhizosphere > Soil | place...
GAAACGAGAACGCAAGGCATGAAGCTACTGATCGCAAACGGTTATGTGATCGATCCGGCGCAGCAAATCAATGCCGGGAGAAATTTATTGATTGAAAACGGTCGAGTTATTGATCTGCTCAATCGCGGCGAAGCGGCACCAGAAGATGCCCAGGTACTCGACGCCACGGGTTTGATCGTCGCCCCCGGTTTTATCGACCTGCACACGCACCTGCGCGAACCGGGACAGGAATACAAAGAAACGGTTGCGACCGGCGCGGCGGCCGCGGTCGCCGGCGGTTGGACCAGCATCTGTGCGATGCCGAACACAGATCCGATCAACGACAACCCCGCAGTGACGCGTTTCATCGTCGAGCAAGCCCAGACAGCAAAGCTCGCCAACGTTTTTCCGATCGGCGCGGTCACAAAAGGCAGCGGCGGCAAAGAGCTCGCGGAAATGGGCGAGATGAAAAACGCGGGCATCGTCGCAGTTTCCGATGATGGCCGGCCGGTTCCGACGTCAGGAATGATGCGCCGCGCGATGGAATATGCGCGTGGCTTCGATCTGCCGGTCGTCGATCATTGCCAGGATGCGTCGTTGAGCGCGGGCGGCGTGATGCACGAAGGACGCTGGTCGCTGATTCTCGGTTTGCGCGGTATGCCCGCGGCCGCGGAGGAGGTTGATGTCGTTCGTGACTGTGTGCTCGCCAAATTAACCGGCGCTAAAGTTCACATCGCGCACGTCTCGACGCGCGGCGCGCTCGAAGCCGTGCGCCATGCCAAAAATGAAGGCTTGCCGGTGAGTTGCGAAGTGACGCCGCATCACTGGACGTTAACGGACGAAGCGGTCGCCGAGTACGACACGAATACAAAAATGAGTCCGCCGCTGCGCAGCCGCGATCACGTTGACGCGATTCTGGCGGCCATGAAAGACGGCACGATCGACGCGATCGCGACGGATCACGCGCCGCATCATCAGGATGAAAAGGGACTGGAGTTTGACCAGGCGCCGTTTGGCATCACGGGTCTGGAAACCGCGATTGGCCTCGCGTTTGACCTCGTTCACCGGGGATTGATCGACCTCGAGCGCGTGGTGGAGATGTGCTCGACCAATCCGGCGCGAATTTTCGGCCTTGCGGATCGCGGTTCGCTCGCGAACGGCGCCCATGCGGACATAACGATTCTCGACCCGCAGCTCGAATGGGTCTTCGACGTCAACCGGTCGAAGTCAAAGAGTCGCAACACGCCATTTCACGGCCGCGCGATGCAAGGCGCTGCTGTCGCCACGATCGTCGGCGGGCGCCTGGTCTATCTCCATCCCGATTACACGCGCCTCAACGAACCGCAACAACGCGGCGCTATGGCCGGCGCGCACGGATCGAAGAAATAAAACTCACACTTCCGACAACACAAAATCATTGCTAATCCGGAGCCACCGCCCTAGAATGCTTCGGACTCGGACACAGTAGAATTATTTCCTAGACCCCTACAACACCACGGAGGTCACGATGAAGAGTAAGCTTTGCAGCCTTACTGGTATGGCCGCACTCGTCATTATGCTGATCGCTCCTGTGTGCGTAGCTGACAAAAGCTCGGCCAGGCTGCTGAAGCAACAAGAACGGTATACCCTCTCTCTCGAGTTGGAATTCTCGAAAAAGGAACAAAACCCTCTCGAACACGCGATTTCAGTCCTCTTTGACGTCGGTCCAAACGGATATGCGACGGGATTCCTGGTAGGAAATGGACTTGTCATGACCGCCTATCACGTCATCTCGGGAAATCTGAGCACGACTAAAAAAGTGATGCTCGGGTTTCGCCCCTCCGACGAGCTTAGCGTGAAGGTTTATGTGGATGGCTGTCGGGCCAAGGTAATCCGAGTCGACAAGGAAGCGGATCTCGCTTTGCTCGAGATGTGTCGCAACTCGAAAGACGCCAAGGCGCCGACGTTCCAAACAGCGCCGGTCAAGGACGACAAGCTGTTTCTGATTGCCCGGCCGCATGGCGATAAAGTCGTGAGCCACGGCAGTTTCTACGGAAACTACATGCTGGGCAACCAGGAATACTGGTCGGTGAAGATCGATAGCCGCGATGGTTTTTCCGGCAGCCCGGTCTACAACTCGAAGGCTGAAGTTGTCGGTGTGTTTAGCGGTTACGACTGGTCGCAGAAGCTGGCGTTGATTAGTCCGAGCATTCGGGCGCAAAAGCTACTCGAGGGTTACCGCGAGGGTTTGAACGACGCTGCCCCCAAGGCGTCGCAGGCGCCGTCACAGCCGCCGTCACAACCTTAGCCGGGTCAGTCTCGCTCCAGGTGATTTCTGAGTGAGCGCTTCAAGTGCTCGCGGTGCATGTCCTTGATCAGATAAAGCTCAGGGATGTGTATGCCGCGCACTTGCCGGCCGGCGATCTGCGCGGAGACCACGAGGTAGTTTGCGAGCTGGTTTGCCGCAAGCTGCCAGCGCGGCAGCACGCGATGCTCGAAGTGAAACCCGGCCTCCAGTTTTACTCTCAACTTCTCGTCAGACGACCAACGCTTCATCGAGCTCTGTCCGCCGTGATGGAGCACGACCGCTTCCGGTTCAAACATTAGCTTCCAGGCCGATTGCGTGATGCGCCAGCACCACTCGTTATCCTCGGAATACATGTGAAATCGTTCGTCAAAGCCGCCGACTTCCTCAATCATCTGCCGGCGCGCGAAGATCGCCGCGCCGCTCAGCATCGGCACCGCGCGCTGACGATTGTGATCCCAGTGGCGGCCGAGCAACAGTTCACCACGAATCCGCGGCGGCAGCAGGTAATCGAGTTTCAACTGCGAAAGGATCGTGTGCCACACGCGCGGCGGGTTGAAGAACGCGCTGATCTGCAACGACCCGTCGGGATTCAGGATCTTTGGCCCGCAAGCGCCGATCTGCGGATCGGAAACCATCGTGCGCATCAAGGTGTCGATCGTCCCGGGGTAGACCTCGGTGTCGAGATTGAGCAGGAACACGAACGGCGAGTCGGTCAGGTCAAACGCCTGGTTATTCGCCGCGCCGAAACCTTTGTTTTCGGAGTTGTTGAAGATGCGAAGCTGCTGGTTCGAGTTTAGCAACGCCGCCGCTTTGGTCGTTTGCAACTGGTCCAGGCTGTTGTCTGTGGAAGCGTTGTCGATGATCACGACTTCGTAAGTGACGCGAGGCGCGGAGCTGACGATAGTCTCGACGCACCGGCTCAACAGATCGCCGCCGTTCCAGTTCACAATGATGATCGACAGATCAGTGTTCAAGAGACAAGGTCCTTAGCGGCGCTCTTAAAACCATTTGCATATTCGTGATAACGCATCGTCAACAGCTCGCGCAAGATTCTGGGCACGCGGCTGAGACGCTTCCGCGGCAAGTTGGCGCGCACGTCGAGATGAAGTGAATAGTCTGCGACGAATGCGAGAGCGCGGCGGCAGTCAAACCAATTCTGCGCGGTGGCGAGGCGTTCTTCAAGCACGGAGAGTATTCCATGCAATTCGGCGGCTGAATTGCGCCGTCGCAGCGCTGCCTGCAAGCCGGGTTGCGGTTGGGACGCAGTACGGGTCGGGGCGCCGATCTGTTGCCGTTCGTGCTGCCGGTATTTGATCAATGGCTTTTCAATAAAAACGACGTCTGCGACCGCGGCGACTGTCAACGCGATCCAGCCGTCGTGAATCATGGCGATGTTCGTCGGGATCGGCAACGCCAGTTTTACATAGTCGGAACGAAAAGCCATGGTCGCGCCGGTCACGGTCCAACCCGTGATCAGCACGTCGAGCGATCTGCCCGTGGTAATGAGTTTTCGTTTGTGCGCGTCAAAGCCGACCTGTTCCCACATGCGGCGGCCGAGGCTGTTCAGATTCTTGTCAACCAGCTCGGCGTCGGAAAAGACGAGTCCGGCGGCCGGATGATCGCGAAACGATTGTTCGAGAAGCTGCAGCTTGTCTGCCTGCCAAACGTCGTCCTGATCGCTCAGCGCGATAACGTCGCCGGTACACAGTCCGATGGCGCGTTCGAAGTTTTTCAGCGAGCCGGCGTTTTGGTCTGAGAAGTAGAGCGATACCGGTATCGGCGAAGTCCGGGCAAAGGATTCGAGGATGCGGCGAGTTTCATCGGTCGAGGCGTCGTCGCAAATAACGATCTCGTCCGGCACGCGCGTCTGCTCGGCGATGCTGGCCAACTGCGCGGGCAGAAACTCGGCGCCGTTGTAAGTGCACATCGCCAGGGAGATTCGCATAGGGCGCATTCTACACTTCGCGTAAATCCCTGCCTAATAAACCTTTCGCTCTTGCACGCGTTCTTTGGTCGCGAGACTGAACCGCGGCTCCGCGACACGCGTGCCCGCGATCATTGCGGTGACGTATTCGCCCACCGCCGGACCGTGTTTGAACCCGTGACCAGAGCCGCCGCCGGCAAGCCAGACGTTTTCCAGCGCCGGGTGACGATCGAGCAAAAAGTCGCCGTTCGAGGTGTTCTCGTACTGGCAGACGCGGGTTTCGGTAAACGGCGAATTTGCGAGCGCGGGCACTCGTTGCGCCAGGTATTCACGAACGGCGTTTGTTAACTCGGCGGAGACGATGCGTTGACCGTGGTCGGGATCGAACTCCGGTCCATGCGCATCGATCGCGATCTTGAAACCGCGGCCATCGACGTCCGGCAAGGCGTAAACGAAGTCGTTGAAGTCGACCCACGTGGGCAGGTGCGGCGCTTTGAAAAGATTGTTACCCGGCGGCGTGCCGACGAAGAAAACTTCCTGACGCGTGACGTGAATACGCTCGGCAAGCAGGTCGGGGAAGATTTTCGGCAGCCATGGACCACAGGCGAAGACCAGATGTTGAGCGGCGATCTCGGTGCCGGAAGTGGTGCGGAGGTTTCGACTCGTGATCGGCCCGGCCACCGCTTCTTCGAGATAGTCCACGCCGTTTGCGCGCGCCGCGGCGGCGACGGCTTGCACGGCGCGCCGGGCCATCAGCACGCCGGCGTCGGGTTCGAAAACGGCCCAATCGATGCGCTCAAAGTTTAGCTGCGGAAACCGTTCGCCGAGCTCGTTCCTCGTGAGTCTCTCAGCTCTCGCGCCGACACGTTTCAGGGTGTTCAGCGTTGCTTCGCAGTACGCGTCGGGTTCACGCGCGAGCCACAGCACGCCGGTGCGATGAAAGAGAGGACTCGGACTAGCGACACCCGCGAAGAGCTCTTGCCACAGTTGCAACGAGCGCTGTGCCGAACGCGTGTAGATCTCGTCCGGCCCGTAACCCAACCGCATGATGCGCGATTCGCCGCCTGAGCTCGCGCGGCTGTTTCCCGGCCCATACGCATCGAGCAACAACACCGACCGGCCTGCGCGATTCAGTTGATAGGCGATCCAGACGCCGAACACGCCCGCGCCGATCACCGCGACGTCATACTGCTTGCCCGAGTGCATACGCGGATTGTACTGTGAACGATATGTCCGGCGAACCGAAAATTGACGCGACCGCCACGGCCGAGCTTGTTGTTGGCCCGGCCGACCTTGCCAGTTCGATCTCCACCGAAGGCGGTGGCGACTCTTTTCCCGCCGTGCTCGCTACCGCACGCATGGTAGCGCTGATGGAAACTGCGGCCGCGCGCGTGCTCCAACCGTTTCTTGGACCAGGCGAATTGTCGGTCGGCGTCACGGTCGACATCGTTCACAGCGCTCCCACGGCGCCCGGGGCGGCTGTTGTTGCAAAGGCCCGCTATCTTGGCCGCGAGGGAAAGCTGTTCGTCTTTGAGATCAGTGCGCAAGACGAGGGCGGGGAGATTGGCCGCGGCTCACACAAACGGGCGATCGTGGAAACCGAGCGTCTCGTGCGCGCGGCCGCCAAACGCAGAAACGCCGGCGACTGAGTGTCGCCGGCGTGATCTTTGGAGGTTCTTTCGCGACCTTACTGCCCGATCGGAGGATCCGTGGCGGTAGCCGGCTGTTCTCCGTTTACGTGAATCGTGTTCGTGTCTGAGTCAACGTAATAATGATTTTTACCGGTTGCCGCTGCGCCACTCGCCACCTGCGGATCGGCGTTGATCGTGTAACCCGGCTGCGCGGACGTCGACTTGGGAATGACCTTCATCGTGTAGACGTAGCCGTCGACGACCGGTGTGGTCCCGTCAAAACGGCTGTCGAGCAGGTTTTCCTTGCGCATCTCCTCAAACGTGCCAAACGAGCTGCGCTGGTGGGAGTTGAAGAAGAGCATCTGCTGTTCGGCGATCGACCGGAGCGTCTTCACGGCCGCGGCTTCGTTGGCTGCTTTGATTGCGGCGCGATAACCCGCAATGCCGACGCCGATCAGAATGCCGATGATGGCGATAACGATCATCAGCTCGATCAGCGAGAAGCCGCGTTCGTTTTTCTTATGATTATTAGCGTTATTATTCAGGGGTGTCATCGAAGCCTCCTCGGACGAATTACACGAGGTCGTGAGTTTTCAGTTCCATTTTTGCCTCGTTCGTCACTTTGACGCGTTTAGTCTACTACAGATCCTCTCGCAACGTGTAAAATGCAGGCCAGTTCATGCGACACCTCGAGACCATCAAGGGCGGACAGATAACCAGCGCCAACGCCATCGACCAAATCGAACGGCTGCAAAACGCCGTCGAGACGGTTATCAAAGGCAAGCCCGAAGCCATCCGGCTGGCTATCGTTACCTTGATTGCCGGCGGGCATTTGTTGGTTGAAGACGTTCCCGGCGTCGGCAAAACGACGCTCGCTCACGCGCTCGCACGCGCCCTCGACTGTGTTTTTCAGCGCATTCAGTTTACTTCTGACCTGCTGCCGTCCGACGTGATCGGGCTTTCCGTCTACAACCAGCACAGCGGCGTCTTCGAGTGGAAACCCGGACCGGTTTTCGCCAACGTCGTGCTGGCCGATGAGATCAACCGCACCACGCCGAAAACGCAGTCGGCGCTGCTCGAAGCGATGGCCGAGCGGCACGTGACCGTCGAAGGCGCAACGCATAACCTGCCCGCGCCGTTCATCGTGCTCGCGACGCAGAACCCGATCGAGCATCACGGCACTTACCCGTTGCCGGAGTCGCAGTTGGACCGGTTCATGCTGCGGTTGCGAATCGGTTATCCGTCTCCGGCAGACGAACAGTTGATCCTGCGCGATCGCGAGTACGCCGATCCGCTGGAAGATCTCGAACCGGTAATGAGCGCCCACGCGGTCGTCGAGCTGCAGCGCGCCGTGCAGACGGTCGCGGTTGACGACGCACTCGTTCAATACCTGATGCGCATCGTCGCGGCGACGCGCGAGTCGGAGATGCTCGATCTCGGCGTCAGTCCGCGCGGCACGCTCGCGTTGTTCCGTGCGGCTCAGGCGCTGGCGCTGACTGAAGATCGCACGTACTGCATTCCCGACGACCTCAAGCGTCTCGTGGTGCCCGTCTTTGCGCATCGAATCGTGGTCAGTTCGCGCTTCTCGTCCTCGTTGCGTCGCAGTGAAGAAGCTGAAGCGGTGTTGAATGAGATTTTGAAGACCGTCAGCGTTCCTCTGTGACTACTCGCCAACGTTCCTCGCTCACGCGCGTGATTCTCGGCACGCTGCTGGTCCTGGCCGGACTGGCTGCCGCGCTCGTCACTGTGCTGGCACGCCGCGCTAACGACAGCACGCTTGCAGGTATCGCCGCGATCCTGTCGTTGCTGATTGCGTTGCTGCTGACGATTTTCATCGTTCCACCGCTGGCGCGTTCGGCGCGAGTTGAAGTGTCGAATCTCGACTTTCCTTTCGAACCCACGAGCGGCGGCGGTGTGTTCATCGTGATCATTATCGTGGTCGGCTTCGCGGCGTGGAACACGGGCAACAACCTGCTGTTTCTGGTTTTTTCTCTCTTGTGCTCGACGTTGTTCGTCGGCTGGATCGCGGCGCGCACTTCGTTGCGCGACCTTACGGTGTCGGCGCGTTTTCCCGACCACATCTTCGCCGCTGAGCCCGCTCCCGTAATCGTCACGCTGCGAAACACCAAGCGATTGCTGCCGTCGTTCTCGGTCTTTGTCGAAGCACGCGGGCCGAGTAGTGAAACAGAAAAGGAACCGCAGGCGCGCCGTCGATATGCGAAACGGTTGCTGGCGTATTTCAGTTACGTGCCGCATCACGCGTCGGCGGAGCAGCGAGTGGAACAACTGTTTCCGAAGCGCGGGCACGTATTGATCGATGGCTTTGAGTTATCGACGCGTTTTCCGTTTGGATTCTTTCGCCGGCGGCGGCGGTTACACGCGCGCAACGTTGACATCATCGTCTATCCCAAACCGGAAGTGATCGGCGACCAGTTGCACTTGTTGCCGATGTTTGCGGGACGGCTGCCGTCGATGCGGCGCGGCGCGGGACACGACCTGTTCTCGATGCGCGACTATCAACCGCAGGACGATCTGCGGCACATCGACTGGAAAGCCACCGCGCGTTCGCGGCGCTTGACGGTGCGCGAGTTCACTTCCGAAGACGAGCGGCGCATCACGATCGTGCTCGACACACGTTTGCCTGGTAATCCGGGCGAGGAGTTGCTGCAACGGTTTGAAAGAGGCGTGGTGCAGACGGCTTCGTTACTGAAGCACTTTATCGATGAGCGCACCGAGGTCAGACTCGTGTTGGGAGACGAGGTTGGACCATTCGGTTCCGGCACCGAGCAGCTCTATCGCTGTTTGAAGCGGCTGGCGCTGGTGATACCGAGCGAAGCCGCGCCATCTGAGAATTTCGAGATCGACCCAACCATGAAAACGAGCGTCACGCGTGAGGCCGCCGGGCATGACTATGCGATTTTGCTCACGGCTGCGTCGCCGGGAACGATTCCGGCGAGCGTTTGGCGTACGAGTCACGTCATCTACTTGTGAGTCTTTCTATTTCCCGTTCAAACACATTTCTCATCGGCGTGTGCTTTGTCTTGTCGGGCGCGACCGGTCTGATTTACGAAATACTCTGGGCTCGCATGTTGGGACTCGTTTTCGGCGCGACGACGCTCGCCGTGAGCACGGTGCTCGCCGCGTTTATGGGTGGACTCGCGCTTGGCAGCGCGCTCGCCGGACGGCTGGCGTCGCGGATCACGAAGCCGGTGAGCGCGTATGGCTGGATGGAGATCGGGATCGCGGTTTACGCGTTGCTGGTGCCGCTGCTGTTTCATGCGGTTGACAGTCTTTACGCGCAGGTTTGGCAGCAACTGAATCCGGGGTTCTTTGCGTTCACGCTTTTGCGGTTTGCGCTGTCGTGTTTGTTGTTGCTCGTGCCGACGACGTTGATGGGGGCTACGTTGCCGGTGCTCGCGGCGGCGCTGTTGCGGGCTGAAGGTCGTGATACGAATGCGGTGACGAGGTTGTATGCGTGCAACCTCGGCGGGGCGATCCTGGGGACACTTGCGGCGGGGTTTGTTTTGCTGCCGGCGTTTGGTGTTCGGATGACGATCTTGGTTGCGGCGGGCGTCAACGTTTTGGTTGGGGTTATAGCGTTAGCGAGCGGGGGAAAAAATTCAAGAAATTTTTCACCCCAAACGATCGCAGAGTTGGTCGTGCCAGCAATTGATGTAGATCGCGCGAGGTTTTGGCTCGTGGCGGCGTTTGTGTCGGGCTTTGTCACGATTAGTACGCAGGTCGCGTGGACGCGAATCCTCACGATGATTATCGGCTCGAGCACCTACGCTTTCAGTATCGTCGTGGCTCTGTTTCTGATCGGACTCGCAGGCGGCGCGTGGTTCGTCGGGCGTAAAGATCGATCGGCGAGACTACGCACTGCGATCCTCGTCGTCGAAGCACTTACGGCGGTCAGTCTGGTGCTAAGTTTATTTGTCTTGAATCGTATTCCAGCTCTACTGATCGGCTGGGGATTAAAGTTTCAAGTGTCTTCGTGGGGCGGACTTCTCGCACTTCAGATCGTCTCCGCGACCTTGCTGATTCTCGTACCGGCGTTGCTGATGGGCATGGTGATGCCGCTCGTCCTCGTTTGGGCCAGCAATCAGGCGGGCGGCGCGGGCCGTGTCGGACGCGCTTACGCGGTAAACACGATCGGCGCGATCGTTGGCGCGTTCATGACCGGCTTCGTGCTGATACCAAAGACGAGCATCAGGTTTACGTTGCTACTGGCGGCAATCACCTGTTTGTTTGTCGCGGTTCTTGCGTACCGTCCGGTGGGAGACGGATTGGAGCCGCTTGTGCGACGTAGTATTGCCTTTGGTCTTGTCCCGGTGCTTACGATTGTGATGTTTGTAGTGGCGCCGCCGATGAACCTCGCCGATCTCTCGATCGGCGCGTACGACACACTCGTGCGCGTGCTCGCGGAGACACGCGAAGGAGCGAACGACAACGAACAAGCGAACGAGCCAAACATTCACGAGCTGTTGATGTATCGCGAAGGGCCGACCGCGACGGTGTCGGTGCGCCAGGATGGTCACACAGTCTCGATGGCCATCAACGGCCGCACGAATGCGTCTGACAGTATTTACGACATGCCGACGCAGGTGATGTTGGGCCAACTGCCGATGCTCGTCGCGCCGCAGCAAAACAACGCTTTGATTATCGGTTTCGCCACCGGGATAACACTGGGCTCGATGTTGCAGTCGCCAATTCAGTCAGTGACGTGCGTCGAGCTGGAGCCTGCGACGGTTGAAGGATCGCGATTTTTCGAGCACGTAAACAATCGCCCGCTCGACGATCCTCGGGCGCAACTCGTTATCGACGACGCGCGAACTTATTTGCGCGTGACGCCGGCGCGTTATGACGTGATCGTCAGCGAGCCGAGCCATCCGTGGGTTCCGGGCGTGGCGAACCTGTTCACGCAGGAGTTTTTCGAATTGGGCCGCGCGCGTTTGAGCGAGCAGGGAATCTTTGCGCAGTGGGTGCAGATCTACCAGTTGTCGACGGAGAGTCTGCGTTCGGTGCTGGCGACGTATCACCAGGTGTTTCCGCACGTGCTGGTATTTCGGGTTGGTGGTTCGAGCCGTGGAAAGGACTTGATACTTATCGGAAGCAATCAGCCGTTGAATCCTGACGCGGTGGTGAAACGAATGGCGCAGCGGTTTGGGGACCCGCGGATGATCGCGGAGATGGCGCGCGTGAATCTGAAATCGGAAGCGGATCTGCGATCGTGGTTTGTGTGTGACGAGAGCCGGCTCGGGCCCGCGGTGGCGGGCGCACGGATCAACACGGACGACAACATGCATATCGAGACGACGGTGCCACGCGAGGCGTTCCGGCCGTTGATGCAGACGAATGCCGAGTGGGTGCAGGCGCTCGCGATGCCTCTGCCTAATTAATCAATTTCTGCGCGGCGGTTTCGCCGCTGCGGATGCAGTCGGGGATTCCGGCGCCGCGGTAAGCGTTGCCGGCGAGTGCGAGATCGGGTAGTTGGGCCAGTTGGGCTTCGATAGCGGCCACGCGATCGAGATGGCCCACTTCGTATTGCGGCATCGAGTTTTCCCACTTTGAGACTTCCGCAAACAACGGCTTTTCCGTGATTCCTAAAAGCGCGCGGAGATCGCTTTCGACGCGATCGAGCATGTCGGATTCTGCGAGCGCGAAGGTTTCGGGTTGCAAGGCGCCGCCGACGAAGGCGCGCAGCAGTGTGTGGCCTTCGGGCGCGCGGCCGGGAAATTTCACGCTGCTGAAGGTGCAGGCTATTAGCGAACGCTTCTCGATAAACGGAACGACAAACCCGAAGCCATTAAGCGGATGTCGCACCGCCTCACGGCGGTACGCCAGGTTGATCGTGGCGGTGGAGGCGTAGTTGATTTGGTTGAGTTGCGCGGCGAGTGATTGATCTACAGAAGTCAGAAGTTTAGCTGCGGTGTAGGCGGGCACCGCTAAACAGATCGCATCCGCGTGCAGCGTGCCGTCCGCCTGAATCGCGTCGTCGCCAGCGGCCTGTCTCGTGTCTTCCTTTTTGGTTTTAATTATCCACCCACTGTGTCTCTCAATCGCGACAAC
>Ga0105248_10007625_pt1 | contig 11890 bp, 11 predicted proteins | sample KBSS34metaG_FD_81524 | JGI IMG/M metagenome (GOLD analysis project Ga0105248, IMG submission 81524) | Switchgrass rhizosphere microbial communities from Kellogg Biological Station, Michigan, USA - KBS S3-4 metaG | ecosystem: Host-associated > Plants > Roots > Rhizosphere > Soil | place...
CACAATCAGGTCGACCATCGCAGCGGCCTCGGCGAGGCATATCGCAAGCTTGCCGGTCGCATCGAGCCAGTTCCACGGTAAACCCTCAACGGCGAGGCGCTGTTCAAGCCTCTCCCGATTTCCCGTCTCGCGGCGACGCTCTTCATCGAGAAGAAGAACCTCCAAGCCATAGGGATCGCCGATGAAATCCGGCATCACGGCCACATCGAGGCAAATGAGATGACCTTCCAGCGCGCGAACGAGATCGAGCGCGACCTGGAGCCGGGCCTCCTGCCCCTTATCGTCATGCACGAGGAGCAGCACATTCTTCATGATCGCCTCCGCGGCTGATGCTGTAGGCGAAGACTAGGCCGGGCGTGCGAAGGCCAGCATTCGTAATGATACGAAGGTCGCACATCCTCGCTTCAGGACGGGGGCAACAGGACAGCCGCTCCGTGCAAGGCCCCCGTACGGAGGTGGGCAAGCGCCTCATTGGCCTGATCGAGCGGCAGGCATGTCGTGATAGTGCGGATGGGGACCCGAGCGGCCAGGTCGAGAAAGGCGAGCCCGTCCGCACGGGTCAGGTTCGCCACAGATCGGATCGATCGCTCCTCCCAGAGATCGGCGTAGGGGAAGCCTGGAATGTCGCTCATATGGATTCCAGCGCAGACGACACGCCCACCCTTTCGTAGCGCCTTGAGCGCCGCGGGCACCAACGCTCCGTCAGCCGCGAAGATGATCGCGGCGTCGAGCGGCTCCGGCGGCATCTGATCCGAACCTCCAGCCCAAGAGCAGCCGAGATGGAGCGCAAAAGCCTGCCCCTCGCCATCCCCCGGCCGGGTGAATGCGAAAACCGATCGACCCTGCCACCGCGCCACCTGAGCAACGATGTGGGCGGCCGCGCCGAACCCGTAGAGCCCGATGGCGTGCCCCTCCCCCGCCATCACCAGAGATCGATAGCCGATCAATCCCGCGCACAGCAGGGGCGCGGCTTCGACATCGCTGAAGCGCTCCGGAATCGGCAGGCAGAAGCGTGCAACGGCGGTGATATGCGTCGCATAGCCGCCGTCACGGGTAGCACCCGTGAAGACAGGCTTGTCGCACAGATTTTCCTGCCCCGCCCTGCAATAGGAACAGACGCCGCACGTCGCGCCCAGCCAGGGCACGCCCACCCGCTCACCGACGGCAACCCCGGTCACGCCGTCTCCGACACAGATCACTCGCCCGACCACCTCATGCCCCGGCACGATCGGCAGCGATGCCATGACCTCCCCATCGACCACATGAAGATCCGTCCGGCACACCCCGCAAGCAGCCACCCGCAGGAGAACCTCACCGGGTCCCGGCATCGTCACGTCGCGCTCGACCCGGCGGAGCGGCTGCCCCACCGCATCCAGTTGCATGACGACCGCGCGGCTCATTCGATCTGCCGACATATCAGCCCGAGTACAGAACGCGTCCGATCAATGGTCGCTTTCCTTAAGGGACTTGGTGGCCACCACATCCCCCGGATCGCCCTCGCAGGGCCGGATATCGAAACCGGCATCCCGTTCGAGATCGATCGTCGTCCGGTTCGCACCATTTTCGACCGAATGAATGGCGGTGAAACCCCGCGCTCGAGCCCAGCCCATGACGTACTGAAGCAAGGTCCAGCCGACGCCGCGCCCCTTCATATCGCTTCGAACGGATATGGCGACTTCCGCATCATCCTGCCCGGGTTCCGCCGCCAGCATCGCGGTCGCGATGGCCATGTCGCCATCGAAGGCGAGAAAAGTCTCGCGTCGTTGATGATCGACATGAAGCATGTCGTCGAGGCGGGCATGATCGACATGCCGCATGCTGCTAAGGAACCGGAAGCGCAGGTCGGCCGGTGCCACATGGTCGAACAAAGCCTGCAGAACAGGCTCGTCGGAAGGCTTCACGGCCCGCACGGTCATCGTCACGGCGCCACGGGTGGTCAGCGTGGCTGAGTGGCCGTTCTGGCTTGTCGATGCATCGGTCGCTGACTGTTTCTGCATGGCGTCACCTCCTGCCGATGAAATCATGCTGCGCCCACGCCGGGCGCATAAACATTCGGAAAATCCCCTATGTCGGCTCGCTCTCTCGGCCGTCTCTTTCAACTGAGCGGGATACGCAGCATCTTTCGTGCCGCAGCCGCCACCACGTCGGGCGCATCATCGACCTGAAGAATGTGCCAGGGCTCGTCGTCACCGATCAAGGTTTCTTCCTGCGCGCGCACGACCGCCTCGTCCGCATCCGAAGCATCATCCCGCCGGTTCCGAACCCGCATGATGCGCGTTTGGATCGGCGCCTCCAGCCAAAGGCCGGTGAAGGAAGCCCCGGCATCCAGCGCGACCTCGATCATCGCCATTCTCTCGTCCAGCTCGGCGAACGACGCGTCAGCGATGACGGAATTGCCGTCCGCGAGATGGGCGGCCACCTCGCTCCGTAGCGCGTGATAGGACTGCGTAGCGGAAGCAGGCGTATAGCTGGAGCGCGGCAATCTCGCTTCGGGCGCAATGCCGGCGACACGTTTCCGCAGAACATCGCTCCGGAGGACGCGGGCGCCGGGTGCCCTTCCGATCCCGCCACCTAGCAAGCGGGCCAATGTGCTTTTGCCCGTGCCTGACAGGCCGCCTATCGCAACGAGACGTGCGGATGCAGGCTCAAGCACCGCGGCTGCGAGATCGAGATAGGAGAGCGCTTCTCCGCGTGCGTCCACGTCACCTTCCACTGCTTTCGTGGCAGCGACATGCGCGCGGATCGTCGCCCGTATCGATATGAAAAATGGCATCAGCACCATGCCACGCTCGTCGGCGGCCGATCGATCAAGATAGCGGTTGCAGAGGATGTTTGCCTCATCGTTGAAGCCGCGATGCCAGAGATCCATGACCAGGAACGCAAGGTCATAAAGCACGTCAGTGGTGGCCAGCCCCTCGTCAAATTCCAGACAATCAAAGAGCACGGGCTTGCCGGCGACCATGGCGATGTTACCCAAATGCGAATCGCCATGCCCGCGTCGCACACGGCCGGCGGCGGCCCGCGCATCGAGACGATTCCGGTGCTTTTCCAGAAGCCCCGTTTGCACGTCCATCAGTAGCGCCACACGATCCGAAGGAAGAACCGTCACCAGTTTGCTCAGACGCTCCGCATTGCCGCGCATCACTTCCCGCAACCGCGCGCAGCCATCCCGCCCGGTCATGACTTCGGCATCTTGATGAAGGGCCTGCACCGTGTCGGCCAACTGGCGCAGCATCGAGAGATCGAGCTTTCCGCTCTCCGCGATGTGGCCCAGCAATGCGTCGTCCGGAAAGCGCCGCATCTCCAATATCCAGTCCACGGTGTCGCCTTCACCATCAACCTCGAAGGCTCCTTCTCGTGTCCGGGTGATGCGATGCAGGCCGAGATAGAGATCGGGAGCAGTCCGCCGATTGAGCAGGAGTTCAGCTTCCAGGGCCCTGTGACGGGCTTCACATGTGGAGAAATCCAGATAGCCGAGGTTGACCGACCGCTTGATCTTCCACGCCCGATCAGGCGTGAGGAAAATATGCGCGGCATGGGTGTCGACACGGCGCGTCGTCCCAAAGGCATCATGATCGAGAAAAGCGATCACGTCGGCCTGTTCATTCGAAAGCTCCAGCGATTTTACTTCCATCGCCCCTCTCGCTGACATGGCTATCTCACGGACTCGAGTAGTTCGGATCATCAGAAAGAAACGGCACCAGCGCGGCGTCCCGGTGATAGATATCGGGGTAGACGGCAATTCCATCCACTGCCGCAGGATCCGGCTCGGCCGTCTGATAGACGACATAGACCGGCATCGGTTCCGGCAGCCGGATCGTGCGGGTTTGGGTGTCTGCCAAAGCCGCCTCGGCCGCGAGCGCAGCTTCGGGCCCGAGCAACCCTACTGCCAGATCGAGCGGCTGGTCGGCGCGAATGCAGCCATGCGAATAGGCCCGGGCATCCGTCGCGAACAGATTCCGCGATGGCGTGTCGTGAATATAGACATTGAAGCGGTTCGGCATTTCGAGCTTCAGCCGGCCCAGCGCATTGTTCGGCCCGGGGCGCTGCCGTACGATGAGTTGGCCGCGCGCATCATGCGACGCGACATACCCCCGGCGGGCGGCTTCCTCGGGATTGGTGCGGACCAGCCGGCCGATCCCTTCCGGCAGGATGCTGCAGGGTACATTCCACCATGGATTGATCGTGACGCCGATCACGGTGGCGATGAACTGCGGCGTCTGCCGGTTGGGCTTGCCGACAATCACCTTGTGGCTTCCCACGAGATGCCCGTTTTCCATCACGTCGAGGCGATAGGCCGGCACATTCACCCACAGATAGCGCTGGCCCAGTTCGCGGGGTAACCAACGCCAGCGTTCCATACTGGCGAGGATCGCGGTGCAATCACCCCTCGCCACCCGACAACGACCAAGGCCGGTACGGAGGCCCTGATAGGCAACTCCGTCCGGCAACAGCGCCTGGAACGCCCGGCGCAGGTCGTGCTGCGCAAGCGCCTTATCCAGCCACACCCGGTAATCGAGGCTGTGACCAGGCATATGCCAATTTTGCCGCGCGCTGTTGGGCGCCGCGCCCTCTTCATAATCGTGGGCCAGCGCCAGAGCACTGCGATCGGCGATCCGATCCAGTGCAGGATCGTCCTGATCGAGCGCCCGTCGCAGTACGTCCGGTGCGTAAGCCTCCGGTCGCAATCCTTCACTCTCGCTCGCGCTGATGACGTCGAGCAGTTCCGAAACATCCGTGCGCGTCCAAGGCGACGCCTGAACCGGCGCCGAGACCATGGAGGCGAGCGCCAGCGCAACGGCTGGGGCCATCCGCACGCGCCACCTCAATGAGCGAGCAGCAAGGGCACGGCACTCTCGGAAAGCAGCCGCCTTGTCACCCCGCCAAACAAAGCCTCTCGCAGCCGACTATGGCCGAAGCCGCCCATGACGATATAGGCAAACTGCCCGCTGCGGCTTTCCGCGCAAAGCCTGTCCGGCGCTGAATGCTGCCCGAGGTGCTCGCGGCGAACCAACGCATGGATATCCTCCCGCGACAGGTAGCTTGCGGCTTCCTCCGCCGGAATCTTCACCGACCCGTCGTCAATCTCGAGCAGAGTCACCGATTCTGCGAGCTTCAGCAGCGGCACCGCCGCTCGCATGGCGGCCATGGCGGCGGGCGATCCATCCCATGCCACCAAGGCCCGCCCGGCCAGATCAAGCGCCCGCGATGCCTCGGGAACCGCCAGAATGGGCTTGTGCGATTCGACCAACAGTCCTGATGCCGCATCGAGCATATCAGGCAGAGGAAAGCTTTCGAGCTTTCGGTTGACGACAATCAGGTCCGCCATCCGGGCGGCTTCGCTGACGCAGGATACCAGTGAGCCACAAGTATCCACCCAGTCCCACGGCACATCCTCGTGGCGAAGTCGCTCCTCAAGGATCGCCTTGTTCGCGCTCTCTCGGGCACGTTCGTCAGCAAGCAGCATCGCCTCACCGGCACCGCTGTAATAGTCCGTAAGCAGCGCCGGCAGAATGGCGACATCAAGGCAGCTCAGATGTCCATTGACGGCCCGCACGACATCCAGCGCGGCCTGAAATCGCGCTTCCTGTCCATCGTCGTCATGGACGAGCAGAAGAATGTTCTTCACGGTATCCGATCCTTCCAAGGCGCGGCGGGCCGCCAGCGTGGCGCCCATGGTGCGCAGATTGGGAAAATCCGCCCAGCCTCGGAGGCCAGGCGGATCAGGCTTTCAGCCGTGCTCGATCGCGATCTTGCGGCTTCGGCGCGTACTGCTCTCGTCGCGCGGCAGGTCCACGGTGAGCACCCCGTCCTTGAAGCGCGCGGCGATGTTCGCCGTATCGACATCCTCCGGCAGCGCCATGGTGCGCCGGAAGCTGCCATAACGACGCTCGCTGAGGAGATAACCTCCTTCCTTGCGCTCCTGCTGCTCCTTCTTCTCCCCCGAAAGGGTGAGTACGCCGTCTGCGACGCTGATCTCCACGTCCTTGTCGGTCAGCCCGGGCAGTTCGGCGGTGATACTGTAGCCTTTGTCATTGCTGGTAAAATCGATCGCCGGTGCCGATATCGAGGAACGCTCCCCCAGCGCAAAGATACCGCGATTGGGAAAGCCGAAATCGTCAAACAGCCTATCGATCTCACTGCGCAACCAGCCCACCGGGCCATCGACCGGGCCACGCGCCTGGGCAACGGACTTCTTCACAGGGGTATTGCTGACATCATTCACGGCTCTTCTCCTTTTCAAGAAAAGGATCAGGCAAAGAGGGCGTGTTCCCCGGTCGTTTCGATCGGTGCGGGAACGATCAAGGGATCATGCTCGTCATTCGCGTGCAAATGCAGGTGCGGATGGACTGGCATGGCATACGGCCACATCAATGCCGCCCATGCGACCCAGCTTTCCGCCCACAGTGTCATGGGCCATTTCCAGCACCGCTCGAGAATGAGCAAATCTTCGCCCCATAGCCCGCCGGTCGATTTCGTCTGGATAGACATCCGCCTTCTCCGATGCCTGTGCCCTAGACTTTAGTGGCGCCAACGCAGTGCCTCCATCCGGGATTTTACGGAGGCGGTTACCGCCAGGGGATGTCCTGGCCTTAGAACGGACTGCGTATCATTCCGAATGATGACGCGGATTTGCTGGCTTTATGGTGCAACCGAACAATCAGTCTGAATCTGCCCATTCGCGATGTCATCGTGCGGAGGTGACTATGATTGGCGAGATGATCGACGATCCCGCGCTTGCCCTGATTTCGCTGACAACCGCGATATTGGCTGTACTGGCGGTGCTGGCCGCACTGGGCTTGATCGGTCCAGGCACGCAGCGCCGACGTTCCATGATAGAGGGCCGGCTGACGGGTCACCATCAATCCCCGAAACCGACGATGCGACAGAAGAATAACGCCGGCAGGCGCCAATAGGCCAAGACATCATGCGGAGGCGAAGCCAGTCGCCCGGCGACGGACCGGCATCGCTCGCCTCTCCATCATCCACCTATCCGCCTCCGCATCTCCACACCCATTCCCGCGCGGTTTTCTGGTCGGAAACGCCCGAGGCGCTGCTAACCAAGCTGGGCACCTGCCCTGACGGGCTGACCGGCAATGACGCCGCCATACGGTTGCAGCGGATCGGCGCGAACGAGATCGCTCCTGCACGAGCGCAACATCTGCTGGCTCGTTTCCTCGGCCGGCTGGCCAATCCGTTGGTCGCCCTGCTGCTGGCAGCAGCCGTGGTGGCGGGTGTGACCGGCGACACGGCGAGCCTGACGATCATCGCGCTGGTCGTGTTCGCCTCCACGGCGCTCGACATGTTCCAGGAGCATCGCGCGGAAGTCGCGGTCGAGGCGCTCCGGCAATCAATCGCGATCAAGGCCAACGTCCTGCGCGACGGACGGCCAACGGAAATACCGGTCCGCGAGATCGTGCCGGGCGACGTCGTGCAGCTCTGTGCCGGGGATCTCGTACCAGCAGACGGGCTGGTTCTTCTGGCTAACGGATTGCAGGTCAACGAGTCGCTGTTGACCGGCGAACCTTATCCTGTCGCCAAGCAGCCTGGCCGCTGCCAGGGGAGCACTCCGGTCGAAGCATCCAACGCCCTGTTTCAGGGAACGTCGCTGGTGGGCGGCACCGCCACGATGCTCGTGGTCGAAACCGGAAAGCGTACCCGCTTCGGCGTCATCGCGGCTTCGCTGGCGGAGCGGCAACCGGCCACCGCCTTCGAACGGGATATCCACGCACTCGGCTCGCTTATCGTGCGGCTGACCCTCTTCCTGTCCTTGTTCGTGCTGCTAGCCCACCTTGCGCTGGGAAGGCCCCCGCTTCAGTCCTTCCTGTTCGCGATGGCCCTCGCGGTCGGGCTGACACCCGAGCTGTTGCCCATGATCATGACGGTAGCCCTCGCGCGCGGCGCACAGCGCATGGCCGAAGCGAAGGTTGTGGTGAAGCGGCTCTCTGCCATCCACGATTTCGGCCAGATGGACGTGCTCTGCACCGACAAGACCGGCACGCTGACGGAAGCGCATATTCGCCTCGTCAGCCATCCGGGGGCGGACGGGAAGGACGACGACCGCGTCGCGGAACTCGCCGCCGTCAACGCGCGGTTCGAGAGCGGGTTGAAAAGCCCTCTGGACGAGGCTCTGCTCGCCCATGCCGATACGCTGCCGCTCGACAGATGGCGCAAGCTCGACGAGCGGCCGTTTGATTTTGAGAAGCGACGCGTCTCGGTACTGGTGGAACGGGGTGCCGAGCGTATGGAGATCGTCAAAGGAGCGCCGGAAGCGATCCTCTCTCAATGCTCCCTCGTGCAGGCCCGCGACGGCACCATCGCCCCGCTGGACGAAATCGTGCGCGGGCGGCTGCTGGCAATGCAGGATGAGCAGGCGCGCCACGGGCTGCGGCTGCTAGCCATCGCCTGGAAGCTGGCGCCCGGCTGCGAGCGGATCGGGGAAGGCGACCCGGCCGATCTCATCTTTGCGGGCTATTGTGTATTCGAGGATCCGCCCAGACAGAGCGCGACGGCCACGATTGCACGGCTCAGGGCCGCCAATGTCCGGATCAAGGTGATATCCGGCGACGCCCCCGCGGTGGTGGAGCATCTCGTCGCGTCGCTCGCCCTGCCAATGAGAGGTATCGTCACGGGGCCCGAGATTCAGCAGCTCGACGATGCGGCGCTCGCCGCCCGCGTCGATCGGGCAGACCTGTTTGCCCGCGTCACGCCCGATCAGAAGACCCGCATCGTTCGCGCCCTTCAGGCACGCGGCCGAACCGTCGGCTTCCTTGGCGACGGCATCAACGATGCGCCGGCGATCAGGGCTGCCGATGTCGGCCTGTCCGTCGACGGCGCCACCGACGTCGCGCGCGAGGCGGCCGACATGATCCTGCTTTCCACCGACCTCGGCGTGCTGGCCGATGGCGTGATGGAAGGGCGGCGTACCCATGCCAACATCATGAAATATATTCGGATGGGCACCAGCTCCAATTTCGGCAACATGCTGACCATGGCGCTGGCCTCGCTGTGGTTGCCCTTCCTGCCGCTGACGCCGGTGCAACTGCTGCTCAACAATCTGCTCTACGACATTTCCGAGATCGGCATCCCGTTCGATCATGCCGACCCGGAGGATGTCGCCACGCCTCAGGGCTGGGACAACCGGGCGCTTCTGCGCTTCACCTTCATCATGGGCGCACTGTCATCGCTGTTCGATTTCGCCACTTTCGCGTTGCTGCTACGCCTCCATGTGGATGTCGGGCAGTTCCGCACAGGCTGGTTTGTGGAATCGATGGCAACGCAGATTCTGGTGGTGTTCACGATCCGCACGATCCACCCCGCCTGGCAAAGCCGGCCGCACCGCCTTCTCGTGGCGAGTGCAATGATCGGGCTGCTGACCGCCCTTCTCATCCCCATCCTGCCCGATGCGGGACTGATCGGTTTCGTCCGCCCGGGGTGGATCCCGGGCAGCATGATCCTGTTGCTCGTTGTCGGCTATCTGGGCTGCGCGGAGCTGCTCAAAGGCTTTGCCCTTCGACCGCTGCCGATCAGGAACGACGATGCCGGGCGTTAGGCTTAGCGGGATCGTCAGGGCCGGATCGCAACCTTGAGCACGCCATCCCGCTGGTGTGCGAACAGATCATAGGCACGCTCGATATCGTCGAGCGCGAAGCGGTGGGTGACGAGCGGCGCCGTATCGACGCGCCCGCTCGCAACCACCTCCATCAGCCGCCGCATCCTCTCCTTGCCGCCTGGGCAAAGCGTCGTCACGATCCGGTTGTCGCCAAGCCCCGCCGAAAAAGCGTCGAGCGGAATGCGGAGATCGGTGGAATAGACCCCGAGCGACGACAGCGTGCCGCCGGGGCGGAGCACACGCATCGCCGCCTCGAACGTCTCCTGCCTGCCCAGCGCCTCTACGGCGACGTCAACACCGCGCCCATCCGTGATCCGCAGGATTTCCGCGACCGGATCGACGCGGGAAAAATCGATGACATGATCCGCGCCCATCCGGCGGCTCAATTCGGCGCGGGCCGCTACGCTCTCGACGCCGATGATCGTGGTCGCCCCCAACAGACGCGCGCCAGCAGTAGCACAAAGGCCGATTGGCCCCTGCGCGAATATCGCTACCGTATCTCCGATCCTGATCCGGCCCGCCTCAGCACCACCGAAGCCGGTGGAGAGAATATCGGGGCACATCAGCACCTGCTCGTCGCTCAGGCCCTCGGGAACCGGCGCGAGATTGGCCATCGCGTCCGGCACCAGCAGATATTCGGCCTGCGCGCCGTCGATGGTGTTGCCGAAGCGCCAGCCTCCCATCGCTTTCCAGCCATGTCGGGTACCCGCGCCGCATTGGGAGCCACATCCCGCGAGGCAGGCGTTGGAATGGCCCGAAGGCGTGATAGCGCCGGCGATAACTCGCTGCCCCTCGTGGAAACCCTCCACGGCCGAGCCCAGCTTCTCGATCACACCCACGGGCTCGTGTCCGATCGTCAACCCGCGCGCGACGGGATATTCGCCTTTGAGAATATGGACGTCGGTCCCGCATATCGTGGTTGTCGTGATCCGCATCAGCGCATCGAGCGGGCCGACATCGGGCACCGGCTTCTCACCCAGAATGATACGGCCCGGCTCGAGGAAAAGAGCCGCCTTCATCTTCTGCGCCATAGGAGCCTCCGTGTTGTGGAAGTCTATTCCGGCGGGGCGTTTGCGGTCGCTACGTGATAATCCCGATCGAGCGCGCCGCCTCGATGTGAAACGCCTCGCTGTCGGCGATCTGGCATTTCACACCCGATGCCTTGTAGCCTGTGGCGATGGCGGGAGGGGCCATGGATTGGTATCAGCAGGCAATCAGCCTCGGCAGTGCCCTCGCCGTGGGGGCGCTCGTGGGGATCGAGCGCGGTTGGACGAGCCGGAAAGAACAGCCGGGAACCCGCGTTGCGGGCGTCCGCACGTTCACGCTCCTCGGCATGACGGGCGGATTGGGAGGGCTGATTACATCCCAGAGCAGCGGGCTTTCAGCGGCGCTCCTGATCGGCGCGGCGGCGGCTATCCAGATAGTCGGCTATGTCCGATCCTCGGTGGAACGGCGCGACGCGACGACAGCGATCACTGCCATACTCGTTCTCGCGATAAGCTTCCTGGCCGGTATCGGGAGCGGCGCGCTGGCATTGGCACTCGCCGCCACTGTCGTGCTGGTCCTCGCGCTCCGCGACGAACTGCATGCTATGGTCGATCGGCTGGAAGCCCGCGATATCAAGGCACTCGCACGTTTCGCGGTGATCGCGCTGGCCGTGCAGCCCTTCCTCCCGGATCGACCGCTCGGTCCTTATGGGGCGTGGAACCCGGCCCATCTGTGGTGGGTGGTGGTGCTGGTGACGGGCTTTTCCTTTGCCGGCTATGCTGCCAACCGTGTCTTCGGCATGCGCCACGGGACAATCGCAACGGCGCTGATTGGCGGCGCCTATTCGTCAATTGCCGCAATGCAATCGCTGGCGCAGCGGTTGGCCCCGAGAGGCACTCCCGGCGCGGAATCGGCCGGGATCGCTTTGGCCAGTGCGGTCATGTATCTTCGTATTCTTATATTGGTCGGTATTCTGGCGACACACTTCATCCCGCCTTCTCTGGCTGATTCTTACGGCTTTGTTCGTAGCCGCCGTGGCCGGCTGGTGGCTCTACTGCACCACACCGACACAGGAAGGGCCCGAACCGCCGGGCAACCCCGTCGCCTTACTCCCAGCGCTCGGCTTCATGCTGTTCGTAGCGGTCGCCACTATCGTGGCACGCTGGCCATCTGTGGAGTCCCCTTCGGATGCAAGCGGTAAATCGGTGTAGATCGGCACGTAGTCGGATGCTTTCATCTGTCCGGCCTCGATGAACAGCGCCATAGCTGCGGGCCAGTATGGGAGTTCGC
>Ga0105248_10007628_pt1 | contig 11889 bp, 8 predicted proteins | sample KBSS34metaG_FD_81524 | JGI IMG/M metagenome (GOLD analysis project Ga0105248, IMG submission 81524) | Switchgrass rhizosphere microbial communities from Kellogg Biological Station, Michigan, USA - KBS S3-4 metaG | ecosystem: Host-associated > Plants > Roots > Rhizosphere > Soil | place...
GCTGCCATCACCGATGGTGGCTATCCTGACCAATGACCGCTTGGTCCAGAGCACCACTATGGGAGCGTGCATATCATCGCCTATGCCCGGTTGGCTCATCGATCGGGGCTCCGCCACCGAGAGGATGGATATAGGGCTCGCCTTGGCCTCAGTGGGACTAGCATCAACACGGGGCGGATGCACTAGGCCACGCTGCAATACCACGGGATGGGCCTTAACCGGTGCCTGTGGTACTATCGCCGTGCCTACGGGCTGTACAGGGCTGGCGGGAGCGGCCGGGCTGGTGGGGGCGATGGGAGACTGGATCAGACCAACCGGGCTGATGGGCCGTATCGGGCCGGCAGCAGGCTGTGCTGGCACTGAGACCGGGAGCGCAGTCGGCACGGGCGAGCCAGGCCGAGACATTTGAGAGCGGGTGCATATCCCATAACTGAACAGCTGGGTGAAGTTCAGCTCGGCCTCGGTGAGCAGCTTCTCCTTATCAGCCCTGTGCACGGTGGGCCAGTCGAAGCCCGACCGCCGTAGGCGCCGAAATAGGTCAGCCAGGTGCACGGCGTACTCCTCTTGGTCCTTCACGATGCTATCATCTAGGTGGATGTGGACGCTGGCGCCCGGTCGGTAGGTCAGCTTCAATGGGCCGGTGATATAGGTGTCGCTGCTGATGCTGGATAGGCTAGGGCGCATGGCTTGGTCAAGCAGATCACCATCCATGGTCAAGAACAGCAGCTTGCCACCCACCTTGAGCGAGCCAGCTATAGTGCGCGCTAGGCTGTCTAGCTGGGCTGCGTCGCGCCAGAAGAAGGTCATAGACAGCATCAGAGCGATGCTGTCGAAGGGTCCCTTGGGCACTATCTGGGCGTGGTCCTCGCCCCCGGTGGCCAGCACCTCTACCCGCTCACTCAGTCTGTGTAGCTGTAGGCGCCGTCTAAGCTCGTTCAGGTGCTCGGGGTTGGGTTCAACGGCCACTACTCTGCTGAAGCGCTTCCAGCGGCTCACGTCACCGCCCATCCCTGATCCTATATCCAGTAGGGACGAGCCGTCTCTCACCTCGAGCAGCAGCTTGGCCTTGATAGTGTTATGGTACTTGCGCACCAGCTTGAAGGTGCGGCCACTCAGATCGTCCTCCTCCAGAGGGTCGTTGATCATGACCCAGTTGTCCTGAGCCACCTCATCGCGGTTGGGTCCTAGCTTGTCTGTCCTAACCACCTTGGGAACGAAGCGGCTCCCGCTCCAGGCGTACTCCACTATGGTGCCGCTACGGAGATTGGCCGTGAGGGGATGGGCGCTGTCCACTTGGCTCGGGTAGAAGGGGTTGATGTCATCCCCGAGGAAGGGGCCACGGCTGGTGCGCAGCTCTATCTCAGCGTTGGGGGTCCAGGCTATGACGAAGTCGATGGTCAGCTCACTCACCGGCTTCCACTTGCACACGTCGGTGTACTCGGTGAGCACCCGCTTACTCAGATCCAGCTTCTCGCGGTGGGGGTTGTATGGGCCGGCCTCGGGCGTGAAGATAAGGCCGTCGTCCTTGTAGCGCTGTTTACCCTGATTGGCCAGTAGCCGCCGCAGGTGGGTGAAGAGATCGCTCACCCCGATGATGGGCACGAACTCCTTCACCGTGAAGGTGAAGCCGGGCGTACGATAGAGAGCCTTGCCTACACTAGTGAGGTAGGCGCGGCGTCGACTGTGTGGCTGCTCCTGCACCGACTTATTACCGTTGACAGCCAGGCAGTCGAAGGCTAGGAACCAGTACTCGGTATCGGTAGCACCGGCCAGCCTCTTCTCTAGCGGTACCAACTCGCCGTCCACCACGGTGCCGCTTAGCATCTCAAGGTCGGCGCGTACCGCCAAGCAGTACTCGTAGGGTGGGTATATCAGCCAGATGCCGGTCTTGTTGAGCACCAGCATCTTGCGTTGACCGTCGGCCTTATAGGTGACGGTGTAGCTGCTGCGTTGGTTGCCGATCAAGCCTCCCCACACCAGATCACGGGTATGGAGGTTGCGTGCCTCGACCAGGTTCCCTCGGTCGATAGGGAACTTGGGGTCGCCGCCCAGACTGTTGCGCACTCTCACCTCCAGCGCCTCCCGCTCGCTGGAGGTGAATATCTCCTTGGTGTCGTACAGCCAGCAGAACACCTGCTTGCAGGTCTCCCCCATCTTGGGCAGCTCACCCAACTGGCCCACGAACTCCAGCTCCACCTCGTAGATGGTGGTCTCACCCTTGGTCGTGGGACGCTGCGTCCTGGTCTCCGTGGTCTGGGATACTACCTCGGTCAGGTCCAGCCGCGACAGACCATCCGTCATGGTGAAGGAGTAGCGGGTCTTGTCGCGTACGTGCTGCAAGGGCGGCCGTGGGTTAGGCTCCTCTATGTCCTCCTCCGAGCTGAGCGAGAGCCGCAGCCCATACTCCTGGCTGTCTATGTTCTCTATATTGGACTTGCGCTGCCACTGTACGCGCTCGGGGTCGTCGATGTTGTTGGGGACGATAGTACGACGCCGTATGTCGCCGGCGTAACGGTAGTCGGTGCTCTTCTCGAGGGACTCCGGCAACTGTAGGGAGCGTGCCTGGCGCAGCAGACGGTTGAAGTGTGACCAGGGAACGCGGCTCTGGAAGCGGCCCTCCCGATAGAGGCCGAAGCGTACCTCTATCTCGGGTCGCTCCGGCTGGCGCCCGGCAGTGGTTAGGGTACGGGTCAACTCCTCCTGTAGCATATTTACAGGGGGAGGGATATTAGAGGGGCCGGCCCGTCACTTAGGGGTGCTCCAGACGAGCCAGAGTGTCTGTAATGTCCCTCTGCAGGGCGATATAGCTGGGATCCAGCCCAGTCAGGGTATCCAGGTACCAGAGGAGCTGACGTAGCTCCTCTTGATGCAAGCGACACAGATCAGCCCCGTGGGTGGGTAGCCTTAGCTTACTGTCGGGCAGCTTAACCACCTTACCGCCCACCCCCACGATCAAACCCTCCTTGGAGGCGAAAGTGGGCTCAGGTAGAGCGGTCACATGGCTCAGGCTAGCCGCCTTATTGAAGGCGCGGATCAGTGCCCCCAGCTCCACACGGGGCTCGGCCAGGGTAGTGCCCAGGATTTGACCCAGCCCCGTTAACGCTTGGTGTAAGCCCCGTTTGTCATAGCCACGACGAGGAGCGTCGATCTGTGAGCCGATCAGCTTGACCGCGTTACCCACCTCGCTGAGCTCCACCTCCAGCAGGGCTAAGGCCTCCTCCCTGCTGGCCTTGACCCGATCGATCGACTTGGGCATCACACGCAGAGGGGTTATCGCATCGGTGGTACACTCCTGACGGAAGCGACCCAGCACAGCGCCCGAGGTGGAGCCCAGTATCTTAACCAGGGCCGGGTAGTCGCGTATGGTGGCCTTACCCATGGCGCAGCTCTGACTGAACTCGTGGAGCATGTCTGGTCGCCGGTCATTGTGAGTGAGGAGGGAGCCTAGGGTGACCTGGAAGCGCATCTGCTCGGCCTCACTGAGCTCGAAGGTATAGGAGGTCACCCCAGTGACCAGAGGGTGATCGAGCAGCTGGTTCAGGTTCAGGACGGAGGTCAAGAACGAGGGCCCCCGATAGTCGAAGGCGTTGAACAGGCTCAAGTGGCCACTAGGGGACATAGCCGAGTAGTAGCTGAACCCCACGATGGTACAGGCCGGTGCTCCTAACCAGCGTAACAGGCAGGAGAGGGGATCGTCGCACTGCACCAGCAGCAACTGGTAGGTCATCGCTTTGGGCGGCGGATAGAAACGCACGCCGACCCATCCCGGCTCGTCTGGACTGGGCCCCATCCGGCCCAGCTCGGCCCAGCTCGTCTGAGATGAGGCGTTTTAATCATACTGCAAGCACAGCCGGCCCAGCAGCATCATCATGTCCAAAGGCAGCTTGCCCCAGCAGCTGTTGCGGCAGCGTAGCAGGTACAGAGTGTATATCCTCCTCCTATCGTCCTGTTCGAAGTGGCGGTGACGAAGGGGGCTCCAGGGTGGTAGGCGGTATAGCTGGAAGTCGATGTGCTTAGCGCGCCGCATGGCCCAGCATAGCCGATAGCCGTGGGCTACCTGAACACTCTCTCCACCCGAGGCAGGAGGGCAGATCATGCCCTCCATCTGCTCGCGTGTAGGCGGTTGTTTCATGGCCAGCGCGTAGGTAGGCGCCCAGGTGGTAGGCAGGCAGTCGAGTTGGAAGGGATCGAGCTGTATGGGGTACTGGAGCATGTCTGTGTTGCAGCAGGGCCAGAGGGTGATCTGCCCCTGGCGGTAGCTGATGAAGTAGTCGGGCTTGTAGCAGCAGCGCTTCATGGGGTTAACGAAGTCCCAGTAGTATATGAGCCCTCGTAGCGGGCAGTAGCGGATCAGCGTTATCAGGTCAGTCTCACGGTAGACGGCACTGGCGTAGTTCAGTCCTAGGAACGTGCCGTCTCTATAGGCGCAGAGGCACTTGACCACCAAGGGCAGCTTGACCACCCCTCCTCCCGACCAGTAGAACACGTCGCCGTCGTGATCGAGGTACACTACGCCTGAGCGCAGGGTGATATAGTAGCGGCAGCCTTTCTCTAGGCTCAGACGACCCAACTGCTCGGCCATGGTTACTGGCCTAACTCACCCGGTGATCGGGCTGTCAGTTGCATCTAGCGCACCCTAAAGCTTCTTGCTGTAGCCTAAAGATGGAACAGGCTGCGCCCGCGATACCGCCCGAGGAGGAGCGCTTCACGTCTAACGTGGCCGAGCTATCGCAGCTCGTTCACCTGTTGGTGAGCAAGGCCTATAACGAGGGGTTCAACACGGTGCATCCCGACCTCGTCGCGGTGGCAGGGTGCTTCCTCTCCAGCCTGGACGCCCTCTCGCTCATCCAGGGCTTCATCAGGCGTGGGCACTTCCACTGGGACAAGATACGGCTGAAGGAGCAGGACTTCTTCCTAGCCAACGCCGGGGTGATGTTCGGTGAGCTGCCCGTCTCGCACGTCGACGCCTTCAAGGTGCTGTTCTCTAGCACCCGCCCGGATGGGTCGTCGGTGATCTCGCCCGAGGACGTGTCGAGCCTATGGGACTTCTTCAGCAGCCTGGTGCGCATATGCATCAAGTACATACACCGCGAGAGGCACCCCTACTCCTATCGCACTGAGCAGGGCGTCACCCACGCCTACAAACGTCCTTTCTTCGAGGAGGTGGACATCCCCACCCAGGCGCGCCATTGGGCTATCAACCTCGACTTCCCCCTAGAGTTGCGGGCCGTGCAGCGACAGCTTATCGAGCTATAGCACCGTCAGCCTTCATCTCGTAGGTGGCCAACGGGCGAGCGTCGTCTCATCAGCTGTATCTACCCCATCAACCGGCCGTCATACGCACCTGCCTCAGATGCGTGTTTATAGAGCTCCCTAAATGGAAGGGGCGTTGGTACTGCTATGGCTGCTACTGGGGTTACTACTGGCTCTGGCCTTGGGATGGGTGATCTGGGCTATATATCACTACAGCACGGGCGGTGGCGGTGGTTTCCAGCCGCCACCCTGTTCGCAGGATCTCTCAGGCCTGCCCGATATCACCCCTACGCCCTGTTGCTATGTCAACGGCGATAACAGCACCTGGCGCTACGATCCTAACCTGGATATGGTGCTGGCGCCCACCCCCAGCTACTACCTCAACGTGTGTATCGGCTTCTGCCCTACTGGCCAGTTCAACGCTACCACCAAGACCTGTGATACCAGCGACCGCACGGCCAAGGCCGCCTTCGATAAGTGCGTAGCCGAGCTAGCCCCTAAGCAGTGTAGGGGTAGCGCCATGCCTGTAGCGCTGGCGGGGGCGACGCCTTACTATGGCTATCAAGCCGGGCGAGCCAACTGCCAGCTCTGTTGTCCCTGCGGCGTCCAGGGCTGCATACCTACGGCCTGTCCCGGTACCTGAGCCGGCTCAGCTCGGGGGCGCTTACCCCTGGACAGAGTCCTCGAGGGCGCTTAACCCAGCTCGGGGCGCTTAACCCAGCTCGGGGCGCTTAACCCAGCTCGGGGCGCTTAACCCAGCTCGGGGCCCTTAATCGGGGTATCGCGGACGTGGGCGGTGGGGTTGGGCGGTCGCCGGGGTAACTGGCGCTGCGGGGTTAGCGAACATGGAGCCCAATCGGCCGATAAGGTTGGCCAGATCCATACCCTGACCGGCAGGCTGAGGCGGTGGCACGGCGCCTGAAGGTACACCCATAGCTGGCTGGGTGGCAGGATGGGGTGCGGCGTGGCCGCTGAGGAACGATACGATGGCGTCCATGATGCCGTTGGCTGCGCCGTCACCCACGTAACCGGCCAGGGTCTTGGTGACCACGAAGATGAGGGCGTTGAACAGGGAGACCAGCAGCAGACGGAACTCCACAGGCCAGCTGGATGGGCCGGCGTTGTAATTCTTCTCACCCAGCTCGATGAGCAAGCGCTCATAGCGCGTCATACCCGCCAGCTGAGCGATGGTGTAGCCCGAGCAGTTTAGGCCCAGTAGGCGGCAAGCGAAGATCTCCAGCAGCAGCCAGCCTATCACCATGTACACCCGGTACTGGTCCACGCTGGTGGAGATGTGGATGTGCTTGATGTACACCTCGTACATGCTATGGATCTCCTCTAGCGAGGCCTGCGCCGGCAACTCGGGTATCTGGAAGTTGGGGAAGGCACCCCGCAGTATGCCGAACTTGGTGCGGAAGTCCTCTCTGATGCGGGCCTGCTCGGGTAGAGAGAAGGTGGCATAGGCTGGCATATGAGCTCCCGGAGGTTGACCCGAGGCACCGGTAGCTCCCGCGGGTGTCACTGGAGTGCTGGTAGCAGGAGGTACGGGATGAGGTTGGCTGTGGTGGCGCACCGGTGTGCCGATACCATTAGGGGGAGTCGCCGTGGGTGGGATGGGAGCGATGGGCGCGGCGACAGGAGGGTGAATAGGTGCATCTAGGCTTGAGCTGGGCAGAACCAGGTTGGGTGAGGCTGGTCGGATGAAGGTCGTGTCGACTGGGGGCTCATGAGTTGGCGGGGCAGCACGCGGAGAAGGTAGGACAGGCGCGGGTATGGACCCAATACCCCGCGCGATAGGTATGAGGGGCTCTGTCCTATCATCCTGCGAGGTGGACGAGTCATCCACGGCGCTGCTATCATCGTCTGGAGTCACCGTGGTTGACGGGGCCGGCGCGATGGGCGCACCTAGAGGGATGGGTGATATGCTGCTCCGGTTGATCTCCTCGCCGTTTATGGTGATGGGCGTTTCATCGCGCGGTGAACGTGGGCGCGGAGGCAGAGTCCGTGGACTGGGTATAATCGGTAGCACAGGCGTACTCCGGGAGGCCGCCGGACCCCCACGGCCTAGTGGTATCGGAGTCGCGCGATCCATTCGTTTCAGTCGAGGTGGACCGTTTTAAGGCGGAGTGGCCTTGGGTCAGACCCTAGAGCCGCTGGTGAGCGAGTAGACAGAGCTCGCCCGTTACATAGGCTTAATCGGCTCAAGCGCTGATGGGTAAGGCCGCGAGTGAAGGCTGTTTGGCGAGCTAACCAGCCTCCGCCCAAATCTGACTGAGCGATGGAAACGCCCGCTGATGAGCTTTCGGTACTAGCACAGTCGCTGCGCGATCGGGTGACGGTGAGCAAGCCACCCGCTATACGGCTGGTGATACCTGTCAACCGCATAACCATACGGCTGCCACTTGCGGTCACCCCTCTGGTAGCCCAGTTCCAGGGCTACCAGGAGATCAACCTGACCGACGACCCGTCCCAAGCTCGATGGTGTCTGGTGCCCCTGTATCAGGTGACGGTGGCGGGCCTGCGCATGATATGGCAGATAGGCTTCGATGGAGTGGATCAACTGGAGATGGCCCATGGCTACGTAGGTGGGGCGCCCCCACGTCTGGACCGGACGCTGGTGGAGGTGAAGTCGCAGGAGAACCATAACCAGCAGGCCCTACTGCAAGCGCGCCGCCGCTACATCAACAAGGTGAAGGAGGGTTATATGCCAGCAGGGGCAGCCCAGCCCACCTTCAGCAAGGGCATGAAGGGGGTAGAGTATAAGCCTGGCGCCATCAAGGACTGGCCGGTGGCCATCGACCCCAAGCTCGATGGCATACGGATGCTGGCTACTAGCCATGGGGGCGGTCGCATCGACTGCCGCTCCTACTTGAACAACGCCTATACCCACCTAGGCCATATAACGGCCGAGCTGGCCGAGTTCTCCGCCCACCTGCCGCCCTATCACACCTATGACGGCGAGCTGTACCAGCCGGACTGGACCTTCAACCAGCTCAGCTCGGTGGTCAAGAGCATCAAGAACCTGCATCCCCACCTGCCCCAGGTGCGCTACTATATCTTCGACCTGATCTATGAGCCTGCCCAGCCCTTCGAGCGTAGGCGTGAGGTGCTATATAAGGCATATGAGAGCTACCTAGCCAGCGGTGGCACAGCCCATACCTTCTCCTTAGTGCGACATGAGCTGGCGTACGATCACCAGCAGGCGATGCAGTGGCACGACTACTATGTGAGCCAGGGCTACGAGGGTATCATGCTCAAGAAGCTGGCGGGTAGCAGTCAGCCCGGATCGCGACAGTACGCCAGCAGCCTGTACAAGGCGGGCAAGAGCAGCCAGATCCTGAAGTACAAGGCCTTCGTCGACGAGGAGGCAGTCATCATAGGGGTTAAGGACGCTGCCGGCACGGAGCGAGGCGCGGCCATGTTAACGGTACAGGACATCAGAGGCAACGTGCTGGATGTGCGGCCACGCGGGAGCTTTGAGGTTAGGCGCCAGTGGCTGCTGCATCCTGAGATGGTGGTGGGTCGCACCTATACTATCCGTCGAGCCAGTGAGCTGAGCGAATACGGCGTGCCCCGATTCGTGACGGGAGTGGCCATCAGAGACTATGAAGGGGTGTTCCTAGACGCGGCCGCGAGCGAGCTGGAACCGAGCCAGTAAGACGTTAAAAAGCCGTCCTAGCTCGGCTAGGACAGCGATGGACCGAACGATCCGAGCGTGCGATGCGCGCGAAAAATTCCACCCTGGCTAAATGTCAGCCACCCTCGGTAGCCTCGCTCAAGGACAATCCCAAATGGCCGAATCGGCCGCCAAGCACTGCGCCATCAACATGTGGAGCGGCGTAGGGGCTTTCATCCTCTGGTTCATCATCCTCACTGTCGTGCTCTGGCTCATCCTCTACTCGCTGAAGCCCTCTTGGGTCCTCAAGCCCAACTCGCAGGAAGTCGACACGGGCAAGGTCCTGTTGGCCTCCATCATCATCGCCCTTATCATCGTGGTGGTGGTCTGGTTGATCAAGTCGAGCTTGATGTCATGCTACAGGTACTAGGCGATCAGCTGGAGCGGCTATCAACATGGCTGCCTCTATACGTCTCCCCCGTTGCCAGCGTCGTCCGTGATGGGCGAGCAGTCTACCGTCGCTGAGCGACACATCCTCACACTTGAGGGAACTCAAGTGTGCTGTGGTTACTAGGCCTCACGGAGGGGCACCATGTGCTGGCTACGACTGAGCCACGTCATCCTCTACGAGATAGAGACCTGTACCTTGCCGTTGACCTTATTCAGCTCGAGCTTGCGGGTGACCAACATCCGCACGTGCACCTGATAGACGTTATCGACGGTCTCGGCCTTGACCTCCGGCTCGATGTAGCGGGGCTGGGTATCGGCCAAGGTCACAGTCAGCGCCACCTTCAAGCTTGAGGGTACGATGCCCGTCTCAGCGTCGATACTAGCGCTATCGTAGGCCAGCGAATGGCCGTTGTACCCCTCCTCGCTGGGTATGCTGCGGAAGTGGCGGCGGAACTCGCTCTGGTCGAAGTGGTCGGAGTCCAAGTCCTTGAAGCGCGGCACGGCGCCGTACTTGAGAGTAGCCTTAGCGCAGGGGTTCCAGCCTTGGTACAGGTCGCTCCGGTCGGTGGTGTAGTTGGAGTAGTTGTTGAGGGCAGTGGCGCTGAGGTTCTCGGCCACCCATACGATGCTCTTACAGGGGCTGGAGCACTCGGGCATCACCGTCACGCTGCTACCGAGCTTACAAGCGGCATCAGCTCGGGCCCCCACCACGTCGTCGATGTAGAAGGTGAACTTGTCGCCCAGGTGGCAGCCGATCTCGTTGCTGGTGATGTAGCCATATCGTCCCCACAGCTGGGGCCTGGGGAGCTTGCCGTCCGCCTTCACCTCATCCAAGAGAGTAACATCCACGGGTATGCTCCTCCAGACGCCAGCCTCATCCAGCTTGGCCATACGCAACAGCTGGCTTATTTCCCTACGCAGCTTGTAGCGGTGGGTGGCGTGGTTCTGGCTGTTGAGTAGGTGGATAGGGAAGGCCAACGAGGGCGCGCGCGAGTAGTAGAAGGGCTGATCTACGTTGGTCGTATAGGCGGGGAGCGAGCTCTGCCACGACTCCAGGCAGGGGATATTCCCCACTCCCTTATTATGGCTGCGGCGCGCCCCGGGCTTGGCCTCGAGGTAGGCTTGGAAGTATATGTCGTACCAGATCGAGTCGACGGTGTTGATCACCTCGTCGTCTATGAGCAGCTCCCCGCTCTCCACTACGTTGGTGCCGATGTTGTGGCACCAGGCTATCATGACCTTACCCACGTGCTCCTTCTTGACGGCGAAGGGCGGCAGCGGCTGCCTCATGTAGGTGTAGAGGAGGTAGTGGTAGGCCTGGTTGACGGTGAAGGTCACCGCGCTCTCGTCCAGCTGCGCCTCGAGCTGGACGGGGTGCATGCTGTACCAGGTCACCTTGCGGAACTCATAGTTGAAGATGGAGTCGATGGGGTCGTTGGCCGAGGTGGTCTGGTGTATGCTCTTCTGGAACTCAGAGAGCTTCTCGAGCTCGATCTTCGCCGCTGTGGCCATCCTTTGGGGCGCGCTCCATTGGTTTTAAGCTATCACCGATCGCCGGGCGGCGCTCCAAACGCCAGCCCACACGTCCAGGGCACCCATAGCCTCAGGCCGTTGCTGGCCTGCCCCTACACAGGTGGTATGCGGAGGCCCTACTCCGTTGTCCGTGCCCCAGGTGTACAGGATCATCTCACCTACCAGAGGACGCGGCCGTATCGATCGTCTGGTCAGGCTACCAGAGCCTAGAGTGAGCAGAGACGCGGTGAGTGAGTCGGCGGCAGCCTCAGGTCATATGAGCTAAGGCCATACAACCTGAGAGATGGGTAGGGGCAATGATGATAGCACGGGCGCGCGCTGCCGCTGCCGCTCAATGGAGAATAGGAGGCCCAGGGTGGGTCAACTCGGCCCGCGATTGAAGCGGGCCTAAAGAGATCGGCAGGCCTAGTAAACCAGCCATGAGCAAGAGCACCCGCCAGAAGCTAACCAAGGAACAGAAGGCCCTCGTCAACGAGAGCTACCGCAAGACGTCGCGTCAGTTCAACGAGATCATCAACAACATGGTCACCATACGCTCTCAGCTGGATCGGCTCACGTCCAAGATGTACGCTCTCCCTAAGAGCGCCTCCCTGCAGGTTCCCTTCGTTGGATTGAACGGGGCCAACAAGACCGAGATCGGGGAGATGAAGCGATCCGACATCAAGCACCTCAACGCCGAGTTCATCGCAGGGCTGAAGGCCCTGAAGAAGTACTTCAGCATGGCGCGCAAGAAGAAGCTCTCCGCCAGCAAGGTGTCGCCAGGCGACTTCAAGGGAGTCTACAGCCCCGTGCTTGTGGGACCTGCCTTCATTGCCTTCCTGCAGCAGGGCGCCTTCGGTAACGCCCCAGGGACCAATCAGAGCCTGGTCTCCGCGTTGCCCTACGCCACCAACGGTCAGGCCATGCGTAACACCCTAGCCATGCTCCAGTACATCCACATCTACGCGAACAACCTCCAGGGGGCACCCGGTGCCAATTCCAACGCTCAGGTGGTGACACCCAGCGCGGCCATGAACGCTACCTTCGGAGGCATGCCC
>Ga0105248_10007629_pt1 | contig 11887 bp, 9 predicted proteins | sample KBSS34metaG_FD_81524 | JGI IMG/M metagenome (GOLD analysis project Ga0105248, IMG submission 81524) | Switchgrass rhizosphere microbial communities from Kellogg Biological Station, Michigan, USA - KBS S3-4 metaG | ecosystem: Host-associated > Plants > Roots > Rhizosphere > Soil | place...
CGTCGCCGACACTCGTCATGAGCTGGTCCTTGATCAACTCCTTGGTGACGACCGTGATTGCCTGAGGAAGATCGCGAAGCGGCGTCGGCGTCTTCGTGGCGCTCGTCACGACGGGGGCCTGGTAGCCCGCCGGCGCTTTCACCGTGACGACGTCGGTCAGACCTGCGACCTCCATCACGAATTCTCTGGATTCGGCGCCCGACTGCAGGGCCATCACGCGCAGCGACGCGTCGCGAAAGCCTGCAACCTGCACGGTGATCGTGTGCGGGCCGGGCGGGAGCACCATCGCAAACTCACCGCGTTCGTTGCTCACCGTCCACGGTCCCTGGACGCCGGCCTCGGTCATCGTTGTCACCCGGGCGCCCGCGATTGCCGCCCGCATGGGGTCGAGTACGGTCCCCCGGACAGCGAAGGCTGGAGCCGGCTGGGCGATGACGGGAAGCGGACTGCAAAGGAACACGGCACACAGTAGAAAACGGCGCACGGGGGCCTCCTGTCGGGCAACGGTCGAGATCTTGATATTGATATCGGGTATCAATTTCAGAAATGGCTGTTAGCCCGGCCGCGCGCCCTCGTCAAGACGGCCCAACCGCGTATCTTCGCGTCGTCGCAGGCCGCCCAGAGCCTCGGAATCTCAGCAAACGCTGTTATGCTTGAAATTCGGCTGATGTCCACAGGTCCATGTCCCTCGTCGCCCTGTCGGAACTGCTCGGTGCAACCGTGCGCGATGCCCATGGCACCGTCCACGGGCGCGTGCGCGAAATCGCCGTCGCGCCGCAGGACCACCCCACCCGGGTCGCGTATCTAGTCGTCAGGACACCTGAGGGCGACCGCACCCTCATGGCCGAGGCGGTGAAGTCGTGCGGGTCCACCGTCCGTACCGGCGAGGGCACGCCACTCGAGCCCTGTTCGCCCTCCGACGGCGTGCTCCTGCTCAAGCGTGACCTGCTCGATCAGCAAATCATCGACGTCCACGGCCGGAAGGTGGTGCGCGTCAACGACGTCGAGATCGAATCGACGCCCGTGAACAACCACGTCGTCTTGAACGTCGTCTCCGTCAACGTCGGCGCCCGTGGCGCCATCCGGCGCCTGTGCAAGGGCGTGGTGCCCCGCCGGACGCTGCGTGCGCTGCTCGAAAAGATTCCAGCGCAGGACATTCCGTGGCAGTACGTCGATCTGCTCGAAACGGACCCGGCCCGCCGAGTCAAACTCAAGATCGCGTACGAAGGCCTCGCCAAACTCCACCCGGCCGACATCGCGGACATCGTCGAAGACCTCCCGCCCGCCGAACGCGAAGCCGTTTTCGAGACGATCGACGAGGAAGTAGCCGCCGAAACCCTTGAGGAACTCGATCCGGACGTGAAGAAGTCCATCATCGAGTCGCTCGACAAGGACCGCGTCGCCGACATCGTCGAAGAGATGGATCCAGATGCCGCCGCCGACCTGCTCGGCGATCTGCAGGCCGAGCACTCCGGCGAAATCCTCAAGGAGATGGAGCCGGAGGAACGGGACGAGGTCACCCAGTTGCTCGAGTTCGGCGAGCACACCGCGGCCGGACGCATGACCACCCAGTACATCGCGGTGCCTAACACGGTCCGCGTGGACGCCGCGATCGAGGCACTGAAGCGGTTCGAAGGAGGCCGCGAAGCGCTCTCGACCATCTATCTGATCGGTCCCGGCCAGACGCTGACGGGCTCGGTGTCGCTCGTCCGAATCGCCACATCACTGCCTGGCGATCGACTGGCCGACCTCAGCGAGCCCTCGGTATCCTGCGCACCCGATACCCCGCAGGACGAAGTCGCGGCGCTTTTCGACAAGTACAACCTGATCACGCTGGCCGTCGTCGACGAACACGGACGCCTCGCCGGCATCATCACGGCCGACGACGTGATCACGATGCTGAGACACCGCGACTGACGGCCCCCCAATGAAGTTCATTGGCAAGGGCTGGCGCAATCGTCTCGTGATGCTTCTGGCCGTGGTCGGCCCCGGCTTCATCACGGCGAACGTCGACAACGACGCCGGTGGGATCTTCACCTATTCCCAGGCGGGCGCACAGTTTGGCTACGTCCTGCTGTGGACGATGATCCCGATCACGATCGCGCTGGTCGTCGTGCAGGAGATGGCGTCGCGCATGGGCGCCGTCACCGGGAAGGGCCTGAGCGATCTCATCCGCGAGGAGTTCGGTTTCCGGCTGACGTTCTTCGTGATGCTGGCGCTCGTCATCACGAATTTCGGCAATGTGGTCGCCGAGTTTGCCGGCATTGCCAGCAGCATGGAACTGTTCGGCCTGTCCCGTTACATCGTCGTGCCCGTAGCCGCGTTTGTCGTCTGGCTGATGGTCGTGCGAGGCACGTACGACAGCATCGAGAAGATCTTTTTGACCGCGTCCGCCTTCTACGTCTGCTACATCATCGCGGGCGTGCTAGCCCAGCCCGACTGGAAGGCGGCCGCGTTCGCCACGGTGACCCGGCCGCAGGCGGCGGGTATCCGCAACTACGGGTACGTCTACATGGTCATCGCGCTCGTCGGGACGACCATCGCGCCGTGGATGCAGTTCTACCTGCAGGCATCGATCGTCGAAAAGGGGGTAACGGCCCGCCAGTACCGGGCGTCACGATGGGACGTCATCATCGGATGCATCTTCACTGACGTCGTCGCGTGGTTCATCATCGTCGCGTGCGCTGCGACGCTGTACGCGGCCGGACACCACGACATCGCCGACGCCGCTGACGCGGCCCAGGCCCTGCGCCCACTGGCGGGCCAGTGGGCTTCGCTGCTTTTCGCTGCAGGCCTGTTCAACGCGTCGCTGTTCGCAGCGTCGATTCTTCCGATCTCGACTGCATATGCGGTCTGCGAGGGCCTTGGGTTCGAGTCTGGGCTCGACAAGAAGTTCCACGAAGCCCCGGTGTTCTACTGGCTGTACACGCTGCTGATCGTCCTCGGCGCGGGCGTCCTCTTGATTCCCCGCCTTCCGCTCGTCACGGTGCTCGTCGCCTCTCAGGTGGTCAACGGCATCCTGCTGCCCTTCGTCCTCGTCTTCATGCTGATCCTCACCAACGACCGCGAGGTGATGGGGGAATACATCAACTCGCGGTTGTTCAACAACGTGGCCTGGGTCACGGTGATCGTGATGATTGTGCTGACGCTCGCGCTGACGGTCAGACCCGGCTAGCCCATGCCGGTGAACGACCGACGCGAGCTCTTCGGCTGGGCGATGTATGACTGGGCCAATTCGGGGTTTCAAACCACGGTCATCACCGTGCTGTCGGGCCCCTACCTGACGGCGCTCGCCCGGCACGAGGTCGGCGAGAACGGCGTCATCTTCGGCGCCGGTCCCTTTGTCGTGACGGCCAAGTCGCTGTTTCCCTATTGCATCGGGCTGTCGGTCCTGCTGTCGGTTTTCCTGCTGCCGTGGCTTGGCGCCATCGTGGACTTCACGAGCGCGAAGAAGCGCCTGCTGAAGCTGTTCTGTTACACGGGCAGCGCTGCAACCTGCCTGCTCTGGTTTGTCACCGAACATCGCTACCTCCTCGGAGGCGCCTTGATCGTCGCTGCGAACCTGGCGTTCGGCAGCTCACTGGTGCTGTACAACGCGTTCCTGAACGACATCGCCTCCGAGGATCGCCGAGACCAGGTGTCGAGCCGCGGATTTGCCGTGGGGTACCTTGGTGGCGGGCTGCTTCTGCTCGTCAATCTCGCGCTCATCCAGTCCGCCGCCCGCCTTGGACTCGACAACGGAACCGCCGTGCGCCTGTCGCTTGCGTCGGCGGGCGTCTGGTGGGCAGGATTCGCCGCGTTCGCCTTCTCGCGACTCCACGCACGGCGGCCAGAGCGCCGGTTGAAGGCCGACGAATCGTACGTCAGAGCGGGCCTCGACCAGCTGGCGCACTCGTTCCACAAGTTGCAGCAACTGCCGCACACGCGGCGCTATCTGCTGTCGTACATGTTCTTCAACGACGGCATCCAGACCGTCATCTCGATGACGTCGCTGTTTCTCTCACAGGAACTGTTCGTCGCCCGCGGCCTGCCCGAAAATCAGGGGTTTCTCATCGGCCTCATCCTGATGGTGCAATTCGTGGCGTTCTTCGGAGCGGAGGCGTTCGAACGTATCGCCAGATCCGCCGGCACCAAGGGAGCCATCCTCATCTCGCTCGTCATCTGGAGCGGCGTCATCGTGTACGCGTACGGCTGGCTGCAGACGACGGCCCAGGCCTGGGCCATCGGTGCGGTCATCGCCCTGGTCCTCGGCGGATCGCAGGCGCTGTCGCGGTCGCTTTTTTCGCGAATGATCCCGCCCGGACACGAGGCGTCGTTCTTCGGTGTCTACGAGATCTCCGAGCGCGGCACATCCTGGATTGGGCCGCTCCTGTTTGGATTCGTCGCCGCCGCCACAAACTCGTATCGTCAGGCGATGCTCTCGCTGATCGTGCTGTTTGTCGTCGGGATGGCTGGCCTGGTCATGACCGACGTCGATCAGGCCGTGGCCGACTCGGGCCGCCCCGCCGAAATCTGAGCCCGCGTCGAAGGCCCGCCCGGAGTTGAAACTGAACGCGCGTTCAAACTACTGTAGGACCGGCAATGACAAGTCAGTCGACCGCCGCCGCCCAGTCGCGTCAGCTCGGCCGACGAGGCGCGGGAAAGCCCCGGAATCTCGACACCAACGCCGCGACGCGTATCGATATTCTTAGAAGCGCCGCCAAGGCGTTCCGCCGCCTCGGGTATCACGGCGCGACGGTCGAACAGATCGCCGCGGCGCTTCATATGAAGAAGGGGAATCTCTACTACTACTTCAGGAACAAAGAGGAAATTCTCTTTGCCTGCCACCAGTATTCGCTCGATCTCCTGCTCCAACTGCTCGCAGACGTCGAGCAGAGCAACCTCTATCCGGACGGCAAACTGCGGAAGTTGATCCTCGGCGGCGTGCACATGATCCTCGACGAGCTGCATGGCACGGCGCTCTTCATGGATCTCGAGGCCCTGTCGCCTCCGCACCTCAAAGCGGTCATCGCCCGACGTGACCTGTTCGATCGCGGCATCCGCCGTGTCGTGCAGGCGGGAATCAAGGACGGGACGTTTGCCCCAGGCAACGCGAAGCTGCTCTCCTTCGCTATCCTGGGCGCTCTCAACTGGATCCCGCGATGGTTCGACCCGGCCGGACCCTCCTCCTCGGACGAAATCGCCGACCAGTTCGCCGACTACCTGGTAACAGGACTCCGGCAAACCTGACGGATCTCTGCGCCGGGCGCCGATCATTGCGATAATGGACGGGATGGACGGACCACTCGCGGACCGGCCGGCCCGCTGGTATCGCAGCTTCTACTGGCGGATCGGCCTGAGCTTCGTCGTCCTGGTCGTGGTCGTGCTCGCGGCGCAAAGCGCGATGTTCAACTACATCATGGCGCGGTCGAATCGGTCGCTGCCGGGGCGCTCGCCTAACAGCGTGGCAGCCATCGTGGCCGCCGACCTCGGGTCCGCACTGACGCAGGAGCCGACCCTCGACATCAAGGAGTACTTCCAATCCGAGTACGGAGAGCTGCCGATGCCGGTCGTCGTGCTCATGAAAGATGGGCGCGAGGCGGCCAACACGCCGCGGGCCTTGCGCGAGGATCTTCGCCAGTCGATCGAAGCCATCCTCACGGGAGCGGACGTCCTCTATAACGGCCGCGAACCAATCATTGGCGGACCACCGACGGTCACGGCGCCGATCCAGGTGGCGGGCGAACTCAAGGGCATGGTGGTGATGGTTCCGCCCGTGCAGCGGGGAAGCCCGGTGGCCCGGGACGTCGGCCGGCTCCTCTCCGTGCCCGGGACGGCCGTGCTGATTGCGGCCACGGCCATCGCCGCGCTCGTCATCTTTGCACCTGCACGCCGACGCCTCAGAGATCTGGAGGAGGCCAGCGAGCGGCTCGGGAAGGGCGACCTGGCCGCGCGCGCACCTGAACAGGGCGGCGACGAAATCGCGCGCGTGGCGGCCGCGTTCAACCGTATGGCCACTGATCTGGCCGCGCGCGACGAGGCGCTGCGGACGTCGGACCGGCTGCGCCGGCAGATGCTCGCCGACGTGTCACACGAGCTGAAAACGCCGCTGACCGCCATGCGCGGCTATCTCGAAACACTGCGCATGCCGGAAGTCACCATCGACGCGGCGACACGCGAGCGCTACTTCGACACCGTCGAGCGCGAAACGCTTCGGCTCGACCGGATGGTCAAGGATCTGCTCGATCTCGCACGACTCGAAAACGGCGTGGGCGCACTCGACATCCGGTGGTTTGCCACGGCTCGCATGTTCGATCAGGTCGTGAGGCGGCACGAAGTCAACGCGGCCGCGCGGCATGTGACGCTCACGTCGACTGTCGCCGACGAGGCCGACCAGATCGTGGGCGACCCGGATCGGCTCGAGCAGGTGATCGACAACCTCGTCGCCAACGCCCTGCGGCACACGCCGGAAGGCGGCCGCGTGGAGTTGACCGCCGCGGGGCACGGCCTGTCGGTTGTCCTGGCCGTCGCCGACTCAGGCAGCGGGATTGCGGCCGAGCACGTGCCGCATGTCTTCGAGCGCTTCTACAAAGTCGACGGGGCGCGCACGAACGGACCAAGCGGCAGTGGCCTGGGCTTGTCGATCGCCAAGGCCATCGTCGACAGCCACGGCGGAACGATTGGCGTCGAAAGCGCTCCAGGCCGCACGGTTTTCGCAATCGTGCTGGCGCGCCCCGAAGTGGACGGTGGTGTTCAGTCGGCGTCGACGAACTTGTAGCCGACGCCCCAGGCGGTCAGCAGCAGCTCGGGATCCTGCGCGTCACGCTCGATCTTCCGGCGCAACCGGCTGACCACCGCATCGACGGTGCGCTCGGTCACATACGTATCGCCGCCCCAGATCTTCGCGATGAGCGCCGCCCGGCTGAATACGATGCCCGGATGGCTCACGAACAGATGCAGGAGATCGAACTCCTGCTTCGTCAGCTCGACGGGCTCGTTGCGAACCGCGGCCTGCCGCTTCTCGACATCCACCAGCACGTCGCGCGACCGCACCTGCCCCTGGGCTGGACCCACGGCCACATCGGTGCGGCGGTGGCGCCGGACAATCGCGCCGACGCGCGCGACGATTTCGCGCACGCCGAACGGCTTGGTCTGGTAATCGTCGGCCCCGCTCTCGAGCCCCAGCACCTTGTCGGACTCCGCATCGCGCGCCGTCAGCATCAGGATTCCAGTCCCAGCATTCGGACCGTCGCTGCGAATCGCCCGGCACAACGTGATGCCGTCCACGCCAGGCAGCATGATGTCCAACACGATGAGATCGAATGGTGTGGAGCGCGCGACTTCGAGCGCGCGGGCGCCGTCGCCCAGTTCGGTGATGTCGAACCCGGCAATCGACAGGTGTAGCCGCAACAGCTCGCGAATCGCGACGTCGTCTTCAACGATGAGCGCGCGACCCCGATTCATGACGCCCTACTGTGACACGCTGAACACCATCCAGCGTTGTTGCATTCCTGCATTCCGGCATTCTTGCATTCTTGCATTCTTGCATTTCTAATCTAAGGTCACGTGCCCTCCGCAAACCGCCGATATAATGACAGAAGTGGCCCGCATCATCCCGCTCGAAACATCCCAGCCACGGCTGCCAAAGCCGGACTGGCTGAAGGTCCGGGCGCCGGGCTCTCCAAGCTATCTGCGGCTCAAGGGCCTGATGCGGGAGATGAATCTCCACACGGTGTGCGAGGAAGCACGCTGCCCGAACATCGGCGAGTGCTGGAATCACGGGACCGCGACGTTCATGATCCTCGGCGACGTATGCACGCGCGCGTGTGCCTACTGCGCCGTGGCCCACGGACGGCCCGGTGCGGTGGACGGGGCAGAACCGGCGCGGGTCGCGGATGCGATCAAGGCGCTCGACCTCAGTTACGTCGTGATCACGTCGGTGGATCGTGACGACCTCCCCGACGGCGGCGCGTCGATCTTCGCCGGGACGATTCGCGAAACGCGAGCCCGTCTGCCGGAGTGCCGCATCGAGGTCCTGATCCCCGATTTCCAGGGGGAGGAGGCGGCCCTGCACACGGTGCTCGACGCGGGCCCGGACGTCCTCAATCACAACACCGAAACCGTTCCGCGGCTGTACAAGATGGCGCGCTCGGGCGGCCGCTACTCACGAACACTGGAGCTGCTCGAGCGATCGCGACGCTACGCGCCGAATATCCCGACGAAGACCGGGCTGATGGTCGGCCTTGGCGAAGAGCACGACGAGCTCGTCCAGACCTTCAGGGACCTTCGCGAAGCCGGCTGCGGAATTCTGACCGTCGGGCAGTATCTGCGGCCAACGCCTCAACACGCCCCGATGGTCCGGTACTACCACCCGGATGAGTTTTTCGAGCTAAAGCGGATTGCGCTCGATTTGGGCTTCGTCCACGTCGAGTCCGGTCCGCTGGTGCGCAGTTCCTACCACGCCCACGAGACCGCCGACGCCTACGCCGAGGCAGCCCGTTAGAGCAGTCTTCACTTCGGTGTAGCCGACTATTCTCGTCCTTCGTGCTTCGTTCTGGGTCCGTTCTTTGTCCTTCGTTCCTCGTGCGTTTGCCAGCGGCGGACCAGGCACTCAGAACCAAGCACAAGGGGCGGGCGTACTACACGGATTCGAAAACGCTGTAGCCCTACCCGCCCCGTTTCGGCCGGTAGACATGCGTCGCCTGTCCGAAGAACACCTCGGCAGACTCCATCAGGGTTTCCGTCAGCGTCGGATGCGGATGGATGGACAGCTTGAGGTCTGTGGCGTTTGCGCCCATTTCGATCGCGAGAACACCCTCGGCGATCAGCTCGCCGGCGCCCGGTCCGACCAGCCCGACGCCCAGCACGCGCTGGGTCTTCGGATCCAGAATCAGCTTCGTGAGGCCGTCGGTGCGGTCGAGCGTGATGGCGCGGCCGGAGGCGCCCCACGGAAACTTCGCGACACTCACCTGGCGCTGTTCCTTTGCGGCCTGCGCCTCGGTCAGACCGGCCCATGCTAATTCCGGATCCGTGAACACCACCGCGGGAATCGCCCGAGGCGCAAACACCACGTTGTCGCCCGCAATCACTTCGACGGCCACGCGCCCTTCGTGCGAGGCTTTGTGCGCCAGCATCGGTTCGCCGACCACGTCCCCAATCGCGAAAATCGACGGCTCAGCCGTTCGGCATTGGTTGTCGACGACGATAAATCCGCGTTCGTTGACCTGCACGGCCGTTCTCTCGAGCCCTGGAATTTTCGAGTTGGGCCGCCGGCCGACCGAGACGAGCACGCGATCGAAGACTTGATCGAGGTTCGCAGGGTTCCCAGGGTTCGCAGGGTTCTCAGGGTTCTCAGGGTTCTCAGCGTGCGGCCCGGTTTGCTCGAGCGTCACGCGGATGCCCTTGGCCTCGGCCTTCATCCGGACGACGCGCGTTTCGAGCAGGACACTCTTCATCGCATGGGTAATGCGCTTGGCGAGGACGTCGACCAGATCGCGATCCGCGCCGGGCAGGAGGCCTGGAGTCATCTCGACCACCGTGACGGCGCTGCCGAGCGCTGCGTACACGCTGCCGAGTTCCAGGCCGATGTAGCCGCCGCCCACGACGAGCAGCGACTTGGGAATATCCGGGAGATCCAGGGCGGCCGTCGAATCCATGACGCGCGGGTCGTCCACCCTGAGCGCCGGAGGAATCGCGGGCGTCGACCCGGTCGCGAGAATGACGTGCTCGAACTTCACGTGCTCTTCGCCGCCGGCGGTCAATTGCACGCGGAGCTCGTGCGCGTCGAGGATTTCCGCGACTCCCTGCAGATACTGGACCTTCCGGAACTTGACGAGCTGACCGGTCCCGCTGGTCAGCCGCTTGACGACGTTGTTCTTGAAATCCCGGAGCCTGGCCAGGTCGATCTTCGGCTCGCCAAACTCGACGCCCCAGGCTTTCGCCTGGCGCGACTCGTCGACGAGCTTCGCCACATGGAGGAGCGCCTTCGAGGGAATGCAGCCGCGGTAGACGCACACGCCGCCGGGATTCGCTTCGGGATCGACCAGGGCGACGCTCAGGCCAAGATCGGCAGCGAGAAAAGCGGCCGCGTACCCGCCGGGGCCGCCGCCGACGACAACGAGTTGAGTGGAGATCATGGTTAGCTACGGCTCATCACGAAGCCACGAAGGAGCTTCGTGTTCTTCGTGGCATCGTGATGAACGTCCGGGTTCATCCCTGGAGCGCCAGCAGGAACGGCTGTTCGAGCGCGTCGACGATCCAGCGCAGGAACCGCATGCCGTCGGCGCCGTCGATCGCCCGGTGGTCGTAGGACAGCGAGAGCGGCAGCATCTGCCGCGGAACGAACTGACCGTCCTTGAAGACAGCCTGTATGCGGCCCCGTGAGATACCGAGAATCGCGACTTCAGGCGAGTGAATGATCGGGGTGAAATAGGTGCCGCCGATGCCGCCCAGGTTCGAGATGCTGAAACAGCCGCCCTGCATCTCCTCGAGCGAAATCTTGCGCGTCCGCGCCTTTTCTGACAGCTGGGCGATTTCGACCGCCAGCTGGATGATGTTCTTCGTGTCGGCGTCACGCACGACCGGGACGAGCAACCCGCGGTCGGTATCGACCGCGATGCCGATGTTGACGTACTTCTTGTAGACAATTTCCTCGGCGGCCAGATCGATCGACGCGTTGAACTGCGGGAACAGCTTCAGCGCGGTCGCGACCACCTTCACGGCGACGGCCGTGACGGTCAGGTTGCCGCCGGCGACATCCGCCAGCTTCGCGTGCCGCTTCCTGAGCTCCTCGATTTCGGTGACGTCCGCCAGCTCGAACTGGGTCACGTGCGGAATCGTCATCCACGCCGCGCTCAGATGCTCGGCCGTCTTTCTGCGCACGGCACGCATCGGCTGGCGATCGATCGCGCCCCACCGCGAGAAGTCCGGCAGCGGCTCGGCGGCGATGTTGCTGCCTGCATGCTGCCCGCTCCCGATCAGCCGCTTCGCATACGCCTTCACATCGTCGATCGAAATGCGGCCGTCCGGGCCCGTACCCGGCACGTCGTCGATCTCGACGCCAAGCTCGCGCGCCATCCGCCGGACCGAGGGCGCGGCCGGCGCCGGGGGCTGGTCGGCCGGGGCGGGTTCCGCGCTCGGCCGGGCGCCACGATTGATGTCGACGACCTTCGGCCCGTCTGCCGATCGATCCGTGCGCGGCGCGCTCGCGGGGCGGGGAGCCTCGACCGGCTCCGGTGCTTCGACGGTGTTGGCGCCCACGGCCGGCGCGGTCGGGGCCGGCGGCGTGGCGGCCTGAGCGGCCGGCTTCGTCGAGGGCTTTTCACCCGTCGCGGCGCCGTTGCCCTCGACCGTCAGGACCAGTTGTCCGACCTTCACCTTGTCGCCGGCCTTGACCTTGACCGCGCTCACGCGACCAGCGACCGACGAGGGCACTTCGATCGTCGCCTTGTCGGTTTCGAGCTCCAGAACCGCCTGATCCTTGGCCACCATGTCGCCAGGCTGGACGAGCACCCGCAGGACGTCGCCGGCGGTGACGTTCTCGCCGAGTTCGGGCAGTGTGAAATCAGCCACAGAAGAACGCTCCACCACGAAGGACACCAAGGACACTGAGGGCCAGACTGATCTGAACCTCCGCGTCCTTCGTGTCCTCTGTGGTTGATAGTGTCATTAGGAGATCGCGGGGTTGCTCTTCTCCGCGTCGATACCAAAAGCCTGGATGGCCTGCTGCACCACCGAGCGCTCGACTGCGCCTTCGCGCGCCAGCGCCGCCAGCGTCGCCACGACAACGTAGCGGTGATCGACCTCGAAGAAGTCGCGGAGGCTCGCCCGGCTTTCGCTCCGGCCAAACCCGTCGGTGCCGAGCGCGGTCAACGGACGCGGCAACCAACGGTCAATCGCATCCGGCAGC
>Ga0105248_10007632_pt1 | contig 11885 bp, 8 predicted proteins | sample KBSS34metaG_FD_81524 | JGI IMG/M metagenome (GOLD analysis project Ga0105248, IMG submission 81524) | Switchgrass rhizosphere microbial communities from Kellogg Biological Station, Michigan, USA - KBS S3-4 metaG | ecosystem: Host-associated > Plants > Roots > Rhizosphere > Soil | place...
CCCGACCGCCCCGAAAGCCGCCTGGCGATGGGCAGCTACTTCCGCAACGTCACAAAGGCCTTCGACAAGGCGCTGGAGCAATACACGATCGGCCTGCAGGCCGCGCCCAATCACGCGGAGTTGCTGGCCGCCTCGGCGGTGATCGAACGGACCGCGGGCAGGTTCGACGACGCGCTGACCCACCTGCAGCGTGCATCGCAGCTGGATCCCCGCTCGGTCCCGGCCGCGAGCAACCTGGCTCGCACGTTTCACGATCTGCATCGTCACAGCGAGGCGCAGCGTGAGTACGCCCGCGCGGTCTCGCTCGCACCAACCAACCTCGCCGTCGTCCAGGGGCAGGCGACCGCCTTTCTGTCGCAGGGCGATCTGAACGGCGCCCGCGCGGTCATCGCCGATGCGCTGAAGCACGCGAACGCCACCGCGGTCGTCACGCGGTTCGCGACGTTCCAGGAAATGATGTGGGTTCTGCCCGACGATCTGCGCGCAAAAGTCGTCGATCTGCAGCCGTCGGATTTCGACAACGATCGCGGCATGTGGGCGCTGAAAGTGGGCGGCACGTTCCGGCTGATGGGCGACGCGGCGCAGGCCCGGTCCTACGGCGAGATCGCGGCGACCGCGTACCGCGAGACGGTCAAGCGCTACCCCACCGACCCCCAGCAGAGCGAGCTGTTCGGCCGTGCGCTCGCGCTCGCCGGGCACCAGGCGGAAGCCATGGAGGCGGGCGAGCGGTCGCTCGCTCTTCGCGAGACGGCGCTCGACGCCGTGAGCGGTCCCTATTACAAGTATCAGGTGGCGCGCATCTACATCATGGCGGGCCAGTACGATCGCGCTCTCGATCTGATCGAGCCGCTGCTGTCCGGTCCCGGCGATCTGACGCCCGGCTGGCTCCGCATCGATCCGATCTTCGCGCCGCTCCGCGGCAACCCGCGCTTCGATCGCCTCGCCCGCGCCACGAACCCGACGTCGTGAGGACTGAAGCCTTCGCGCGACGCGCCTAGGATTCCCAGAGCGTCGTCACGCCCTCGAGGGAAAAGTCGGTCTCCACGAAGTACGGACTGAGCGAAAAGACATTGCCAAAGACGTCCTGCCTGATCCCCAGGCTCGATTGAATGTCGAGGTCGACGATCGGCGTGAGGGCTACCTTCGCCGGCGGCAGGGCACCCGTCGCCGTTGGAGTGCTCGAGTAGGTGCAACGCATGATCGACCGGTACGAGTCCGTTGCCGGCGACTGGGGATTGATCAGGATCCGCGTCGAAAACCCGAACACCGACGTCGCATTCAACGACAGCGGCATGCCCAGCGGCGCAACCCCGTTGAATGTCGAAATCTTCACGAGATCCACGAACCGGATCGGCCCGTTGCTCCTCCGTTCCTGGAAGCGCAGTGTGATCGGCCCGGAGGCCGGAAAGCTTCGATCGAGACTGAAATCCGCCAGCACCTTGGGGAGTCCGACCACCTCGCGCCCGGTGAAAGCGGAAGCCTGGTCGTCCACGAAGATATAGGGGACGAAGATTCCGCTTTCAACGAGAACCCCTCCGTGTTTCCTCCAGACCGGAACGGAAAAAAGCAGTTCGTGCTGCGAGACTTCGCCCAAGTCATTCCATGGCGGAGTCGGCGCTTTCAGCGAGCGATAGTCGAGCGCCTCGATCATCACAGTGCAGGTGTTCGGCGCGCTTGGTATCGGTTCGAACGTGATACCCGCGCGGTTGGGCGCGATGTTGAGGAATTGGTCGCACAGAGTCTGGAGCGGTGCGATGTCCGCCAGCAGCGGGAAGGCGAACAGTTTGACTCCTGTGCATTGGTAAGGTGGCGGGCCCTGCGTTCCCGCGATCGTCGCTTCATACGGGATGTGAGCCATGACGCCCTCCTGTCAATCCAAAGCCTGCCGAGGGAAGCGAGCCACCATACCGCGCAACGACGGATGATGCGTTCCGGGCCTCAACCGAGCGTCCCGAATACCACGCACACAGGGCGTGGCACCGATACCGGCTGGCCAACGGGCGCGAGCGCGCCGGTCTGGTGATCGATGCGAAGCACGACGACGTTGTCCGAGGCCTGGTTGGCGGCAAGCAGGAACGACCCCGTGGGATCGATGCCGAAGTCGCGAGGGGTCTTGCCGCCGCTGCTGGTGTGCCCCGCGATCGTCAGACGCCCCGCTCGTTCGTCGATGCGGAAGATAGCGAGGCTGTCGTGCCCGCGGTTTGAAACGTACAGAAACTTCCCGTCCGGCGTGACCTGGACATGCGCCGTGGAGTTCGACCCGGAAAAACCGGCGGGCAGCGTGGTCACGGTCTCCACCATGCTCATCGTGCCGGTGTCCGGATCGTGTGTGAACACGGTCACCGTCGAGTCGAGCTCGTTGTTGACGTAGACGAAGCGCCCGCTGGGAGCGAACGCGAGATGGCGCGGTCCCGCCCCCGGGCGCAGGCTCACCGACGGCGGAACGTTCGGCACGAGCGCTCCGGTGGGCCCGAGCCCGTAGACGCGAACCTGGTCGATCCCGAGATCGCAGACGAAGAGCCGGCGCGCCGCGGGATCGAACGCAGCCAGATGCGCATGGGCCGCCTCTTGCCGCTGCCGGTTCGGACCTCGGCCTTCGTGCTGCACGAAGCCGGCGCGAGATCCCAGGCTGCCGTCAGCCTGAATCGGGAAGCTCGCGACGCTGCCGCCACCGTAGTTGGCGACGACAACGACCGTGGCCAGCCGATCCACCGCGAGGTGACAGGGCGCCCCACCGCCCGACGCAACCTGATTGAGCCGTCGCAATGCCGTCCCGGACGGCCCGATCGCGAATGCCTCGACGCCACCGCTCGCGATCCCTTCGAAGTCGGCAACTTCGTTGACCGCGTAAAGAAAGCGGCCGCTCGGATGCAGTGCGACGTACGACGGGTCGGCCGAGGACGTCGCCAGCGCAACGCTGGTCAGCGCCCCGGTGTCGAGATCGAGTCGTCCGGTGTAGATGCCTTTGCTCGGACTGTCTCCTGACGTGTAGGTTCCAAAGAACACCGTGACCACTCGCGCGCGGTCCGAGTCTGCAGACTCTTTCCCTCGCCGCGCGCACGCGATCACGCCGCCTGCCGCCAATCCAAGGAGTACTGTCCGCCGATCCAGTTTCGCGATCACCCTCTCCACGTCCTTTGGGAGAAACGGCTTGCAGGATGCACGTGGGCCACATCATAGCCCCGGTGTCGCTCGGCTCCTTGGAATTACGAACGCAGCGCGGTGATCGGATTCAGCCGCACGATCCGCAGCGCCGGCACGAGCGAGGCGAGCGCGGCGACGGCGAGCACCGTCCCGATCGCGGCGGCGAACGTCAGTGGATCCGCCACCGACACTCCCCAGACCAGATGACGCAATGTCGACGCGGCCAGGCGCGCGCCGACGCCGCCGATCACGACGCCGACGAGCGCGAGCGCGAGACCGGGCAGCGCCGCGGACGCCATCGCCTGACGCGACGAGGCCCCGAGCGCGATCCTGATGCCGAGTTCGCGCGTCCGCTCGGCCACGCCGTTCGCCACCAGCCCGTAGAGGCCGACGGCGGCGAGCAGCAGCGCGAGCGCGGCCAGCGTGCCGAGCAGCATCGCCTGCGCACGCGGCGTCGCCACCGCTTCGCCGCGCACATCGTCCAGGGTCCGGAACTTGACGACCGGCAGCAGGGGATCGACGGTGGCCACCGCCTTCTGCATCTGCGCGACGATGCCTTCCTGCGGCCCGGAGAGGCGCACGATCCAGCTTGGCGAAAACCACGTGTGCACCATCGTGACGAAGCCGTTCGTGACCTGCGCTTCCGGCACGTAGGACGCCGGCGACGTACCGAATGGACCGGCATTGCCGAACGCCACTTTCTGCGGCACATCTCCGGCGACGCCGACGATGGTGCGCGTCACGCCGCCGCTGGCGATTTGCCGCCCGATCGGATCTTCGCCGGGGGAATGGCGTCGCACGAACGCCTGGTTGACGACGATCACCGGCGGAGCGCCGGCGCCGTCAGACGGCGCGAACGCCCGGCCCCGCACAATCGGGATCCGCAGCGCGTCGAAGTACTCGGGCGTCACGTATGTCATGTTGATGATCCGCGACTCCGGCGGACCGCCGACGAGACGGAATCCGTTGTTGAGCGCGCGCTCGTACGGCAGCGTCAGCGCCGCTGCGGCACGTTCGACGCCGGGGATGGCTCGCAGCCGGAGCAGCGTGTCGTCGAACAGACGCGCGACCGTGTCGCTCGTCCGGTATCGCGCATCCTGCAGCGAGACCGTGGCGGTCATCACATGGGTGCCGTCGAAACCGGGTGGCTGCCCCATCAGGTAATCGAACGAGCGGATCAACAACCCGGCGCCGACGAGCAGGATCACACCGAGCGCGACTTCCGCCGTCACGGTCAGCCGCCGCGGCCAGCTGCGTGCGCTCCCGGCGATCGACGTGCCGCCCGATTCGATGAGCGCGCTCCGCAGATCCACACGGCTCGCCTGGAGCGCCGGAAGCAGTCCGAATGCCACGCTCGTCAGCAGCGCGAGGCCGCTCGTGATCGCGAGCACGCGCGCATCCAGTCCGACGTCGCCCGTGATGCCGAAGGCCGCCGTCAGCCACGAGGCCAGCAGGCGCGAAGCGGCCCAGCCGATGGCCATTCCCGCGAAGCCGCCGCACGCCGCCAGGACGACGCTTTCCGTCAGGAGCTGACGCACAATCGTGCCGCGACCACCGCCGAGCGCGATGCGGGTCGCGATCTCAGGCGCGCGCGCCACGCCGCGCGCGGTCAAGAGGCCCGCGATGTTCACGCAGCCGATGAGCAGGACGATGCCGACGGCGCCCCAGAGAATCAGCAACGGCTGGCGCGTCGCATCCGTCAACCCGCGCTGCAGCGGTATGGCGCTGAATCGCACGACGGTATCGCCTCGGGGACTTCGGTACCGCTCGCGCGCCAGCGTCGCGGTCGCCGATCCGATCTGCTGGACCGCCTGCGGCCAGCTCACGCCGTCCTTCAATCTCGCAATCAGTCCGTAGTTCTCCCCACCACCCTCCCCCTGGGGGGATGGCCGCAGCGGCGTCCATACGTCGATCGCGGTGCCCCATTGGACCGAGTCGGGCATGACGCCGACGACCGTATGCGGCTCGCCGCGCAGCATGATCGAACGGCCGACGATCGACGGATCGGCGCTGAAGGCGCGCGTCCAGAGCGCGTGGCTCAACAGCGCCACCGCCGGACCGTTGACGCGATCCTCGTCGGCGCTGAATTCACGCCCGATCTCCGGCTGGACCGCGAGGACGCGGAAATAGCCGGCCGAGATCCGCTGCTGCTGGACCGACGAGGCGCGATCGCCCGCGACCAGGTTCACGCCGCCGCCAAGACCCGAGAAGGCGGCGAGATCGAGGACCGCCGCAACGCCGTCGCGCAGCGCGACCCAGGTAAAACCGCTCTGCGAGGTGTCGTCTTCCGTTGCGCCGCCACCCTCGTAATGGCGCGTGATCATCGCGAGCCGCTCGGGATGCGGATAGGGCAGCGCCCGTAGCAGCACACGGTCGACCACCGTGTAAATCGCGGTGTTGGCGCCGATGCACAACGCCAGCGTCAGGACGGCGGTCAGCGTGAACCCGGGATTCTTCAGGAGGAGGCGGATGGCATATCGGAAGTCGCGCATATTGCCACCTTAGACGGGATCGACGATAGCAATGTTTGGCAACGGTGTCGGATATCGGTGTCGGAGATTGGTGTCGGAGACCGGTGTCGGATACTGGTGTCGGATACTGGTGTCGGAGACCGCCCTCGTGGCGCTAGCCGAGGTCGCGTAACTTGAACCGCTTAATCTTGCCGGTGGCGGTCTTCGGCAGCTCGGCCACGAACTCGACCCACCGCGGGCGCTTGTACTCGGCCAGACGCTCGCGGACGAACTGCTGCAGGCTCCTCGCCAGGTCGGGCGAACCGGTCGCATCGTCACGCAGCACGACGAACGCCTTCGGCTTGACCAGGCCGTCGTGGTCCTCGTGTCCGACGACGCCGCACTCGAGGACGGCATCATGCGCGACAATCGCGTTTTCGACCTCGACCGGGCTCACCCACAACCCGCCCACCTTGAGCATGTCGTCGCCGCGTCCGGCGTACCAGTAGTAGCCGTCGGCGTCGACGGTGAACTTGTCGCCGGTACGGATCCAATGCCCTTCGATGGTGTTCTTCGTCTTCTCGTGCTGGTTCCAGTAGCCCGCACAGACTGAATCTCCGCGGATCCAGAGGTTGCCGATCTCTCCGGGCGCGACTGCCTTGCCCTCGTCGTCCAGCAGTTTCGCCTCGTAGCCCTCGACCACGCGCCCGCTCGATCCCGGGCGAATGGCGTCCTGACGGTTCGAGATGAACATGTGCAGCGTTTCTGTCGATCCGATGCCGTCGATGATGTCCACGCCGAAGCGCGCTTTGAACCGCTCGTAGAGCGAGGCGGGCAGCGCCTCGCCAGCAGACACCGCGAGGCGGATCGAGGACAGATCGAAATCCCGCCTTCGCTCGTCTGCGCCATCGACGAGCTTCGGCGAGACAGGCCTCTCATGCGCCAGGAGCATGCCGTATCCAGTCGGCACCGAGTAGAACAGCGTCGGCTTGTGGCGTTCGATCATCGCGTAGACGTTCTGCGGCGTGGGCGGCCCCGGCCAGAGAATCGCGGTCGCGCCGACCGAGAACGGAAAGTACAACGCGTTGCCGAGACCGTACGCGAAGAACAGCTTCGCGACGCTGAAGCACCGATCGCTCTGGCGGATGCCGAGCACGCCTTTGCCAAACAGCTCGGCGCACACGACCATATCGTGTTGCAGATGGACGCACCCTTTCGGCGCCCCGGTGCTGCCCGAGGAATAGAGCCAGAACGCCGGTGCGTCGCGGCTGGTCGGCTCGGCGTCGAGCCCGGCGTCGCTCTGTGATTCGAATCGCGCGAACGACTGCGGCGAGCGCGAGTCGGGAGCGCCGACTTCGATGACGTACTGCAGGGACCGGCGCTCGGCGTCGGGAATGCGGTCAATCGCCGGCCGCAGCTCGGCGCTGACGATCATCACGGAGGCGCGCGAATCGCGAATCACGTACTGATAGTCGGCCGGCTTCCACAGCGTGTTGAGCGGAACGGGCACCGCGCCGATCTTGATCGCGCCGAAGAAGGCGTAGACGAACTCCGGTCCGTCGAGCAGGAGGAGGAGCACGCGGTCCTCAGCCCGCACGCCGATGCCTCGCAGCGCGGCGCCGACACGGTTCACGTGTTCCTGCACGTCCGCATACGTGATCCGCGCGTCGCCGCACTCGATCGCGATCCGCGCCCCCCGCCCTTCGGTCACGTTGCGATCGACGAAATGCGCCGCCGCGTTGAAGATCTCCGGAACGCCGAGCGCCTCGGCAGTAGTGGCTGACACGGCTTATGCCTTCCTGGATCGTTCGCCGTTCGCCGTTCGGCGTTCGGCGTTCGTCCGTGCCCCAGCAAGGAGCCTGGCGACTTCGTCAGGAAACGCTCGCGCCGCGAAGGTCGTCGCGTCCACGCAGGCGACGCGGTACGACGCGTCGCAGATCAGGCGGCCGGTGCCGCGCTCGTGGATGTCGAAAGCAAAGGCAATCCGTCGATCGGTCATTTCGGCAACGCCGACGCCGACCGCGATTTCATCGCCGAGCCTGGCCGGCGATCGAAAAGCGGACTGCAGCGACGTGCGGGGCATGAAGATGTTGAGCGCGCGCAGCAGCGAGGTGCGGTCGCTGCCGAGACGCCGGTAAAGGTCCTCCTCGGCATGCTCGAAGTACCGGAAGAAGACGCCGAACCAGACGATGCCCGCCGGGTCGGTGTCGGACCACATCACGCGGAGGTCGATGTGATGGAAGAGCGCCACGGACCGATATAATACAGAGAAGTGCCCCGCGTCATTGCCCTCACGCCCGCCACACCCGCGCAACCGCGTCAACCCAAACCCGACTGGCTGAAGGTGCGCGCGCCGGGATCGCCGAGCTACACCCGCCTCAAAGGGCTGATGCGCGAGCTGAACCTCCACACCGTGTGCGAAGAGGCGCAGTGCCCGAACATCGGCGAGTGCTGGCACCACGGCACGGCGACGTTCATGATCCTCGGCGATGTGTGCACGCGCGCGTGCTCATACTGCGCGGTCGCGCACGGACGCCCAGGCGCCGTCGACACCGCCGAGCCGGTCCGCGTGGCCGACGCCATCCGCATCCTCGATCTCAATTACGTCGTCATCACCTCGGTGGATCGCGACGACCTCGAGGACGGCGGCGCCTCGATCTTCGCCGACACGATCCGCGAAACGCGCGCGCGGCTGCCGCTATGCCGGATCGAAGTGCTGATCCCGGATTTTCAAGGCAACGAGCCGGCACTGCACGCGGTGCTCGACGCGCGCCCCGACGTGCTCAACCACAATACCGAGACGGTTCCGCGCCTGTACCGGATGGCGCGGTCGGGCGGCCGCTACGCGCGCACGCTGGAGCTGCTGGACCGCGCGCGCCGGTATGCGCCGGACATCCCGACGAAGACGGGGGTCATGGTGGGGCTCGGCGAGGAGCGTGAAGAGCTGATCGCCACGTTCCAGGATCTGCGGAACGCCGGCTGCGGCATCCTGACGATCGGACAGTACTTGAGGCCGACTGCGGCGCACGCGCCGATGGTCCGTTATTACCACCCCGACGAGTTCGCCGACCTCAAGCGCGCGGCGCTCGACATGGGCTTCGTGCACGTCGAGTCCGGCCCCCTCGTGCGCAGCTCGTACCACGCGCACGAGACCGCCGACGCCTACGCCGCCGCCGCAGGGCGATAGCTTCTTCACCACGAAACACACGAAACCGAAACCGACACGAAGATCACGAAAAAGAACGTTTCTTTTTCGTGTTTTTTCGTGCCGTTTCCGTTTTCCGTTTTCGTGTTCTTCATGGTTAAGGTAGGCTAGGCGCTCCGAAACGAGGAGAACACGCATGGCTCGAGTCTCGATGACGGTCAACGGCAAGGCTCGCACGGGGAACGTTGACCCTCGCGTGCTGCTGGTGCACTTCCTCCGCGAGCAGCTCCGTCTCACCGGCACACACATCGGCTGCGACACGACACAGTGCGGTGCCTGCACCGTCCTCGTCGACGGCCGGAGCGCGAAGTCGTGCACGCTGTTCGCGGTTCAAGCCGACGGCTCGACGATCACGACCATCGAGGGCCTGGCGACGAACGGGGAACTGCACCCGCTGCAGCAAGGCTTCTGGGAAGAACACGGCCTGCAATGCGGCTACTGCACGCCAGGCATGATCATGGCGGCGGTGACGCTTCTGAAGGACAACCCGAAACCGTCGGAGCGGGAGATCCGCGAAGGGATCTCCGGCAATTTCTGCCGCTGCACCGGCTACCAGCACATCGTCAACGCCATTCAATACGCTGCGAGGAAAGGCTGAGCCATGGCCACGACCCCTGTTCTACCCAAACTCGTGGGCGCGCGCACCAAACGCCGCGAGGATCCTCGTCTGATTCGAGGCCGCGGCACCTACGTCGACGACATCGCGCTCGTCGGCATGCAGCACATCGCGTTCAAGCGCAGCGACGTGGCGCACGGACGCATCCGCTCCATCGACACCAGCGCCGCAAAGGCCATCGAAGGCGTCGAGGCCGTCTTCACCGGCGCGGAGATCGCGGAATTCCTGGCGCCGATGCCGATCGGAACGCCCTTCCCGTCGCCGGACCATCGTGCGGTCGCCGTGGACACCGTCCGCTACGGCGGCGAGCCTGTCGCAGTCGTCGTCGCGGTCGATCGCTACGTCGCGCGCGATGCCGCGGACGCCATCGTCGTCTCCTACGACACCTTGCCCGCGGTCATGGATCTCGAACTCGCCATGACCGGGAAGCCGACTGTCATTCACCCTGCCTTCCCGAACAACCTGGCGATCGCGCTGGTGCCGAGCGGCACCGGAGTGAGCCCGACGGGCGCGGTCGACGACTCGGCCGTCGACGCCGCGTTCGCGAGCGCCGAGGTCGTCATCTCGCAGCGGATGGTGAACCAGCGTCTGGCGCCGAGCGCGATGGAAGGAAGAGGCGTGGTCGCGCACTTCGAGCCGGGCAAGGAGACGATGACCATCTGGTCGTCGACGCAGAACCCGCACATTCTCAGGTCGTTCATCGCCGCGATGACCGGCCTCGGCCAGGATCAGGTCCGCGCCATCGCGCCCGAAGTCGGCGGCGGCTTCGGCGCCAAGATCAACATCTACGGAGAAGAGTACGTCGCGGCTGCAGTCTCAAAACGCCTGGGCATCCCGGTGAAGTGGGTGGAGGACCGCTCGGAAGCGTTCGTCGCGACAACACACGGTCGCGACATTCTCGGATACGTGGACATCGCCGCCAGGCGCGACGGGACGGTCCTCGGCCTGAAGATGCGGCTCATCGCCGACATCGGCGCCTACAACATGCTCCTCACGGCCGCCATTCCGACGCTGACGATGCTGATGGCGAACGGCACCTACAACATCCCGGCGATTCGGACGACGCTCACCGAGGTCTTCACCAACAAGACACCGACCGATGCCTACCGCGGCGCCGGCCGCCCCGAGGCGACCTACTTCGTCGAGCGCGCGATGGACATGCTGGCGCGTGAACTGAAGATGGATCCGGCCGAGCTCCGCCGGAAGAACTTCATCCAGCCGAATCAGTTTCCGTTCGCGACCCAGATGGGCGCGGTCTACGACTCGGGCGACTACGAGAAGGCGCTCGACCTGGCGCTGAAGAACGCCAAGTGGGATCAGCTGAAGGCCGAACGTGACGCTGCGCGCGCGCAAGGACGCCTGGTAGGACTGGGATTGGCCATGTACGTCGAGGTGTGCGGCCTCGGTCCCTCGTCTTCGCTGCCAACCGGAGGGTGGGAGCATTCGCAGGTGACGATCGAACGCGACGGCAGGATCAGCGCCACCACCGGAGCCTCGCCGCACGGACAAGGCAACGAAACCACTTTCGCGCAGATGCTCGCCGACCAGTTCGGCGTGCCGATGGAATCGATCACCATCCTCCACGGCGACACCGGCGTCGTCAAACAGGGCATCGGTACCTTTGGCAGCCGATCGCAGGCGGTGGGCGGAACCGCGCTGCACCTGGCGGGCGCCAAGGTGAAGACCAAGATGGCCAAGTTCGCAGCCGCTCTTCTCGAAGCGCACGAGGACGATCTCGTCTTCGAGAACGGTCTGATCTCCGTCAAGGGATCCTCCGCAGCAGGCAAATCATTCGCCAGCGTCGCCGCGTTCGCGTACGTGCCGGTACCGCTCCCTGAAGGGCTCGAGCCCGGCTTGAGCGACGAAGCCTTCTTCGAACCTGCCAACAACACCTACCCGTTCGGCTGTCACATCGCGATGCTCGAGATCGATCGTCAGACCGGCGAACCGACGCTGCTCAAGCTCGTCGCCGTGGACGATGCCGGAGTGCTGATCAATCCGATGATCGTCGAAGGACAGATTCACGGCGGCCTCGCCCAGGGCATCGGCCAGGCGATGATCGAAGAGGTCGTCTACAGCGAAGACGGTCAGCTGATGACCGGATCGTTCATGGACTACGCGATTCCGCGCGCCATCGACTTCCCGCGCTTCGAGCTCGACGCCACGGTGACGCCGACGCCGGTGAACCCGTTCGGCGCAAAAGGCGTCGGCGAAGCCGGCACGCTCGGCTCGACGCCGAGCATCGTCAATGCCGCGGTCGACGCGCTCAGCGAGTTCGGCGTAAAGCACATCGACATGATGCTCAGGCCCGAAAAACTGTGGCGCCTGATCCAGGGAGGACGGTCATGATCTCGACGGCGTTCGAATACAGCCGGGCGACGTCGCTCGACGATGCGCTGGCGAAGCTCGCCGCCACCGCGGGCGACGGCAAATTCATCGCGGGCGGGCACAGTCTGGTCCCGCTGATGAA
>Ga0105248_10007633_pt1 | contig 11881 bp, 8 predicted proteins | sample KBSS34metaG_FD_81524 | JGI IMG/M metagenome (GOLD analysis project Ga0105248, IMG submission 81524) | Switchgrass rhizosphere microbial communities from Kellogg Biological Station, Michigan, USA - KBS S3-4 metaG | ecosystem: Host-associated > Plants > Roots > Rhizosphere > Soil | place...
ATCTGAGGAGTGTTCGGCCGTGTAGGTTGCGCCGCCCATCGCTCCCTCTTCTTCGCTCATCCAGGCGATGAAGCGAACGGTGCGTTTAGGGTGGATGCCGAGTTTCTGCAGGAGATGGATGGCCTGCATGGAGACGACAACTCCAGCGCCATCGTCGATCGCTCCCGTTCCCAGATCCCAGGAGTCGAGATGACCGGAAACAATGACGACCTGTTCAGGATGTTCGGTGCCTTTCCAGTCGGCAATGACGTTATAACTGGGGGCGTCAGGTAAAGTCTGAGTATCGAGCATCAGGTGAAGCGTGACGGGGCCCTGGCTGGTGAGATTAGCAAGCATATCAGCGTCCTCTGCGGTGACGGCAGCTGCAGGCAGTTTGGCCATGCCGGGGGCATAGCCGGTCATTCCCGTATGGGGCGAGCGGTACTCGGCCCCTCCTACTGAGCGGACCAGAACTGCGACAGCCCCAACGGTAGCTCCAACAATAGGAGCGGCGACGCGGTAAGGCACAGCATCTCCGTATGCGTAGCCTCCGCCGATCTGCGCGGCGATCTGCTTATCGAATTCATGGTTAAAGAGAAGGATTTTTCCCTTGACCTTGGCAGGATCGAGGGCTTTGAACTGCTGCCAGTTGCTGACGACAACGACTTCAGCGGTGATGCCGCCTGCAGGAGTGGCTGCGCTGCCGCCGAGGGCGGTGAGAATGACTTTTTGCGTTGTGCCAGGGGTCATGCCGGGCCAGGCGGTGAGAGTGCCTGTTTCCGTGCCCCGAATCCAGTGGGGAACGGAAGTCTTTTCCAGTGTGACCTCGGCCCCCAGCGCCTTCATCTCGGTGGCAACATATTCAACAGCGGCCTGAGCCTGGGGGGAGCCGCTGATGCGCGGTCCGATATTGTCTGTAAGGTGGCGAAGTTCGGTCAACGCGTAGGAATCAGCGATGGCAGCATCGCGAAGTTTGGCCATCGTGGTTAACTGATCAGTGGTCCACGGGCCTTTTTCGGGACCCAGGATGCGAGCGAGTACCTGGTCACGGGCGGAACCTGGCGCAAGCACTGAGATGGGCGGGGCCTGGGCAGGGCTTATGCTTGTGAAAAGCGCGAAAAAGACGATAGCGGCAGAGCCTTTGCAGAAGGCAGATGTACCGAAAGAGGGCTGGAATTGGGCTGGGATGTAAGAAAACATGCCAGATGTTAGCACGGGAAATTCCCTACGACGGAAGGAACGGCAACTCGATTGCATGAAATACGTCTAATAGCCTGGTAGTCTTTTGATCGTCGGAATACGCGGTACTGGCTATACTAAGGATTGGGCTTACGATTCCCTTGAGGTTGATCAAATTATGCGAGCTTTCTTTGAACGGCTGAAAAGTCGCCGTCTGGCAACAACATTTGCGGTACTTGCGACAGTTTCGGTCGCGATTCTGGGTGGTTCCTATGCGGCGCACGGCGTCCATGGGCAGGAGAAGACAAGCGACAGCGCGGATGCGACACCTCTGAAGGTGCCCAATACAACGGTTGCTCCGAATGAATTTGTAAAGATTGCGACCCAGGTGGGTCCTGCCGTGGTGAATATCAACACTCGGACGCTTCCCAAGGAAGCTGCCAAGGGGCCAAAGCGCCTCAATCCGAATCCACATGCGCGGCCCACCCCTACGCCACAGCAGCCGGATGACGACGACCAGGGCGACGGGCAGGATCCGGGCCAGGGTGCGGGTCCGAATGGGAATTTTCAGGATTTCTTCAATCGCTTTTTTGGCGGGCAGGCTCCGGATGGCGGAGATGACGGCAGCAGTACTGAACGAGATTCGCTGGGCTCAGGTTTCATCGTTGACGCGAAGGGATATATCGTCACCAACAATCACGTCGTTGAAAAGGCTGATGAGATTTATGTAAAGCTCTCCACCGATCCCGACACGACGGACCTGGGCCGCAAGGCACGGGTGATCGGAGTCGACAAGGCGACCGATCTGGCAGTAATCAAGATTGATACAGACAAGCCGCTGCCGACGGTGAAGATTGGCAACAGCGACAGCACGACGGTAGGCGACTGGGTCGTAGCGATCGGCAGCCCGTTTGACCTTTCGCAGACCGTGACAGCGGGCATCATCTCGGCCAAGAACCGGACAATCGAAAAGGGCGCGAGCGGGCAGTTTCAGCACTTCATTCAGACGGATGCGGCGATCAATCCGGGCAACTCGGGTGGTCCTTTGCTCAACATGAACGGCGAAGTCATTGGCGTAAATACAGCGATCTTTACGCAGTCATCCGGGTATCAGGGGATTGGATTTGCGATGCCCTCGAACACGGTGGTGCAGGTGTATAACGACCTGATTTCTCCCAGCCATAAGGTAGTACGCGGCAGTATCGGGATCAGCTTCCGCGAGGGGCTTTCGGGAGCTGTAGGCCGCGTATACGGATTCAAGAGCGGCGTGCTGGTGCAGACGGTCACTCCTGGGCAGCCGGCCGACAAAGCCGGAATTAAGCCCCGGGACATTATCATTTCCATCGACGGACGCCCTGTAAAGGACGGAAATGACTTGGTGGCAGATATTGCCAGCCGTAGGCCGGGAAGTTCGGCGCGCATCGGCTACCTGCGGGATGGAAAGCAGGCCGATACTACGGTGATCATCGGCGATCGCGACAAGGTCTTCTCAGAGCAGGCAGCTGCACAGGATGAGACACCGCAGGACAAGGGCGACACAGCAGAGAACAAGCTGGGAATCTCAGCACGGGAGATTACTCCGGCAACGGCAGCTAAACTCGGCACTGGCGGCATGGTGGTCCAGACTGTGCGACCGGGCAGCTTTGCCGATCAGCAGGGACTAATTCCTGGCCTCGTAATTACGCACATCAACAAGATGCCTACTAGCACCAAGGCAGAGTTTGACAAGGCTGTAGGGGCACTGAAGTCGGGACAGGATGTGGTCTTCGAAATCATGAATCCTAAGCGCCCGGGAGATGGAATTAACTTCCTTGGCGGTACGTTACCGTAAACTGGAAAGTAGTTCAAAAAAATGAACAATCGGGGCCAGCGCGAGAGAGGTATACTTCCCGCAACGAATTTTATGAGCTGGCCCCTTTTGGAAATTGTTAAGAATGGCAAATTTCCCTTGGTATTTCTTGTTTCCTGCTGTCGAGTGCCATAGACTGATCTGCAGAAACCAAGAGCATTTTTTATCGCGAGGTACTCCTTCGAGTGACATTCCGTAAAGGTTTCCTTTTTGTCTCCTCCGTCGTGCTGCTAGCCGGTTTTTCGGCAATTCCGGCTTTAGCTGCACGCAATCATCGCGCTCCTACAAGTGGTCACAGCCATAGCAAGCACCGCAAGAACTCCTCCGGGCCAGCTATGCCCGTTGCCTCTAAATCGCACAAGATGCACGGACAGCAGGCGATTGATTCCGAGCGGGTGACGGCGATACAGACGGCTCTGGTCCGGGAGCACTACCTGACGAGTGAGCCTTCGGGCAAGTGGGATGCCGAGACTCAGGCGGCAATGCTAAAGTTCCAGGCAGACCAGGGCTGGCAGACGCGGTTGACACCGGATTCGCGGGCGCTGATTAAGCTAGGCCTTGGACCGAACCACTCGAGCGCGATCAACGCCGGAACCGGGGTAAGCTTTACCGATGTGAGTACCCCATCCGCTGCTATACAGCCTCAGACACAGGGATTCGTGGCTGCCTCTGGTGTTAGCCACTAAAGCGCAGAAAGATGATAAAGAGTTGAGGCCCGACAGTAATTGCTGTCGGGCCTCAACTCTTTATCGCCTGAATTATTTAACTGGACTATTTACCCAGATGCGTGGAATACCCTTGCCAAAGGTATTCGAGAGCTTCCGGCAGGGTTTGCTGGCGAACCGCGTGATCGACATGTACAGCGTTGACTGCAAAGACGAACTGGTAATGGTAGCCTTTGGCTGCCAAAGCACGGGCCATGCTTTCGTTGGCTAGTACCCAGTCGTGCATACCATCGCGCATGACGTTGGGGTTATAGAGATCGCGGTCGCCGACCTCCATCCAGATGCGGATTGGCTTCAACGGCGAGTTGGGAATGATTGAGTCGTGAAAGCCCCAGGCCCCGTGCGGGGTCTCAGGGTTCCAGGGCCACTGCTGGTTGATCCAGGTTCCGGAATAGGCAAGGACACGGTGGTACCACTCGGGATGGTACCAGGCCATAATCAATGCACAGGAACCGCCCGAACTCCCCCCAGTCGTGGCGCGGCCTTCAGGGTCTCGTGTCAGCTTGACGTGAGCTTCCCGTTCGACCCGTGGCAGAACTTCAGCCTCGACCCACTCGGCGTATTTCCCTGACATCGTGTCGTACTCTAGACCCCGTTCGCTGCCCTGAGCGTCTCCGGTGCCGTTCGCGACTGAGATTGCAACCATAGCTGGCACCCGCTGCTGTGCGATGAGAGAGTCGAGCACGGTATTCATGAGCGGGTCAGGGCCGTCCGTCCCGATAATGAAGGGCGCTGCCGTGCCGGGAACATATTGCTTCGGCACATAGACGGTAACTTTGCGTGTGTAGGATGCCGGGTGGCTTGTGGTCACATTCAATTTTGGTGGATTGGCTGGATCGGGCGTCCCAAAGGTGCCGGAGTCGCGCGCGATACCGGAATAAAACTTGCTGTCCTCCGAACGCATTGTGAATTCGACCACAGTACCCTGTAGACCGCTGGGCTGAGCTGTGGATTCGGGAGCCGCGTTATGAGTGGGACCAAGAATGAAATTACCGTCGACACCGGCTGGAGCGTTCGCGCCATCGGGAAGCTCCTTCGCCGTCACATAACCCGGGGTATGCGGATCACGGGGGGGGGGGGTGGGACGAGGTTGCTGGGGGGCTGCAACCGTAACGCATAGGAATGCAAGAGTGATGAATCGGAACACGGATTCTCCCCTGATTGAGATGCTTCGCAACCCGGCGTAATAGCTGCGAGGCAAGGGTAACATTGGACGCCCTTTCCCCTCAGCTCATGCTCTGTCGCCTCGGATATCCCTAAAAAACTTTTCAAAAAGATGATCCACTTTTCCGCGCGCTTGCGCGTTAAGGATTGTCAGGCAAAAAGGCCTGCGCAAGCAGTCGAGCCTTGAAAGAGTTTTGCCTCAATCGTCTCGAACACTGAAGGAGTGAGCCATGAAGAACCCATTGATCACATTGCAACTTGCAGCTGCGGACCAACCCGTGGAAGACAAGAACTATCGCGCGGAGGCAGGCCTGTCCGCATCCGCAGAATTGAACAGCGCAAATCAGAACCAGCGGACAGTCGAGGCTGAGGCACGCGTAGAGTCTCTCATTGCTCGATATCTCTATGGCTCGCGAATCAATTTTCTTGATTTTTGCCTGTAGGCAAATGTCCATATCCTGCGGGCGAAAGCTATGAAATTCGCGCCGCAGGCGACAACGGCACACACAACAAAATACGCACAGCGTAAGGAGAAAACAATGCAGTCAGTAAAGGAATTTCCGGTATTCGGTGAAAAGATTGAAGTATTAGTCAGCTCTGAGATGGGCCATGGATTGCTCACTGTGATTCAGCAAACGTGCCTGCCGATGGCCGGCCCTCCACCACACTTGCATGAGCGGGAGGATGAGTTCTTCACAGTGATCGAGGGAGAGTTTGAAATTCTCGAAGAAACAACGTGGCATCGGGTAAGCCCCGGCGAATCGGTATATTCACCGCGCGGCACCGTACATTCCTTCCGCTACATCGGCGAAGGTCTTGGCAAAATCGTGGTGGCCGTTTCACCCGCCGGGCTGGACCAATATCTCGAGCAGTTGTCACCCTTGGCGCTACCACAGGATGAGAAGGCCATCGTAGCTCTATCCGACCGCCAGGGAATCAAACTGGCGCCGGGCATCGCCCTGACGGAATGGTTTGAACTTCTTGAGCAGAAAATGGGTATTCCTGCTTGAGAAGCGCAATCGGCCGCGGCTCTTTGGGTTTCTGAGAGTTTCCCCGAGCGCCGCGGCTTTTTGCGACTAGACGAAATTGAGTCTGTTCACACCCGGAACGCAGTGGGATAATGGGCCTCGAACGACTGGAAACCTTTGCGGTGACCTGAGTTTGTGGCTGAAAGAGAGATCACCACATGACACCGGAGAACTGGGCAAAGATCAAAGACGCTTTCCAGTCTGCGCTCGACCTGGAGAGCGAAGAACGTAGATACCGCCTCGAAGTATTTCGCGAGCGTGAGCCGGAGTTGTATCCGGAACTGGTATCACTGCTGGAACACCACTATGCCTCCGATAGTTTGCTGGATACCTCTCTCTTCACCGGTTCAGATCAGAATGCAGAAGCGGAAGAGCTCCCCTGGCTTGGACGGAATATCGGCCCCTACAAACTGGTAGCCAAAATAGGCGAGGGCGGCATGGGCTCTGTCTACCGGGCAATCCGCGTAGACGACCACTACTTGAAAAATGTAGCTATCAAGCTGGTGCGAAGCGGCCTGGCTTCACGGCATTACCTGCGCCGCTTCAAGAGCGAGCGGCAGATCCTTGCAACCCTCGATCATCCGCATATTGGGCGGCTATTGGATGGCGGCACTACCGACGACGGACTCCCCTACCTGGTGATGGAGTATATCGAGGGCGGACCGATCGATGCGTTTTGCGATTCGCAAAGGCTGTCGATTCAGAAACGCCTCGAACTGTTTCTGAAAGTATGTTCTGCAGTACAGTATGCCCATCAGAATCTGGTCGTGCATCGCGACCTGAAACCGGCAAATATCCTCGTCACCCAGGATGGAACGCCAAAGCTGCTGGATTTTGGCATTGCCAAGTTACTCGATCCGGAGCTGTACTTCCAGACCGTCGAGGCTGAGGGGACAATGGGCCGAGCGATGTCACCTGAATACGCCAGCCCGGAGCAGGTGCTCGGAGACCCAATCACGACTGCAAGCGATGTGTATTCGTTGGGAGTGGTGCTGTACAGACTGCTGACCGGTCATCCACCCTACGTTCTGTCCAGGGCAAAGCCCATGGATTGGGCGCGCATCATAGTGGAGACCGAGCCCGAGCGGCCAAGCGTGTCCGTTGGACGGCTAGCTGCCGCAGAAGATCCGGACAAAGAAGAGCTGGTTGGGCATTTTTACGATTCGGAGAGCGCAGGCCTGACGCCTGAGGCGATCAGTTCAAGGCGGGATGGTACTGTGGCGGCGCTACAGCGAACGCTGCGTGGCGACCTGGACACCATCATACTAAAGGCATTGCAAAAAGACCCGGCGCGAAGATACGCCTCAGTGGAACAGTTTGCCGAAGATATCCGGCGTTCGCTCCAAGGCTTACCGGTTCATGCACGGCCCGACACGCTTTTCTATCGAGCAGGCAAGTTTACTCGACGGCATCGCGTGCCTGTCGCAGCAGCAGCACTCGTCGTTACTTCGCTCACTGTTGGGATTGTATTGGCGTTAAGGCAGGCGCATATTGCGGAAGTAGAGCGTGCCAAGGCGGAGCGCCGATTCGACGATATTCGTAAGATTTCCCACGACTTGATCTTTGAGGTCCACGATTCGATCCAAAATCTGGCTGGCGCTACCGAGGCGCGAAGGTTAATTGTGCAAGATGCCCTGCAGTATCTGAATTCGCTGGCTGTGGAATCTCGGGACAATCCCGATCTGCAAAAGGAGCTGGCCGTGGGTTACGACAAGATCGGCGAGTTACAGGGTGGCATCGGCGCGGCCAATATGGGTGATACCAATGGCGCTCTGGAAAGCTACAAGAAGGCGCTATCGCTGAGAAAATCCATCCTGCTATCGCATCCTGAAGATACCGTTGCACAGGTCGGGTTGGCGCACAGCTATGGTCAGATCGGTGACATTTTGCTGGAGATGGGGCGATTTCAGGAAGCCCTTGAAAACCAGCGGAATAACTTCGAACTGACACGTGCGGCGGCAGCAGCTTCTCCTGCAGACCCCAAGGCTCAAGCTAGAGTCGCGATAGCGTATGACGGCATGGGAAATATCTATGAAGCATTGAACGAGTGGGATAAGAGTCGACAAAGCTTTCAGGCAAGCGCCGACATCTTCCAGTCGCTGGCCGAGAAATATCCGCAGCAGAAGACACATCTGCGCAATGCGGCACTGGAACGGAAAAAACTTGGTGGAGCCCTCGAAGCGACGGGCAATGTGGCTCTTGCCTTAGCCGAGTATCGCTGGGCTTTACTAGTAGATGAAGCCCTAGCCAATGCGAATCCGCAGGACGCCACCGCGCAGAGGGATCTTTCCATCGACTTGAGTAATCTGGGCGATGCTTCGTTGAAGACCAAAGATTTTGCGGGAGCGCTGGAGCAGTACCGGAGCGCCGCGGCAATCGATGAGCGACTCGCAAAAGCAGATTCCAAAGATGCCTCCGCGCAATACTACCTCGTATACGATTCGTACCGGATCGGCGATGCTCTACTAAAACTGGGGCAGACGCCGCAGGCGATTGAAGTGTATTTGAAGGCTGTTTCAATGGCGGAGGCAAACGCTGTCGCGGATTCGGAGAATACAACGATCCGTTCGGAGTTGGCTCGGACGCATGCGCGTTTGGCGGCAGCGTATGTCGTCGCTGCTTCTCAGCACGCTTCGGCAAAGAGCCGCAACCTGGCAGCAGCACGCGAACGATACAAGAGGAGCCTCATGATCTGGCAGGAACTAGACCGGCGTGGCGCGCTTCAGGCCGCGGATTCGCATGCTCCCGATGAAGTGGAAGCAGAATTGGCTAAATGTGAAGAAGCGTTGCGAGCTGCCTCTTAAAGTCCGGATTGCATGAACCGAGAAAGCCAGGCCCTGGCCATAGCCCAGTCGCGCTTGACCGTTGCCGTCGAGATGTTGAGAGCTTCCGCAGTCTCTTCAATGGAAAGGCCTGCAAAAAATCGAAGTTCGACGATTCTACCCTGCTGCTGATCTAGATGGGATAGTTCGTTCAAAGCGCGGTCGAGCACAAGCACATCGAAGTCGCGGTCTTCAGAGGTGGCCATCACCCGTTCATCAAAAGTAATGCGCAGACCATCGCCTCGTTTGGCAGCGTTGCGTGCTCGTGCGTGGTCGACCAGAATGCGGCGCATCACCTGGGCAGCGATGCCGAAGAAGTGGGCGCGATTCTGCCAGGTAACTTCCTGATCTACCAGTCGGAGATAGGCTTCATGGACCAAGGCAGTGCTTTGTAAAGTGTGGCCGGAACGTTCGCGGTGCAGATAGCTTCCTGCAAGGCGGCGCAATTCATCATAGACAACCGGGAGGAGATCATTGAGAGCCTTCTGATCGCCGCCAGTCCAGCGGTGGAGCAATTGCGTAACGTCTGCGATTGGTGGAGTGCTCATTTTATGTCTTATTCCTGCGGCTCTGGGTCTTCTTTACGACTCCATCATAGTATGGGCAGACATCTAAAAAGCGGCTATCTCCAGGGATTCGAGCGTGCTACTGAGATGCCGCGGATCTCTCTGCCGTTGGATTTCCCGACGGCGCAATAGAAGTGATAGAGATCGCCTTTGTGGGCAACGACCGAAGGCTTATGCGCGTATTGCGAATCGACCGAACCGGGCGCCCCAACGTCAATGAGAGGATGCTGAAGCTTGGTGACGTGAAATAGATCCGGGCCGGTAGCCGCGAGATCCCGGGCAACCCCTTTTGCATCAAGGCCAAAGTAGAAAAAAGCCCACTCCTTGCCGTTTTGAAGAACGCACGGGTCACTGGCGAAATTTGAATCGGGTGCGCCAAAACCACCGTTCGGAATGATCGGGTTACCCGGATAACGCTTCCAGGTCTTGAGATCTTTCGAGATCGCGACTCCGGTTTGTTCACGCCAGTCGGAGTCGGTACGGTTCTTGGCGTTGTAAAAGAGGTAGTAGTCGCCATTGAATTCAAGAAGACATGGCTTGTAGAGGCCGCCGTGTTCCCAGAGATCTCCATTTTCCGGACGTAGCGCAGGCTCACCGAGGGTCCAGTGGTGCAGATCGGTGCTGTAAGCGAGGCCAATGCTGGCTGCTCCTTCCTCGTAGCCTTGATTGGGGTACGCGTGGTAGGCGCCGACAAACTTCCCATGGACGCGCTTGAGGCGGCCAGGAGACTCGAGTCCGTTTTCGCGCATGATCCAGTTGAGTGCGGCGTTATAGCGGAGCATGGGAACAGCAGGATCGCGCCTGAGAATGCAGCCAATCTTGGTCCAGCGAACGAGATCGGCAGAAGACGCCAGACCAGTCTGGTAACCGATGCCATCGAAAGCAACGAAGGTCATGTACCAAAGCCCATCATGTTGAAAAACAAAAGGACAATCAACACTTAGAGCATCGTAAGTACCTGCCTCTCCTGAGGCTTGAAGAACCAGCTTGTTGAGTTTGTAAGGAGTTTCAAGCGAACGCGGTGCTGAGGCCGCCCCGGCCAACAGCGGCCTCGAGACTAGTGCTACAGATCCAGCCAAAAGAAACTCGCGGCGGTTAAAGCGTCCTGGATAAATGAACTTGGTCAAAGTGCTCCACTCTTTCCGCGCTAGCATACAGGGCTTGGGAAGTGGCCGGCAATCGACAGAGAAATAGTTTCCTTGGTGGAATTTTGGGACTCAATGGCCCCACCTCCCTCAGCGCTTGTGTCTTCTCTGCCGGTGCCCTCCCGGTACAATCGGAAGTATGGTTCGCGATCTGAAGCCCTTGTTTCGCTATATGGCCCGCTATAAGTGGGGCTACCTTTGGGGAACGCTGTCACTGACGGCGACCAACGCGATCTGGGTGCTCTTCCCAAAAGTGATCGAGCGGGCAGTCAACGACCTGAACAGTCAGGCAACACGGCAGAAGATTCTCTTCTATGCCGGACTGCTAATAGGGATTGCGCTGCTGAAGGGCGTATTTCTATATGCCTCGCGCTGGATTCTCATCGGAATTTCGCGAGAGATCGAGTTTGACCTGCGCAACGACCTCTTCAGGCAACTGGAGCAGCAGGATGCGGGATACTACCAGCGTTATCGAACGGGCGACATCATGGCCCGGCTTACCAACGACCTGAATGCCGTCCGCCAGTTGCTCGGCCCGGCAATCATGTACAGCGCGAACACAGTACTGTTCTCGGTGGGTGCACTCTATTTTCTGCTGCGGATTTCGCCTTGGTTGACGCTGGTGGCGCTGGCGCCTATGCCCATTGCCAGCGTGCTGGTGCAGTATTTCGGTGCCCGAATCCATGAGCGATTTGAACGGATTCAAGCGAGTTTTTCGGAAATCACAGCCCATGCGCAGGAAAATTTTTCCGGAGCACGGCTGATTCGAGCTTTTGCCCGTGAAGAGGCACAAATTGATTCCTTTGAAAAAGCGAATCAGCAGTATATCGGGCGGGCGCTAAGGCTTGTTCAGTTGATGGGCATGTTGTGGCCGACGCTTGAGTTTGTCCTCGGGGTTGCGCTGGTGATCACACTGTTGGCCGGTGGACGGTTGGTCTTACAGCACAAGATCGATGTTGGGAGCTTCGTAGCCTTCAACACGTATATGATTCTGCTGACCTTTCCGATTATCGCTGTGGGCTGGGTCATCAATCTCTTTCAGCGCGGCACAGCTTCGATCAAGCGCATCGACGAAATTCTGAGGGCTCAGCCGGAGATCGATGATGCGCATGCCGACAAGTCCGTACCCGAAGACTCCGTGCTGCAAGGCGAAATCGAGTTTCGTGGAGTCAGCTTCAGCTACGGTGAAACAAAGGTGCTCAAAGACATCAGCCTGCATGTCCCCGCAGGCTCGACGCTCGCCATTGTTGGGCCGACTGGATCGGGGAAGTCGACGTTGGTTGGCCTCATTCCGCGCTTGTGGGATATAGCTGACGATAGCTTGTGGATCGATGGGCGTCCGGTGCGAAAATATCCGCTGAAAGTGCTGCGTTCCAATATAGGAGTGGTACCGCAGGAAACGTTCCTCTTCAGCGAGACGATCC
>Ga0105248_10007634_pt1 | contig 11881 bp, 13 predicted proteins | sample KBSS34metaG_FD_81524 | JGI IMG/M metagenome (GOLD analysis project Ga0105248, IMG submission 81524) | Switchgrass rhizosphere microbial communities from Kellogg Biological Station, Michigan, USA - KBS S3-4 metaG | ecosystem: Host-associated > Plants > Roots > Rhizosphere > Soil | place...
GGTCCCGCGCCCGAGATGCTGTCGAAGGAGAGGTCGCGGAGCTCGGGGGATTCGCGGCGAATGGCCTCGAGCCGATCGGACGCAGTCAGTTCGTCGACCGAGCCTTTGGGCGCTTCCTGATCGATCCAGTGGAGGAAACGAGCGATCGCGGCGCCATCGCGCTCCTGCGCGGCTTTCTGGCCGGCGATTTCCGCCGGGTTCTTGAGGGCCTTGGGCAGGATCGTCGGGTCGCGCATCGGCACGACCTTGGCGCCGGCCTTTTCGAGCGTGTCGAAGATCGCCGCGACCGCGCGCTCGGGATCCACGACGACGGTCTTGCCATTGAGCTGCGCGAGAGCGGTTTCAAACTCGCCCCGCTCGTGGAGGCGCACGCCGTTGCCGAGATGCTGGCGGACATCGGGACCGATCTTCTCGGACGCGACGAACAGATCGGCGGTGCCGTCGGCGTGGACCAGCGCATAGGCCAACGCGACCGGCGTGTGCGTCACGTCCGCGCCGCGGATGTTGAATGCCCAGGCGATCGAGTCCAGCGCCGACAACACGGCCGCGTCGGCATGCTGCTTCTGCAGCCAATCGCCGATTTCGGTGCGCTTCTCGGCCGCCGACTTGCCGGCATAGCGGTCGGGCTGGACGATCAGATGCGCCTTCGAGGCCTCTGGCCGGTCCTTCCAGACCTCGTCGATCGGATTGCGCTCGACCGGCACCAGCTCGGCGCCGCGGCTGGCGAGCGCTTCCTTCGCTTTCTTCACCCAGTCGCGCGTGTGCAGCCAGGGATCGTAGCCGATGCGCGCGCCCTCGGGCGCATGCTCCTTGAGCCAGTCGGTGGTGCTGGTCTCCGGCACCGACTGGTAGCTCCATTCGGTCGGGCTGACCTGCTGGCGGACCTGCAGCGTGTAGCGTCCGTCGACGAAGATCGCCGCTTCCTCGGGAAGCACCACGGCGGAGCCGGCCGAGCCTTGGAAGCCGGTCAGCCAGGCGAGGCGCTGGGCGTAGCTTCCGACATATTCGCTCATATGCTCGTCGGTCAGCGGCACGACGAACCCGTCGAGCTTCTCGGCCTTGAGCTGCTCGCGAAGTGCTTTGAGGCGATCGGCGTAACTGGACATGGCTAACTCCCTTGGCCTTCAGCTAGTCCACCCGGTGCCATTCTTAAAGTGCCGCGACTGCGACGAGACTGCCCCCCCGCCCGACATTCGTGCCCGGACTGGCCCCTGCAGTCCTGCGCCGAATGTTCCCAATGTTCGCAGTGACGGCGACGTTTGGCGCGCCGCGAAGACCCCGGTGGCACGCCCGTGCCGGCGCAGGGAAGGTTGGGACTGGACCGCTGACGAAAGACGCTGATCGATCCATCGCCGGCATATTGCGCGAAAGAGGCTGCTGTAGGACAGCGATTTTGTCGCACCGGTAATGTCTGCTTTCGACCCATTGCAGACATTAGCTCTCAATCGATTTTGCTAGGCGAAGCTTGAGCGCGGTGATCTCCTCTGCTTCAAGTTCCTCGATCCCAGCTAGTTCCGCGAACTTCTCGGCGCGCAGCAATTCATCCAGTTTCGCATGCATCGCGGCATCGCGACGATCAGCGTCCTCCTCTCGCAACTTCTGGCGACTGAGCACCATCTGGGTCAGCGTGATGGCGAGGATCGAGAGAGTTGCCGTGAGGATGTCCGTCGGCAGCCCCCAAGCCCACCATAGGAAGCAAAAGGCGATGACGGCGGCTTGGCAAAGAGGGTCGCGGCGGCATCGGCCGCAAAACCCGATACCGCATGCCCCGCAGCAGAAATCGTTTCGGATAGTCGCTGTTGTGACATTGATCAGGACACCGGTTTGAGCACGGAGCCAAATCCCCAGTCATCATCCCGAGCAGGTGTCATCTCCACGCCGCCCGGTGAGACCGTCAGGACATCGGCATGGCCGAAGCCCTTCGAGTAATCGAGGATGGTGATTATCTCCGGGTTGGCTCGCATCACGGCTGAATGGTCATCACCCGGCGGGTCAAGCTTTCGTAAGCCAGGATGGCGTTCGAGCAGGAGCTTGACGGCCCGAGCGCGTTGCTTGCCGTCTCGAACCTCAGACGCACGCGCTGCAATTGACAGCGCCTTGATGGCGGAAGGGTCGTGGAAATCGCGACCGACAACCAGTGACACCCTGTCATCCTTGGCAATGTTGGCGAACTTTTGGCTCCGCCGGGAAATGATGAAGTAGATCAGGATGTCCTCGTTAGCGTAGCCAACCATCGTGCATTGGGGCCACCCGTCTGGTCGAACGGTCGCAACTGCCATCAGGCGGTTCTGATCCAGGATATCGATGGCTTTGCCCTTCATCTTTCAACCTCTTCCAGCCGTTGATTGCTCTCCCGTTCGCTGGGCAGATTGAGGGCGTCCGTGTGGCCCAGTCCTTTGGTGTAATCGAGTACACAAAGATGCTCGCATTCCGCCTGCATCATGGCCGCTGCGGATGGATCCGGCATTGGAGTCCCGACAAGGTTAGGGTGACGCTGCTTGAGCAGCTGCCATGCCCGCTCGCGTGCTGCCGGGTCCGTAATCTCTGAAGCGCGGGCGCCAGCATACACAGCCTGCGCCAAACGAATGTCCGGCGGCTCATCGCCGACCGCAAGTGAAACGCGGTTGTCGTTCGCGATATTGGCGAACTTCTGACTGGCTCGGAAAATGAGGAAGTAAACGATGGGGCCGTCATTTGCGTATCCGACAAGCGTCGTCTGCGGCCAGCCGTCTGGTCGAACGGTTGATATGGCCATGATGCGGTGCGAGCTGAATATCTGGGTAGCCGTCTCGTCCACAATGGGCCTCCCCGCTTGATCAAAGCATGCCTATACTCGCGACCGCCTTCTGCCGACAGCAGTCATGTGCGCTTCGCGCCGATCGCCGCCTCAGGGGTGCAGAGCCATTCCGGCGTTGCGGAAGCGAAGTCTCAGTGTCGAAAGGGAGGAGTATGATCAGATATGCGATGGCCGCAGCCCTTGTGGCGTTGCCAATTGCGGTTGCGGCCGCTCAGTCAGATGAGGGGCCACCGCGCTGGGCTGCAAATATTGTGCGCAAGCAGCAGGTCATCATGCAAGGCGTGCCGCGCCCATACACTACGCTTCACGACCCCTCGCGCGAAACACCCGCAAAACTGGAACGCGGACGCGCGATTTTCGACCGGCACTGCGCGGCTTGCCACGGTTGGACGGGTCAGGGCTCGGGACCGGAGGCATTTGCCCTGATTCCCGCTCCCGCCGATCTCGAATGGCTCGCGCGAACGCCCAAGGCGCGGTCAGAACCCTACATGTATTGGGCGGTGGCCGAAGGCGGACGGAACTTCGAGTCGGAGATGCCGGCATTCAAGCGGACATTGTCCAGGAACGACATCTGGTCCGTGATAGCCTACATTCGAGCCGGCCTCCCCCGCCGCGCGCCTTAACGTCCGCTTCCATCCATTGCGGACGTCAGTGCGTGGTTTAATGCCCCGCTCTTGGAGGGATGCTCATGCCCATGTTGAACGCTCATCCCGAACGACATCTCGTGCAGCGCATAGGCTGGCTTCGCGCCGCAGTATTAGGTGCCAATGACGGCATCGTTTCGACTGCCAGTTTGATCGTTGGTGTGGCGGCCGCGGCGGCTGGGCGCGGCGAAGTGCTGGTGGCAGGTGTAGCGGGACTAGTCGCAGGCGCTATGTCCATGGCCGCTGGTGAATACGTCTCCGTCAGTTCTCAGGCGGACACGGAGGCAGCCGACCTGGGGCGCGAGCGCAAGGAGCTTGCCGCTTCCCCAGCGCTGGAGACCCATGAGCTCTCAGCGATCTATCAAGGGCGGGGCCTTGATAAGGCAACCGCAGACGAGGTGGCGGCTCAATTCATGGCGAAGGACGCTTTGGGCGCACATGCACGCGACGAACTCAGCATAACCCACATCACGACAGCGCGTCCGGTGCAGGCTGCGCTGACTTCCGCAATGACGTTTACAACTGGCGCGGCGCTACCGTTATTCGCGGCATGGTTATCGCCGGTTGGACCACCGATGATCGTCGGCGTGTCTGTCGCCTCACTGTTGTTTCTTGCGATGTTGGGAGCAGCTGGGGCAAAACTAGGGGGTGCGCCGGTAGGCAAGGCAACTCTGCGCGTGGCCTTCTGGGGGGCGTTGGCGATGGCCGTAACAGCAGGCATCGGCAAGCTGGTGGGAACCGCAGTCTAGGCTGCATTCGCGTAGCGCCCCACGTCCGCTTATCAGCTTCCATGAACACCAGCGGCTTCTATGCTGGTTCTGTGGGAAATCCCGCGTCAGCGGCGTCCTTGAACCCACCGAGGTTATATACCTCAGCGTACCCCATGTCCTGGAGCGTTTTGCCAGCAAGGGCGGAACGGCCCCCTGACGCGCAATAAAGCACGACCGGCCGCTCCTTACGGAACTCGGGATTATGATAGGTGCCATTCGGGTCAGCGCGGAACTCCAGCATGCCGCGGGAAACGTTCAGTGCTCCCCTAAGCTTGCCCAGCGGCATTAACTCCGGAGCGTCCCTCACATCCAGCAGTAACGCGTCGCGGCCGCTGATTAGCTCGTGAGCCTCCTCCGCCGTCACTCTCGCGACTTCATCATTTGCGCTGGAGAGCATCTCTTTGAGTGAGGTCATCACGATCCTTCCATTTGGAAGAAACGCTATATTGAGCTCGCGACCTACGGATCAACCAATGTCCGCTTTCCACCCATTGCGGACATTTCGCGAACCTTCTGTGCTATGCTTAAGGCGAAGCATCGAGGGTGAAATGGACCATAGAACGCCACAAGGCCAATACCGAACGAAGCCTAGCGGAGACCACGCGCCCATGGCCTATGTCCTGGGCGGCGGCAGTCCGACCTACGTAACCGAGGCGATTTACAGAGCGAAGGGCTATGTGCCTCCCTTCGAAAAGCTTCCCACAGAAGATGAGTACGACGCAGCGCGGGCCTAAAGGAAAGAACCGACCCGCCGGTGCGGCTCGCGCCCCGGCATGGCGACAATGTCCGCTTTCCGCCCATTCCTGCCATTAGCGCAGCGCCTGTTTGCCGCCCAAAGCAGACATCACCTCGTTACCGTCAAGAATTGCTCAGCCATCGACGTCTGCTAGTCTGAGATGATTCCCGGCGCATCCCGCCCCGTGCCTTTCACCGATCGAGGAATGAGCCGATGTTCAAGCAATGTGCGCGCGCGTTCGCGGCTCTGGCGTTGGCACTCGGAGCGGCAAGTGCAGCTGCCGATCCACCCGCAGGTTTCGAGGAGCGCGTCGAGCAGCTGCGCAAGGCCTACGGCACGCCGGGAGTGACAGTCGCGATCGTCGAGAACGGAAAGGTCACGCTTGCTCGCGGATGGGGCGTGCGCGACCTCGCCACCAAGCAGCCGGTGGACGCCGACACGATCTTCTTCACCGGCTCGACGGGCAAGGCGTTCACCACCGCGGCGCTCGCGACCTTGGTCGACGCCGGCAAGATCAAGTGGGACGACAAGATCATCGATCACATGCCGGACTTTCGGATGTGGGATCCATGGGTCACGCGCGAGATGACCATCCGCGACTTGCTTGTTCATCGCAGCGGTCTCGGGCTCGGCGAAGGCGATTTGCTCTTTGTTCCGAACAGCAATCTGTCACGCAAGGAGACGACGCGGCGAATCCGTTTTCTCAAACCGGCAACAAGCTTTCGAAGCGGATACGCGTACGACAACATCCTCTACATGGCCGCGGGCCAGCTGATCGAAGAGGTCAGCGGCGAGACCTGGGAGCAATATGTGCGCCGTCATGTCCTGGCGCCGCTCGGCATGAATCACTCGACCGTGTCGTACGCGGAATATGCCGCCAACCCCAACCACGCGCGTCCGTACATCCGCACCGGCGGCCCGATCCTCGGTCTCGGAGATCAAACGCCGCTCGATGAGAACGCGGCCATCTCAACCAATGCGGCGCCGGCAGGCGGGCTCGCGATCAGCGCGAATGACATGACGCATTGGCTTCTCGCGCAGCTTGGTCACGGGAAGATTCCCGGAAGCGACCAGCGTTTGTTTTCGGAGGAGCAATCCGCCCAAATGTGGACGCCGGTCGTGATCGAGCCGATCAACAAATTTCCGCCGCCCCTCACTCCGCTTGTTCCGAATTTCCACGAATATGCCCTTGGCTGGGACGTGCAAGACTACCGGGGCGCCAAACTCATCTGGCACGGCGGCGGGGTGTATGGATCAATCACGTCCGTCGCGCTTCTTCCCGAAAAGAATGTCGGCATTTTCGTCGCGGTGAACAGCTGGGAGACCGAGATTGCGCGCGGATTGATGCACGAATTGCTCGACCATTATCTTGGCTATCCGCAGGGCCAATGGCCAGAGAAGCTGCATGAATTCCTCGGTGCGAGGCTCACGGGCGCGGCGCAGGCCGTGAAGGCCTCGGCCGCCAAGCCGGCCCCGGTTGGTCCGTCGCTTCCGCTGGCGCGCTATGCCGGCGACTACGCCGACCCGTGGTATGGCACGATCAAGGTCCGCCAGGTCGGCGGCGCCCTTTCCATCGAATTCCCGCATTCGACCGGCATGAGCGGGCCGCTCACGCACTATCAATATGACACGTTCAAGACGAACCCGTCGCTCAATTGGATCGAACCCGCTTACGTCAGCTTCTCGATCGATGCGGACGGGAAGGTCGATCGCGTATCGATGAAGCCGGTTTCGCCGGTCGCCGATTTCAGCTCGGACTACCAGGACCTGTTGTTTACGCCCGTCGCCGGGAAATAAGCCATTAGCCGCGCGACAACGAGCAACGCTGGAATTCGCGAGATTTGACCCCCTGCGGGACGGTGAACTCGTTTCGCCGTGCCGGGCCCCCGGCCTGTCTTTAATATCGACGGGCTTAAGGTTTCGCTGGACCCGTCCGGCTAGTCAAAGTTCAGGAGCACGGGGGGTCCTTACAAAATCCGATCGCAGGCGCTGGGTCCGTGCGCAGCTTGCACGAATCCATTCATGCCGTCCCAGCCCGTGAATCCACGTCCGTCCTGGAGGTACCGAGCAATGTTCTCAAAGAAGCGCAAAGCGAGCTTTACGGTCTTGGGTCCCGACATCGGCATCGATGGCGATCTGGCGGCGACCGCGGATCTGCATCTGGACGGAAGGGTCGGCGGCGACATCAGGTGCGCCGCACTGGTCCAGGGCGAGACCAGCGAGATCATCGGCATGGTCGTGGCCGAAAACGCGCACGTGGCCGGTACGATCAAGGGTTCGATCAGCGCCGATACGCTGGTGATCCTGAAGACGGCACGAATCGAGGGCGATGTGACCTATGGTACCTTGTCGATCGAGGAGGGAGCTCAGGTCGAAGGCAATTTCAGCAATCGCTCGGCAGAGCCCAAGCTGATGCTGGCAGGCGGCACCGAAGCCGTCTGAAGACGCCGCGAGCTCAGCGAATCGTACAACACCGCTCGTTTGATGTAGCTGCCGGCTAATATCCGCTTTGGGTCGAAAGCAGACGCTACAATAGTGGCAGGAATGGGTGGAAAGCTGACATTAGACTGCGCTTTCGGCGTTATAAAAGCGGCTCGCAAAGCTCACGATTGTGTTGTTGCACCACTTGGGGTCTAATTCCGCTTTCGATGTGCTTGAGTGGCCGGATGCCTAGCTTGGCGGCGTCGCTATGAAGCCGCTGCTGGAACACGTCGAGAAGCTCGTCGTCTGACTGAAAGTCGATGATGGCGCGACGAACGCTGTGCAGTTCCTCCCTCGTTAGGTCCTTATTGTCCTTATATCCGGAAACTGCGTCCCACGCGTCCCGCTCGTTGCGCATGACTTCCTCGAGCGATCTGAACGCGGCGTACATGTTTGCATAGTTGAGCTTGGTTTCCACGGGCATCTGTCCCGCATCATTTTCCGACGCCTGCCAGACCGTCGTGTTGATCGCAAAATAGATCGGCGGCGTAATCTCTTTCTTGAGTTTGACCCCCTCTCCAGCAGCCATTCCCTTGGCCCAGCGGTCGAGCTCCACGACGCGAGACCTGATGCAATGGCGTGGATTAAAACGCCACTCGAACGCTGCGAGGTCGCGTGAGAGCTCGGCATCGAGTGCAGCGCGGGTCTGCGCGATGCGCTCGTGGGTGTTGAATGTCTCGGCGGCCTGCTGCGCCCCTAGTGCGATCAGCACGCCGAGCACGATAATCCCGACCTCGCCAACGAACTCACGCCAGCCGTGCAGCGGCTTTGGCAGTTTCAGATGCATGAGACTGGCCCCCCAGCAACAGCTGCAAGCTTAACAGACGAGCTAATGGCAGCAATGGGTCGAAAGCAGACACTACGACCAGCTTACCCGGCTAAATTCGGTTGCTAGACGCCACCACAATAGCCGGCGAGCCAGGATGGATTCCTAATAAAGACATGGTCCGGTAAGCCAGCGAGTTCGCAAAGCTGAGCCAGGTCCAACAGCCTGATCTTCTTGCCCTCTCGCATTATCAAACCTCTGCGAGTGAGTTCGCGAAACGTGCGGTTGACGTGAATGGCGGTCAGCCCGGCGCCCTCTGCGACCCGCTGCTGCGAGATCGGCCAATCAATGACCAGTCCAGCCTCAGGACGAAGCACCGTGAGACGTCGGTGCACGTGCACCAGGAACGCGGCGACCCTCTGGATCGCGCTCGTTTGACCCACCACTGCGAGCTGATCCATCAGCAAGACGCGTTCCTGCTGAGATGCCACGAACAACATAAAGCCCAACCGGGACGCCTGCTCGAACAGTTGTGCGAGGTTTTTCACCGGAATTACGTCAACAGTAACATTGGTCAGAGCGACAAGGCTTGATGTCGCACGTGTCGTGGCGATGTTCGGAAGTCCCGCCAGATCACCTGGCATGTAGATTTTCGCCAGCTGCTTGCGACCGGAATTTACCTCAAGGCTGCTTCCCACCCAGCCCTCTGCGACAAAATAGACTTCCCGCACCGGATCGCCTTGCCGGCTGATGATCTGGTTGCGCCTGAATTCTCGTCGGGCCTGTTTCGCTCCTTCGAGGGCGGACAGTTCGTGTGCAGTCGGAACGGCAAACTCCGACAGCCTACGCAGGGCCAAAGTTTCCACGCCACGAAACCTTCCGGGTTGCGCAAGCGAAGCTCCGCCCGCTGTGCCGGAGCCCTAATGGCGAAATCTCCACCAAAATACTAACCTGCGGCAATATTTGTTGCTCCACGCAGTTCGTATGAAATTGTCGAGGATTGAGGGAGAGCAATGCCGGGCCGCATTTGCCACGATCCGTTCCATCTCGGGTGAGGCCGAACCTTCGCGCTTGCTCAGTGAAGGGCTGCTCTCGGGCAGCGGACCTAGTCATCGGCGGCATGATCGTATGTGCGATGCACGCATCGCGAATATTGTCGAAACGGGAGCCGCAATGAGCGGGTCCGGCTTGAGTACGGGTTGCGGATCAACGCAGGATGAGACGCGGGCACTGCGCGCGGCATTTGAGAAGATCCAACTGGCAGAGGAGCTAGTCGACCGATTGTTGGCGCATAATGCGTCCGTCGAACAGGCGGAGCAGCTAACGGAGATCCGGTCGCAAATCAGCGCGATCCTGTCGCTCATCAGCGCGCGGCTGCAAACAGTGAGTTGAGGCTCCCCCGCCATCGGGGATTCACCGAACCAGACCCGCATTGTTCCGATGATGCGCACGCGGATGCCCGCATGGACCGGAAGCGGACGTTGACGATCTTCGTCATTCAGTGATCATGCCGCTGATGAAGCGAAGTGGATTGGACAAGCGTGGGCTCCTGATGGCGGGTCTATGCCTCACGCTGTCGAGCCTGGGCTCCGCCGCGCCGGTATCCGCCGTCCGCGAGAGCGCGCGAGACGTCAGCATCTCCCTTGCCGACGAGGATGTGATCCCCACCGGCAACGACTGGATCGCGCTGCCTTCGATCCGCGCCAGCGACGGCGCGATTCAGAACTTCAACGTCATTTCGATGCGCTATCGGGGGCTGCTTGAAGTGGGTGGCGTGGCGGACCGGCCGCTCATGACCCCTTTCGTTGAAATCGCGGGCGCGCGGCGGCCGCTATCGCACCTGCAATGGTCGCTGCGCGATTACTGGATTCCCACCGGCACGATGGAAGCCGACGGGATCCGCGTCCGCGTGACCTATGTTGCTCCGCCGACGAGCCGGGCGGCGATCATAAGGTTCCAGCTCACCAACCTGCGTGCCGAGCCCGTCAGGGTCGCGCCGGCGATGGAACTGGACTGGGGCCGAACCAATCGGGTCACCTATTCGCCCGAACCGCTCAGCGGCACACGCACCATGTCGCCGACGCCGATCGACACGGACATGGAGATCTTCAAGTACAATACGGACGACACGCAGATGGCGTGGGGCTTCGGCTACGTCGGATCGCAGGGCACGCTGCACGCCGGAACGGACAATCCCGGGCTTAGCGCGCGGCACGAGGCTGAGCTGGCGCCCGGCAAGACCCTCGACGTCCACTTCGTGATCGGTGTCGGACTCGACGAATATAGCGCCGCCTACGCCATGCGGGTGCTCAACAAACGGATCGACCGGTATGGCCTCGACGGGGTCATCGAGCAGTCCGCGGATGACGCGCACCGCCGCACGCGTACGACCGGCGATCCTGATCTCGACCGGATCATGAACCGCAATCTCCTGTTCACGACCTATTTCGCCTGGGGACGGGCGATCGATACCGAGCAGTTCGTCGGGGTGACATCGCGCAGCAACCGCTATTACGTCTCGGCAGCATACTGGGACCGGGATGCGATGCTGTGGAGCTTTCCCGCACTGCTCGACAGCGACACGAGCCGGGCGGGGCAAGCGCTCGATTACGCGCTCGGCATTCAGGCGCGCAATGCGGGAATCCACAGCCGCTTCATCGACGGAGTCGTGCTCGAGGACGGGTTCGAGCTCGACGAGCTCGTCGCGCCGATCGTCGCACTTGCATCCTATGTCGAAAAGACCGGCGACATGAGCATCCTCGAACGGCACCGCGAGGTCGTCGCCGGCTTGCTCGAACGGTTGCGCGCTCAGCACGATCCGGCGACCGGCCTCTACGAAACCTTTCAGGACGCGCAGGACGAATATCTCCGCAAGCCCTTCTCGATCTACGACAACGTCCTGGTGTGGAGAGCGCTCCGCGACCTGACTGCAATAGCGGAGCGGGAGCGCAAGCCTGGTGAGGCGGCTCGACTGAAGTCGGACGCAGCAAAGCTGGCGGTGGCGATCCGCCGCTATGGCGTGCTGGAAGGCGCCGAGGGGGCGGAAGGGCCGATCTTTGCCGCCAACGTGGACGCGAGGGGTGGGGACTTCATCGACGTTCCGCCCGGATCGCTGATGAAGCTGCCTGCTCTAGGGTTCATCGGCGAGGATGACCCGCTCTTCGCCCGCACGTACAAGTGGCTCCATTCGGCGCATCACCAGTACAGCTACCGCGACCAGCCATACGGCCTGCCTGGCAGCTATCGCCTGCCGTTCACGACTTCATGGGCCGTCGCCGACCATCTGCGGCTGAGAGCCGGCCGCGCGCAGGCGCTTGCGATCCTGAAGCACAGCCCGTGGGACGGCGGGATCATCACCGAAGGCGTCAAGCCCGACACGGGCATTCCGGACCGCCAGGGCCTCGCCTTCGCAACGGCGGCTGGCTACGTCGCTCACACCATCTGCGAAGAGTTTTGCATCGACCGGAAGTAGGACGGAATGTGGGGAATGGGTGGGATGCGGACGTTAGCCTAATGGCAGGAATGCGTGGAAAGCGGACACTCGGGCAGACCAATGTCAGTCAGCGTGAACGACCCGAGCGCAGGGAGCGTCACCCACGACTCTAATTTTCGTATGCATATGAGGCGTGACGTAACCCCACTGCTTCCGAACCCCGTTCATACACTTAACTTCAATCGTCCCCTCAA
>Ga0105248_10007637_pt1 | contig 11879 bp, 14 predicted proteins | sample KBSS34metaG_FD_81524 | JGI IMG/M metagenome (GOLD analysis project Ga0105248, IMG submission 81524) | Switchgrass rhizosphere microbial communities from Kellogg Biological Station, Michigan, USA - KBS S3-4 metaG | ecosystem: Host-associated > Plants > Roots > Rhizosphere > Soil | place...
GCCGGCGGCCTCGGGCTCGGCCTGTTCATCGCGCGCCGGCTGGTCGACGCCCATGGCGGCCGCATCCGCGCGGAGAGCGACGGCGAGGGCCTGGGCTCGACGTTCATCGTCTCGCTGCCGGCCGCGGCCGACATTCAGACCACGCAGACGTTCCGCGACAGGACAACTCCCGTGCTGGACGATCGCCACAACGGCCTTCCCTCACTCGCCGGTCTTCGGGTCCTGCTCGTGGACGATGAGGCGGAGGTGCGCGAGGTGATGGCGTCCGTCCTGGGGGACTGCGGCGCCCTCGTGACGTGCGCGGCCTCCACTCGCGAGGCGCTGACGCTGCTGAGAGGTGGCCAGCAGGTCAACGTCCTGCTGTCGGATATCGCCATGCCGGGCGAGGACGGCTATGAATTGATTCGACAGGTACGCTCGCTATCTGCGAGCGTGGCCGGCCTTCCGGCAGCAGCGGTCACCGCGTACGCCGGCGCACAGGAACGCGACCGCGCGCTCGCGGCCGGCTTCCAGATGCACCTCGCGAAGCCTATTCTTCCGGAAGCGCTCGCCCACGCCGTCGCGAAGCTCGCAGCGGTTGAAAGCGCGTAGCTTCCGCGACCGGGCACGTCACCGAGCGCAGGCGAAGCTCTCGGCGCGATCGATGCTGCCGGTGCCTTTGTATCGGGCGATCTGCGGATAGGGACAAAGCGGGCGCGTCCGTGTCACGCGTCCTTCGATCGCTTGCGACGCGATGATCTCGGACGGAGCCTTTCCCTGCTCGCGCCACTGCTCGAGCGCGGCGAGCGTGTCGAATTCGTTGGGGCCGTCGCCGCCCCCGCAGTGTCCCATCCCCGGCACCATGAACAGGCGGATGGATTCTGCCACCTTTTCTCCGCCCATCGTCTTCACGACGCCGTTGTAATAGTTGACCGACTCGCGCGGCGGAATATTCTGATCCGCCCAACCGTGGTACATCAGGAGCTTGCCGCCACGGCTGACAAACGGCGCCAGGTCGGTCGATGTGGCGGCCAGGATTCCGCGATCGGCTTGTCGAGCGGCTTCGAGTTGCCGGCCGACATCGAGCGTCTTGTAGTCCCAGTTCGGATCCTTCATGACGACGAACCGGAGGAGATCGTTGTACATGGAATGCGGCTGGTTGCCGGCTACCGAGGCCCACTGCAGTTCGCTCCCCGGTTCGAGGCCGCTTGAAATCTGTACGCCGGTCTTCGGGTCGACGACCGGCGCGTAAATGCGGCGAGCGGCGGCGACCTGGGCTTTCGTCAGGCAAGCGGGTCCATCACCGCTCTTGCACTCGAGCGCCGCCGGATCGAACCGGCACGCCGGCGGGTCGGCGATGAGGCCGTCCTTCAGCCCGTCGAGCGCATCGCAGGTATCCAGCGCGGCCTGATGCAGCAATTGATACTTGCCGGCGGGAATGAAGCTCTCCGGGCTCACGTGTGTCGCCTGCGCCATGCCCAGCGTCTGAAACGCCACGTCGGTCCGGTTGTATCCGGGCGCGCCCGCGATGATGCCGTCGAAATCTCCCGGATAGCGCTGGGCTTCCATGAAGGACATGCGGCCGCCACCGGAACACCCGTTGAAATACGACACGCGCGGCTGCTCGCCGTAGAGCGCCGCAACGGCCGCCTTGCCCTTGACGGCGGTTTCGTGAACCGAGCGATACCCGAAATCGATCAGCTTCTCCGGGTGGCCCATCGCGAAGCTGGCGTCCGCGCCCGTGTGTCCGGTGTCGGTCGAGGCCGCCGCGTAGCCACGGCGCAGCGCGTCGCCGAGCGGGCCGTACTGGATCGACCCGCCCCAGGCGCCGTTGCCGACCTGCAGGAACTTGCCGTTCCAACCCGACATCGGCAGCCAGACTTCGGATCGGATGTCCGAATCCGCCGACGGCGCGATCTTCATCGTCACGCGGCAGAACGCCGGGAGTGTCGCCGCGGCCTTTGCAGCCGCCGCGCCTCCGCCCGGCGCGACGAACTGCCCTGCCGCGACGGCCTGACTGAGTGTGATCGCCGTGCCGGGGAGGGTGAGCGCGCGTGCCAGGTTCTCGCAGACCGCGGCGGAAGGTGTCCGGTTCTCAGCCGACACCACCGGGAACAGCGCGAGCGCGCACGCAAACGCCGTCGCGACCGCAGTTCGCATGGTCAGACGTTCACCTGCCGGGCGATGAACGCCTTGACCATCTCGCGGGCGCGATCCGTCTGCGGCCCGGGCTTCGCGACCCACTCGTGCTCGCAGCCTTCGAAGACGTGAAATTCGCAGGAGCCGCCCGCCTTCTTGTAGGTCGCGGCGAACTGCTCCTGAACGGCCGGACGCACGTTATCGTCGAGCGCGCCTTGCATGATCAGCAACGGGACCAGGTTCACGGGTTCGTGCCGCTCCAGGATCTCCTGCGGGTTGCTCTCGTGGATCGTCTCCCACGGCTTGAAGAACGTGGTGTGGTTCTTCATCATGGCGTCGCGCTTCAACGTCTCGGCGTTCTGGAAGCGCGCGACAGGGTTGCTGACCGGCGAGCGCATCGCCGCATACGCAATCGTCGCGTCGACGTTGGCGGCCTCGGGAAGCGGATGGGCGTTGTAGCGCGGATCGCGGGGCCGCATGCCGAGCAGCTCCGCGACGTGGCCGCCGCTCGAGCTCCCATAGACGCCGACCTTCGACGGATCGCCTCGCCACGACGCGCCCTTCGCCTTGAGCCAGCGGACGGCGAAGTTCGCATCCTGGATACTCGAGGGGTAGGGGGCCTCGGGCGCGAGGGTCATGTCGATGGCGACCACGAGGAGCCCGCTCGCGGCCAGGGCACGGTCCATCGGCTCCTCGGCGAACCGATCCTTGTTGTTCCACGCGCCGCCGTGCAGGTCGAGCACGATCGGAAACGGTCCGGGCCCTTTCGGCTGGTAGATCCGGGCCATCAGCATCCGGCCCGCCGCGTTGCGCCGCAGCTCCGTCTCGCTGACATCGAGGTCGAACCTGGCGCCGGGATCGTAGGCCGTCCTGCTCGCGGCCGCGGCGGCCACGGCATCGAATGAAAGCGCGAGAAGGGTGGCCTTCGTGAGAAACGCGCGACGGCCGAGCGGAGCAGCGGTCATGCCGGACCTCCTTGGGAGACCTTCGCGGTCGTGCCCGGGGCGACGACATGACTATCCAACAAACACGCCGCGACCGCAATGCCCTTTTGTCAGGCTCGAGCCCAGCGGCGTCCCGACATCAGGTGAAGGAGCGCCACGAACAGGGCGGCGCCGATGATCGACCACACGATCGGAAACGGCTGTCCGCTGACGTGAAGCACCAGGGGCTCGGCCAGCCGAAGTTGATGGGCCACCCACGGCCCCAGAAGCGCGCCGATGAAACCGAGCGCCACCGAGGCGATGAGCCCGCCCGGCCCGCCGCCCGCGAGCGCCTTGCCCACCGCGCCGCAGACGGCGGCGATCAGTATCAGGACGACGAGTTCCGATATCGTGAACGTCATCTTTCAATCTCCTCGGTGACTGTCGGTTTGCCGGATGCCACTGACAGCATGATCCCCATGCCGACGGCCACGAGGACACCGATGCCGACCCAGATGGGCGCCACGCGACCGAGCACGCCGGTCTGCCATAGCGCGAGACCGACCCCCAGCGCCAGCACGAAGTACCCCACGAGAAACAGATGGATGAATCGCATGTCCGCCATGATGGACGGCTGGCCTGCGCACGCGACGTGCACTTGTGCACAGGCCTGTGGACTGATCACGTGAGACGCCCTCAACCTTTGATCTTCGGTCCGATGGTCAAGTGGTTGACCACGCTGTGCACGCCTTCGGTCCCCTTCGCCACTTTCGTGGCCTGGCTGCGTCCGGCTTGCCCGGTCACGGTGCCCTTCAGCGTCACCACGTGTTTGCGGGTATCCACGCTGATGTTGCTGCCCTTCAGCAGGTCCTCGTCCACGAACCGTGCGTGGACACGGCCCGTGATCCACTCGTCGGTCATCACTTCGCCGGTCTTGCTCAGGCCTTCTTTCGTTTTGTCAGCGGTCACCGTCGCGCCTTTGACGACGGCGTCTTTCGTTTTCTCGGCCCCATCGACGGCCTTCTCAGTGACCGTCTGCGGCAACGCCGTCGCTCGTGCAGCAGCGGACGCGACAACGAGAGTCGACAGGACGATTGCGGGGACGGCGATCCAGGCAGCAGTAGCAGGCTTCATAATGTGTCTCCAGGTTAGGCGAGCTGCGAGTGTGACCGAACGGGCTCCGCGCGGCCTGTGCAATTGGAGACACGCCGGCAGCAACAATACTTTCTCTCTCGCGCAGGTGACCGACAAGACCGGCGCACTGCATCGCTACATGCTGGTGTCCGACGATCAGGACTTCTCGAAGGCCGTCGGCCACCGCGTGGAGATCGAAGGCGTCGCCGCCGATCGCGATCACGGCAAGGTGGAGATCAAGACCGAGACGAAGGTTGACGGTCCGACCGACGACACGCACACGAAGACACAGGGCAGTGGCCCTTACCTGGGCGTGAAGCACATGAAGATGGTCGCGGGCGCCTGCGCGTAGCCTTCCGGGGCGGCTGTTGGCGGCGTCTTCCGCCGGCGGCCGCTCGATCGATTTCCCCTCATTCGATTCTTCCCGCTTCAGCGATCGGCGCGTGCTGTAATCTCTCCCAGGCAGGAGGCACGCGTGGCTGATCAGAAACACACCGCGAACGGATTCTCCCGGAGGCAATTCCTCGGCGGGGCCGGCGCGCTCGGCGTTGCCGGCGCCCTGAGCAGAACGCCTTTGTCGGCGCAAACCCGGCAGCCGGCAGCCGCCGAAGGCGCGCCGGCGGACCTGGCCCTGCTCCTCGTCAACGGCCGGATCCACACGATGGATCAGAACAATCGCGTGGTCTCACAGGCGCTGATCCGGAACGGCCGCTTTGCGGGCGTGGGGAACAACGTTGCGGCCCGCGGCGGCAACGTCAGACGGGTCGACTTGAAGCAGAAGACGGTGATTCCTGGCCTCATCGACGCGCACAACCACATCGTGCTCGTCGGAAATCGCCCCGGATGGCATACGCCGCTCGAACATGTCTTCACTATCCCCGAGGCCATCGACGCGTTGAAAACGCGCAGCGCGGGCGTCCCTGCCGGCGAGTTCGTCACGACCATCGGGCCCGTCTCGGCGATGCAGTTTACGGAACGCCGGCTGCCGGATCTGACCGAGCTCGATGCGGTCGGACGCCCGGTCTACATCCAGGCCGCGCAGGGCGGCGCGAGGACGAACAGCCAGGGAAAGGCGTGGCTCGAAGCCCGCGGCGCGATGGTCGCATCGGACGGCGCCATCGCGGGACCTGCGCTGCAGACGGCGCTGCTGGCACTCCGCAAGGAATTCCTGACGCCCGAGACCAGGAAGCGGTCGGCGCTCGGCGCACTGGAATACTACGCGAGGCTCGGCGTGACCACGCATCGCGACTGCGGCGCGTTTCACTCGGACGAGCCGTCCGGCGGCCTCGCCAGCGAAAACACCTACACGATGCACAACCCGTTTCTCTCGCTCCACCGCGAGAGGAAGATGCCGGCCCGGCTGCGGATCGAATTTCTGCACCAGGACTCGCCGACCGCCAACCCGCCGCTGCCGACGCTCTCACAGCGCCTGAGGAACTCGTTTCCGTTCTTCGGCGACGACTGGATCAGGACTGGCGGCATTGCCGAATTCACCGGCGGCGGCGTCGAGGGGCTGCGCGCGATCGCCCGGGCCGGCTGGCGCGCCGAGGATCACGCCCTGAACCTGGCCGGCGTCACCAATCTGATCAAGGACCGCGAAACGGTGAACGCGGAAATCCCGCTGGCCGACCTGCGCTGGATCATCTCGCACGTCCCCGAGTTCCCCGTGGACCTGGCGAACCGCATGCACGCCATGGGCATGGGCGTTCTTCTCGGCTGGGGACCGCTCCGCAACGGCACCAACCTCGGGCCGCCGTACCGGACGCTGATGAATCATCCGATCAGGAAGGGCTTCCACTCCGACGGCGGCGACATCACCGTCATCAACCCATGGCTCAACTTCTACACGATCGTCACCGGCCGGAATCTCGCCGGCCAGCCGATCCTTGGCGATCAGACGCTCACGCGGCAGGAAGTGCTCTGGCTCGCCACAGCGGCCAACAAATGGTTCATCCGCGAGGACGACATCGGCTCGATCGAAGTGGGCAACCACGCCGACCTCGCGATCCTCGACCGGGACTGCTTCACCGTCTCCGACGAGGACCTCAAACGCACCCGTTCGCTCGCCACCATCGTCGGGGGCTCGGTCGCGCACAACGAAGGAATCGTCTAGGCGGGAGTCCGGTTATCGGGCGTGTTCCGAGTGGTCCACGTGCGGGACGCCGAGATCGAGCATGCCCATCAGGCCGCCGTCCGCGTGGTCGAGGATGTGGCAGTGGAACATCCAGTTGCCCTGCCGGTCGTCGTACTGCACGACCACGCGAACCGTCTGCTCGAAGGGCACGTTCACCGTGTCCTTCCACTCGAGGGGCCGAACCGGCTGGCCTTTTTCGTCGATCACCTGGAAGAAGAACCCGTGCAGGTGAAACGGGTGCGACCACTTGGTCTTGTTGACGATCGTCCACACCTGCGTCTCGCCGGGCTTCGCCGCGATGGAATGGTGTGTCGCGAACGGCACGCCGTTCACGCCGTACACGAACGTGCCGTTGCCGAGCTGCGCGATGGTGAAATCGATGTTCACGCTCGTGGCGCCGGCGGTGCTGATTGGCTCAATCGTGCGCCGGGCGCCGAGTAGCGCCGGCACCGGCGGTCCGGCGTACGCCGGCGTGGCGGCAAGGGCGATGACGAGCAGATCGTCGGCGCTCCTGAACTCGACGCTGCCGTATCCCCTGTTGTACGGAATCGTCCGGACGATGATCTCGCGGCCGGGCGCGCGCCGCGGCACCACGATCACGTCCGCACGCTCACCCGGCGCCAGCACGAGCGTGTCGGACTCGACCGGATACTCCGTGAAGCCGCCGTCCCCGCCGATCCGCGTAATCAGTTCGCCGTCGAGATCGATCCCGAAGTAGCGGCTCTTCGCGGCGTTGACGATGCGCCAGCGCTGAGGCGCGCCGGCGCGAGCCTCGATTCGCGGGCGGACACGGCCGTTGACGAGCACCAGGTTGCCCTCGCGGCCGAACGCCATGCCAGTCGATCCGCCGCTGTCCGGCGACTCGAGGGCGCCGTGGTCGTCGATACCGATGTCGCTCAGCACGAGCACCGTCTGATCGGGAACCTTGACCGGATCGGCCGGGTCCTCGACGAGCAGCGCGCCGTAGAGGCCGAACCCGACCTGCGCGGCCGACATGACGTGCGGGTGATACCAGAAGAGACCCGCGTCCGGCACGACGAAGTCGTAGGTGAACGTGCCGCCCGTGGGAACCGGCGGCTGCGACACCTCGGGAACGCCGTCCATCTGAATCGGCACCCGCAGGCCGTGCCAGTGGATCGTCGTCTCCATCGGCAGGTGATTCGAGAAGTGCACGATCAGGCGGTCGCCGACCTGCACGCGCACCAGCGGTCCGGGGATGCCGCCGTTGTACGTCCACGCGTCAACCCGTTTGCCCGGTTCCAGTTCGACGGGCGCCACGCGCGCTTCTATATTGATCTCGACGATGTGCGGATCGGGATTGAGGTCGGGCGCCTCGGCAAGCCTGAGGTCTTTGTCCCAGCCCGGCGGCTGGAGGCTGACGTCCGCTGTGGCCGGCGATGCGGCCAGCGCGAGCGTGGCGACCACCAGGCCGACTGCCGAGCGAGCTCGCCACGCCTTAAACATGTATTTGAAATATACTTTATAAGGTGCCTCCGTGCAACTGACCCAGTTCTCCGACTATTCGCTCCGGTTGCTGCTCTACCTCGCCGCCCACCCGGATCGCCTCGTGCCGATAGACGAGGTAAGCCGGGCGTACGGGGTTTCGCACCACCACCTGGTGAAGATTGTTCAGCTGCTGGTGGACCGTCAGCTCGTCGCCAGCACCCGCGGGCGCGGCGGCGGCCTGCGGCTGAACAGGCAGCCGGCCGAGATCAACGTCGGCGCGCTGGTGCGCATCACCGAACCGCACTTCGATCTCGTGGAGTGCTTCGATCGGACGACCAATACGTGCCCCATCGAACCGGCCTGCGGACTGAAGCAGGTGCTGCGCGATGCACGGCGTGCGTTTCTCGATGTCCTCGACGGGCGCACGCTGGCTGACTTCCTGCCGCGCGCGCCCGAGCTCATCCGGTTGTGGCAACAGCCACGGCATTAATCGTCTTACCGGCGGTGAACAGCCGGTCGCCGCGAGCGGGCGGGCACGACGACATCTGCGATGACGACTTCCGGCGGGTGCGATGCGTCCGCGGCCTGCTGGTTGATGCCGCCTTGCGCCAGCAACGTCAGCATCTCGTCGGCCGCTTTCTCCTCATTTAGCGTTTCCTGCAGGAGGTCCGCCGCCTCGGCGTGTCCCATGTCGCGGGCCCACGCCACGAGCGTGCCGTACGCGGCGATCTCGTAGTGCTCCGCGCGCTGGCCGGCGGCGATCAGGCACGCATCCATCGTCGCTTCGTCCAGATCCTCTTCCATCGTCGCCTTGCCCTCGTTGATGATGCCGGCGATGCCATCGCAGTGCTTCCCGCGGACCTGCTCGCCGAGGCTGGCTAACACCTGCTCGAGACGCTGCACGTGGCCAAGCGTTTCCTTGAGGTGCGTCTCGAAGGCCGCGCGCAACTGCGGCGAGCTTGATGCGCGCGCGAGCTTCGGCAGCGCCCTGGTCAGCTGTTTCTCGGCGTCGTAGGCATCGTGCAGTTCGTCGAGGAACGCGTCGTGCAGCCTTCCCGTCTCAGCCATGGCTTCTCCTTCCCCGTACGTCGATACATCCATTCCCAACTCAGCGCTGGGACATTCGACGCCGGTGCAAGGGGTGTTCCGGTAGCTACCGCTCGGGGACGTCGGGAGGCGCGGGCGGCAGGGCGGGGGGCGCCTCGTTCGTGCTCGAGCCAAGCGACGATCCGTCGGTGCCGGCGTGCCGCCATGGGCTCGCCGGGACGAGACGGAAATCGGCCCCGTAGGAGATGAACTGGCTGATGAACAGGCTCAGCGTCGGAAACTGGTTGCCGGGCGGGTAACGGCTTGCGTCACCCTCGGCGATCACGTTCGAGTTGATGAGCGATGCAGGCAGGTACGCGCCGATCGCGTCGTTGCCGGGCGCGCGGTTGCTGCCCATGATCCCGTATGCTCCGTGACGGATCAGATTGTTCGTAAAGGTAAAGCCGAGGACTGGTCCCCCATCGGCGAAGAGAATGCCGCCGGCGTGGTCCTGTATCACGGTGTTGTGGTCGACCACGATGTCACGCGGTCCGCTCACCAGCTGCAGGAAGTAGCCGTTGCCGCCCCAGTTCTGCGGATCGATATCGTCGAACAGGTTGTTCCGAATCGTGATGCCTCGGGTCTGCTGGCTGGGGTGCGTGTCGTCAAACCCCAGGATCTGCACGCCGGCGCCACCGTGGCTCACGGTGTTGCCCTCGAACGTCACCTGTTCCACCCGGCACCACGGGCAGAGGCCGTCCTGATTTCGCCCGGTAAAGAGGATGGCGACACCGGACTGCGCCGCCGACCAGACGTACTCGAGCGTGTTCGACTGAATGGTCACCCGCCGCGCGTTCTTCAACTCGAGCAGGTTCTTCACCTGCCACCGCTGAGAGCGCCAGGCGGGCGGCTTCGCCAGCGTGTTCTGTTCGATGGTGATGTCCGAGGGCACGAGGTTGGGAATCGCGGGATCCGCCCCGCCGAACATGATGTTCTCCCCCGCCGCCTCGAGGTAGTTGTTCGTGATCACGAACGGCCCGGGGCCGTTCCAGCCGCCAATCGCCTGTGAGTCCTGACCCACGACCTTGATGTCGGAGATATACGACCCCGTTACCGTCGTGGACGCGCTGTTGAGCGCCACCCCGCGCTTTTGGCCCTGCGAGGGGTCGCCGTGAATGTAGCAGCGGTCGATGGTCAGGTTGTTCGGGATGCCGATGAGGGTGCTCTGCGACGCCGAGCCGTTGCCGAGCGCGACGATGTCGCCGGCGCCACCGGCGTTCGACTGAAATTCGACGAGAACAACGCGCCAGTGATGAGCTCCCGGCGCCGTCTGAAGGGCCGGCAGGCCGTTTGGCGAGCGCAGCTTCGCGAGCCGGGGCGCTTCGGCGGGAGAAATGCGCTCGCCGGACTCCGGCAGGCCTTGCGGGTTTGTCTGGAGCGTGATGAAGGACGAACCGCCTTTATCGGGCAGCGTGAAGTTTCCCGTGTACGTGGCGCCGGGAGTGAGGACGATCGTGTCGCCCGGCTGTGCGTTCAAGAGGGCTGACTGCAGGTCGCCGCCGGCTGGTACCTGCAGTGTCGTTGCCGAGACCACCGCAGCGCATACGATCGCAGCGGTGGCCGCGGCCAACCCGAACGCCCATACAGCCCGGAGGGCGCGACTCACGCCCTGGGCATCCTCAACGGATGGCAGACGTCGCGTAATGGCCCGACCGCTCGGTGTCGGTCGGGCGCATGAACGCGCCGTCCGCCGTCTTGCGAAGAAACCGGACGTCAACCAGGGCGTCAAGGACGGCCTGAGACGCGACGGCGTCGAGCCCCCACAGCCTGCTGGCCTGCGCGGGAGTCAGCCGGAGACCAGGCATTTCCCGGAATTCGCCCTGGACCCTCTGCAGCGTCTCTTCGATCGTTCCAATGCCGCCGTGCGCCATACCGCACCTCCTCGACGTTAGCGTAGCCCTGGGGTAGGTCGCCCGATTGAGCAACGGTTGTGCCAGCAGCAACCTCCGCATTTGAACGGGAATTCCGCATGCGATCGCGGATCGACCGGGTAATGACTTCCACGGGTGTAGGAATTGACGACGCACCCTGTTTCCCCGCCAACGCTTCGTCAGTCTGCCGCTCGACAGGCACGTGGGCGTGGACGTTGCACCCGACGTGCCGAGGAGGCGCGATGAGCGGAGAACCGATCACACCGGAAGAGGTTAAACACCTGGCCGACGCCGGCGAGGCAGTCGTCTTCCTGGACGCACGGAATGAAGAGACCTGGCGGAAGTCCGAGTGGCAGCTTCCCCATGCGCGCCGATTCCCCCCGGCCGCTGTCGAGGTTCATCTGGATGAGGTACCGCTCGGGGCGTTGATCGTGCCGTATGCCGGCACCTCCGAGGAAGCGGCGAGTGTGGCGCGCGCGCTGGCTGGCTACGGATGGACGAACGTGCGGCCCCTCCTGGGGGGACCCGACGGGTGGCAACGAGCCGGCTTCCCGACCGAAAGCACGCCGGGACGAAAAATAACGGTGAGCGAGGCGCGGGCCAACCTGGAGAAAGCGGAAGGCGAGTAGCCTGCGCGGCTCTCTTCCTCAAATAGCTTTGCGAATGACTGAGGCGAGACCGAAGAGCATCGTGCCGGCCATCAGGAGCCTTCCCGCGCCGAACTGATCCGGATTCACCACCACGGCTCCCGTCCTCGCGGCCGGCACAATCGCGGCGGCGTTGGCGGTCGGCACGATGAGCCGTTCCAGGCCCTGCGCGATCGCCCGTTCGGGGCCCATTCCACCGTCAAACCACAACGGCGTGCCGAGCACGACGAGAAGCGCTGCGGCGAGCAAGAGCCGATAGTGTTGTTCCATAGAACGATCTCCTGAGCGTAGACGCTTCAAGCGTCGTGCCACGCTGGACCATACGGTGAAGCCGCAGCGTGTATCGCCGTCGCTCCTCATTTACTCTCACCGTCTGGAACTGTTGCGAAACGCGTTGCACAATTTGCACCGCTACGCGTGCTCAACGGGATGTTCCGCTCTCACGGCTCAGATGACGGCCGCGTTAGATGCCGCCAGCAATGAGCACTTCGCGGGTGTGCACTAGGCAATCCTTTTCCAC
>Ga0105248_10007640_pt1 | contig 11879 bp, 10 predicted proteins | sample KBSS34metaG_FD_81524 | JGI IMG/M metagenome (GOLD analysis project Ga0105248, IMG submission 81524) | Switchgrass rhizosphere microbial communities from Kellogg Biological Station, Michigan, USA - KBS S3-4 metaG | ecosystem: Host-associated > Plants > Roots > Rhizosphere > Soil | place...
CACCGAGCGAAGCCGGTCCAGGCCGCCGCAGCCACACGCAGGGTGGAGCGGATCGAAGGCCTGGACGCGGCTGAGCCCGGTGCCCTTCTCCGACGCGACAGACACCGGTCAGTCACGCCTCTCCAATTCAGGCACTCGACGCCCTCCTCACCCGCCCGCACCTGCGATACCTGCCACGCGACTTTCACAGCAACAGATTGGCGCGACTGCGACCGCGAGAACGTCTGCGTCAACACGCGGTCCCAGCTCGCTGCCGTGCTCATGTTGCGGCAGAATCAGCAGGCCGGCCTTCATCCCACCAACAATCAGCTCGCGCTCGAATATCAGTGGCGACCCACGGTGAGATCGTTGTGCGCGCCGGGATCGCGGGCAGCCGGTCCGTCGCGAATCGACAGCCAACCGTGCGCAGTGCGCACAGCCAGAATCCGTTCGGAGCCGTTTGACGATCCGAATTGTGTTGCTCGATCTCGAGTTCAAAGATCTCCCACGCACGCAACACCTTGGCCCGGATTCCCTCACGAAGGATGACGGTGAAAAATCGTTGCGCTCGCGACGGCGCCGTTGAAATCGGCGCAACGGTGGCGCGCGGGAAATCCCATTCTTTTGGAGCCGCTCCCGGGCAGTGTTTATGCAGTGGCTGAATCCCGCAGAGTGGTGCTACCGACGAGATGGCAAGAGAGGCCTGTCGTCGGGCGCGCCGGCAAATCGCGACACGCGGGAGCGTCGCGCGAAGTTCTTCAATCCGGAGATCTTCGGCCCTAGCAAGTAGACCCAGCGCTCAAATATGGGGTTCGGGTGGTTGATGCCGCTCGAACCCTAAGGGGGCGAAGCCTTGTTGACCGACGGGACCACGACGATCGATCACGACCAACCCTTTGAACCGAGCGGACCGGCGGAGCCGGCCGCCTGGTACGCGATCTACACGCGCAGCCACTTCGAGACTCTGGTCGCCGATCAGCTGACAGCCAGGGGCTTTTCGCTTTTTCTTCCCGAGCGGGGCGTCTGGTCCAAACGGCTCCAGACGTCCCGCGCCGTGCCGATGTTTCCCGGCTATCTGTTCATTCATCACGGAATGGAGAAGAAGAGTTACATCGAGATCCTCAACGCCCGCGGAGTCGTCCGAGTCCTCGACGGGGGCTGGAATCGGCTGACGCCGATCGCTGACGTCGAGATGGAGGGGATTCAACGAGTCGTGAAAGCCGGTGTGCCAGTGTCGCCTCACGCCTATTTCAACCGCGGCGATCGTGTCCGGGTGTTCGACGGACCGCTCACGGGCCTCGAAGGGATCTTCGTGCGTGACAAGCCGAACAAGGGCCGCCTGGTCGTGTCGATCAATCTCCTTCAGACGAGCGTCGCAGTCGAAGTCGATTCCGCGCTGGTTGCGCCCTGCGAATGAAAACGGGGATCGGCGGGCGAGTCGTGATCCTGGGTGCGGTTGCGGCCGCTCAGCTCGCGCTTCCGCAGGTGGCGCGATCGCAATCGCGCCTGGTCTTCGTGCCGTCAGTGACCGTCAGCTCGGTGTTCGACGACAATCCGTTCTCCACGGCGACCGGTTCTGCCGATCAGCTGACGCTCCTGACTCCGGGCATCGCGGGACTCTTCGCGACGCCGGTCGTGAACATCAACGGTCTGTATACGTTCGAGATGCAGCGGTCGATCGATCATCCGGCCTTGAACAATCTCGATGCGCGCCGCCACGGGATGGTCACGGCGGCGTTTCGTCAGAATTCGAAATCAACACTGACGGTCGACGGCAACTACGATCGGACCGACACCGCGGGCGATTTGAACTTTGTGACGGGCCTCCTGCTCGAGCGCCGGCGCGCACAGCGATGGCAGGTCGGACCCTCCATGGTCTATCAACTGGCTCCGCGGACGATCATCTCGGCGGGCTACACCTGGACGAACGAGGGCATCGAAGGGATTCCGGCCGAGGACGAGCACGTCGTGCGCGCTGACGTGACGCGTCAGCTGTCGCCACGATCAGCGGCCAGCGTCGGCTATCTGGAGCGTCGTTTCGTCAACGAAATCGACACGCGCACGTCGTACGCGCCGCTGGTTGGCTGGACGTACCGGGCGACGCCGTTCACGAGACTCACGCTGCAGGCCGGCCCGCGACGGTCCGCGCGCGGCGGTGTCGCGCCAGAGGTGGTCGCCGCGTTCGCGCGAAAGGGCACGCACCTGGTCGGGTTCGGGCTGGATTACTGGCGCGGCGAATCGATCACGCTCGGCGTCGTCGGTCCGGTCGAAGTGAACAGCGCCACCGCGCAGGTGACGTCTCCCGTGATCAAGAACTTCGCCCTCGGACTGTATGCGGGGTTCTTCAACATCGATACCATCTCACAGGGCAAGGCCCGCGTGTATCACGGCGAGATCCTTGCCGTACGGACCCCGATCGGGCCGTTTGTCGTCGCCCTGTCGTATGGCGCCGACTTTCAGCGGGGCGACGTTCGAACCAGTCTGTTGTCAGACGAGACGGTGGTTCGCCATATCGTGCGGCTGCGTCTGATCGCGACGCCGCCGCGGCTGGGTCGATCCTTCCAACCGGAAGATCCCCTCGAACTGCTCAGGAAGCCTTCCCACGGAGCGAACCGATGACTGTACGCGTGCTCGCGGCCTCACTGCTGTTGCTGTCGGCCGTCTCCGCGGCGTCCGCTCAAGTCTCGTCGCCGCGCGGCGCCATCCCTGAGGCGCGCGCGACCGCGCTCGCGAACTCGAACGCGCTCGACACCGCGGTCGAGTACCAGATCGGGCCGGAAGATGTCCTCGACATTTCGGTGTGGAAGAACCCGGAACTGAGCCGCACCGTTCCGGTGCGGCCGGACGGCAAGGTCTCGCTGCCGCTGCTCAACGACTTTCGGGCCGCTGGTCTCACGCCGAGCGATCTTCGCGAGCAGTTGGTCGCGCGCCTGTCGGATTTCGTGCCGACGCCGGAAGTATCGGTGATCGTTCGCGAGGTTCACAGCCGCAAGGTCGCCGTGGTCGGCGCCGTCAAGACGGCGGGACGCTACGAGCTCAAGAGCCCGATGACAGTGCTGGAAGCGATCGCGCTGGCTCAGGGCTTCACCGACTTCGCGGCGCGCGACCGGATCGTCGTCCTTCGACAGAGCGGCGGAACGACGACGCGCATTCCGTTCAACTACCGGAAGATCGCCGACGGAATGGAGCAGGAGAACTTCTTCGTCCGACCCGGCGACATCGTCGTCGTTCCGTAAGGGGAATCCCAGTGTCCCAGGACATACTCTCGCCCTCGACCGACGAATCGCTGGTGTTCCGCGCGGTCGAGATGTTTCACCGGCGTCAGATCGTGGCGATGCTCGTATCCGCCGCGGTGCTGACATCGGCCCTGTCGTTTGCGTTGTGCCTGCCCGATCTGTATCGGGCGACGGCGATTGTCCTCGTGGAGCGGCCGATTCCGGAGGCCTTCGTCCGGTCGGCCGTCAACGGCGAGCTGGACAGCCGGCTTCACGTGATCAAGCAGGAGATCCTCAGCCGCGATCGGCTGACCGATCTGATTACGCGTTTCGATCTGTACCCGGAGCTGCGGGCCCGCGCGCCGATGGATTCCGTTCTGGATCAGATGCGCCGCGACATCGAGATCGAGCTGAACGGGCCGGAACAGGTGAGCGGCCGCAAGACGACCGTCTCGTTCAAATTGAGTTACACGGGCGCGAGCGGCAGAACCGTTGCCGACGTCACCAACGCGCTGACGGCATTCTACGTCGCCCAGAACGCGAATATCCGCTCCGAGGGCGCGACCCGCACGACCGAGTTCCTGAGAGAGCAGCTGAATGCGACCAGGAAGCAACTGGATCAGCACGAGCGGGAGATTCGCGCCTATACGTCCAGTCATCACGGCGAGCTGCCGCAACAGGTCGACGTCAACCTGGCCGCCCTCGAACGGCTGAACACGCAGCTTCGCCTCAATGGGGAACGCCAGTTGAAGCTGCTGGAGGATCGCGAAAAGCTGACCGACGGCCTGACCATCACGCTTGATGCGGCCACCGGCAAGCGCACCGCGACCGCCGACACCGGACCCGATCGAATCGAGCGCATGAAACACAGTCTCCAGCTGCTCGAAAGCCAGTACAACAGCCGATACCCGGATGTCGTCCGGCTCAAGGCCGAAATCGCGATCGCCGAACGCGAGCGCGAGGATGGGCTCCTGCGCGAGCGCGAAGCGAACCCCGCGGACGCGGCGCAAAAGGCCGCCGCCATACCGGCCGCCGCGCGACTCAGGACGCTGGAAGGCGTCGAAGCCGAAATCGAGCGGCTCAAGAAGGACGAAGCCGCTCTCCGACAGACGATCGCCAACGTGGAGCAGCGCCTCGAAGCGGTGCCGGAGCGCGAACAGGAATTCGCTCGCCTGGCTCGGGATCAGCAGGCTTCGAAAAACCTCTATGACTCGTTGCTCAAGAAACTCGACGAAGCGCAGCTCGGCGAGAACCTGGAAACCGATCGGCACGGCGAACAGTTCCGGGTTCTCGAGGAGGCGCTTCCGCCGTCCGCGCCTGTCGCCCCGAACCGCCCGCGACTGGTCATCCTGGGCCTGATACTCGCGGTGGCTGCCGGCGTCGGCGCGGTGCTGGCCGCCGAGCAGTTCGACGCGACGTTCCACGACGTCGAGGATCTGCGGACCTTCACGAAAATCCCGGTTCTTGCCAGCATTCCGCGAATCTCGTCCGGGTATCCGCATCGGATGCTGCGCCCGATTCTGGCGACGGTTTCGCTCGTCGCGGTGGTCGCGATCTTCGCGACATTGTCGATTCACGCCGCACGGGGCAACGAGGAAATCGTGCGGATGTTGGTGCGCGGCGCGTAACGACTCGAGGGTCTTCCATGTTTGCCAAGAAGCTCGACCGGCGTCTGGTCAGTCTGACTGCTCCGACATCTCTCGAGGCCGAACAATACCAAGCGTTGCGGTTGAAGCTCGAAAGCCTCCAGCGTTCACGTGGCGTCCGCGTGATGGCGATCACGAGTCCCGGCGTCAAGGACGGAAAGTCGGTGACCGCGATCAACCTGGCGGCCGCGCTGGCGCAGGGCTCGGACGCGCGGGTCCTTCTGATCGAAGCCGATCTGCGGCGGCCCGCCGTCGCGCGGTATCTCAGACTCGGCGAGAAGCAGGCGCCGGGCCTGGCCGACATCGTCGACGACCCGAACCGACCGCTGCGCGACGCGATCGTGGCCGCGGCGCCGCACCGGTTCGACGTCATGTTTGCGGGCTCGACCGCCGCACCGATTCACGAGCTCTTGCGATCGCCGCGACTCGGGACGCTGCTGCAGGAGGCGCGGGACGAGTACGACTACGTCCTGCTCGACACGCCGCCGCTCGGCCCGGTTTCGGACTGCGCGCTCCTGGCCCGCTGGACCGACGGCGTGCTGCTGGTCGTCGCCGCCCACCGAACATCGCGCAAGCTGCTCGAAGGGACGCTGAATCTGCTCGAAGACGCCTCCGTGCTCGGCATCGTCTTCAATGGCGACGTTCGTCGATTCCTGAGATACCGCCGCCACTCGTACCGCGATTACTTTTCACAGGCCGTTCGGGCCCGCCCAGCCATGTGACGAACGCCGCGGGTCTGTAGCGAAGGGCTTCCACACACCATGACCAGGGTTGCGCAATCGTGCGCTCGAGCTCCGTCCGCTGTTTCCCAAACCATCGCGCTGTCGATTTTCACGAGCCTGACGTGGGGAGGGTCGCTGCCGATCGGCCGCCAGATGGCGCTGTGGCTGCTGATGATCGCGGGGTCGGTCGTCCTGGCCGGACTTCTGTTCAGATTGCGGACCCGCCGGCCCGCCGTCTCGCGCATCCTGATCCTGGGTGGTGGACCGCTGGCGTCCAAACTCATTGAGGAGCTGAGATCGGCCAGCGGATTCAACCACGTCACCGTCGGGATCGTCGACGACCAGCCTCCTGACGACGATCTTCAAGCGGAGACACCCTGGCTCGGCCCGCTCGACCGGCTCACCGAGATTGTCGAAGCCGCTGGTGCGAATCACATCGTGGTCGCGCTGTTCGATCGCCGTGGACGTCTGCCCCTCAAGCCGCTGCTGACGTCTCGTGTCCGCGGCGTTGTCGTGGAGGACGTACTGGACCTGTGCGAGCGGCTGACCGGCAAGATGGCGATCGAAGCGCTCACACCAGGGCCCCTCATCCTGTCGCAGGGGTTCACGAATAGCGGCGCACCTGAACGAGTCGCGCGTGCCGCCAGCGTGGTGATCGCGGCGGCCGGACTCGTGTTCCTCTCGCCCGTACTCGCGCTGATTGCCGCGGCGATCAAGCTCGATTCGAAGGGGCCGGTGATGTTCGTGCAGGCCCGCAGCGGAAGGGACGGCCGGCCGTTCGACCTGCTCAAATTCCGGACCATGCATCCGTGCCAGGAGCGGCCGTCCGAATGGGTGCAGGACAACACGGATCGGATCACGCGTGTCGGAGGGGCGCTGCGTCGCTTCCGGCTCGACGAACTCCCTCAGCTCGTCAATGTTCTGCGCGGCGAGATGAATCTGGTTGGCCCGCGACCGCACCCGGTGTGCAACGAAGAGATCTTCGAGCAGCACATCGCCTATTACAGCCTGCGGTCGACGGTTCACCCAGGAGTGACCGGCTGGGCCCAGGTCCGCTACGGCTACGCCAACAACATCGAGGAAGAAACCGAGAAGATGCGGTACGACCTGTACTACATCAAGAACCGCTCCCTGCGCCTCGACGCTCGAATCCTTCTGGAGACCGTTGGAATCGTCCTGCTCGGTCATGGCGCGAGCCAGGTGCGATCACGCGAATCCGACCGGCCTGTCGAGACGACGATGCCGGCGGATCCGGAACCGATGCCGCCTGTGCCTGCCAAGCTGGATCTGCTGTCGAGGTGATCGTGAAACCGGCTGCGCTCGAAGTCATCGTCTGTCCGTCGTGCAAGGAGCAGTTGTCCCTGCGCGCCGCGGTACGAATCGACAAGGAGATTCTCGAGGGGACCCTGACGTGCCGTCGCTGTGGGATGACCTACCCGATCCGCGGCGGCGTTCCACGATTTGTTCCTCGAGGTGAGTACGCCAGCAGCTTCGGGTCCCAGTGGAACTGGTTTCGCACGGTGCAACTCGATTCGCTCAACACGACCGCGGCATCCGACGATGCGTTGCGTGCGACCACCGGCTGGGCCGACGCCCAGTATCGAGGGCGCTTACTGCTCGATGCCGGCGTCGGTGCCGGACGATTTGCCGAGCAGGCGGCCGCGAAAGGTGCGCAGGTATTCGGCGTGGACCTGACGACCGCGGTTGATGCCGCTTACCGCAACATCGGCAAGCGCGAGAACGTTCATCTCTTCCAGGCGGACATTTTCGCGCTGCCGTTTCGCGCTCACACCTTCGATCTGGCGTATTCGATTGGCGTCCTCCACCATACGCCCAATCCTCCGGCCGCCTTCGCGCGCGTCGCCGAGACGGTCAAGCCACGGGGACGGCTCGCGGTGTATCTGTACGCGAGATACGGGTCGTCGCACCACGCTTCGGACGCCCTGCGGATTGTCACCACGCGGCTGCCGCTCAGACTGATGTGGCTGCTGTCGGCGGCGGCGATTCCGCTCTATTACCCGTATCGCCTGCCGGTCGTCGGCAAAGCGCTCCGGCTGGCGCTTCCGATTTCCATGGAATCGAACTGGCGCTGGCGCTGGCTGGATACGTTCGATTGGTACACGCCGACCTACCAGTGGAAGTACCTGTACCCAGAGGTCTACCGCTGGTTCCGCGATACCGGTTTCGAAGATGTGCAGCTTTTCGACGGACCGATTCGGATGTCCGCCAAGAAAAGCCAGGTCATGGAGCCAATCAGTGACAGAAACCGACTCGGGCACGAACTGGTGGCGTCCTGATCGACCGGCGATCCGCGTCGACGTCCCAGGCAGTCCGGTGGCATTCGGCGGCCTGGTGGCCTTCACGGCCATTCTGCTGCTGACGCCCCAGACCCTGCTCCCTGTGCTCAAGACCCTGCGGATTGCCCTGCTTGCCGCGGGTGTCTCGATCCTGGCCCATATGCTCGACACCACGGCCCGGCGGCAACCGATCGTGCGATCGCGCCGGGAAATCGTGATCGCGTTCACTCTCTTGATCTGGGCGGCGATCACCATTCCGTTTTCGTACTGGCCCAGCGGAAGCGTCGCTCTGCTCTCGGACCAGTACTTCAAGGCCGTGATCTTCTTCTGGCTGATTGCGACGCTGGTCACGACACGGCAGCGGCTCCGCACATTCGCGTGGGCCCTCGTTCTCTGCTCGATCCCGCTCGCGATCATCGGGATTCAGCACTTTCGGTCGGGAGAATTCCTCTACACCGGCGTCGAGGGCCTGAAGAGGATCGCCGGGTACTCCGGACTCTCCGGAAACCCCAACGACCTGGCGCTGACCTTGAATCTCATCATTCCTTTTGCCGGCGCGCTGATCGCGCTTTCGAGAGGAGTGGTCGCTCGGAGTGTTGCCGCCGGCGCGCTGATCCTGAGCGTGACGACGGTGATTATGACGTTCTCACGGGCCGGGTTCTTGACCCTGTCGGCAATCGCCATCCTGTCCATGATCTTCTTCGTCAAGCGCCGTGCCCCCGCCGTGGCGGCGACGATGGTGGCGGCGACGCTGACGATCGTGCCGCTCCTGCCTGCCGGCTACATGGAGCGGCTGAGCACCATCACCGATTTCGAGGCGGACCCGACCGGATCGGCACAAGGCCGGTGGACCGATTACCGGGTAGCCACTCGCCTGGTCGTTGCAAACCCGATCGTGGGCGCCGGAATCGGACAGGACATCCTGGCGCTCGACCGGCTCCGTGTGCGGGCCACCTGGCGGTCGATTCACAACGCGTATCTCGAGTATGCCGTCGATCTCGGGCTGCCGGGCCTGTTGTTGTTTCTGTGGCTACTGGTGGCGACGTTCAGGAGCGCGCGACGGGTCGAGACTCGGACGTCGACGGAACCGTCGTTGCACGACCTCTGCCTCCTCGCCTCGAGCGTGCAGATCGCGCTTGCCGCGTTCGCAGTCGCGGCGTTCTTTCATCCGATTGCCTATCAGTTCTATTTCTTTTGCGTCGCTGGTCTGGCCGTTGCCCTCCGGAACGCCTGCGTGGCGGAGCTGAGCGCGGTATCGGCGGGGGCCCGGTAGACGTCATGAGGATGTTCGCAGGCGCCCGCGCCCGGTCAGAGTGGCGGAACCGCCGGACGCCGGATGGCGACAGCACGGCCCGCGTCCGCCTGCTGAAGGTGGTTGCGACGTTGAGGTGCGGCGGCACCGAAACTCAATTCATGTCGCTCGGACGCTCTCTCGACCCTCGTCGCTTCGATCTGGAATTCGCGTGTCTGCGGCGCCAGGGCGGTTTCATCCGCGAACTCGACGAACGCCGCATTCCATTGCGCGAGTACCACATTTCCACGTTTCGCAGTGTCAGAGCGCTGGCGCACCAGACCCGATTCGCCAGGCACATCGCCCAGCGCGGGATCGATATCGTCCACGCTTACAGTTTCTACGGCAACGTGTTTGCGATCCCTCCCGCGCGCATCGCGGGAGCGCCCGTCGTCATCGCTTCGATTCGGGACCTCGCGCCGTATCTCACGCCGGCGCAGAAGCACGTGCAGCGCCTCGTGTGCCGCTACGCCGACTGCGTGCTGGTCAACGCCGACGCCGTGCGGAACTGGTTGATTGACGAGCGATACGACCCTTCGAAGATTGTCGTGATTCGCAATGGCGTGGATGTCAGTCCCTGCAGCCGGGAGAGGGCATTGGCGCGGCTGCTTGGCGAGTTTGGACTGTCTCAAGCGCCGCCGGTGGTCGGTGTCGTGTCGCGGCTGACCCGACTCAAAGGGCTCGAGGCGTTTCTCGAAGCCGCGGCCATCGTGGCCACTCGGTTTCCCGCCGCGCGCTTTCTCGTGGTCGGCGAGACCAGCCCCGACGATCGCGCGTACCGGACCGAGTTGACCACCCTGGCCAGGCAGCTCGGCGTGATCGATCGCGTGGTGTTCACCGGCCTACGACCGGATGCGCGCGAACTGCTCGCCGGCCTCACGGTCTCAGTGATGCCGTCGCTCAACGAGGGCCTCTCCAACGTGCTCCTGGAATCGATGGCCGCGGGAGTGCCGGTGGTCGCGACGCGCGTCGGCGGCACGCCGGAGGCCATCGAAGACGGCGTCAACGGCCTGCTGGTGCCGCCCGGCGACGCGAACGCACTCGCGAACTCGATCTGTCATGTGCTGGCGCACCCGCTGCTAGCGGCCCGGTTGGGCCATGCGGCGCGGCAATCCGCCACCGCGCGATTCTCGACCGAGCAAATGGTGCGCGCGACCGAGCAACTCTATGAATCGCTGTTGGAACGGCGGTCCACCTCATGACATCGCTCCGGTCTCAGGTCTTCAGGAAAGACGGAACGTCGCGTCCAGCGCTACTGCTCGTCGCTGGCCGTTCGGCCGGTTTTGCCGCGTCGTTCGCGATTCCGATCGTGCTCGCGCGCACCTTCGACCCGGGCGCGTTCGGCACCTATAAGCAGCTGTTCCTCGTCTACACGACCCTTTACGGACTCGCGCAGTTGGGCGCGGCCGAAAGCCTCTACTACTTCGTCCCGCGCAGCTCCGGCAAGGCCGGCCGTTGCGTGGGCAATGCGCTGGCGACGCTGGCGCTGATGGGCGCGCTGTGTTTCGTGGCGTTGTACCTGGCCCGGAACACCATTGCGGCGTGGCTGACCAACGCTGACATCCCGGGCTACCTGCCGTTCATCGGCGTATTCCTGGCGTTCACCCTGGTGACGGCGGCATTCGAAATCGTGATGGTGTCGCGCAACGAGCACATGAACGCCGCCAGGACGTATGCGGCCTCGGACCTGATTCGAACCGTGCTGTTCATCCTTCCAGCGCTGGCCATCGGCACGCTGCGGGCCGTGCTGGTCGGCGCGGCCGGATTCGCCGCGCTCCGACTCGGGGCGATGCTCACATACCTCTGGCGCGAATTCGGCGCCGAGTTGAAGCTCGATGCCGCGCTCTGGCGCAACCAGCTCGCCTACGCGCTGCCGTTCGCCCTGGCGGTTGCCATCGACGTCATCCAGGCGAACTTCCACCAATGGGCGGTCGCATCGAACTTCGACGCCGCGACGTTCGCGATCTATGCCGTCGGATGTCTGCAGATTCCGCTCGTGGATGTGGTCTGCAGCTCCACCGCCAACGTGATGATGGTGAGAATGGCCGAGGCCGGAGGCGACCATCAGCGTTCAGCGCTGACGTTGTGGCACGACACGACCGCCAGGCTGGCGCTACTGATTTTTCCACTGGCGGCGTTCTTTCTGCTGAACGCTCACGCGGTGATCACCTTTCTCTTCACGAATCGCTACCTGGCCAGCGTCCAGATTTTCAGGGTCTGGTGTCTGATGATTCTGCCGTCGGTGTTTGCAGTCGACGCGGTCCTGCGTGTGTACGGGCAGACGCGGATGCTCGTCGTGCTGAATGCGGTTCGGCTCGCCTTCATCGCGGGGCTGATCGGCTGGTTCATGTCGACCTTCGGCTTGATCGGCGCGGTGCTGGTGACGCTGGTCGCCACGAGCCTCGTGAAAGCGGTGGCCGTTGTACGGATCGCTCGTCTGATGAACGTCGGCGTGGCCGATGTGCTGCCGTGGCGGCGGCTCGGCGCTGCGGTGGTTCATGCCGGGATTGCGGTCGTGCCGGCCTGGTGGGTGATGCGCGTTCCATCGCTGCCGCCTCTGGCGGCGCTGACCTTGAGTGCCGCGGCGTACGGCACGTCGTTCGCGGCCATCTGGTACCTGCGCGGGCCCTGGCAGCGCCCCGCCGACCGACCGACGGTGACGCCAGGGCTGTCGGCCTGTCCGAGCGAGGAAGCGTGACGAGGGTTCCATCGTGTGCGGCATAGCCGGC
>Ga0105248_10007643_pt1 | contig 11878 bp, 10 predicted proteins | sample KBSS34metaG_FD_81524 | JGI IMG/M metagenome (GOLD analysis project Ga0105248, IMG submission 81524) | Switchgrass rhizosphere microbial communities from Kellogg Biological Station, Michigan, USA - KBS S3-4 metaG | ecosystem: Host-associated > Plants > Roots > Rhizosphere > Soil | place...
AAGGCGGCAGCCATACTCCCGCCTCCAGCATCGCCCGGTGGAATCGCCCAAAGGCCGCCGTATCGCTCTTCGCCGCCGCGTCGTAGTCTGCAACCGGAGCAGCGGTAAAGAACCAAGTCCACATCGACCCAACGCGATTCAGCGTCACCGGAACTCCGGCCTTTGCCGCCTCTGCCGCGACACCCTTAGCCACAGCCTTCGAAACCGCCTCCAACTGCGAATACAGCGCACCAGCGTGCTCCCGCAGATAGCCGACGGTCGCCTTCCCGGCCGCCATGGCCAGCGGATTTCCGCTCAGCGTGCCTGCCTGATACACAGGCCCTAGCGGCGCCAGCAGCTCCATGAACCGCCGCTTTCCACCGAACGCACCGCACGGCAGGCCACCGCCGATAATCTTGCCCAGCGTCACCAGGTCGGCGTCGACTCCGTAAAGCTCCAGCGCACCGCCCAGCGCCAGCCGAAAGCCGGTCATCACCTCGTCCACAATCAGCAGAGCCCCGCGCTCGGCGGTGATCTTCCGCAGACCCTCCAGATAGCCGGCAGCGGGGGGAATGCAGCCGGCGTTCCCAACCACAGGCTCCAGAATCACCGCCGCGATCTCATCCTTATGCGCGGTAAAAGCCGCTTCGACAGCCGCCAGATCGTTATATGGAAGCGCCATGGTCAGCGCGGCAATCTCCTCCGGAACTCCAGCCGAACCGGGAATGCCCAGCGTTGCCACACCGGAACCAGCCTTGACCAGAAGCCCATCCGAGTGCCCGTGGTAGCAGCCCTCAAACTTCACGATCCGCTTGCGACCGGTAGCCGCCCGCGCCAGCCGGATCGCCGACATGGTGGCCTCGGTACCCGAGCTCACAAAGCGCATCCGCTCGATTGCCGGATAGCAGGCCATCACCAGCTCCGCCAGATCGCCCTCTGAAGCCGTCGAGGCCCCAAAGCTTGCCGAGTTCCTAGCCGCCCGTTCAATCGCCTCTACTACCGGAGGAAACGCGTGGCCCAGAATCATCGGCCCCCACGACCCGAAGTAGTCGATATACCGGTTGCCGTCCGCGTCATAGAGGTAAGCCCCCTCGGCCCGCGCCACAAACGGCGGATGCCCCCCTACCGACCGGAAACCCCGCACCGGCGAATTCACGCCCCCGGGAAACAATCCCTCAGCTCGCGCTTGCAACTCCCTCGACCGCCCATGATCCAGACCGCTCATCCGCAATTCGCTCCTAGCTGCAGTATAAGAGCCATCACGGTGACTGCCGCATTCTCCCTGGTCCTCGTCCTTTTGGTTGTCATTCCCCCAGGGAATCTGCTTTTGCCTCCGGCACTGCCTGTTAAAATTGGGTTTCCCGGCCAGCACTCCAGCGCCGCATCCCTGCATAAACCGAAGGCCCGCCTTGCCCACCAAAGCCGCCACAAAAGCCCCCGCCAAAGCGCCATCCAAGCCTGTCACCTACGCCGACGCAGGCGTGGATATCTCTTCCGGCGACCGGACCAAAGACCGCATCAAGTACCTCGCCCAGCGCACCTTCAACCGCAGCGTTCTTGGCGGCATCGGCGGTTTTGGAGCTCTCTTCCAGCTCGACCTCAAGAAGTGGGCTGAGCCCATCCTGGTCAGTTCTGCCGACGGCGTAGGGACCAAGCTCAAGCTGGCCTTTGACCTCGGCATCCATAACACCGTTGGGCAGGACCTCGTAAACCACTGCGTCAACGACATCGCCGTGCAGGGCGCGACACCGCTCTTCTTTCTCGACTACCTGGCCACCGGCAAGCTTGACCCCTCAGTCATCGAACAGGTCGTAACCGGCCTCGCCGAGGGCTGCAAAGCCAACGGCTGCGCGCTCATCGGCGGCGAAACTGCCCAGATGCCCGGCTTTTATTCCGATGGTGAATACGATCTGGCTGGCTTCATCGTCGGTGTCGTCGACAAGAGCAAAGTCATCACCGGAGCCGCCATCGCCCCGGGCGACGTCCTCATCGGGCTACCCTCCACCGGCCTGCATACGAATGGGTATTCGCTGGCCCGAAAACTCTTCTTTGAAGTAGCCGGGTACAAGGCCACTTCGTATGTCGGCCCCATCGGCGACAAGGCGGGCGCGGCCCTCATGAAAGTCCACCGAAGCTATCTCAGCATCATGCAAAAGCTCTCAAACGCAGGTCTCGCCGCGGGCATGGCCCACATCACCGGCGGAGGCATCACTGAAAACCTGCCCCGCATTCTGCCTAAAGGCACTGCGGCCCATGTCGAGCTTGGCTCCTGGCCCGTCCCGCCGCTATTCGAACATCTGCAGGCTCTTGGCCAAGTCCCGCAGGACGAGATGCTTCGCACCTTCAACATGGGTGTCGGACTCATCGTCGTCGTTCCGGCGGAAAAGTTCTCCAAGGCCAAAGCCCTGCTTAACCGCGCCGAAGAGAAATTCCACGTCATCGGCCGCATCGTAAAAGCTGACCGCAACAACGAGCGGAAGGTCCATTTTCAATGAAGCGGCTGGGCATCTTGTTGTCGGGCCGTGGCTCGAATTTCCTGGCCATCGCCGAGGCCATCCAATCCGGCCAGCTCAAAGGCATCGCCGAAATCTCCGTCGTCATCTCCAATGTCCCAGACGCGCCAGGTCTGGCCCGCGCACAGGAACTCGGCCTGCCGACGGCGCTCTTCGTCTCGAAAGGCCGCAAGCGCGCCGAGCATGACGCCGATGTCGCGGACTGCCTGCGCGAGCACAAGGTAGACCTCGTTATCCTCGCCGGATACATGCGCCTGCTTTCGCCGGAGTTCATCGCTGCCTTCCCCAACCAGATCCTCAACATCCACCCATCGCTGCTGCCAGCTTTCCCTGGCCTCGACGCCCAGACTCAGGCCTTCGACTATGGCTGCAAGGTCGCCGGATGCACGGTCCACTTCGTCGACGAGCACCTCGACCACGGCGTCATCATCCTGCAGCGCACCGTACCGGTTCTCGGCACAGACGACGCCCACACGCTCGCTGAGCGCATTCTGGTGGAAGAGCATCAGGCCTATGCGGAAGCCATACGGCGTGTTCTCTCCGGCCAGTATGCAATTCAAGGCCGCCGTTACCTGCCCGTCTCCGCCTGACCCGCTTCCGCATCCTCGACATCCACGGCACTTGGAACGGTCGAGGCCCGCTGGCCTGGTAACCACTTGTCATTTTGTCAAGTGGCTCGACGCGGATTTTCGGCGTATATAGAACAAAATAGACGACTTATAAACCTTCAGTATTTTGCCGGGAATTATTCCTCATTTCGCTACTCTTGATTCTGGCCGGCGAAAGCCGCATCCTGCCGCACCGGGCAGCCCGCAACCCTCCCCCAAGTGGACCGTTGACATGAGGGCAGCCCGCCCCGGCGAGAACTCGCTTTCCCGGCCACAACAAGCCGGGTCACTGCATCAAGAGCGGCCTCGGCAGAATGAGGTATCCATTGCAATGGCCAATATTCTGGTAAATGTCGAAAAAGGCATCGAAGTAGCGGCAACCGACGTGCTCAAGTGGCTCGGTAAAGCCCACAACGCCATCACCGCCGCGCCTGCCGTCATCGCAGCGCTGGCAACACTGGTCACGGCCGTCGAGCGGCCCCTCGCCGACCTCTCCGTAGCGGCGGCCAACCCTCTGAATATCGCTCTCGATATTCAAACCGCACAGGACCTCAAGGCCGTCTGGCCTGACGTCAAAAGCTTCCTGGAAACCCTCGGCGTCAAGTTCTGAGGGACAAGGAAAAGGGCCGGGCCGCTTCCAACCAGAAGCCGCCCGGCCCACACAACCCGGTAAACATTCACCTGAACGACGCTCTAAGTGTTCACTTCTCGAGCATCGCCCAGTGTTACCTTGACCGCGACCTTTCTCTTGGCCCGGTAGACCGTTACCGTGACCACGTCGCCCGGCTGATGCTTCTCCATGATGGCCGTAATGTCGGAGGTATCGGCAACTTCGCGGCCATCGATGGCCACGATGAGGTCGCCGCCCAGCACAATCGGCATGTTCCCGAGATACGCCTGCTCATTGCCGCCGTGCAGCCCGGCACGGTCAGCCGCTCCACCCGGCACCACCTTCTGCACCAGCACACCCGAACCCGCGGGCAGCCCCATCTGGTCGGCCAGATCGGGAGAAATCGCCAGCGAGACGATGCCCAGTGAAGGCCGGCGCACTCGCCCATACTTGGTCAGGTCGCCCAACACGGCCTTGGCCGTATTCACCGGAATGGCGAAGCCAATACCCGAGCTCTGCTCTGCGCCATTCGAGGCAATCAGCGTATTGATGCCAATCACCTCGCCGCGCGAGTTGAGCAGCGGACCGCCGGAGTTGCCGGGATTGATCGCTGCGTCGGTCTGAATCGCGTCTTCGATCGGAGCGCCTTCCGGCCCCTTGATCGAGCGGATCGAGCTGATAATTCCGCGGGTCATCGTGCCAGTCAGGCCAAAGGGATTGCCGATGGCATACACCTTTTGCCCGACGGTCAGATCAGTCGAATCCGACAGCGTCACCGGCGTCAGGTTTGGCGCGTTGATCTGCAGCAGAGCCAGGTCATGCACCCGGTCCGAACCCACAATGGTCGCCTTGAAGTGGCGTTTGTCGCTGGTCATGACCTCGATGCGGTTGGCGTCGGCGATCACATGGAAGTTGGTCAGCACATGCCCGGCCTTGTCCAGAATGAACCCCGAACCCTGCCCTTCCTGCGGCACCTGCCCGTAGAAAAAGTTGAAGGTCATTGACTTTGAGGTGATATTGACCACCGAGGGCAGCGCCTTTTTGTAGACGGCGATGTTGTTCAACTCCTCGGCGTCAAACTCCGGCGCAGCGTGCGCCTCGGTCAGCAACAGCGGCGACTTCGACCCGCCAGAGCCCGCCAGGCGTCCCAGAGCACCCAGCCCATCCGGCAAATGGCTCGTTGCGTACCAAAATCCACCCACCAGCAAGACAATCAGCAAAACACGACGAAAACGCATACGTAAGCCTTTCTGAAACACGATACGGAATCACAACTCAATTGGTGCCTTCGTACTTCTTATTGTAATAACGCCTTTTCTTCGGATTTGTTTCCCATCGCCTTTAGTTGCAGCCAGACGGCCTCAACCCGGCAGCGGAGAGCGGCAAGGTCGCTAGTGTTTTCAATAACAAAATCTGCCCGCTTCACCTTGTCTGCATCGCTCATCTGCCGCTTCAGCCGGGAACGCGCATCGGCCGCCACACGCTCGTCCCACCCGCCGGGAGATACCCGCGCCACATACCGCGCCACCTTCACATCATCGGGAGCTGTCACGACGATGGTGCAATCGAACCTGCGCCGCCAGTAGGAGAGAATCCCCTCCGACTCGCCGCGCTGGATTGCATCCCGCTCCACCTCAAAGATCAGTGCCGACTCCACCACCGCCACTGCCTCGTGGTTGCGCGCAAAGATGCTCCGCATCCAGTCGCCCTGGGCCGCGATCACGGCCGGATGCACAATTGCGTTCAGGTCATGCAGACGGCCTCCGCGAAAGGCAAGCTCTGCCAGTTTTGCCCGGTCCAGCCGCCCATCCGCGCCGACCACATCGGGACCAAATTCGTCGACGATCTCATCGAAGACCATCTGGCCCGGCTCCATCACTGCCCGGCCCAGCTCGTCGGCCTCGATGACCTCCGCGCCCAACTCTCGCAGGTATCCGGCCACAGTGCTCTTGCCGCTGCCCAGACTGCCCGTCAAACCCACCCGCAGCATCGGATTAAAGCCCCCGCCGCAGCCGCGCGGCGCGCACGGTATTCGCCATCAGCATGGCAATCGTCAGCGGACCTACCCCGCCCGGGACCGGCGTATACGCCCCGGCCACTTCAAATGCCTTGGGATGAACATCGCCCACAATCGTCGAGCCGCGTTTCGAAAAGATCTCTGCCCGCTTGCCATCCCCGGCAAAGAATCGCTCAAACTCGGCCAGATCGGTTACGCGGTTGATGCCCACATCGATCACCGTTGCGCCTGGCTTCACCATTTCCGGCGTAATGAACCCGGGCCTGCCGATTGCCGCCACAAGAATATCCGCCTGCCGTGTTACTGCGCCAAGATCGCGTGTCTTCGAGTGGCAAATGGTCACCGTCGCATTCTCCTGCAGCAACAGCATCGCCGCAGGCTTGCCTACGATATCGCTACGGCCTACCACGACAGCATTTTGCCCGCTGATCGCGATCCCGCTGCGCTTCAATATCTCAATCACCCCAGCCGGAGTACACGGTGCGAGCGCCGGACGCCCAGCCTGCAACCGCCCCGCATTGACCGGGTGGAAGCCATCCACATCCTTCTCCGGCATGACCGCATCCAGCAGCCGCTTCGTATCGACATGCGCCGGCAGAGGCAGTTGAATCAGGATGCCGTCGATATCTTCGCGAGCATTCAGATCGGCCACCAGCTTCAGCATCTCCTCGGTCGTCACGGACTCGGGAGGGGTAATCATTTCGCTGAACAGGCCAAGCTCCGCGCAGGTCTTCACCTTGCTGCGAACATAAATCTCCGACGCCGCCACATTGCCCACCAGCACTGCCGCCAATCCAGGCCGAACACCCTGAGCCGCCAGCAGCTTCACATCCTCAGCAACCTCAGCTTTGATCTCAGCGGCAATCGCCACGCCGTCCAATACTCTCGCCATTTCAGTCCAACTCCCAAACCTCAATCCTACCAACTACTGCGAGAGATTGCTCTTGCCCCCGGTCACAGGCGCGCGTATGCATGGCCCATGCTTCGCCGCGCACGTCCACTGTTCCGACAGACCCTGATCGCTCTGGCGGCGGTAGGACTGGCCGTCGCGCAGAAGCAACTCCCGGTACAGGTTCACGGTTTGGGCAGCGGAACAGTGCTGCTCGATGGTCTGTGGCAATTTCATCCGGGAGACAACCCGGCCTGGGCCTCGCCTGAGCTGGATGTCAGCACCGGGCACAACGGATGGGAAGAACTCACCGCAGACCAACCCTGGGGCCTGCAAGGGCACTACAACTACACCGGCTTTGCCTGGTACCGCCGCGAGATTCGCGTCTCTGCCGGGCAAGAACCTCAACCCGAACTCGCGCTGCTGATGCAGAACGTGGACGATGCCTACGAGGTTTACTGGAACGGCGCTCTGGTCGGTGGTTCCGGCAAGCTGCCTCCCAATCCCCTTCTGTATTTCGATCAGCCCGACCAGATCTATCCTCTCGGACCTTCCCGGAGCGGCGTGCTGGCCGTCCGCGTATGGATGCCTGCGCCGACGTCCTAAGACCCCGGAACCAGCGGCGGCATGGAATCGGTACCGGCGCTGGGCACCGCGGAAGCCATCGCAGCTCTTAAAGTCGCACAGGACTACCGCTGGCTTCGCGTTCACCAGGTCGGCTTCGCTCTCGACCTGCTACTTGGCTGGACCTCATCGCATACGCTGGCGATGCAGATCATCGATGCAGTGCTGTCGTCGATCACGCTGATCCTTGCGCCCGTCTCTATCGTTCTCATCAGCTTCGCGATCCGGCGGCAGTTGCGTGGAGGAACCCGGCTCAACTGGGTCCGCTGGCTGGTAGCCATCGTGGTCTTCTGCGACGAGATGTTGACAGAAGTTGCCAACGCGGCCTCTCAGGGTATTCGTTTTACGCAATGGCCATTGGCGGACTTTCTCCAGGGGCCGCTCTTTTCGATCTACGGCAACACCATCAATCCGCTGCAACTGGGCAATGCGCTCCTGCTCTTCACTCTGATCTACGCCGTCTACCGCGACCAGGTAGAGAATCGCCACCGGCAGTTGATGCTGGAACAGGAGTTCCAGAGCGCCCGCGAACTGCAACAGTTGCTCATCCCTGAAGACCTGCCGGAGATTGCCGGCTACACACTCAGCAGCGCCTATAAACCAGCTCTTGAAGTGGGTGGCGATTTCTTCCAGATCATTCCGTTTGTCAGCGGCAAGGGATTGAAGGCTGCCATGGCGATGTCGATGATTGTTGGCGCGATTCGAACTCTGGTCGAGACCACCACCAGTCCGGCGGACATTCTGGAAGGATTGAATCGCCGCCTCTACGGACGGATGCAAGGCGGATTCACCACGGCCATCGCGTTGAGCCTGGATGCAAACGGCTACTGCACACTGGCCAGCGGCGGCCATCCTTCCCCCTTCCTGAACGAGCGCGAACTGGAAGTCCCGGGCGCGTTTCCGCTCGGTCTAGCTCCCACTGTCACCTACGAGGAAACTACTCTCCAGTTGGACACGTCCGACTATCTGGCCCTCTACACCGACGGCCTGCTCGAAGCCCGCAATTCCTCCGGCGAACTCTACAGCTTTGAGCGTCTCCAAATTCTCTTTGCCTCCGTACCCACTGCTGAGCAGGCGGCGCACGCGGCCGTCGCCTTTGGGCAGGACGATGACATTACCGTACTGACCCTCAAACGAATTGCACTCGCACAATAGCCTTGCTCCCCGGTATGCTCAACGACATGGGCACGCTGTTTCCGTTGTTCGATCATGCCTTCGCACCGATGACGCCCGTCGAGCAATTGCAACTGACGCCGATGTTGATTTTTGCGGTCCTGGAATTCTGTCTTGCGACTGCGTATCTGGCGCTCTGGCGGGCCGCACCCGATTTTCGCGTTTTTCGCAAGATGGGCTTGTTTCTTGCATTCATCTGCGTAGAAGAACTGTGGGAGTATTTTGGCGGTGGCGCTTCAGCGTGGGTGCTGCGCGATATCGCCATGCTTTTGTTGATCCCGACAGCCGCTGAGGCGATGCAGATTTCGATACCACGCTGGAAGTGGTTCATTTTTCCGGCGTGTCTGCTGGTCATCGTGGGAGCTGCGTTTTCCTCCTCGGTTCTGGCCCGGGACTGGCCCATCTTCCTCTCACAACCGGCTCTCGCCATCCTCATCTGGATCAGGTTCCGGCGCGGCAGTTCACAAAATCGCACGGTCGCTTATGCTTTTCTCGCGCTGTTTCTCGCCCGCATGACGCTTGCCGCGACCTTCCACAAATTGACCGGATTTCCTGGCTACTTCACCATTGGCGGCTGGCACTGGCTTCTTACAGCCATCGTGCTCACGCTGCTGGGAGCTGTCACGCTGGCAATCTTCGTGCTCGATCTGGTTCGGGACCGGCACGAAAAGGTCCGACTCGCTACGGAGCTGGAGGCCGCCCGGTCGATGCAGAATGTCCTCATCCCGGAAGAGGTGACGGCGATCCCCGGCTACGCGCTCACCAGCGCCTACCGTCCCGCTCTCGAAGTCGGCGGTGACTTTTTCCAGGTGATTCCACTCAAGGACGGCCAGACTCTGATCGTCCTCGGCGACGTGAGCGGCAAGGGTCTGAAGGCCGCTATGGCGGTATCCTTCATCGTCGGTGCTCTCCACACGCTGGCAGATCAGAGCAGCAACCCTGCCGCACTACTGGCGGGCCTCGATCATCGTCTTCAAGGAAGACTACAGGGCGGATTTGCGACAGCGATCGCCTTGCGGATTGAACCCGAGGGCCACTGTTCCATCGCCAGCGCAGGCCATCCGTCCCCCTTTGTCAACGGTTCCGAATTAGTTTTGCCGGGGGCTCTTCCGTTGGGTCTGGGCCTCTCAGCGGTGTTTGAAGAGGAGCCACTTGTACTCAACAATGGCGACTGCCTTGCCCTTTATACCGACGGGCTCCTCGAAGCCCGCAGCCCGTCCGGCGAACTCTATAGCTTCGACCGCCTTAAGACTCTGTTCGCCACGAAACCCACAGCAGAACAATCCATGGAAGCTGCAGTTGCCTTTGGCCAGGATGACGACATCACCGTCCTCACCCTCACCCGCCTCGCGCATGGAGAGCAATCCGCCAACCTTATCTCCGCGCCATCGCTGACCCCTGCTTAGCCGATCACAGCCACCTTGGCCCGCTTCCCCAACCGCACCACAATTCGCGCAGGCAGCTTCTCCAGCGGAATCAGCGCATTTGAAGCGGCTTCCCCATCCAGCTTGACCGCCTTCTCAGCAATCTTCCGGCTTGCTTCCGCGCCTGAGGCGGCGAGGCCCAGCTGCACCAGCAGTTTCGGCAGGCGAATCGCATAGCCTCCCGGCAATCCCGACGGGCCGACAAGATCGGCGTAGGCAATCGATACCTCTTCAAGATCTTCGCTCGCGGCCTTCTGCTGGAACATCCGCGCCCAGTTCTCATCGGCCCGCGAAGCTTCCTGGGAGGAATGAAAATCCTCCACAATCGACCGCGCCAGCCGTTTCTTGGCATCCATCGGATGCAGCACGCCCGAGGCCACCTCAGCCTGTAGCGCGTCGACTTCGGACTGTTTCAGGTCGGTCAGATAGACCCAGTACTTCCACATCAGATCGTCGGAGATCGACATCAGCTTGCCGTACATCTCCTGCGGAGCCTCGTTGATGCCAATCGCATTGTTCAACGATTTCGACATCTTCTGCACGCCGTCCAGCCCTTCGAGAATCGGTGTCATCAGCACGATCTGCGGCTTCTGTCCGTACTGCCGTTGCAGTTCGCGTCCGCACAACAGATTGAAGCGCTGGTCGGTCCCACCCAGCTCCACGTCGCACTCCAAAGCCACCGAATCGTATCCCTGCATCACCGGGTACAGAAACTCGTGCAGCCCAATCGGCTGCTCCGCATCGTAGCGCTTGTGAAACTCGTCCCGCTCCAGCATCTGCGAAACCGTAAAGTGTGCCGCCAGCCGAATCGTGCCTTCAAAGCCGAGCTTGTCCAGCCACTCCGAGTTGAAGCGCACCTCGGTCTTTTCGCGATCGAGAATCTTGAAGACCTGCGCCTGGTAGGTTTCGGCATTCTCGTTGATCTGCTCGCGGGTCAGCGGCTTGCGCGTCACATTGCGCCCGGTCGGGTCGCCGATCAACGTTGTGAAGTCGCCAACGAGAAAGATGACCTGGTGCCCAAGCTGCTGAAAGTGCCTCAGCTTGCGCATCAGCACAGTATGGCCCAAATGCAAGTCCGGAGCCGTCGGGTCAAAGCCCGCTTTAATCCGCAGCGGCCGCCCCGTCTTGCGCCCATCCTCCAGACGCTCCCGCAAATCCGACACACGAATGATCTCTGCCGCGCCCTTTTGCAGCAGATCCATCTGCTCGTCGACACTCAAAAAACCATTCAAAGATTGCCCAGTTGCACTCACCGATTCAGACATATCTCTACAAGTATAGATTTGCCGGAGTAGAATCCTCACCGCGACACGAAACGAACAAAACTGCTGGCAACACCAGCACAATTTTCCTTTCCAAGAGGCCCGATGAGCATTGCAACAAAATCCCTGACCCGCCGCGATCTTCTCCACGCCGCCTCCGCCGTTGCGGCAGCCGGCCTGATCGGTAATTCAACCCTTGCTCATGGAATGCTGCCACCAGCAGCCGACCCCGCCAAAGCCTTCCCCGCCAAATTCCTCTGGGGAGCAGCCACCGCCGCCCATCAGGTCGAGGGCAACAACGTCAACAGCGATCTCTGGGCCATGGAACATCTGCCCAAGACCATCTTCAAAGAGCCCTCCGGCGACGCCTGCGACCACTACCATCTCTACGAGCAGGACATCGCCTTGCTCGCCGATCTGGGCTTCAACACCTACCGCTTTTCGCTCGAATGGGCGCGCATCGAGCCGGAGGAGGGCTTCTTCTCCTTCGCCGAACTCGAGCACTACCGCCGCATGATCGCCGCCTGCCGTGAGCACAATCTCATCCCCATGGTCACCTACTCCCACTTCAGCCTGCCCAAATGGCTGTCGTACAAAGGCGCGTGGACTAACCCCACCGCCCCCGACCTTTTCGCCCGCTATTGCGAAAAGGCAACAAAACATCTAGGTGCTGACATCGGCTATGCCTCAACGCTCAACGAACCCGACCTCCCCATCTTCCTCAACTGGATCAACATCCCGGGTATGCCCGGCGGCAAGCGCATCAACGAAATGATACA
>Ga0105248_10007644_pt1 | contig 11878 bp, 11 predicted proteins | sample KBSS34metaG_FD_81524 | JGI IMG/M metagenome (GOLD analysis project Ga0105248, IMG submission 81524) | Switchgrass rhizosphere microbial communities from Kellogg Biological Station, Michigan, USA - KBS S3-4 metaG | ecosystem: Host-associated > Plants > Roots > Rhizosphere > Soil | place...
CTGGCCGATTCCTCGGTGCCGGTGTTCGCGCTGACCACCGGCCCGCGCTGGCCCGACGTGTCGGGCAACTCGCAGGCCACGGGCACCCGCGCCGTGACGACGGGGACGCCCGACCCGGCCTGGCTGGCCCGGTGTGCCGAGGCCAACGCCCACGCGGTCGAGACAGTGCGCACGCAGCTGCAGGCGCATCCCCTGACGACCGGTCTGCACGTAGCCGCCGCCGTCGTCGAGGCGCTGCGGCCCGGCGATCAGCTGGTGCTCGGGGCGTCGAACCCCGTGCGCGACGCGGCGCTCGCCGGGCTGATCCCCAACGACGTCAAGGTGCGGTCGAACCGGGGGGTCGCGGGCATCGACGGCACGGTGTCGACGGCCATCGGCGCGGCGCTGGCCCACGACCCCACGGACGGACGGACCGTCGCCCTCATCGGCGCCCTGACGTTCGTGCACGACAGCTCGGGATTGTTGATCGGCCCCACCGAGCCGACGCCGAAGAGCCTGACGATCGTGGTGTCCAACGACAACGGCGGCGGCATCTTCGAACTGCTCGAGCAGGGCGATCCGCGGTTCTCCGACGTATCCGCCAGGATCTTCGGCACGCCGCACGACGTCGACGTGGGCGGGTTGTGCCGCGCGTATCACGTGGAGTGCTACCAGGTCGAGGTCGACGGCCTCGCCCACGCGCTCAGCGAGCCGGGCGACGGCATGCGCGTCGTGGAGGTGAAGGCCGACCGCTCGTCGCTGCGGGCGTTGCACGCGTCGATCAGGGCGGCCTTGTGATCAAACCGACCGTCGCGTGGCTCAAGGCGTTGTGGCGCAGCCTGATTCCGCACCTGTACGGCGACGGCAACGAGACCAAGGCGGAGCGGGTCATCCGGCGGGTCCGTGTCGGCGTCGTCATCGCGGCGTGTGTGGTGACGTTCCAGTCGGTGCTGCTGGTGGTGGGCGCGTGGCGCAACGACCGGCAGATCGAGCGGCACATGGGCGTCGCGGCGGCCGAGGTGCTGGACGCCGGTCCGCGGCGGTCGACGATCGAGTTCGTCGGGCCCGACCGCGTAACCTATCGACCCGAGCTCGGCGTGCTGTATCCGTCCGAATTGGACACGGGCATGCGAATTTACGTCGAGTACGACAAGACCAACCCCGACCTGGTCCGTGTCCAGGACCGCAATGCGTCGCTGTCGATCATTCCCGCCGGATCGATCGCGGTGGTGGGCTGGATGGTGGCGGGCGCAGCACTGTTGGGGCTGGGCGTGTTGCAGCGCAGGCTTGCGTGTCAGGCGCCCATGATCTTGGAAAGCCAGTCGTTGTCGTAGATGTCGAGCTTCTGACCCTTGGTGAGGTCGTAGACCGTGGGCGTGCCGGTGTCGACGGAGTCGATGTCGTAGAGGAACCCGAAGTTGGTGTCCTCCAAGTCCTTTGTGTTGACGGCGGCGTCCCCGGATTCGATGCGGCCCGCGATGTCGTCGGATATGCCTGCGGTACGAGCCATTTCGGCGAGCTCGGCCGCGGTAGGGTGGTCGGTTCCGGCGTCGTAGTGCGACCAGGCGTCCTCGACGAAGCGCTGGAACGCGATGGCGTCGGTGGCGGTGACGTTCTGCTCGGCACCGCCACCGGTGGCCGCCGCGAACATCGCGTTGGCCACCCGGTCGGAGTGCAGATTGGCCCCGGTGTCCAGAAACGTCAGCGGCCGGTAGGTGAGTGCGAGCTCCCCGAGCGCGATGTGCTGGCGCAGCTGCTGGCCGAAGTCCTTCTGCAAGTCGGCGCAGTGACTGCACTGAGGCTCGGTGTAGAGCTCCAGTTGAACTGGGGCGTCGGCGAATCCAATCTGGATGCCGAAGCCGTCCTCGACTATCTCGACGGGCGGCCTGTTAGGGTCGGGCTGCGCGGTTCCGGTGAGCTGGCGGGTGCAGGCGGCGGTGGCGACGACCAGGCTCATCACCAGCACGAGCACGACGAGCGTGCGCCCCATGTCGGACCCCCTCGCTCGGGCGCGCAGAACGACTTCAGTATGCCGTGGCCTCAAGGCTTCGCGTGTCGTATCCCTGTTGGCAACCTTTCAGACAGGCAGCGGTGCCACTCTTTTGGTGTGCGCGTTGCGATCGTCGCAGAGAGCTTCCTCCCGAATGTCAACGGCGTCACCAACTCGGTGCTTCGGGTGATGGAGCACCTCCGTCGTTCGGGTCACGAAGTGCTCGTCATCGCCCCCGACACCCCACCTGGTGAACCCGCTGCCGATCGGGTGCACGACGGCGTGCGCGTGCACCGGGTGCCGTCGCGGATGTTCCCGAAGGTCACATCGCTGCCGCTGGGCATTCCGTGGCCGCGGATGGTCAAGGTGTTGCGGGGCTTCGACCCGGACGTGATCCACCTGGCCTCGCCTGCGTTGCTCGGCTGGGGTGGGGTGCACGCGGCGCGGCACCTCGACGTGCCCGCGGTCGCGGTGTTCCAGACCGACATCGCCGGCTTCGCCGAGAGCTACGGCATGGGCGTCATGTCCCGCGCGGCATGGATGTGGACGCGACGGCTCCACAGCAAGGCCGACCGCACGCTCGCGCCGTCCACGTCGGCCATGGAAAACCTTGTTGCTCATCGCATTCCACGCGTCCACCATTGGGGGCGCGGGGTCGACGTCACGGGCTACGTCCCGTCCGCACGCGACGACGCGTTGCGGGCCCGTTGGTCGCCGGACGGCAAGCCGATCGTCGGCTTCGTCGGCAGGTTGGCCCCGGAAAAGCACGTGGAGCGGCTCGCCGGACTGGCCGCGCGCGGCGACGTCCAGGTGGTGGTGGTCGGCGACGGGGTCGACAAGCCCAAGCTCGAAACCCTGATGCCGTCGGCGGTGTTCACCGGTGCGCTGTACGGCCCGGCACTCGCCGCCGCCTACGCGAGCATGGACGTGTTCGTCCATCCCGGGGAGCACGAGACGTTCTGTCAGGCGGTCCAGGAGGCGATGGCGTCGGGACTGCCGGTGATCGCGCCGGATGCTGGCGGCCCGCGTGACCTGGTGGCGCCCATGCACACCGGATTGCTGCTTCCCGTAGCCGATTTCGAGGCCAAGCTCGGCGCGGCCACGGACCACCTGCTCGCCGAGCGGCAGCGCTACTCGGTCGCGGCGCGACGCAGCGTGCTCGCCCGCACGTGGCCTGCCGTGTGCCAGCAGTTGATCGGCCACTACGAAGAGGTGCTGGGCACCCGCGGCGTCAAGGCCGCCTGACTGTCCATGCGCGAGCAGACGCAAAATCCCCTCAATCGCGTGGATTGAGGGGATTTTGCGACTGCTCGGCGAACGAAACTTCAGCCCTGGGCCAACTCGGCCACCGGCTGCCATTCCTCCCACGTCTTGATGCGGCTCGCGTAGTCGGCCTTGGCCAACTCGAGCGGCCGCTCGCCGAAGAAGACGCGCAGCGGCGGGGGCGACGCGTCGACGACCTTGAGGATCGCCTTCGCCGACGCCGTGGGATCGCCAGGCGTCGGCATCCGCTGGGCACGCTTGCGGTTGGCTTCCTCGTGAACCTCGGCGTAGGCCTCCAGCTCCGTGGCCCGCTTGGACGACGGCCCGGCCCAGTCGGTGTCGAAGCCACCCGGCTCGATCAGCCTGACGTGGATGCCGAACGACTCGATCTCCTGCGCCAGCGCCTGCGAGAAGCCCTCGAGCGCCCACTTGGACGCGTGGTAGATGCCGACGTTCTGGAACGCGGTGACGCCGCCGATGGACGACACCTGAACGATGTGCCCGCTGCGCTGCGCCCGTAGGAACGGCAGCGCGGCCTGCGTCACCCACAGCGCGCCGAAGACGTTCGTCTCGATCTGGTCGCGCGCCTCGGACTCGGTGAGTTCCTCGATGAAGCCGAACTGGCCGTAGCCGGCGTTGTTGACGACGATGTCGAGTCGCCCGAAGTGCTCGTGCGCCGCCTTGACCGCGGCGAAGTCGGCCTCGCGGTCGGTGACGTCGAGCTTCAGCGGCAGCAGCGCGTCGCCGTACTTGGCGGCAAGGTCGTCGAGTGTGGACAGGTCGCGCGCCGTGGCGGCCACCTTGTCACCGCGCTCGAGCGCCGCGATCGACCACTCGCGGCCGAACCCGCGCGATGCCCCCGTAATGAACCAGATCTTCTCAGCCATGCCTTCTCCTTATTTTCTTTCTCTCGCGAGACTTTCTTTCTCTCGCGAGCAGACGCAAACTTCCCTCAATCGCCCGAGACGAGGGGAGTTTGCGTCTGCTCGGCCAAGGACTTCTGCGCGGATACAACACTGCCGGGGATTACCCATTCCCGGAAGGGATGAGTTCACAGGTAGCTTTACTCCGGTGAGCCGCGCGACGCTGGACAAGGAGCCGCACGAGGTCGCGTCGATGTTCGACGCCGTCGCGCGCCGCTACGACATCACCAACACCGTCCTCTCGATGGGCCAGGACCGGTTCTGGCGACGCGCCACCAGGGCGGCCCTGCAGATCGGCCCCGGCGACAAGGTGCTCGACCTGGCCGCGGGCACTGCGGTGTCGACGGTCGAACTCGCCAAGTCCGGCGCGTGGTGCGTGGCGTGCGACTTCTCGGTCGGGATGCTGAAGGCCGGGGCGCAACGGGACGTGCCGAAGATCGCTGGCGACGCGACGAAGCTGCCGTTCGCCGACGGGGTGTTCGACGCGGTGACGATCAGCTTTGGGTTGCGCAACGTCAACCCCCACGTCGAGGGCCTGCGCGAGCTGGCCCGGGTGACGCGGCCGGGCGGCCGGTTGGTGGTGTGCGAGTTCTCGACGCCAACGAACCGGGTCTTCTCGACGATCTACAAGGAGTACCTGATGCAGGCGCTGCCGCGGATGGCGGGCGTCGTGTCCAGCGACCCGGAGTCGTATGAGTACCTGGCCGAGTCAATACGGGCCTGGCCGACGCAATCCGAACTGGCGCAACACATCTCGTCGGCTGGATGGTCGACGGTCCGGTGGCGCAACTTGACTGGCGGGATCGTCGCGCTGCATGCGGCCGTCAAGCCGCAACACGCGCCGCTCACCAGCCGCGACACCTTCGAGCCTTAGTCGCAGTAGCCGCAACGCCCGCTAGGCAACAGTTCCAGGAAGCAGGTCGGGCACACCTTGGGCGCAACGGGCTCCGGCCTGGTCTTGGCCATCCTGCGTGCCTTGGCCTGGGGCGGCGCGGCGTTGCGTCCGGTCAACCTGGTCCTGTCCCAGCCGACCGGTTCGCGGCGGGAGAAGTAGTCGTAGCACTCGACGCGCGTCTCGGCGGCGGCGCGCTGCAGGTTCTTCGGAATCGTTTGTCCCGCAATCGCGAACGTGTTGAGGTACCCGTCGCCGACTTCGAGGGTCTGGGCGCTGACCACCAGTGCGGTGAGTTGGGGCTCCTTGTTGCGCACGCACATCTCGGCCACCAGCCAGAGTGGCGTGCCGATCCAGTTGCGCATCGGCACCCGTGTCTCGATGCCGGTGGAGTCCTGCAGCATGTCGGCGATGTCCTGGTAGGTGATGTGGCCGTTCGGCTGTCTTGCCACGTCGACGAGCACGTCGTAGCCGGCGTGTGCCCACTCGTATTTGGCGTCGTCGAAGGGAACCGGGGTTCCATCCGCCTGGCGGAAGGGGCCTGGAACGTCGGGTGCGACAACGTTCATGCCTTGACCATAGCCCCGCCCGCATGCGTCTCCGCCGTGTCGGCGCGCTCAGTTCGCGATCCTTCACCTCGGTGTCGCCGAACGGTCAGGTCGGTGACTACATCCGGTCGACTTGGACGACGGCGTCGGCGAACTGCGTAGGCGCCTCCTGTGGGACGTTGTGTCCGATCCCGTCGAGCACGCGGTGGGCGTACGGGCCGGTGAACATCCCGCGGTAGGAGGCGCCGTCCTTCGCGGGCCCGTCGAAGTCACTGCCGATCGTCACGGTCGGCACGGTGATGGGCGGACTGGTGGCCAGGCGGCGGTCGAGGTCGTCGTACCGGGGCTCGCCGGGCGCCAGGCTCAGCCGCCAGCGGTAGTTGTGGATGACGACGTCGACGTGGTCGGGGTTGGTGAAGGACGCCGCGCTGCGGTCGTACGTCGCATCGTCGAAGTTCCACCTCGGCGAGGCCTCTTGCCAGATCAGCTTGTTGAAGTCGTGGGTGTTGTCGCGGTACCCGTCGACGCCCCGTTGGGTCGCGAAGTAGTACTGGTACCACCAGCCGTGCTCGGCCTTGGGGCTCAAAGGTCGTTGATTGGCGACGAGATTGACGATCAGGTAGCCGCTGACAGACACCAGCCCCTTGACCCGCTCGGGCCACAGCGCGGCGACGATGTCGGCAGTCCTTGCGCCCCAGTCGAATCCGCCGAAAAGTGCGCGATCGATGCCCAGTGCGTCCATGAAGTCGACGGCGTCCTGGGCCAGGGCGGCCTGCTGTCCGTTGCGCACGGCGTCGGCCGACGTGAAGGTGGTGGTTCCGTAGCCGCGGAGGTAGGGCACCAGCACCCGGTACCCGCGCGCGGCCAGGACTGGCGCGACGTCGACGTAGCTGTGGATGTCGTACGGCCAGCCGTGAAGCAGGATCACGGGTGGTCCGTCGGGTGGGCCCGCCTCGGCGTACGCGACGTTGAGCACCCCCGCGTCGACCTGCTTGAGCGCACCGAGCGACGTGTGCGAAGCAGGTGGGGCGGCCAGCGCCTGGGCGGAATTGGCTACCGAGCCGACCGCGAGGCCGAGGCCTGCGGTGAGCCCGACGGTGAGGGCGAAGTCGCGACGGTTGATCACGCGCTCATGCTGGGCGCGACGTATTGGACTGTCAAGTCCAGTCGAACGGCCGCTTCGCGAAACGGCCCCGACATGGCCGACGTCGCGCTCTTACCACCGGGGCGGCCAGCCGTCAGCTGAAGGGCGGTCGCGCGTCCAGCCGTCGCGAGCCGGCCCCCGCCCGACGCCAGACGCGGGCGATCCAGTCGGCATCCTCGTCGGTGACCAGATTGCCCATCACCCGCACCGCGATGCCCATCAGGAAGTGGGAGCGCATGGCGAGGGGCCCGGTCGCGGGCAGGAACCGCGGGATGGTCAGCAGCAGGCCCAGCCGTCGGGCCACGGAGAACCCGCGGGCGTAGTGGCGTTGCAGTTCGGCGGGCCAGGCCTGCGAGAAGTCGGCCAGCTCGGCCGCCAGCAGCTCGGCGGCCAGGCGGCCGGTCTCGAGTCCGTAGTCGATGCCCTCGCCGTTGAGCGGGTTCACGCATGCCGCGGCGTCGCCGATCAGCATCCAGTTCGGGCCGGCCACCCCGGACACGGCGCCGCCCATGGGCAACAGGGCCGACAACCCGGCGCGCGGTTCGCCGGTGAAGCCCCACTCCTCGCGGCGCAGGCTGGCGTAGTACGACATCAGCGGGCGCAGCGCGGCGTCGGCGGGCCGCTTGGCGGTGGCCAGGGTGCCGACGCCGATGTTCACCTCGCCGTTGCCGAGCGGGAAGATCCACCCGTAGCCCGGCAGCACGTCGCCGTCGGGGGAGCGCAGTTCCAGGTGCGACGTAATCCAGGGTTCGTTGGCCCGCGGTGTCGCGAGGTAGCCGCGGATCGCGGTGCCGTAGACGGTCTCGCGGTGCCAGGTCCGGCCGAGGGCGCGCCCGAGCGTGGAGCGGACGCCGTCGGCGACGACGAGGTGGGTGCAGTGGATCTCCCCGCCGTCGTCGAGCACCACCGACGACACGCGTCCCGACGAATCATGTTTGACGTCGACCGCTTTGACGCCGAGCATCATCTTGGCGCCGTCGTCGGCGGCCACCATGCGGATGCGGTCGTCGAGCTCGGTGCGTGGCACGGCGCTACTGGTCGGTGGGAACGACGGGCCGGGCCAGCGGATCTCGGCGTCGGCGCCGAAGCCCGACATGCGCAGCCCGTGGTGTCGGATGCGGCCGTCGAGCCACTCGCCGAGACCCAGGAGCTCGAGTTCGGCGACCGCCCGCGGGGTGAGCCCGTCGCCGCACGCCTTGTCGCGGGGGAACTCTGCGGAGTCGACGACCAGCACGTCGCGGCCGTCGCGGGCGGCCCACGCCGCGGCGGAGGAACCAGCTGGCCCGGCTCCGATCACCACCACGTCGGCCCGCTTGCCTCCCAGGGTCGCTGCGCTCGTGCCCGCCGCCTCCAGCTCCACACCTCACAGTATGTTGGAGCAATGAAGACACCAGCGACTGTGGTCGCGGGCGTGGACTTCGGTGACGCCGACTTCGCCGCCCGAGTGCGCGACGGAGTGGCGCGTGTCGAGGACCTCATGTCAACGGAGCTGGGCAAAGCCGACGAATTGATGGCCGAGGCCGTTTCGCACCTCTTCGAGGCCGGCGGCAAGCGGTTCCGGCCCCTGTTCACCGTGCTTTCGGCGCAACTGGGGCCCGAGCCCGACGCGTGGCAGGTGACGGTGGCCGGTGCGGTCATCGAGTTGGTGCACCTCGCGACGCTGTACCACGACGACGTGATGGACGAGGCGCAGGTGCGTCGCGGCGCCGACAGCGCCAACGCGCGCTGGGGCAACAACATCGCGATCCTTGCGGGCGACTACCTGTTCGCGACCGCGTCGCGGCTGGTGTCGCGGCTGGGGCCGGAGGCGGTGCGCGTCATCGCCGATACGTTCGCGCAGCTGGTCACGGGCCAGATGCGGGAAACGCGCGGCGCCGCCGAGCACGTCGACTCCGTCGAGCACTACCTCAAGGTGGTGTACGAGAAGACGGCCTGCTTGATCGCGGCGTCGGGCCGCTTCGGTGCGACGTTCTCGGGCGGCGACGAGGAGCAGATCGAGCGGTTGAGTCGGCTGGGCGGCATCGTCGGCACGGCGTTCCAGATCTCCGACGACATCATCGACATCGAGAGCGATCCGGACGAGTCGGGCAAGTTGCCTGGCACCGACCTGCGCGAGGGCGTGCACACGCTGCCCGTCCTGTACGCGCTGCGGGAGATCGGACCCGACGCGGACCGGCTGCGTGACCTGCTTGCGGGACCCGTCGAGAGGGACGAGGACGTGGCCGAGGCGCTTCGCCTGTTGCGAAAGTCACAGGGCATCGTCGAGGCCAGGGCGACGGTCGCCCGGTACGCCGTTCAGGCACGTGACGAGCTTGCTTGCCTCCCCGAGGTGCCCGGTCGGCAGGCGTTGGCCAACCTCGTCGACTACACGGTCAACCGGCACGGCTGAGTTCGGGAAACTTCCGGATGCCCCCCGTGCGTTCAGTGCAGCGAAAGACTCCCTAGGAGGAAGAAGCTGATGACCTGGCATCCGCACGCGAACCGACTCAAGACGTTCCTGTTGCTGGTTGGGTTCTCCGCGCTGATCGTGTTCGTCGGTGCGCTGTTCGGCCGCAACATCATGTTCCTGGCGGTGCTGTTCGCCATCGGCATGAACGCGTACGTCTACTTCAACAGCGACAAGATGGCCTTGCGCGCGATGCACGCCCAGCCGGTCAACGAGTTGCAGGCGCCGGTGATGTACAACATCGTGCGCGAGTTGGCGACCACGGCGCATCAGCCAATGCCGCGACTGTTCATCAGTGACACCGCGGCACCCAACGCGTTCGCGACCGGACGCAATCCGCGCAACGCCGCGGTGTGCTGCACGACGGGCATCCTCGACATCCTCGACGAGCGCGAGCTGCGCGCGGTGCTGGGCCACGAGCTGTCCCACGTGTACAACCGTGACATCCTGATCTCGTGCGTCGCCGGCGCGATGGCCTCCGTGATCACCGCGCTGGCCAACCTGGCGATCTTCTCCAGCATGTTCGGTGGAAACCGTGAGGGTGGTGCGAATCCCTTTGCTCTTCTTCTGGTTTCGCTGCTCGGGCCCATCGCCGCAACGGTGATCAAGCTGGCGGTGTCGCGGCAGCGCGAGTACCAGGCCGACCAGTCCGGCGCCGAGTTGACCGGTGATCCGTTGGCGTTGGCGAGCGCGCTACGCAAGATCAGTGCGGGCGTCCAACGCGCACCGCTGCCGCCGGAGCCGCAGTTGGCAGACCAGGCGCACCTGATGATCGCCAACCCGTTCCGCGCGGGCGAGAAGATGGGCAAGATGTTCTCGACGCACCCGCCGATCGAGGACCGCATCGCGCGCCTCGAGCAGATGGCCGGACGCGGGCCCGGGCAGTACTGAGCCCGAAACTGCCCCTCCGCGCGCTCCAGGCGGGCCGTGGTTTCGCTCCGATGCGGGCACTCCGATCGCTACTTCCCGGCCGTGACCAAAGTGGTGGATGTGATCAACCGTGCTGCACTCGAGTTCGACACCGTTTAATGTGAGCGGGTGCTGAGCAGAATTCTGATCGGCCTGGTAGCTGCGGGGGCAGCTGTGATCGGTGCGTCCGGTGTGGCGTCCGCCGAACCCGAACCAGCGCCGGCCCCCCCGCCCCCGCCCAATCCAATGGCGTTCACGCCCGTCACGCCGTCGGACTTCGCGCAGCAGAACGGCGAGGTCTACGCCTTCGCGGTACCCGGTGACATCGCCTGTGTGATAAGCCGCGGGAGTGGCAGCTACGGCTGCAGCGGCCCGATTCCCGCCGCACCGGGAGGTGCCAACGTCGTCACCGGTTCGCAGCAGGGGCCGGCCGGATTCGCCAACGCGGACCGTCCGCTGTACGTCTTCGAGACCCTGCCCAAGCGGCTCGAGCCGGGTAAGCGCATCAGCTTCCGCAACGTGACGTGTGGGACCGACGGCACGATGACCGTCTGCACCAACAGCTACGACGGTGGCGGCTTCGTCATCAGTCCTGCGGGCAGCTTCATCGTCGAACCGAGCAACCCGCTGCTGCTCAACACCGGCGAGGGCCACAACCCCTACTTCAACTGACGCCTACAGGTATTTCGGGAGCGCTTGGGACACTTGCCGGCTTGGGTGCTATGCCCGACGTCGTCGCGACGGTCGTCGTTTCAGGCCTCGCTCGCGAAATCACAACCCTGACGTCGAACTCGCGCCTAGCGTTCCGATCCCGGGACCCGTCCTGGACGGAGCTAGAACCCGGAGCCGTGCACCTCGTGGCCGGGCTTCTCGGCGGCCAGTCCCTGATAGGCGTCCTCGACGGAGGAACCGTGGTTCACGACGGCGTCGACCTCCCGGGCGATCGGCATGGCGATGTCGTACTTCTCGGCGAACTCCATGATCACGCTGGCCGCCTTGACGCCCTCGGCGACCTGGTTCATCGCGGAGATGATCTCGTCGATCGACTTGCCCGAGCCCAGCTGCTCGCCGACGTGCCGGTTGCGGCTGCGCTGGCTGGTGCAGGTGACGATGAGGTCGCCCATGCCTGCCAGTCCCGCGAACGTCTCGCGCTTGCCTCCCATGGCCTCGCCGAGTTTGGACATCTCGTTGACGGCGCGGGCCATCACCAGGGCTCGGGTGTTCTCGCCGATCCCGAGCGCGTAGCCCATCCCGACGGCGATCGCGTACACGTTCTTCAGCGCACCCGCCATCTCGACGCCGACGACGTCGTCGGTGGTGTAGGTGCGAAAGCGCTTGGTGCGGAACAGGTTTGCCAAGTTGGCGGCCAGGTGTTGGTCGGGCATCGCCAGCACGGCGGCGGCGGCGTACCCGTCGGCGACCTCACGCGCGATGTTCGGCCCCGCCAGAATCCCAGCGGGATGGCCGGGCAGCACCTCGTCGACGATCTCGCTCATCCGGTAGTTGGTGCCCTGCTCGAGTCCCTTCACCAGCGATACCACCGGAACCCATGGTCGTAGCTCCTTGGCCAGTTGTTCAAGCACGCCGCGGAAGCCGTGCGACGGCACGCCCATCACGATGACGTCGGCGCAATCGGCGGCCTCGGAGAAATCATTGGTGGCCTGCAACGTGGGCGACAACTCGACCTCGTCGCCGAGGTACTTGCTGTTGCGGTGGTTCTTGTTGATGTCGTCGGCGGTTTCCTGCGAGCGCACCCACTGCAGCGTCGGCCCGCGCCTTGCGCA
>Ga0105248_10007647_pt1 | contig 11874 bp, 7 predicted proteins | sample KBSS34metaG_FD_81524 | JGI IMG/M metagenome (GOLD analysis project Ga0105248, IMG submission 81524) | Switchgrass rhizosphere microbial communities from Kellogg Biological Station, Michigan, USA - KBS S3-4 metaG | ecosystem: Host-associated > Plants > Roots > Rhizosphere > Soil | place...
AGATCGAAAGCCGGTTGGCGCTCGTCGCCTCCGAGGAAACACTGCCCCGTGCGAAACGCCTTGTCCTGATTGTAATCGAGGAACGCCGCCATGCGGAGCGCCGCGGGCGGTAACCGGCCCGGCAAGCCATTGAGCCCGATCATCGCAGCGGCCGCTGTCAGCAGCAGCACCGCGGAGACAGCCGCCAGCGTGAAAATCGATCGCCTGCCGAACCGCGATCGATCGCGAAACGGCTGCTCGACGAAGCGCCACGACAGATAGGCAAGGACAAGCGTCAGCGCGAATGCAGTGAGCTTCGCCTCGATCGTGTTCAGCGGCAGCTGCAGTTGCGTCTTCGACAACACCAGGATCGGCCAGTGCCAAAGATAGACCGAATAGGAGATCAATCCGACCCCGACCAGCGGCGGGCTAGCCAGCGCGCGATTGAGCCGCGTCGAGTTGTGACTGCCGGTCGCGAGCAGGACCGCGGTGCCCAGCGTGGTGGGCAACGCGGTAAGGCCAGGAAAAGGCGGTCGAAACGCGCATAGCTCCATCCCGGCGAACAGCAACACCAATCCTGTCGCCGCCACAACCTCGCGCACGATTGGCCCGGCCGGCAGGCGATCGCGTAGCTGAAAGGCCAGGAAGCCTAGCAGCAATTCCCAGGCACGGCTGATGAGCAGATAGAATGCCGGCTGCGGCTCGCGCAGCGCCATGTACGTGCTCAGAAAAAGCGACAGCGCCGTGATCAGGCAAAAGGCGAGTGCGAGCCGTCGACGGCGCCACAGGAGCAACAGCAGCAATGGGAAGAACAAATAGAATTGATCTTCGACGGCCAGCGACCAAGTATGCAGCAACGGCTTGATATCGGGGACACCCGCGAAATAATTGGCATGCGAGCTGAACCAGATATTGGAGACCGACAGCGTGGCGGAGCCGAGCGTCCAGGCGAAAGCGACGAGATCGCTTGGCATCGCGGCCGGCACCATCAACAGGCTTACGATCGCCAGCATCGCGAACAGCGCCGGCAGGATTCGCCGGAAGCGTCGCTCGTAAAACCCGACCAACGAAAACTCGCCGCCACGGAGCTGCTCGATCATGTTGCCGCCGATCAAATAGCCCGACAGCACGAAAAACACGTCCACGCCGACGTAGCCGCCGCGCAGGATCGACAGGCCGAACAACGGAATGTTGAAATGATAGGCGACCACCGAAAGCACGGCGATCGCGCGAAGGCCGTCGATATCGGGTCGATAGCGCAGCCTGTGCTCGCCCTTCGCGCTTTCGATGTGTGCCGGCGACGCGATCGAGGCAAGCGCAGTCGCCACTATGCGCGATCGGCGTCCATCGGGGGCGCGCATTTCGCGACGATCCCAAGGTCGAAAAGCCAGTATTCGCACTCGCGCCGCTGGCACGGGAACACGCAGAAGCAATCGGCTTTCGGCCCGACGCGTACTGGCGCTGCAAACGACATAAGCCCCCCGGCCACCCCTTCTCACTCGGGAAGCGGCCCGGCCCGACGAATGGATCAACGGCCCGTTTTTTGCAAGCTTCTCCCCTGAACAGGCGGAGGATCGCAGATTTGAATTTTCGAATTTGGGTATTGGAAAGCGCTCAGGTTTCAAAGATAGCGATAACACTGCGGCGTCGCAGACAGCGTGGCAGGTTTTCCTGTTGCCATGGGGGGCGGGAAGCGTATCTCGACCAAGTTTCGCCCTGACGTTCAGGGGCTCCGCGCCCTGGCCATCATCCCCATCCTGCTCTTCCACGCCGACATAGGCAGCGTTGCGGGCGGCTATCTCGGCGTCGATATCTTTTTCGTGATTTCCGGGTTCGTAATCACGCAAAGCATCGTCCCGGAAATCGACAATCGCAGCTTTTCGCTTTGGACCTTCTATCAGCGGCGCGCGTCGCGGATTTTGCCCGCCCTTTCGGTGATGCTGCTCACGACCCTGGCCGCAGGCTGTTTTCTGCTGTTGCCGAATGAATTGGCCAATCTGAGCAAGAAGGCCGTGGCGGCGGCCGCGTTTGTCTCCAACATCGCATTCTACCGGACCGGCTATTTCTCCGAAGATTCGGCGCGTGTTCCGCTACTGCACACCTGGTCGCTGGGCGTGGAAGAGCAGTTCTACCTGATATACCCACTGTTGCTGCTTGCCGCGGCAAAGCTCTGGCGCAGAAGCGGCATATACGCCGCGGTCCTGGCGCTGGTTGTCGGCTCATTCGTAGCCGCGTCTGCGCTGACACTGCGCGGCCTTTCAGAGCCCAATTTCTATTTGCTGCCCTATCGCGCGTGGGAACTCGGGTTGGGAGGGATGGTGGCGCTCAATATGATACCCCGCGTTTCGAGCAGCGGCGCACGAAGCCTGCTCGCGGCCGCGGGTCTTGCGATGGCCGTGCTCGGCCTGCTGTTCGTGCGCGCGGAGAGCTTCACGCCATCACCCTGGGCGCTGTCCGCATGTGGCGGCACCATGCTCATGATTGCCTACGGCGCCGATAGCTGGACCGGGCGCCTCCTGTCGCTGCGTCCGCTGCAATGGATCGGTGCGATCTCCTATTCGCTCTATCTCTGGCACTGGCCGATCATCGTCTACTTCAAATTGCTGCGACACGCGTTCAAGCTCGACATTTCGGAGATCGCGTTCGTCATTGCATTGTCCTTCGCAGCGGCGGCCATTTCCTATTATTTTGTCGAACGGCCTTGCCAGACGGCGTTGCGCCGCCTCCGGGCGCGGCCAGTGGTTTTAGGCGCGTTCGCCGGTTCCGTGCTGGTGGGATTGTGCGCATTCGCGGTCATGAGAATCGGTCTGCATTTGCGCCACTGGGATGCAGAGACACTCCGCATCGCTCGCTACGAGAACTATTTCGATACCCGGGAACACCAGGTCCAATTTCGACCCGACGAATGCTTTGCGCTCGATGGCGGAGTCGGTGCCTATCTGGCGCGTTGCCTCGCGCCCAGCGCGACCAGGCGCAACGTGATCGTTTTCGGCGACAGCCATGCGGCGCAATATTGGCGCGCGATTGCGCTCAAGTACCCCGACGTGAACGTGATGCAGGCAACGACGCGCGGCTGCTTTCCGATCGTGCATTCGCCGGGACGCGGCGCCTGCGCCGGTATCGTGCGCTACGTGCTGGGACCGCTCGCGGGATCGGGCCGCATCGATCACGTCATTCTGGCCGCGCGCTGGGAGCCTAAGGTCATCGCCGAGCTCGAAGACACCATCCGTCATTTCGAGGCGGCGCATGTGAAAGTCACGGTGATCGGCCCGGTCGTTGAATATTATGGCCCGTTTCCGTTGCTGCTCGCCCGGGCCTTATGGCGCCACGACCTTGGCTGGCTCGATCGGCTGCGCTCGGCGGAACCCGCCCGGCTCGAGCGGCAGATGCGCGCGATCGTCGCCCGAACCGGTGCGAGCTATTTCTCCGAACTGGATCGTGAATGTCCGGCGGACAAATGCCGCCTCCTCGCGCCCGACCGCACCCCCATGCATTTCGACTATGGTCACTTGACCATGTCCGGCGCCAACTATGTCATCGCCGCGCTGCCGCCGATCTGAGCCATAGGCGTTCCTCCGCTCGGCTGGCAGACGATTTACCTCGTCTGGTCGCGGGCTCGGCGCCGCAGTGATTCCCCCGCTTGACCGCCTTCCTTCTGGCCTGAAGGATGGGCAGCACGTACGTACGAGGGATCAGATGATGGCGGGGTTCAATTCAGGTGCGCATGATCAAGGCTCGAAGCGTGACGGCGCTTGCCGCATTGGCGTTGGCGTCGTGCGGAGGCGGTAGCTCCTCCGGCGTCATCAACAACCCGACGCCCACCCCTTCTCCCTCCCCTACGCCGACGCCGACCGGAGCGTTCAGCCTGTTCTATTCGACGCTGCTCGATGGCGCCTCTGGCACCACCTACGAGATGGCACGTGGGATGGCGATCGACGCCCAAGGCAACATCTATGTGACCGGCGGCACCACCGCCGCCGACTTTCCGACCACCGCCGGCGCCTATAGCCGCACGTTTGGGGGCAATGCCGGCGGCAGTCCTACCGCGGTGGGGGCGCAAGGTCCCGGCGACGTGTTCGTCGTGAAGATGTCGCCCGCCGGCAAGATCCTATGGTCGACGCTGCTTGGCGGTCCCAATTACGACCGCGCCTATGCGATCCGCGTCGGCTCCGACGGCTCGGTCTATGTCGCCGGGCGCGCCGGCCCGGGCTTTCCCACCACAACCGGCGTGGTGCAGCCGAACTTCGCCGGGGACAATGGTCCGACCAACGAATACGGCAAGCAGGACGGTTTTGTCGCGAAGCTGAGCGCCGACGGGAGCACGTTGCTCTGGTCGACCTACATCGGAGATTCCGACGGCGCATTCATCCGCGACATCGACCTGGACTCGCAGGGCCGGACCTACATCGGGCTCGCCATGATCACGAAGCCGATCCCGGCACTCATCACGAGCAATGCCTGGCAGCCGACGATGGGTGATCAGCAGGATGATGCCTATATCCGGCTGAGCACCGATGCGAAGCGCGTGGAATATGGCACCTATCTCGGCGGGACCGCCGGCGCGACGGGTGCGACGACCGAAGTGCCGTCAATCCGAGTGGCTTCCGACGGTTCGGTGGTCGTCGCGTTCGGCGAGAAAGGCGCGGGGATGATCACCTCCGCCAACGCCTATCAACGGCAAAACGCGGGCGGATTCGACATGGCGGTGGTCAAGTTCCTGGCAAACGATACCATGAGCTTCTCGACCTATTTCGGCGGCTCGGGCGACGAGAATGGCGAGACGCATTTCCTGGCGCTGGACTCGCTGGGTCGCGTCTACATTACCGGCACGACGAACTCGTCCAACCTGCCGGTGACGGCCGGCACTTATCAGCAGCGGTTCGGCGGGGGGATGAACGACGGTTTCCTGGCGGTGCTTTCGGCCGACGGCTCGCGACTGCTCGCGTCGACCTACATCGGCGGCAACGGCGTCGATCCGGGACAGGGAATCGAGATTGCGCAGAAGAACGGTACACCCGACTCCGTGGTGCTCAGCCTGTCTTCTTCCTCGACCAACATCGCCGGCACGGCGGGCGCGTTCCAGACGACCAACCAGGGTGGCACCGACGCGGCGATCGCCGTGTTATCAACCGACCTGGTGAGCTTGCGGTATCTCAGCTTCATCGGCGGCTCAGCCGAGGACGCGGGGCGGACGCTGGCGATTTCTCCCGACGGTTCGAACCTCTACATCGGGGGCCACACGCTATCGGGCAATTTCCCCACCACCGCCGACGCGATCGATCGTCAATTGAACGGAACCTACGCCGGCTGGGTCGCCTTCTTCCGCGCGAACCCGTGACCCCGCGCGACTAGCTGGCATTGTCGCTTGCCGAAGCGGGGCGAGCTGTAAGCGCCGGGTCGGCACCGACGAAGAAGCGCGACCTTCGTCGATCCCCAGCGAGGCGGGCGTCTTTTTTTCGACTGATGGCCAATTTGCGTCGTCTGGTCGCAGCGAGCAGATGGCTGCGATTCTCGCCCTTGACCGTCGTAGATTTGCCCAGAAGGAAGTGCAGGCGCGAAATGAGATCAGGCGAGGCAGAAACGAGTGCGCATGATCAAGTCTCGAAGCGTGATCGTTCTGGCAGCATTGGCCTTGGCATCGTGCGGAGGCGGTGGCGGGTCCGGGGCCATCGTCACGCCTACGCCTTCGCCTTCCCCCTCGCCGACGCCGACACCGACCGGGGCCTTCAGCCTGTTCTATTCGACGCTCCTCGATGGCGCCTCCGGGACGACCTACGAGATGACGCGAGGGATGGCGATCGACGCCCAGGGCAACATCTATGTGACCGGCGGCACCACCGCCGCCGACTTTCCGACCACCGCCGGCGCCTATAGCCGCACGTTCGGCGGCAATGCCGGCGGCAGCCCGACCGCGGTCGGAGCGCAGGGGCCCGGCGACGTGTTCGTCGTGAAGATGTCCCCCGCCGGCAAGATCCTATGGTCGACGCTGCTTGGCGGTCCCAATTACGACCGCGCCTATGCGATCCGCGTCGGCTCCGACGGCTCGGTCTATGTCGCCGGGCGCGCGGGACCCGGCTTTCCCACCACCACCGGCGTGGTGCAGCCGAGCTTTGCCGGGGACAATGGTCCGACCAACGAATATGGCAAGCAAGACGGCTTCGTCTCGAAGCTGAGCGCCGACGGGAGCACCTTGCTCTGGTCGACCTATATCGGCGATTCCGATGGTGCGATCATCCGCGACATCGACGTGGATTCGCAGGGCCGGACCTATATCGGCCTCACCCAGATCACGCAGCCGATCCCATCGCTCATTACGACCAACGCGTGGCAGCGGACCATGCAGGATACGCAGGAAAACGCCTATATCCGACTGAGCGCCGACGCCAGACGCGTCGAATATGGCACTTATGTCGGAGGGTCGCCGGGCGCCGCCGCAGCGTCGACCGGAGTGCCGTCGATCAAGGTGGCATCCGACAATTCCGCTGTGATCGCGTTTGGCGACAGAGGCCTCAATATCGCAACCACGCCCGGCGCGTACCAGCCGCACTCTGGCGGCGCGACCGACATGGTGGTGATGAAGTTCCTGCCCAACGATACGCTGGCATTCGCCACCTATCTCGGTGGGTCCGGCGACGAAGGCGGCGAGACGCATTTCCTGGTGCTGGATAAGCAGGACCGCATCTATGTGACCGGAGAGACGACGTCTTCGAACTTTCCAGTGACCGCCGGCACTTATCAGCAGCGGTACGGCGGCGCCGGCGACAGTTTCGTTTCGATCCTGTCGGCCGACGGATCGCGGCTGATCGCATCGACGTTTCTCGGCGGTACCGGCATCGAAACGGGCGAGGGTATCGAAGTCGCGCACCGCGCCGGAGCGCCGGATGCGGTTGTGCTCAGCATGAACATTACTTCCACCAACCTCACGGCCACCGCCGGCGCGTTCCAGACCTCGAACCAGGGCGGCGCAGACGCCGGGCTCGCGGTACTCTCGCCCGATCTGGTGAGCCTGCGCTATCTCAGCTACATCGGCGGCTCGGCCGAAGACGCCGGCCGGGCGCTGGCAATCTCGCCGGACGGTTCGAACATCTACATCGGCGGCCACACGCTTTCGGCCAATTTCCCGACCACCGCCGACGCGATCGATCGGCAGTTGAACGGGACCTATGCCGCCTGGGTCGCCTATTTCCGCGCGAACCCATAGGATCGCGACGGCATCCGCGGTGGCTCCAATGCAGCTTTACCGCAATAACAGGGATAATTTCGCCGAAATGGCCTCGGAACAGGGCAGTTTTGCCACAGCGCCGCTCGGCGTCCCGGATATTATCAAAATATCTCAGTAGTTTAAGTGGTGTTTTCGGCACTTTCCTGATCCTGCCCGGAGCAGGGCGATTTGTCGCGCGGAGCAGGCGGTCTTGAGAGTGGTAGCAGGAGCCGCCGCCAGGGGCGATGTCGCCCGGCTCGACGCGCGCGCACCCGATGCCGGCGCCGGCCGCAAGACGTCAGCGCAGTTCAGCGACGTGCGCACCATTCTCCGCTCGGACGAACGACCAGCGCCGGCCGGTAAAACGTTCGATGATATCGGCCGCGGTCAGGCAGTGCTGGCTCGGCTTGACCGTCGTAAACACACCCCCGCCCGCAAGCGTCATCGGCAGTAGCAGCTGATCGGCGAGATAGGGTCCGGCGAATGCCTCGCTCGCGAGATAGCCCGCCATGCGGTTCGCCGCGGTGTTCGCGACCGATTCCGCCGACACGCCGAGCTTGCCGAAACCGCTGACGATTTCCGTGCCATGCTCGAACTTCGCTTCGAGCAGCAGAATGTTGCCCGGCCCCTGCTCCTCCGGCAGCTGGCGCACGACGAACACTTCCTCGGACCAATCGCGGAGCACTTTGCGCGCGGCGTCGAGCTCGCGCCGCGCGACATCGAATGGAAGGCCCGCGAATAGCGCCGTGGCGGAGCATGACAGCAGAGCGCCGCGCTCGGTACATGCGATCGGCTGCAGTGGCTCAGGCGTGATATCGACTTCGATGCGCCCGCCGCCGCGCGGGTAGAATCCGTGACGCACCAGGCGCACGTCGACCTTGGCGCCGAGACGCGCGAGCACAGGCACGAACGCCCGCGCGATGAAGTCGAACGGCGGCGCGAGCATGTTGTGCGTGCCCCCTTCAAGCACGAGGCGCGACGGTGAATCGGCGAGCAACAGCGGCATCAGCACGGTCTGAAGCACCAGCCCCGTGCTGCCAGCCGTGCCGACGGCGAAGTGATAGTCGCCCGGCGCCACGCGTCCCGGCGTGAAGGCGATCTCGGATGAGCCGACGGTCAGCCCCTCGCAATGCGCCGCGCCGATCCGGCACGCCGCTTCGATCGCGGTGACGTGCTGGCGCATCAGCCCCGGCTTCTCGCGCTTGCCGCGCACATTGGTGACGCGGAAGGGTTGGCCGGTGACGAGCGACAGCGCGCACGCATTGCGCACCACCTGCCCGCCGCCTTCGCCTTCCGATCCGTCGATGATGATCATGTTCCGATTTCCAACCACTTGGTTGCGCTGGGCTCGGGGATAAAGACGTCCGAGGTCCAGCAGTCGTTTTGTCGCGTTCCAACCTCGGCTTTGCAGCTCCGGCATCGCATGTTGGGGCCATCGCATCCGTCGGGGCCGCAGCATCCGTTCAGTCGGTTCGCGTCGTCCACTGGCTCCACAGCGCTTTCGAGATCCCTGGGATTGAGCCAGTATTGCGGGCTGAACTGAAGGGCCGGCTTGTGCTCTTCGTCCTCGGACCATTGCATCGGTCGGGATGAGAGGAACCCCGCACCAACCGACGTCAGCGGTCGCTGGTCGACGAAAACGATACCCGCGTCTTCGGGGTCGGCGGCCTGGTCGGGTATCTCGATCGCGGCACTGAGAAGAGCACCGCAGCCTACGCAACTCAATTTGGCGCGCATCGACATTCTCCATGAACGGGTTGCGCAGTACGGGCTGCGCGCGCAAGCCGGTGAAGCGACTGCGTCATGCCCCGGCATGTCGCAGCCCCTTCACCCCTTCACGCACACCACCTGCTTCAGCGTGTGGACGATCTCCACCAGATCGGCCTGGGCGGCCATCACCGCTTCGATCGGCTTGTACGCACGCGGCGTCTCGTCGATCACGCCTTCGTCCTTGCGGCACTCGACGCCCGCGGTGTCACGGATGTGTTCGTCGAGCGTCACCAGCTTCTTCGCTTCGGTGCGGCTCATCACGCGACCCGCGCCGTGACTGCAGCTGTCGAACGACTCCGGATTGCCCAGCCCGCGCACGATGAACGACTTGGCGCCCATCGAGCCCGGGATGATGCCCATCACGCCCTTCGCCGCACGAACCGCACCCTTTCGCGTTACCAGCACATTCTCACCGAAATGGTTCTCGCGCTGGACGTAATTGTGGTGACAGTTGACGGCTTCGAGCTCGGCATCGAACGGCTTGGCGATTGGCCCACGCAGCGCAGCGATGACATTGGCCATCATCATGCGCCGGTTGAGCGCGGCGAAATCCTGCGCCCAGCCGACCGCTTCGACATAATCGTCGAAATGATCGGTCCCTTCCGGGAAATAGGCGAGGTTCTCGTCGGGCAGGTTGATGTGCCACTTGCGCATGTCCTGCTTGGCCAGCTCGATGAAGAAGCTGCCGATCGCATTGCCGACCCCGCGCGATCCCGAATGCAGCATCACCCACACGCGCGCTTCCTCGTCGAGACACAGCTCGATGAAGTGGTTGCCCGTGCCCAGCGTCCCGAGATGGACGAGATGGTTCGTCTTCTCGAGCTTCGGGTATTTGTCGGTGATGCGCTTGAACCGCGCAGCCAAAGTCGCCCAACCTTCGACGATCGCTGGCGGCGGCGAACCCCAGCTACCCTTGTCGCGCTTGCCGCGGCCGACATCGCGGCCATGCGGGACGGCCGCTTCGATCGCCGAGCGGATGCCCTCGAGATTGTCGGGCAAATCGGTCGCTAACAGCGAAGTGCGCGCCGCCATTATGCCGCAGCCGATGTCGACGCCGACCGCGGCCGGGATGATCGCGCCCTTGGTCGGGATCACCGAACCGACCGTCGCGCCGATGCCGACATGCACGTCGGGCATCGCCGCGACGTGGCGGAAGATGAACGGCATCTTCGCCGCACGCGCGAGCTGGTCGCGTGCCTTGTCGTCGACGGGCACACCGCGCGTCCAGCTCTTGATGGGCACGCCGCCTGCGACATGCTGGTATTCGTACGTTGTGTCGGTCACTTGCGACCTCCTTGCCTCTACTTACCGCGCCTTGTGCTGCGCCAACGTGAGCCGTCGATCAGGCTTGCCGCAGTATGAATTCGGCCCTCTCCCGCACGGCACGAGAGCGATCCTGCGTGAGCGTGGCCGCGAGTGTCCGAGCCCGATCTGTCCCCAGCGAGAAACTGATCAGGCTGGCGACAGCAAGATTGCGCACCGCCGCTGCCTTGTCCCTCGCGCAGGCCGCGACGATCCCGTCTCTGTCGGGCGATCCAGCAATGCTCCGCTGAGCGATGATGGGTTCGGGTCGGCGGATACCCATGGACTTGTCGATCCATCGGTAGCGCCAACCGCTAGACCAGGTCGCCGCGCCTTCGATCAGCGTCTTGGCAGCAAGCGCGCGAACCTCAGGTTGCTTCGCCTGCGACGCGATCTCAACGAGATAGCCGTCGAGGCGCGGCTTACGTAACGCAAAGCGCAACGCTTTCGCGGTCGGCCCGGTCGTTTGCCGTACGATGACCTGGAACAGCTTCTCACTTACCTCGGGTCGATCGAGCGCGTCTTCGAATGCAGCTTTCTCTGCACCCCAGCGACCCCAGCTAGTCTCGCGTACCAGCAGTACCAGCGCCGCTCGTGCGACGACCTCAGGTGCGGTGCAGCCAAAGCTGCGAGCGGCGCATTCGACAGCGGCCGCCCGCACCGGTTCAACCCAATCGTTCAAGCGCCATGCAATCGAGGCGAAGGCGAATGCGCTCGGAAGACCGCCCGCGATCTTTCGCAGCGCAGCCTCGCGAACGTACCCGTTCCTGTGGAACACAAGGACATATTCCAGCCCTTCTACCCGTGCCAGGGACTTCAGATCGTTCGATCGACGCCATGGGAGCGAGCCCTCACGCCGATGAAACAGCTCCGCGACTTCGACGATCTCGCGTTCTGCCCTGACCACTGCGGAGGGCGCCAGCTCATGAAGCTCGTCTAGTTTTGCAGACAGGCCAAGCTCGAAAGGTCGACCCCGCTTGAGACAATCGCCGACCTCGGCAAGCGTTGCTCGCAGAGAAGGAGAAAGGACCTCGGGCGACGACATGATCGATCCAATCGCAGTTTTGACGACTTGGGACGGCCGGCCCATTCCGGCCGTCCCGGCTTCCGTTGTGTCGGACTGTTCGACGTGCCCGACGCGAAGATCGGTGCAGAACGCATGCCAAATCGGCCTTCACCCTTATGGATTATGCGATCCGTTTGATATATAAAGATTATATACGCGCTCTTCAGATCCCATCACCGACTTCGCCCACCGCCATTTCTATCGCTACGGATATAAATATATCCTATGAGATAGGCTATGCGTAAACTCGTCGTCGTCGGTTTTCTCGGCTCCACGCTCGATGCCGCCAAGTTCGGCCCGTCGCGTTGGAGCAAATGGCGCCCATCGGTCGCCCTGACGATGCACGAGGATCTGCGCGTCGACAGGTTCGTGCTGCTTCACGGCACGCAGCATGGACGTCTGGCCGACTATATCGCCGAGGACATCGCCTCGGTCTCGCCCGAAACCACCGTCGAGCCGCGTGTAATCGACTTTCGCGATCCCTGGGACTTCGAGGAAGTCTATGGCAAGTTGCTCGACTTCGCGCGCGCCTATCGCTTCGATCCTGACGCCGAGG
>Ga0105248_10007649_pt1 | contig 11873 bp, 8 predicted proteins | sample KBSS34metaG_FD_81524 | JGI IMG/M metagenome (GOLD analysis project Ga0105248, IMG submission 81524) | Switchgrass rhizosphere microbial communities from Kellogg Biological Station, Michigan, USA - KBS S3-4 metaG | ecosystem: Host-associated > Plants > Roots > Rhizosphere > Soil | place...
GGAGCTATCCTCAGCGGACCGCCATGGGATCGAACTGCCATCAAAAACTGGGACTTATTAGTTCTACCTTGGTTGCATGCGCACAGCACCAAAGAGGTAGCGCGCCATTTACTTTATAAGAGCCTGAGAACTATTGAGGCTTGCGATCAGACACTGGTCACTTTGGCGTTAACATGGCTGGAAGGACATTGTCAGGCTTTCTCAGCACAGTTTGTTCTTAGTGGTCTGCTGCTTCGGGCTGACCTGATATCTGAAGACAGCAGAAAAGTCGCAGCATTTGCGATTTCATGGTTAAGCAACTATTACAGTTCAGGCGAGGCCCGATTTGTTCTCAGTCGCCTACTAAAGCACAAAGAAGTCTCACCTGACATTTTGAATGAGGCCAGACGATTTAGTTTTGCTTGGTTGAGACAGTATTACGACCGAATCGAGACTTGGTATGTCTTAAGAGCGTTGCTTGAGCTCCCCGATCTTGAAGGCGACGAAGCGAATAAGGCATATCAATTTGCGCTGCGTTGGCTCGAATCACATCCAAGCACGATCGAGGCCAGCTTTGTTCTCCAGTCCTTGCTTGACCGCACGAATCTTGAAGGTGACGAAGCGAATAAGGCGCATCAATTTGCGCTGCGTTGGCTCGAATCACATCCAAGCACGATCGAGGCCAGCTTTGTTCTCCAGTCCTTGCTTCACCGCACCAACCTTGAAGGTGACGAAGCGAATAAGGCGCATCAATTTGCGCTGCGTTGGCTTGAATCACATCAAAGCACGATCGAGGCTCGATTTATTCTCCACTTCTTGCTTGACCGCACCAATCTTGAAGATCATGAAGCGAATTCAGTTCGTGAATTTGCGCTGCGTTGGCTCGAGGCTTATCACGACACGATCGAGGCTGGATTTGTTCTTACTCCGCTGCTTGACCAAAGAGAAATCCGAGGCAACGATGCAGCGCCCCTGCTTGCGAAGGCGGTCGAGTGGGTCGAGACTTTTTATTACTCTACCGAGGCGGAGTTTGTTCTCAACAGGCTCTTTCGGCGCGATGATGTACCGCCTAACGCAAGAATTCCACTGTTAACATCCGCTATTCAGCGATTGCGAGACCGGCTTGCGGATGCCGAAGCCACTTTCTTACTAAGAGCATGCCTGCAATATCGCATTGAAGATCAGGCACCGCAAAAAGAACTCGTGGCGCTTGCAATAAAATGGTTGGAATTGCATCCTGAGAACCCTGATGGCGACTACGTTTGGAATCGAGTACTCCGCTATCGCCCAGACAGGGTGCCTGACAGCGATTGGTTGAAAGTATCACGTCACGCACTGCGTTGGCTCAAGTGCAAAAGAATTACAGATAGAGGCTTCGAGCAAACGACCAACTCACTGTTGATGAGACCTCATCTTTTTGGATCACTTGATCGCGAATACGTGATTAAGTTAGGAATTGAGCTCCTCGCAATCCATCTTCACGAACAGGGACGTCGAAAACTGATTGCCAGCTTGAAACGGGAAGCACAGTTACTTTCTGAGGAAGACCCACTGAAGCGTCAAATCAATGAGGCGCTACGTTGACCCGCCAGAGGTCTGGGATCCGAATCCCGACGGGCTTGTCAGTCATGTCCAAATTTTCACGACCAATGCGACGATAAGCAAACCATCTTCTGAGAGAAAGTCACAACCGTTCGTTTCAAGCAGATTTCATGAGGTTGAGAATTGCTCGGAGCCAACTCCAACACAAGTGTTTGTACCTTAGTTGTTCCCAAACTTCGAAACTCTGCGTTTTATTGAGGAATTTTGAAATTCTTGGTGCCGAAGGGGGGAACAGCAACCCCCTCTGTTTTACCTTGTTTTTCACATAATATTCAAAAATGCTAACAAAATGACACTTTCTGTCAGTGCATAAATTGCTCTTGGTGCTTATAGAGCTTTTTCGTGTGACTCGGATGTGACACCACATTTTTAGCCTTCACCAACAGCATACCAATCTCAATTCTTCCTGGGCTAAAAAATTCGGCAGGCTCGTGGGGATTCGAACCCCAGACCCTACTCGTGTCAACGATCCGCCTTACCCACACTAAACCCATTAACATTCGTCGTGATCTATCGCGCCACAAACAACTACGCCAGACCGCAGCAGCGTCAAACCTCAAATTCCCTTCCCTACCGATCGGGATCCAAGTAAGAACCTACAGCAGCAATCACCGCCGGCGTTTCGTTAACCCACAAAACGAATGCACCAGGAACAAATTTACTCCGGGCTCTCCTCTGGCCTTCAGATTAATTGAATGTGGTGGATCGAGCCCTTGGAACCCTTCGCGGTGAGTGGGCCAAGAGATCACTTACATCGTATTGATTAACTCTGTTGCGCTGGTTCCCCTCGGTGACCTTGCTATAGCGAAAGCGATCTCGGGAGGAATCTGTTGCGTCGGAGACCGACAATCAGCAACGTGACTTTCCTTAACAACGTTATTATCATTTGTCTCATACTCGCGCATAACATCGTTGGTCTTTTCCTGCAGGAATTGACGTTCTAGCCGTTTCTGAAATATCGCCTAAGTGGCAATTTGGCAAACGTATTCAAGGCCGCAGGGAAATTTACGAAATCGTTGAGGGTGGCAGGTTTGTAGTTTATGTTGATTACGATCATGCTGACCTAACCTCCTTGCTAATACTTTATAATCAATATGCCTACGAAACGAAAAGAAGGTGTTCCCTCAACGCCGAAACGAAAACAAGCTTTTGATCAAAAATTCATTTCGCCGCGCAAGCTCGCGCTTCGCTGGGATTTGTCTTTGAGTGCTGTCTACCACGGCAATTCGGACGTCAAACTATTGAGACGAATTCCATTTGGCAAATCCGTTCGATTCTTACTTAGCGAAGTAGAAGCGGTCGAAGCACAAAAAATCGCTTTGGCAAGCTAGCACTGCTTTTGCTTCACGTTCCAGGTCCGGGGGGTTGACAGTGATAACGCTGCTTCTGCGGTGAGTTAGGCTGTTATGAGTTTTGGGTCGGTTCAACCCGAGTCCCGACCGTGAATGTAGGCTAGACCAACGTGAATTAGTGAAAGTAGCAACACCAAACCAATCATGTGTTCCTTCGACCACCCAATTACATTCTGAACTATCCTAAACATTTTCCGATCCATAGGCATCTCCTTTCCAGTCGAATACCTACAGACACAGTCAAGAGTAACCAGACGTTCGCTCTTTTGCAGAACCTCGGGAATCGGGTTCAACCGACCGACCGCAATTATATCAGATGACCAAGTATCCGATTTCGCCAGTCTCGGTCCAGCCAAGCCAACATCTGTGGGTGTTCACCAAGCATAATTCAAACTCTTGAAGTGACGGATGCGCTCAACAGTCCGAACGACGTTCGCTGCTCAACTCGCCTTTTGAATATATTTAAGAGGTCGTGTTTTACTTACTGAGATGGCAATTCCCCGAGAACATAGCGGTAGATTCTTCTATCATTTCACAGCGATTGACCACCTGCCGGGCATCCTTGAACATGGTCTCCACAGCGTAAACGAACAAATTCGTTTGGGCATTACGCATAAGTCAATTGCGAACAAGCAGATCCAAGGCCGCCGCTCAACAATGGAAGTAACGTGTGGGCCAGGCGGCGTTGTACATGATTACGTTCCGTTTTACCTGTGTAAACGCTCGTCAATGATGCTAGGAGTACTCAACGTCAAGAACGTAGATCAGCACGATTTGATATATTTAGCTATTCCAATTGGGACTATTGAGGAGAATCACGTCGTCTTTACTGATGCGGCTGCCAACACGGAGATACCTCCAGATTTCTTTCACAACACTGACGACTTGCAGCGGCTTAATTGGGGGGCTATCGATAATCTTGCGTTTAGAATTGACGATGATGCAGAGCGACAGGCGAGGATGGCTGAGGTTCTGATTCATCGCAGCGTCGACATCAGAATTATCGATCACATTGTTGTTTGCAATTCCCGCGTTGGCGAAAAAGTTGAAGAGATCTATAAGGCAGCCGGAAAAGCATCTCCTTCAATTAGAGTTGATCCGAGACACTATTACACGAAGTACCCTGACGAGCCGACGAAATCGTTAATCGCCGGACCCAAATCAACCAGACTCTGCTTCGAACGGAGCGTTAAACGCATTTTGGAGAAGGGGCAAAACCCAAACGCATCAAATCTCGCCGAATTGCTAGCTGCCCTGAGATCGGACCTGACAAAACTCAAGGAGACCCGGGAACTTATCGGTCTTGAAACTGCGAATGACGTTCATATCGAGAATGTTGGCGATCACACTCGATCGGTGGCTCAGAGGTTAACCGCTTCTGATTATTTCAAAGTACTTGATCCTAATGCTCAGCAGCTTTGCGAGGTTGCTGCGTACCTCCATGACATTGGCAAAGGACCCAAGTCTCGTTGGGCTGCGAAAGGCGGAAAGCAACAGGCTGAACGAGATCACCCATTAAGGTCAGTAGAGATGTTGGTACGCATACTCACCGAGGATATTCGAGAAATTGGCCCTACTGACGTACGATCGCTTGCGAAGTTGATTTGCTACCACGATCTGGTAGGTGACATTCTCGGGAGAGAACGAGACATTGCACAACTTGAAGATATCAGCGAAACCGAGAAAGACTTGGATATGTTGATTGCACTTGGAATGGCAGACATGAGAGCAATCAGCAATTCTTGGTTTGAAAATCATCAAAACGAAGTGCCTGCTCTTAGAGCGCGAGTTATTGCAAGCCTTGAAGCTCGTGCATGATGACTGAAAGAGAAATGCTCCAATTCACTAAGGGAAACATGTTTGATACGCCAGCAGATATTCGCGTTAACACCGTGAATTGTGTGGGTGTGATGGGTGCCGGCGTAGCATTGGCCTTCAAACAGCGTTATCCGGAGATGTATCGCGATTACAAACGAGAGTGCGAGGCTGGCGAGGTGCGCCCAGGTAATTTGCACGTTTGGAAGAATCTTTCGGGCGATTGGATCATCAATTTTCCTACAAAGCGACATTGGCGTGAGAACTCCAAGTACGAAGATATTGAATCAGGTTTGGTTGCATTACGTGAATACCTGGAACCACTGCGAAGTGTTCGCGTTACTTTACCCGCGCTTGGTTCGGGTCATGGACGACTGGACTGGACTCGGGTGTCAGAAATGATTCGGAAACACCTCGACGGGCTACAGGCAGAAATTATTGTCTTTGATCCGGCTGACTCTCGAATGATCGATGAGACTCAACCTTCAAATTCATCCGAGAAGCTAGGGGTTATTGAAAGAGGATCGCCAGATTTTCCTGAAGCACTGACAAAGTCGAAATTGCCGCAGATTTACTATCAAGGTGACTTGGACATTTTTCAGCAAGCCAAGGTAACGATCGGGCTTTCGGCAAAACCATCTGAACGCGAGAAGGATGCCGCAATTGAATCTGTTGGGGAACTGCCCAAAACGAGTGTAGCGATATGTGTGGTCTTGGGAACCGCCGCAGCCACCAAGGTCGCCGAGACTGCTCTGGATCGTGGTATGTGGGTGATAGCTTGGGTTCCTCAAGGGCTCTCTCGATTTCGATTACCGAAAACCTTAGGCTATAGGGCAAAGTATCTGCTGCTTTTGTCATTAGCTAAACCGCAACAAGCATGGAATCCGAGTCTGGCCCAACAGACCAATCTTGCATCATTGATAACTTCGCAGGCTACTCTAGTGACCGATCCTGAGCCTAGCTGGGCTAACGCACTTCAGCGCATTAGCCACTACAAACTTGATACGCACTTCTTTTACCTCAGATACAGAGATTTCAGAGATCGTCCAAAGGGGTTGGTTGAAGGGGTACCTGCAAAACCGATTGGTCGTAGAAGCGTTGACGGAAAGCCCAATTTAAGGCCCATTCTTAATGCTTTGGGAATAGTTTCTTCACCAGACTCTATCTAATGGAGCGTTAATTGATCCCATTTGCCGGTTTACTTTCCGAAGTGATCTCCTCCGTGCAAACGACCCATTCATGTTCAATGCGCATTTCTCTTATGGCCACAGCTCACTTCATCACTAGTTGACGATTTATACATGTAATGGTTTCGCAATATTGATAACGTCGGAGTTCGAAGATGGTTAATCTCCTGTGACGAGTCTGGAGTTCACGGTTCAGCGCATTACGGATTCGGCAGTCTCTGGATGAGTTGGCAGCGGCGTGGGAACTTCTGGCGAGAGTTTGAAGAGCTGCGAGAGAAGCATCAGTTTGATCAGGAATGTAAATGGTCACATGCATCTGCCGCTCGCCAGCTTCCGTTCTATAACGAATTAATTTCTTATTTTTTTCAATGCTGGTTGTTGTTTCACTGCTTGGTTGTGCGAAAACAGGTCGTTGCGAAAGCTGTCTATCACAACGCTGCGGAAAGTCACAATCGCCTGAGGATCAGGCACTCGTGATACACGATAATGTTGTCCTGTTTTTGCTATGTGAGCAGGCAGCACGACTGACCGATTCGGTCAAGGACTCGGTTCATAAAGCCGTTGCCGGTTTCGATTTCGATCCAGCAGAAAACCCTTTTGGCCACTCTTTCCAAGTTCCGTGGCTACTTACTTTGTCAGATTCGGCCATGGTGAAGTTCGCCGACAGATCTTTTACAGCTTCCGCTATCTTTCCAAGCATTTTTTGATTCGTAACCAATTGGACAGTACATTCTGTTCGATCAAAAGATATGTTGGAGATTGCAGCTCCGTACCAGTCGTGACTTGGCTTGCCGTCGTTTCCATAAAGAGGACCAATCAAAAGAAGATCTAGTGTGACAACTTCATAATCATCCCACATAAGCTTAAACGGCTTCAGCACCGGATCTTCCGCGACATCAACATATTTGGAAACTGCCCACCAAGCACCTTCCTCTGTTTCGGTCGTGCTTAGATGTAAGGACCGACGATACCATTCGCGCAGAGTTACCCACCCCATCATCCGGTAGATATCTCGGAGCGCCAGATTCTCTTCCTTGGTTGCGCTTCTGATAAAGCTAACGAGACCAGGTTCACAGCCAAGTGCAGCTAGGTCCTTCATCTGGACTCTGTAGTTCAAGAAGTCGTTATTGGCACCAATAACTCCTCCCGTCACAGGTTGATCTTCGTGGATGGCAAAATCGTTAAAAAAGAAATTGAATTCACTTGCCTTGGTCCCATCCCAATTGGGCAAAGTTCGGTGGTTCCTAAGTTTTGCAACATCAATATCTGAATCTGCATTTTCAGACTTCTCATACAACCCTTGAATGGTAGGCCAGCTCATTTTTTGGATGCCCGCATTTAGCGGTGACAAAGTCTCTCCATTTTTCGTTCTACGGTCCAAAAGCGCTTGGGCTAAGTTGACAGTACAAAACTTAACCTTGTTAGCGAATAAATTAATATTGTTAATCAGCAACTCCTTGTTTCCGAGCGGATCATTCGCTGAATTCTCTTGCACCCGCGGATCCCACAAGAGCCAGTTATCCAATGAAGATGCAAAATCTCCTTGCCAAGCATTCAAACCATTCGCGTCGCGCTCTAGTCTCTCATTATTGGGAAAGACGGTAATACGTCGATATTCTCCTACCGCACTCTTCGACTTACATTCCTCGATCACAGAATCTATGAATCTCTCCAAGGTTCTGGTTCGTCTTGGAGTAACACCCGTGGCGTTGCTTCCAACGTCACTCCACCATACGTGGGGAAGCGCGAAGTCAGTTGGCAAGAGCGACGTTACCGCCCAAACCTTGAGCTTGTGATGCTCATGGCTCTCGACTTGAGCCATTCTCTTAAGCCATTCCGCTGAAGCATCAGCAAAAACAGAATCAACCGTAACGCATGAGACCGTATTATGGGTTCGACGAACTGTGCCGCTGGCGTCACCGCCAATAAACGTTTTGAACAATACTCCCACAAGTCCATGATTGCGTTCGCTCTCGTTCTCGCTAACTTTGGGCGTCCAGTCTGTTGTGAATTGATTCAAGTGCGTCCAGAAGTCATTTCTTTCTATAGCGCCCAACCGACAAAATTCCGGCGCCGATTTAGTTAGCATCTCCATTTGTGCGAGTTCGGTTAGCGCGGTTACTGTCTTCCTTAATTGTCCGATTGATTCGTTGGCTCCTTCCTCGATCCCAATTAAAACGTCTTTCGCTGCGACTAAGGATTGTTGGTTGTCTGCCAGGCCGAGTTGCACGTTCTCGGCCCGTTTTATTACTTTTTCTGCTACATCAGCGGCAGCCGTGACTTTCTGTCGAATCTTGGAGGCCGTGACGACTAATGCTACTCCTAGTTCAGCAAGCAGAAACACCATAAGTATTGCTGGGATTTCTTCCCATTTGACGCTGAAACCCTCTGGCTTGAATTCAAGAGCGAGGAAAAACATGGCAAGCATCATTATCGCTAAGGCGACGACATCTCCCCACTTCTTGAGCGACTGAGCGCTCATTCCTGTCTCATCGTCCGCATCCTGCGAGTGCTTACCGGGAGTTAACAGTGCCTTCAGGATCAGGGCCAAGATGAAAACGAACGCCACACCCATCACCCAATTGTCGTGCCCCTGCACAATGATCCATTTCTTGTGTTCATTTAGAATCAACAGACCTGTCGCCCCCCAGATGAGAAACGTAACGACGACACCATAGCGGAGAAGGCTTCGTTGAATCCAATCGGAATGCACGAGGAGGTCAGTGGCCCAAATCACGCCAACAACCAGTGCGAACAACATCAGTACCTTTACCGGATGATTCGCAGCTAGGCACTGGTCGATCTTTAATTTGGAAAAGGAGCCCGCAAGAAAGGTTAGGAGCACCAAGACGAAGTTTGAACCTAAGATAATATTGGTCCACCGGTGCATTGTTTTTGAAGGCTGAGGTGCGTCCGCTCCTGACAATGTGTATGGAATTCCGTCTGCAGCTTGTTTCGTTCCGTTCTTCACTGGGGGAAGACCTCCTGTCATGAACCATGTAAAAGCAAGCGGTCAGGCGTAAGAGACTCAACTGAGGCAAGTTCGTCTAACTCTCCATCTGAAAGAATAGCAACGCGTGTAGCTACGGAAAGCACAAAATCTACATCGTGTTCAGTAATCACAATCGCCAGTCCGCTTTCTTTCCAGCTCTTAACTAAGGTAATCAACTCAGACTTGCGAATGCCGTCTATGCCGGCAGTGGGTTCGTCTAATAACAAAAGTTTTGAACGTCCATAGCCTAACTGCTTCACGGCCACTCGGGACTGCTCCCCACCACTTAAAGTGCCTGCCAAGCGCCTATCGTGACCGCTGATTCCGCTTTGCATATCTCGGAGAACGTTCGTATAGGTCGACGACGGAGTGAATGCAAACGACAGCGGCATACCGGTACTTGCCATCGATGCAGACTCTTCTGAAAACGCCGTCAATAAAAGGTTCTCCGACACCGAAAGATTGCGAAAAAGGCGATGGTCCTGTAGAAGCAACCGGATTCCCTTATGGACTCTCTCATCGGCTCGGAGATGGTCAATCACTTCGCCATCCAGGCTAATTGATCCGCTAAAGCATTTGCCGATACCTGCAATGAGTCGGAGTAACGTGGATTTACCGCTGCCATTCATGCCGAGCAAGCAAAACACGTCTCCTCTCAAAAGATTTAGAGTCAAGTTCCTAATGATTACTCTTGAGCCATAACCACCGGATAGAGAACTAAGAGCCAACAGGGTAGGAGGAATATATGAAGCAAATGAGCTATCCGTTTCCATCGGCGGTGCGACTTCGCTAACTTCAGCCCTGCCTGGTTTTCTTTGAGAATTCACAATTGATAGCGACACTTCAAGATCAGAACACGACTGATTAGTAGTGGTTTCGGCGGCTCTTAGTTTTTCTCCAGGACCAAACCCAAGGTAAGACCTGACAAACATCTCTGATCCCGAAAGCGACGCAAAGCTTGAGAATGAAGTAAGGCGCCCCTTTTCCATGAACCAGAATTTGGTCGCTATCGATTCAACTATTGATAAGCTGTGATCGATTATTAAAAGCAAACGACCGCATCGCAATTCCTCTCGCAGCAATTTGACAGTTAGATCGAGAGCAGCACTTTTGAGTCCCATAAAGGGCTCATCGAGGAGAAGCAAGTCCGAACGGTGCGCCAAAGAGCGAGCTAGCGCCAAGAGGCGCTGCTGTCCAAACGATAAATTACGTGCTGGCATTTCAGCCTTGGTGCCTAAGCCTACCCGATTAAGTAAATCCGTTGCTCGTTCGCGCTTCTCATTTTCGAAACTCGCGGTGCGATATGTCCGAAAGAGATTTTTTCTCCAGGAGACTTCCGATTGAGTGTCAAGTCCACATAGGACGTTCTCCAAAGCGGACATGTTCCAAGCAAGATGTTGACGTTGGAACATGCGTGAAACACGTTGCCTTCCAATGTCCGCGGGTGGCTGGCCCGTCAGGGAAGAACCATTCAATGAAATCTTTCCAGAAGATGGGCGCAGAAAACCAGAAATAGTGTCTGCTAGGGTGCTCTTTCCTGCACCGTTCGCTCCGATCAAAGCTACAACATCTCCTTGACGAATCTCGGCATTGACCTGATCGAGGATCACGAAGTTGCCAATACGATAGCTGACATTTTCTATGGATAGCATCATTCGGCCATTTCCGCGCTCGGATTAGCCTCAAGCACTGGGCCTCCGATTCCTCTCCTTTGAAAGACCAGAATCCCTACTAATAGTAGATTGAATATGATTTTTTGAAGCGATCCAACCGACTCTGGTCTCAGAGGCGCAAAATTAACAAGCTCTATCAAACAAACCAGCATTGACGCGCCAATCAACATGAGTGAGGGGGATCCGCCCGTACCACTTAGGAAGACAACAGCCAAAATATTCAAGGAAAGCCATAAATCGAATGAGTTCGGCCCCACATAGGTCTGCACAATCACGAAACTGATACCTGCGGTAGCGCCTATTATCGCATGTACCGTAAAAGCCGATAGTAGTAAGTTTTGGCTGTGTACACCGAATGCTGTCGCTGACTTGCTATCATCTCGAATCCAATGAAATAGTCGTCCAAGATCGCTTCGTGGACCAAGTGTCAGAGTCAAGGCAATAGTAGCCAAAAGCAAACCCGGAATTGCTATTAGCAATGATCCAGCCGTTGCCCCGCCAAATACAAATAGACTTGGTGCAGGTACGTCCCGAATGCCCAGCGGCCCACCTGTTAAGGTGAGGTTTCTCAGCAAATCGACCAGCGCTACTTGTAGGGCGAAAGTTGCAATAAGAAAGCCTTGGGCATCAAGTTTCAAGAGCAGATAGCCCATAAATAGTGAAACTGGCAAAGTGCTTACTAGAGCCAGACATACTGCAATCCACGGATTTATTAGCAGGTTCACAGTGGCGAGTGCGTAGAAGTATCCCGCAATTCCAGCGAAAACAGATGCCGTCAAACCAGTACGACCAGTGTGACCTGCAAGCAGATCTGTAGCTTGCGCCAATAGCGCCAGTTGAAGGACCAAAGCCAAGATAAATGCGACGTATGAGGTTAGAGAGGACATTTGTTAACTCACCCGCAAGACCAGCTTTCCCCTATAAACCAGTAGTGCTGCGAGAAATACAATAAGCGGTACTGTCATTGCCCAGTCGCCTTGTAGGAACAAAGTGAACAGTACCTTTACGAGCGCTATCGCAAAAGAGACAAACAGCAATCCCCAAAGCCCTTCTACGAGTATCGGACCTACAATAAAGGTCACTATACCAATGAGGCTAGCGTCCAGCGCCATTGATGGGCGAACCCTTGAATCTGAGGCCCAAAGAATGCCAGCGACGCCTACCAAAAGGAACCCGACTGACGAAATGATTTTTTCCAAGGCGTCGACGTTATATCCCCGAAGCATAAGATTCAATCGGGACTCAAGTAGACCACGGAGAGCGAGGCCTAGAA
>Ga0105248_10007653_pt1 | contig 11869 bp, 10 predicted proteins | sample KBSS34metaG_FD_81524 | JGI IMG/M metagenome (GOLD analysis project Ga0105248, IMG submission 81524) | Switchgrass rhizosphere microbial communities from Kellogg Biological Station, Michigan, USA - KBS S3-4 metaG | ecosystem: Host-associated > Plants > Roots > Rhizosphere > Soil | place...
CGGATCCTGTCCTTCTATACGCCCGAGGCGCGCCCGGCGCTGCTGCACGACCTGTCTTCCGCCCTGAAGGCGGTGGTCTCACAGCGTCTCGTGCGCTCGTCCAGCGGCGGTCGCGCGCCCGCGGTGGAAGTGCTGCTCAACACCAAGCTCATTGCCGACCTCGTGAGCGCAGGCGACTTCGCCGGCATCAAGGAAGCGATGGAGCAGTCGCTCGCCGAAGGCTCGCAGACCTTCGAGGCCGAGCTCGCCCGGCTCATCCGCGAAGGCGCCATCACCCGCGACGAGGGCCTGGCCTACGCCGACTCGCCGACCAACCTCATGTGGAGGCTGGACAACGACACGATCACCCAGTCGAAGGCCGCGCCGAAGAAGGACGAGAAGGACGACGGCCCCTCCTTCACCGAAATCACGCTCGACGTGCGCGCCGAAGACGGCCGCCCGCGCAGCAGCTTCGGGCGCCTGTGATGCACGACGCGGCGGCGGCATGAGCGAAGCACTGCGGCTGGCCGAGCAGCTGATCGCTCGCGCATCCGTCACCCCCGAAGACGCCGGCTGCCAGGAGCTGCTCGCGCAGCGTCTCGCGGCCCTCGGCTTCGAATGCCATCGCGTGAACAGCGGCCCGGCCGAGTTCCGCGTCCTCAACCTCTATGCGCGCCGGCCCGGCAGCCGCGCCGACGCGCCGGTGCTCGCCTTCGCCGGCCACACCGACGTCGTGCCCACCGGCCCGCTCGACCGCTGGTCCAGCGACCCCTTCGTGCCCACGCACCGTCGTGGCCTGCTCTACGGGCGCGGCGCCGCCGACATGAAGACCTCGATCGCCTGCATGGTGGTCGCCGTCGAGGAGTTCGTGAAAGCCGTGCCCGCCCATGCCGGCGGCATCGCCCTGCTCATCACGAGCGACGAGGAAGGCCCGGCGGTGGACGGCACCACGCGCATGGTCGAGTGGCTCAAGGCGCGCGGCGAGCGGCTGGACGCCTGCATCGTCGGCGAGCCCACCTCCGTGCGTGCCCTGGGCGACATGATCAAGAACGGTCGGCGCGGCTCGCTGTCCGGGCGTCTCGTGGTCAAGGGCGTGCAGGGCCACATCGCCTATCCGCACCTCGCGAAGAACCCGATCCACGCCTTCGCGCCCGCGCTGGCCGAGCTGGCCGGCACGACCTGGGACGAGGGCAACGAATACTTCCCGCCCACGAGCTGGCAGGTGTCGAACCTGCATGCGGGCACGGGCGCGGGCAACGTCATTCCCGGCGAGGCGGTAGTCGACTTCAACTTCCGTTTCTCCACCGAATCCACGCCGCAGTCGCTGCGCGAGCGCCTGGAGGGCGTGCTTGAGCGTCACGGTGTCGACCACGAATGCCAATGGACGCTCGGCGGGCAGCCCTTCCTCACCCGCGCGGGCACGCTCACCGACGCGCTCGCCACCGCCATCCGCGAGGAAACCGGCCGCACCACCGAGCTTTCCACCACCGGCGGCACCTCCGACGGCCGCTTCATCGCGCAGATCTGCCCTCAGGTGGTCGAGCTTGGCCCCATCAACGAAAGCATTCACAAGATCGACGAGCATGTGGCGGTGGCGGACATCGAGCCGCTGAAGAACATCTACCGCCGCGTACTCGAACACCTCATCGCATGAACGACCCGTCACTTCGCAGCATCAAGCGGGCCGCGCGCCGGGCCGCTCCCAAGCCGGCCCGGCGCGCGTACCCGCGAGACGAGGGGCTGTCATGACACTTTTGGATCTCGTCACGCGCCTGAGCGCCCGCCTCGATCAGGCGGGCGTTTCGTTTGGGCACGGCACCACCAACGCCTTCGACGAGGCCGCGTGGCTGGCGCAATGGGCGCTTGGCCTGCCGCTGGACGCGCTGGACGAGCACGCCCTGCGCTCGCTCACGCCCGAAGAAGTCGAGACCGTCGAGGCCCTGGTGCAACGGCGCATCGACACGCGCCAGCCTGCCGCCTACCTCACGCGCGAGGCCTGGCTGCAGGGCGTGCCGTTCTATGTCGACGAGCGCGCGATCGTGCCGCGCAGCTTCATCGCCGAGCTGATCGCCGACGCCAGCATCGACCCCTGGCTCAGCGAGCGCACGCAGCGCGTGCTCGACCTGTGCACCGGCAACGGCAGCCTCGCGGTGCTGGCCGCAATGGCCTGGCCCGAGGTCGATGTCGATGCCGCCGACATCAGCGCACCGGCGCTCGAGGTCGCACGCATCAACATGGGCAGGCACGGGCTCGAGTCGCGAGTGCGCCTGCTGCAGTCCGACGGGCTTGCGGGCGTCGAGGGGCCCTACGACCTCATCCTGTGCAATCCGCCCTATGTGAACGCGCAGTCCATGGCCGCCCTGCCCGCGGAATACCGCGCCGAACCTGATCTGGCGCTGGCCGGCGGCGCCGACGGCATGGACTTCGTTCGCGCGCTCCTCGCCCAGGCCGCGCGCCGGATGAGCGAGCACGCCGTGCTCGTTCTGGAGATCGGTAACGAGCGCGAGCACTTCGAGCGCGCCTTCCCGACGCTCGAGGCCGTCTGGCTCGAGACCAGCGCGGGCGCGGACCAGGTGCTGCTGCTCACGCGAGAAACATTGCTCGCCGCTTTCGGAGACACGCTGTGATCACGCTCAAGGACCTCACCCTTCGACGCGGCCCGAAGATCGTGCTGCAGGGCGCGAGCGTCACGCTCAACCCCGACGAGAAGGCGAGCCTCGTGGGCCGCAACGGCGCGGGCAAGTCGTCGCTGTTTTCCGCGCTCACCGGCCGACTGCACGCCGACGCGGGCGACATCGCCATGCCGCCGCGCTGGCGGCTCGCGGAAGTGGCTCAGAACATGCCCGAGACCGCGCAGCCCGCCACCGACTTCGTGCTCGACGGCGACACCCGCCTGATGGACGCGCAGGCCGAGCTCGCGCGCGCCGAGGCCGCGGACGACGGGCACGCCATCGCGCATGCCCATGCCGAGCTCGCCGAGGCCGGCGCGTTCGACGCGCGCGCCCGCGCCCAAGCCCTCATGCTGGGCCTGGGCTTCAAGACGCCTCAGCTCGATGCCCCCGTCAACAGCTTCTCCGGCGGCTGGCGCATGCGGCTGCAGCTCGCGCGCGCGCTCATGTGCCCGAGCGATCTGCTGCTGCTGGACGAGCCCACGAACCACCTCGACCTCGATGCGCTCGTGTGGCTGGAAGCCTGGCTGCAGCGCTACGAGGGCACGATGCTCGTCATCAGCCACGACCGCGAATTCCTCGACGCCGTCACCCGCGTGACCCTGCACCTGGAGGACGCGCAGCTGCACCGCTACGGCGGCAACTACACCGCATTCGAGGCCATGCGCGCCGAGCGGCTGAGCCAGCAGCAGTCCGCCTACGACCGCCAGCAGGACCGCATCGCGCAGCTGCAGCGCTTCATCGACCGCTTCAAGGCCAAGGCCAGCAAGGCGCGCCAGGCGCAAAGCCGCGTGAAGGCACTGGAGCGCATGGAAAAGCTCGCCCCCGTGCTCGCCGCGGCCGATTTCAATTTCGAGTTCCGCGAACCGGCGAACCTGCCCAACCCGATGATCGCGATGCGCGACGTCGACTGCGGCTACCCGAGCGACAAGGGCGATATCGCCATCGTTCGCGACGTGACGCGCTCGGTGCTGCCGGGCCAGCGCATCGGCATCCTCGGCGCGAACGGCCAGGGCAAGTCCACCTTCGTGAAGACGGTCGCGCGCACGCTTGCTGCGCTCGGCGGCAGCATCACCGAGGGCAAGGGCCTTGCGATCGGGTACTTCGCGCAGCAGGAAATGGATGTGCTGCACGCCGACGACACGCCGATGCAGCACATGGTGCGTGTGGCCAAGCAGGCAACGCCCGGTGGCGCGCGCGAGCAGGAGCTGCGCGACTTCCTCGGCCAGTTCAGGTTCACCGGCGACATGGTCCACCAGCGCGTGGGCACGCTCAGCGGTGGCGAGAAGGCGCGCCTCGTGCTGGCCACGCTGGTGTGGCAGCGCCCCAACCTGCTGCTGCTGGACGAGCCCACCAACCACCTCGACCTCAATACGCGCGAAGCGCTGAGCATGGCGCTCAACGAGTTCGAAGGCACGGTGATGCTCGTGAGCCACGACCGTGCCCTGCTGCGCGAGGTCTGCGACGAGTTCTGGCTCGTGAGCCACGGCTCGCTGCGCGAGTTCGACGGCGACCTGGACGACTACCAGCGCTGGCTGCTCGACAACGCCCGCGCGGAGGCGCGCGCGTATGCGCAGGCGCAGAAGGCAGGATCGGCGCGCGCCGCGGCCACTGCTCCCGCGCCCGCACCTGCCACCGCGCCCCCCGCCGCCGCGCCGGCTGCCCGCGAATCCAGCCGCGAGGACCGCAAGGCCGCGGCGCAAGCCCGCGCGCGACTGGCCGAGCAGGCCAAGCCGCTGAAGACCGAGCTCGCGAAGCTCGACACCCGCATGGCCTCGGCCGCGAAGGAGCGAGACCTCGTCGCGGCATCGCTCGCCGACGCCGCGCTGAGCGCCGAGCAGCGCGCCGAGAGCGGTCGGCGCTACAAGACGCTGTCCGACGAGATCGACACGCTGGAGGCGCGCTGGCTGGAGCTGAGCGAGGCGATCGAGGCGCTGGGCCGCGCCTGAGCCTGGAGTTGCACGCGATGCACACCGTCACGACCTCGCGCCTCGTGCTGCGCATGTTTCGCGAGCAAGACCTCGACGACTACGCCGACATGTGCGCAGACGAAGAGGTCATGCGCTTCATCGGCGCGGGCGGTGCCGTCGGGCCGGAAGTTGCCTGGCGCCAGATGGCGCTCTTCCTCGGCGAATGGCAGCTTCACGGCTATGGCATGTGGGCCGTGGAGGACCGCGCGAGCGGCAAGCTCATTGGCCGCGCGGGTTTCCTCAACCCCTACGGCTGGCCTGCCTGCGAGGTGGGCTGGCTGCTCGCGCGCCACGCATGGGGCCGCGGCCTCGCCTTCGAGGCCACGCAGTCGGCCATTGCCTACGGGCGCGAGCGGCTCGGCGTGGAGGCGCTCATCAGTCTCATCCGCCCCGACAACACTCGCTCCATCGCCCTGGCCGCGCGTTTGGGCGCGCGGCTGGACGGCCAGCTCGACTTCATGGGCTCGATCACGCTGCAGTACCGGCATCCGCTGCCTGCCGCGCTCCATTCATCGCGCCTGTAGGAGGCGCACGGCCAGCCCCAAGGCCGGCGAGTCGAGGGTCGTCGTTCAGCCCCGCATTGCGGCTTCACGCTGTTCGAGGAGATACGGGCGATCGATCTGCTGCGAAAGCAGCGACACGTCTGCTCCCGCCACGCCCTGCGCCTCGAAGTGCGCACGCCAACCGTGCACGACGCGCGCGACCTGTGCGCTCACGGCACGCGCCTGGGCGAGCGTGAGTGCGAAGGCGCGGTGCTCGGACAGCGCGTTGTCGATGCTCGCGTCCGCCCCGTCGCGCCCGACTCGGATCTGCTGATACCCCAAGGCTTGGCCGCTGGGAAGAACGTCGAATGCCGGTGAGAGCCGATAGTGCTGATTGGCATCGACGAGCAGCACGTGGTTCTTCTCGTGGTCGTCGGTGTTGTCGATGAGGATGTTGAACACCATGCGACGGAACACCTGCTCGCCCTGCTGCTTGATCAACTGCGCGGGTGCACGGCGACGCAGCAGCAGCGCCAGTTCCGGGTACCCGTACTCCTGCCCTGCGGCACGCAACGCGACGTGAGCCGACAGCGCGTGCACCCGGCGCGAGCCGTCACGATCGAATCGCTGCACTGCGAGCGCATGTCCGCTGACGTAGGGAATGGCGCGGGTGCGACTCACCTCGATGCCCGCATGGGCGGCAAGCGTCATTGCGGCGTGCTCGACCAGAGGGCTGTCCAGAGGATCGCCCGACTCGGAGAACTTGAGCACGCATTGCGCGCCGTCCAGCTCGATCAAGGCCTTGGGCCGCGCGCCGCCGAGCGTCGCGCCCGGCGTGACCAGGCGGCGCCGCAACTCATCGACGGATTCGCCCGCCTCGACGCGTCGCACGACATCGTGAATGGTCTGAACGTCGGCCAGCGTTGGCATGGGACCGAAACGCCGTGGCTCGTATTGATCGGGCGAAGCCGAGACACCGAGCGCGCCGAAGCGATCATCACCCGCGTAGAAGAGGAATTCGAGCGTGGACAGTCGCGCCGGGCGATCGAGCAGACGGATGACGCGTTCGCCCCAGCGATCGGGTCGTGCGTCATCGACCGCGCCCGCGGCCGAGTCGTCCTGCGCCGGCAGGAACTCGCCCGCTCGAAGCGGAAGGTCCTCGCTGAGCGCCTGCCCTTCCCGCAGCCACTGCGGGTCGTACTCGAGCGAAACGCCCCCGGGCTGCCTCGGCCCGCGGCGCACGAGCCGAAGGGCTGCGACCTTGCGCGGCTGCGCAGGGTTCTCGAGCCACCAGAGCGAACGCTCGTCGGCGATGTCTGGAAACTGCGGGGCCGTCATTGCCGCCTCCGCTCAGCCACGCGACATTCGCGCAAGCCGATCCCGGGCCTCGCGCACATCGAGTTCGAGCGCGCCGTGATCCAGCGCCGGGTCAGCCAGTTCCGACAGTCCCTGGGCGCGCCCGATCACCCAGAGGGCCGCTGCGTAAACGCCCATGCCGACGCCGGGATCGCCACGCTCCATCCGCATCACCGTGCGCTTGGAAACGCCGATGCGCAGAGCCCACGCGTCCAGCGACTCCTTGCGCCGGATTCGGGCCAACGCAAGGTTCTCGCCGAGCGAGCGCAGCGCCGCGCCTGCCTGCGCGGGCAACCAGTCGTTATGAGCCGATGACTTTGGCATGACATTAAGTATCCCATAACTTGAACTTTGGTTCCTTTAATGTCACCTCAACAATCTACAGCCCTCGCACCATCTCCACGTGCGGGATCCCCGCTTCCTCGAATTCCGGCCCCCGCGTGACGAACCCGGCGCGGCTGTAGAAGCCGGCCGCGGAGCACTGGGCGTGCAGCACCGCCTCGCGATCGCCGCGCTCGCGGGCGGCGCGCATGAGGGCGTCGAGTACCGCCCGGCCCGCACCGCCGCCGCGCAGCGGCTGGCGAACTGCCATGCGGCCGATCTTGGCGACACCCGGCACGTGTTCGAGCAGGCGCCCGGTGGCCAGCGGAGCGCCGATGCGGTTGTAGGCGACCGCATGCACGCAGCTCGCGTCGGCCTCGTCCCACTCCATCTCGGCGGGAATGCGCTGCTCCTGCACGAACACCTCGGTGCGCACTGCCTGGGCGTCGCGCCCGAGCGTGGCCCAGTCGCCCACGCGCACCTCGATCATCGGCTTGTTGGCCTCGAAGGCTTCGAGCACCGCCCGGAACTCCTGCGGCACGGGCTTGGAGCGCCTGGTCGCCGGGTCGGCGAACACGTAGACGAGCTCGCCGCTCACCAGCAGCGTGTCCTGCTTGAACACGCCCGCGGTGAAGACGAAGGACGAATTGCCGATGCGCGAGCAGCGGATGCCGACGTCCAGCACGTCGTCATAGGCGGCCGGGGCCTCGTACTCGACCGTGGCCTTGCGCACGAAGAGGTCGCCGCCGAAGTACTGCATCGACTCCGCATAGGGCAGCGCGAGCGCGCGCCAGTAGTCGGCCACGGCGGTGTCGAAGTACATGAGGTAGTGGCCGTTGAAGACGATGTTCTGCATGTCGACCTCCGCCCAGCGCACCCGAAGGCGGTGCATGAAGCGGAAGTTGCGGCGCTGCAGCGCGGGCTGTGCGCCGGGCGGCGCGGATGCGGTGGAAGTGTTCATGCGAATGCTCGTTTCAATGCGCCAGCGGCGCTGTCCAGTGCCTGGGCCGCCTGCGGAATGGCGCGGCCCATCTTGATGAATTCATGCACGACGCCGCGCCAGATCTCAAGCTCGACGTCCACCCCCTGCATGCGCAGGCGGTCTCCATAGGCCACGCCCTCGTCGACCATCGGATCCACCTCGGCCAGCCCGATCCAGGCACTCGCCACGCCCTCGAAGTCGTCGGCCAGCAGCGGCGCGAAGCGCCAGTCCTCGCGCTCGGACTCGTCGATGTAGTTGGCGAAGAACCACTGGATGAGCGGCGCGTCGATCAGCGGCCCGCCCTCGTAGCGCAGGTACGAATCGGTGCTCTGTCGCGCGGTGGTGCCCGGGTAGAAGAGAAGCTGCAGCGAAAGCGGAAGGCCCGCGTCGCGCGCCATCAGCGCCGCAACCGCAGCAAGCGTGGCGCCTGCGCTGTCGCCGCCGAGCGCAAGCCGTGCGGGGTCGAGCCCGAGGCGCCCGCCCTGCGCCGCCAGCCACTGCAGCGCGTCCCAGGTGTCGTTCACGGCCACCGGGAAACGATGTTCGGGAGCGAGCCGGTAGTCCAGTGACACGACCGCGGCACCGCTGCGCAGGGCGAGTTGGCGGCACAGGCTGTCGTGCGTCTCGATGCCGCCGAGCGTGAAGCCGCCGCCGTGCATGAAGAGCAGCGCCGGCAGCGGCTTCGCGTCAGCCGAAGGCGCGTACAGGCGTGCGCCCAGCAAGGCGCCGTCGCGCACGGGAATCTGCAGGTCGGCCACACGCGGCAGCGGGGCGCGCGCAAAGTCCAGCACCTCGGCGCCCGCGGCGTAGGCCAGCCGCGCCTCGCGCACCGGCAAGGAGTGCAGCGGCGCGCGCCCGGCCCGTGCGATGCGCCGCAGCACGTCGCGCATCGCGGGCGTGAGTTCGCTCTCGTGGTCGCGCACAGGCATGGGGAAGATGGCGGGAGGCAGGCTTCGGGGCCGGCGAGCATACTCGCAGACCCGCCGCCGGCTCCCGCGGCACCCAACCTCGCGCGAACGCGCACACCATGTCGACCATCTTCTACATCACCCAGGTCCAATTCGACTTCGGAGCCGTGCGCCAGCTCGCCGCCGAGTGCGAGCGCGTGGGCATCAAGCGCCCGCTGGTCATCACCGATGCCGGCGTGCGCGCCGCGGGCGTGCTGCAGCGCGCGCTCGATGCGCTGGCCGGGCTGCCCGTCGCCGTCTTCGACGGCACGCCCTCCAACCCGACCGAAGCGGCGGTGCGTGCCGCGCACGAGGTCTGGAAGGCCAATGGCTGCGACGGCCTCGTGGCGGTGGGCGGCGGCTCCAGCATCGACCTCGCGAAGGCGCTGGCGATCATCGCCACCCACCCCGGCCCGCTGACCACCTACGCGACGATCGAAGGCGGCTCCACGCGCATCACCGCCGCCGTGGCGCCGCTCATTGCCGTGCCCACCACCTCCGGCACCGGCAGCGAGGTGGCGCGCGGCGCCATCGTCATCGTCGACGACGGCCGCAAGCTCGGCTTCCACTCCTGGCACCTCGTTCCCAAGACGGCCATCTGCGACCCCGAGCTCACGCTCGGCCTGCCGCCCATGCTCACCTCGGCCACCGGCATGGACGCCATCGCCCACTGCATGGAAACCTTCATGTCCGCCGCTTTCAACCCGCCGGCCGACGGCATTGCGCTGGACGGTCTCGCGCGCGGCTGGGCGCACATCGAGCCAGCAACCCGCAACGGCCAGGACCGCGAGGCACGCAAGCACATGATGAGCGCCTCGATGCAAGGCGCGATGGCCTTCCAGAAGGGCCTGGGCTGCGTGCACAGCCTCAGCCACAGCCTGGGCGGCGTGAACCCGAAGCTGCATCACGGCACGCTCAATGCCGTCTTCCTGCCCGCCGTGGTCGCCTTCAACGCGCAGGCCGACAGCGTGCGCGAGGAGCGCCGGCTCGAGCGCATGGCCCACGCCATGGGGCTTGGCGGCCCGCAGGACATCGGCCCCGCAATCCGCGAGATGAACGCGCGGCTCGGGTTGCCCGCGGGCCTCGCGCAGCTCGGCGTGGAGCGCTCGATGTTCGATCGCATCATCGAGCACGCCCTGCTCGACCACTGCCACAAGACCAACCCGCGCCTGGCCTCGGCCGACGATTACCGCGAGATGCTCGAAGCGTCGATGTAGCGCGCTCCCTCTCTTTCACTGATGAAGACTCCCGACGGCAGCTTCGTGCTGCTGGAAGACGCCTCGCCCGGCGACGCGCCGCACAACCGCCTCTACCTCGATTTCGCGCACGAGCACCGCTGCACCGATCCGTCCACGCTGGACGCCGTCTGCGAGGCGGCCATCGCCGACCTGCGCGCCGGGCTGCACGCCGTGCTGCTGGCCGACTACGAGTGGGGCGTGCGCCTGCACGGCGTGGCCTCGCGCCATGCGGGCGACGCCGCCTTGCGCATCCTCGTGTTCCGCAGCCTGCACCGGCTCGACCGCGCGCAGCTCGACGCCTGGCTGGTCGACTCGCCCGCACAGGACTGCGGCCTCTTCGACTGGCAGCCAAGCGTCACCGCGCAGGAGTTCGACGCGGCCATCGCGCGCATCCACGGCGCGCTGCAGGCGGGCGAGTGCTACCAGGTCAACTACACCTATCGCATGCAGGCCTTCGCGCATGGGCCCTTGACGAGCCTCTACCGCAAGTTGCGCTCGCGCCAGCCGGTGCCCTATGGCGCGCTCGTCGCCCTGCCGGGCACCGGCGCCGAAGCAGCGCCGGCGCTGCTGTCGTGCTCACCGGAGCTGTTCTTGAGGCACGCGTGCGGCCGCGTGCGCGCGCAGCCGATGAAGGGGACGGCCCCGCGTCCGGCCTCGCCCGAGGCCGAGCGCGAAGCCGCGCTGACGCTGGCCGGCGACGAGAAGAACCGCGCCGAGAACCTGATGATCGTGGACCTGCTGCGCAACGACATCGGCCGCATCGCGCGCCCGGGCAGCGTGAAGGTGCCTTCGCTCTTCGAGGTCAGCCCGCACGGCAACGTCCTGCAGATGACCTCGACCGTGGAGGCGGACGTGCCGGCCGCGGCCACGCTCGCCGAGGTGCTGCGCGCAAGCTTCCCGTGCGGCTCGATCACCGGCGCGCCCAAGCACCTGACGATGGGCCTCATCGACGCGCTCGAATCCACGCCGCGCGGCGCCTACACCGGCGCGCTCGGCTGGCTGGAGGCCCCGCGCGAGGGACGCGCCTGCCCCGACTTCTGCCTGAGCGTGCTCATTCGCACGCTGATGCTCGACGCCCCGCGCGAGGGCCTGCGCCGCGCGCGGCTCGGCGTGGGCGCGGGCATCGTGCTCGACAGCGTCGCGCGGCTGGAGCACGAGGAATGCGAACTCAAGGCGCGCTTTGCCACGGGCATGGATGCGGGCTTCGAACTCTTCGAGACGATGCATGCGAGCCGCGCGCACGGCGTGCGGCATGCGAACCTGCACCTGGCGCGCCTGGAAGGCAGCGCACATGCGCTCGGATTTCGCTTCGATCGCGGCGCCGTCGAGGCCGCGATGGCGAATGCGCTGGCCGCGTTGGACGGCGACGCCCCGCACCGACTGCGCCTGAGCCTGCGCTCGGATGGCGCGGTGTCGTGCCCCGCGCAGCCGCTGGACGCTCTGCCCCCCGGCCCCGTGCAACTGGCGCTTGCGAGTCATCGGCTCTCGCGCCATGCGCTGTCGCGCCACAAGACCAGCCTGCGTGCGCACTACGACGCAGCCCTGCGGGAGGCGCTGTCGCGCGGCGCGTTCGATGCGCTCTTCTTCAATGAGAAGGACCACCTCGTCGAAGGCGCACGCAGCAATGTGTTCGTAAAGCTGGACGGGCGCTGGTGGACGCCGCCGCTGGACGACGGCGCCCTGCCCGGTGTGATGCGTCAGGTGCTGCTGAGCGGAGCGCTTCCCGGCGCGAAGGAGCGCAGCGTGACTCGCAGCGACCTCGCCCGCGTCGAGTCCGTGCTCGTGTGCAATGCCCTGCGCGGCGCACTGCCCGTGTCACGCGTTGAATCGCGGGGCGTCTGAATCGTCGGACCCATCCCTGGCGAGCGAAGCGGGAATTCCTTCAACCGCGCAGCCTCCCCGTACGACCGATTCATCGAAACCTC
>Ga0105248_10007655_pt1 | contig 11867 bp, 10 predicted proteins | sample KBSS34metaG_FD_81524 | JGI IMG/M metagenome (GOLD analysis project Ga0105248, IMG submission 81524) | Switchgrass rhizosphere microbial communities from Kellogg Biological Station, Michigan, USA - KBS S3-4 metaG | ecosystem: Host-associated > Plants > Roots > Rhizosphere > Soil | place...
CCATCGCCTCGAGCAGCACCCGCGGAATCCCTTCACCCGGCAGCGTCGGCAGGACGAACACGTCGTAGGCTCGATATCGCGGCAGCAGTTGATCGAGCGGAACCGGCCCCGCCAGCGAGACCCGGTCGGCGACACCAAACGATCGCGCGGCCTCCGCAATGCTGCCGCGCTCGTCCTCGCCCGGTCTCCCCACCACCCCACCGACAATATCGAGCGTGGCGTCGATGCCGCGATCGATCAGGATCCGCACCGCCTCGGGCAGAACGCGAAGGCCTTTTCGCGGGTCGATCCGGCTCACCGTCAGCATCCGGACGCGAGAATCGGCGCAGGTGTCTGTGCGTTCGTTCACCGCGCCGGCGTCGATGGTGGTCGTCTGCGCTTGAATGATCGCCCGGCCACCGCGGGAGTGCTTGAGGGTCAGCGCTTCGCCGTTGGCAAAGGTCGGTGCGCCATCGGCCAGGTGCTGGACGTTCCGCTCCTCAAACGCCGTGTAAGCGCGCCATAAGAGGCGCTTCACGCCCCGATAGGGCATCGACGGGAGCAACGCACGCAGGTCGCCGACCACCAGCACGAACTCCGGACGGCCGAACAGTCGCGCGCAGGCCGACGCGAACACCGCGGCCGGCGTCGGCACCCGATAGTGCAGCAGATCGACACTCCGGACGAATTGCAGGAGCCGCGGCATCATCATGGGCAGGCGTGGATAAAACTGCGCGGGGCCGTCGAACCGCGGGAGCGGCGCCAGCCTGACATTGTCGGAGCGAATCGCCGTCCCCTGGCCTCGCGGTTGGTCCAGCACCGGCACACACAAAACAACCGTATCGAAATAGGGCGCGAGCGAGTCGACGTAGCGCGCGAACGATCCTTCGACTTCGCGCAGCGTGCCGTCGGAGGCGCGCCAGAACGGCATGTGATACACGATGCCGAGTGTCACGCCGCCTCGCGCAGGAGCCGCTCGTACAGTGCCACCACGGAGTCCACGTAGTGTTCGATGCCGAACCTCGTCAGGACATGCGCGCGCGCGGCGGCGCCGATGCGTCCGCGAAAGGCGGCATCTGAAAAAAGCCGCGCCAGCGCGGCGCCCAGCGCCGTCGCATCCCGCGGCGGCACGAGCAGTCCGGTCCGGCCATCCTCGACGACTTCGGGAATGCCGGCGACCGACGTCGCCACGACGGGCACGCCCGCGCTCATCGCCAGTACCATCGACAGCGGAAGGCCCTCCCAGAGCGACGGCAGCACAAACACGTCCATCGCCGCGAGCAGATCGCCAAGATCCCGGCGCGGCCCCAGGAAATGGACGCGCGAGACCAGTCCCGTGCTGACCACAGCGCGCTGCAGCAGGTCGCGCAGCTCACCCCCGCCGACAACCAGCAGATGAACGTCCGCGAGCGATGCTTGGGATGCGAGCGCCTCGAACAGGTAGCGATGGCCTTTCTGCTCCGTCAGCCGCGCGATGATGCCGGCGACGCGCGCGTCCGGAGGGAGACCGAGCGTACGCCTGATGTCCTCGCGAGGCGTCGAGGGCTTCCCCTGTGCGAAATCGACCGCGTTATAGATCACGTCGATCTTCGACCGGTCGGCGTGCACCTGCTTGATGTAAAAGTCGCGGACCGATTCAGCCGAGGCGACAACCGCATCGGTACCCGCCATCAGAAGTCGCTCGGCCAAGGCGTGGGCGGGGCGCTTCCTTTCGTAGATGTTCACCTCGGTGCCGATCACGATCGGCACCCGCGCAAGTATCGCGGCGAACCGTCCATACAGGCTCGCGGTAAGAAGAAACGTGTGAACAATCTGTGGCTGCAGTCGTTGAAGATGGCGGGCGATGCGCAAGATGTCGCCAGGCCGCCGCGCCCCAGGAGTGAGCCCGAGTACGGAGAGCGGCGTGCCGGTCCGACCGATTTCCTCGCCGATTGGTCCGGCCTCGTGAATGCAGCAGACCATCGGCTCGAAGCGCGCCGGCAGGTGTCGGACGAGATTGAGGACCATCTCCTCAGCGCCGCCGACCATGAATGCGTGAGCAAGGTATACGACTCGGATACGCTCGTCGGTCACGCGGCGTGAGCCCGGTAGAACGCCACGGTCCGTTCCAGACCCTCGGCGAGCGGCACTTTCGGCTCCCACCCGAGTTCACGGCGGATCAGGCCGATATCGGCGACGAAATCTCCGGTCTCGATCCGTTCCGCCAGCGCCGGCCAACGGACCATCTCGATCCCGCCACCAGCGATCATCGCAATCGTGCGGGCCATGTCCACCAGGGGCGTGCCGACGCCGCTCCCAACGTTATAGGTTCTGCCGATGCTGACCGGCGATCGCGCCATTTCGACGAGCGCCGCCACCGCGTCGTCGATGTAGATATAGTCGCGGCGCTGGCGGCCGTCGCCGTAGACCGGAATCAGCGCGCCGGCGAGCGCCTGGTGGATCATGCGGTTTACGACGCCATACGCCGTGCGTTCCGTCGGCTGTCCGGGCCCGTACGGATTGGTCAGCCGCGCGGTCGTGCAGGCCAAGCCGTACACGCGTCCGTACACGTGGAGGTACTGCTCCACTGCCAGTTTGTGGAGCGCGTGGACGCAGGTTGGGCTCGGCTGGTGATCTTCGGTGACGGGATCGGGCCCCACACGTCCATAGGTGAGACGGGAGCTGACGAATACGAGCTTCGCGGATCGATTCTCTTCGCGAAGGGCTTCGAGCAGCACGAGATTGCCGCGGCAATTGACGTCCAGGTCGGTGAATGGATCTTCCATGCTGCGAACGGCACCCGACTGCCCCGCCAGGTTGAACACGACGTCCTGACCGGCTACGGCGGCTTTCATCGCCATCGCGTCGCGAAGGTCGGCCTCGACGACGCAGGTGCCTCGCGACTCGGCGTCGGCGGCGGCGGCGGCGTGACGCACGACGGAGCGCGTCGCGACGGTGACGCGCGCGCCCAGCCCGCGGAGCCGCTCCGTGAGGTTGACGCCGATGAAACCGAAGCCTCCGATCACGAGGACGCGGCGCCGCTCGAAGTCGCTCACAGCGCGTTCCTGCGTGCGATGCACCAGCAGTGCAAGTGCGCTTCGGACTCGAACCGCTTCAACGATTCGATGGCAAACGCTCCGCGCAGCAGCTCGCCAATCCGCGCTTCGTCCGCGTACATCCCGCCCGACAGCAGCAGGCGACGCACGCGATGCTCCACCGTCCGCGGCGCGATCGCGGCGAGCGACTCGCCCAGGCGACGCTTGAAGGTCCGCGGCACCGACGGCGATTCCGGATGCACGGTGGTGAACGCGAATCGTCCATTCGGCTTCAGCCAGCGCGATACGTGCGCGACGACATCGGCGTCGAGCGGCACGTGCTCGGCGAGGACGCCAATCGAATACACGACATCGAATCGTGCCGGCTCGAACTCGTGGCCGAACAAGTCCCCTTCGACGAGTGTGACCGCGTGCGCGCTGATGCGGCTGGCGTTGTATGGATGCCGAGCCTCCGCCAACATTGCCGGAGAGGCGTCGATGCCGACCAGCTCTCTCACACCCTCGAGCGCCCAGAAGTAGCGGCCGGTGCCGCAGCCAAGATCGAGCACGTCAATCGGCGACGAGAAGGTTCGGCACAACTGCCGCAGCCAATCGGCAAAACGCCGGCATGGCTCGCTGCTCTCGAACTCGTCGTCGTGGGCGCGGTACTTGCGGGCGTAGGCCGGGTTGTACAGCGTCGACGCTTTGACCGCCCAGGGCGATGTGCCGGCGGCCGTCAAGCGGCGAACAACTCCTCGGCGGCGACGAACCGCACGTCCGCATAGCGCGCCGTATGATCGAGAAAGCGCAGCATCACCGTTTTCATGGCGTCACTGACTTCCCAATAGTGGGTGGCCAGGCAGTAATCGCCACCGGCACTGCGGGCCTCCTCGAAGCCGGCAATCAACTCGTCGAGTGTCGTCCCCGGCACGAGACTGTGGCAGCCGAATTCGGCATGCCTCGCGTACCGCAGAACGTGAGGGTAGATCAGCCGGTCGCCGCGCGAGCGTCCGAGCGACTCGCGAAAGCGACGCACGCGCCACCAGTTGCCGAGGGTGTGGCGGTCCCAAGGCCGCATTGACGGCCTGAACGAAAGAAACGATCCAAGGATATTCAATCGCGCCGCGCCGACGGCGGCGAGCCCGCGCTTCGAGAGTGCATTGTGAGGCGGCACGAACACCGAGATGGGCGCGAGCAGCGTCTCGCTCAGCGCGTGGAGCCCTTCGCGCACGCGCCGCTCCGGATCGGGCGCGGCCTGGAACTCGAAGCCATCTGGAAAATCCTGATGGGTGTAGCCGTGAAGCGCGATCGTGGCGCGGCGCGATGCGACAAGTTCCTTCAACGCCGCCACCAGCGGCTGGTTGCGCTCGAGCGGAAATGCCACGCCCGAGCGCCAGTGCTCGCGCGGAATGCCGGCGCGCTCGTAGCCGATCGCGAACGGGACTGTCGCCAGGCAGACCGGAACCCGATCCCAGACGTCGTGATACACGCGTGCCAGAGACTCCGGCGCCGTGAAGTAGCAGGTGTCATCGTCTCGAATCGCGACCTTCATGCCGACGCGCGCGTCACACCGCGCCGCGCCGACACGATGCGGTGGTACACATCGAGCAGCCGCAGCGCGCTCGTGCGCCAGGAGAATTCCGCGATCGCCCTCGCCCGGTTGTGAGCACCAGCGGCCCGCGCCGTGTCTGGCGCTGTCAAGTACTGCTCCAGGGCTTCGGCCAGTGCGGCCGGTTCGCGGGGGACGACCACAGCTCCCGCGGCGGCGCCGGGCCGATCGGCGACGAGCTCGCGCACACCGCCGACATCAGTCGTGACGACCGGCAGCCCGGCGGCCATCGCTTCGAGCACCACATTCGGCGAGTTGTCGAAATCCGACGACAGCGCGAACACATCGGCCGCCCGATAAAACTCAGGCGTATCGGCGTGCGGCACGAACCCCGCGAACGTCACGGCGTCCGCGAGGCCGAGCGCGGCGGCGCGCTGGCGCAGCGTATCGACCTCCGGTCCATCGCCGACGACGACCAGGTGCGCGTCCGCGAGCCGCGCGCGCACCACCGCCATGGCGTCGAGCAGCCGCTGGACGTTCTTGATCGGGACCAGCCGCGCGACCGTGAGCACGACTCGTTTGCCCTCGAGGCCGAGCCCGGCACGTGCGCTGGGTCCGTCTGGATGGAACTGATCGCTGTCGACGCCTTTCGGCAGACGATCGACCGGCGTGCCGAGCGTGGCCGGCAGATTGGCTGCAGCCCAGCCATCGGCAACCAGCGCGTCGGCCAGCCGGAGATCCGCGGCGTAGCGCGGATTCGGCGGACCCGGCAGGTTGATCACGACTGGAATCGCGCCGATCCGCAATCGCGCCGCCTGGTGCAGGGCGTGCGCGTGCACGACGTCTGGCTGGCGTGAAGCGCCGGCAATTCTTCGCCAGGCCGAGCGGCAGAACCATTCCTCGTCCAGATGCAGCGCCGTCATGGTCAACCGTCCAAAGCCACGCCGGCTCTGCCAGCGGTACACGAAGTCGCGCGCGTACGGCGACCGCACCAGTTCGACATCGACGCCGTCGACGGGATGGCGCGCCTCGCCGGACACCAGCGGGATACCAGAGATGATGTCGACGTCGACTCCCAGCGCCGCGAGCTCACGCGCCCACGCGAGGTGTCGGGTTTCGCCTCCGCCCCGCATCATCGCCAGGCACCGCACCAGCATCGTCACGCGCATCGGCGTTCTCGTGTGTCCTGACGATCGACGTGAGTTCTCGCCCACAGCTCGAGACAAACCAGCGCCCAAATGCGTTTGGCGTGATCGCGCGATCCGGTTTCGTGCTGCCGGAGAATCGCCGACACCTCGGTCGGTCGCGTCCAACCGCGCTGCCGGGTTCGCGGGTCGAGCAGGATGTCGCGGGCCCATCCGATCATCTGCTCCTGAAACCACCGCCGCAGCGGCACGCCAAAACCGCGCTTCCGCCGCGTCACGACGTCCGCCGGCACCCATGGACGGATCACTTCACGAAACAGCCGCTTCAGGGTTACGCCTCCGCCGTGCCGCTCGGCAGACTGACTGGCCGCAAGCTCGATCACGCGGTGATCGAGAATCGGGCAGCGTGCTTCGAGCGAGTGCGCCATCGTGGCCCGGTCCACCTTCACCAGAATGTCGTCGGGCAGATAGTGCCGCTGATCCCACTGTTGAAGACGGGAGAGGAGCGCACCGCGGTTGGCGCGGATGTCGGTCACCGCCTGCCGCTCGGGAATCGCCCCTGCTGCGCTCAGCACATCGGGTTCGACGATTGATTCGAGGAGGTAATCGGGAAACACCGTGCGCCGCCAGACGAACCATTCCTCCGGTCCGAGCGCCATCGTCGACAGCCGGCCTTTGCCACGGGCGTGGACCGGAACGTAGCGCGCGCCGGCGTGAATGGCGGTGCGGAGGGCCGAGATCGGCGCCGATGCGACGCGCGTGAGCGCATCGGCGTACGGCGTGTAGCCCGCGAACAGCTCGTCGCCTCCGTCGCCGGTCAGACAGACCGTGACGTGACGACGTGCGAGTTCCGCGACATGGAACGTCGGAATCGCGGAGGCGTCGGCAAACGGCTCGTCGTAGTGAACGGCGAGTGCCTCCGCGACGCGGATGGCGTCCGGCGTGACGATCTGCTCATGATGATCGGCGCCAAAGTGCGCAGCGGTCGAACGCGCTTCGTCGATCTCATCGTACTCGGCATCGCCAAAACCGATCGTGAACGTCTTGATCGGCTTCGTCGACTGCGACGCCATCAGGGCCAGCACGGCGGCGGAGTCCATGCCTCCGCTGAGGAACGCCCCCAGCGGCACGTCCGATCGCATCCGAATGCGCACCGCCTCGGTCAGCTCGGCGCGCAGCCGCTCGGTGGCGTCGGCCTCGGACATCGCATCGCGCTCGGGCGGCTCCGGCCAGCGCCAGAAGACTTCACTGCGCACAGTTGCGGCCTGTTGATCGACAATCAGCGCGGTGCCGGGCATCAGCCGCTGCATGCCGTCGAACACCGCCTGCGATCCCGCCACATAGCCGAAAGTGAAAAACTCGAGCAGCGCGCCCGCATTCACCCCGGGCACCTCCGGCAGCGCCGCGAGAATTGCTTTCGTCTCCGATCCGAATAACAGCTCGCCATTCCGGTGCAGGTAGTACAGCGGCTTCTTCCCCACCCGATCGCGCGCCAGCACGAGTCGCCGACGCGGGGCATCCCAGACAGCCACCGCAAACATGCCGCGCATCTTCTGGAATCCAGCGATCCCCTCGGTGGCGTATAGGTGCGCGATGACCTCGGTATCGCAGGCGGTGGCAAACTGCCGGCCGCCGCGCCGCAGCTCGTCGCGCAATTCGACGTAGTTGTAAATCTCGCCATTCTGCACGACGGTAATCGCGCCGTTGTCCACGGTGATCGGCTGGTGTCCTCCGGCGACGTCGATGATGCTGAGCCGCGCCGCTCCCAGCGCGGTCGACGCGTCGCAGAACGTCCCGCGGTCATCAGGGCCGCGATGCCGTAGTGTGGCCACCATCCGATCCAGACGTGCTGGATCCGGACGGCCGCCGCTCAGCGAGACGAAGCCAGCGATGCCGCACATGAGAGGGAGGTTGGTTCGCCGCACACATCCGCCAATTCACCGGTGACGAACGCCGCGACACGCTCGGCGGCGCGACCGTCGAGGTATTGGCATTGCTCGAGCACGACACGGGCACGGCCTTCACGATCGAGCGCCGGATCGTCAAGGTAGCGCCCGACCTGTTCAATCAACTCCGACGGCCGCTCGGCGACACGCACGGCGCCGTGGCGGGTGATGTTCACGTAGTGGGTGAATCGGTAGTACCGCCGCGCCGACCGCACCCATTCGCTCGGCGTTTCACCGTCGAACGACACGTTCACCACCGGCGTATCGAAAATCGCCGCCTCGATCGCGAGCGTCGACGCGACATTCACCACGACGTCGCTGTGGCGCATGGTGTTGGCAAGGTGCCGCTGGTTCTCGGCGGTGATGTCGATCGCGAGGCCGTCGCCCGCCTTCACCGTCGAACGAAACGGTTTCTCGATGATGACGTGGGGCGTCCCTTCGAATTCCGCGTAGGCCTCGCGCTCGTCTCGGGGGTGCAGCCGGACGAGCACTTGCGCCTGCTCACGCCATGCGTGGTCCGTCATCGCGCGAATCAGCACCCGCAACACATGATCGTGATGCGGATACAGCTCGCGAGGCGTCGTCGTCACGGTGACGAGCTTGCGCGACGGATCGGCGCCGATCTGGCGGAAGAACGCGTCGCGGGGTGACAGAGTGCCTTCCTTGAAATACAGATCCCATTGAGGCGTGCCGGCGACCTTGACCTCGCCCGGCGCATACCCGTGAAGGTCGATCGCCTGCTGCTTCATCAGCTCGTTCCAGACAATGAGCCGATCGACGCGTCGGACAGGAATCAACTTGTTCGTGAAGTTGTCCCAGCTCGGATCGACAGCCATCGATCGGACGCGCCGTCGCGCCGCCGTCCGCAACAGCGGGACCTCAGACAGGATCAGACCCGGGTTCGACGCCACCAGCAGGGCCGGCCGATACCGGTCGAATAGCTGATCTGCCCATGGGTGCGCGGTCAACCGGTCCACCAGCGCATATCGGCTTTCCTTGCGGACAATCGACGGCGCCGCGATCGACGCCAGCAGCCGTTTCGCGCGAATCCATCGAATCGTTTTCTTGGCCGCCGCCTCGGCGCGGCGAATCTTCACCGACTCGGTCACGCCCGAATCGATGTAGGCCGCCTGCACCAGCGCGAACAAACGCGCTTCGAGACCTGAAGGCCGATGCGCTGGGAGCGGCTCGAAACGGACGCGCGAATGCTCGAACTCGCGCACGAACGCCGCGTCTTCGACAAGCGGCGAGATGATGACCACGACAGGAGCCGCCGCCGACGCCAGCAGCCGGGTCACGAGCCCGGTCCGCAAGACGTTGCCCGCCGATCCGCCGTGCGGAATCGACAGCAGCACGACCGGCTTCGCCGACGTCACGCTTGATGCAAGACCGGCACATCACCGGTGTGATGCGCAAACTCGAACGGCAGCGAGACCAGGCCATCTTCTTCGTCGGCCAGGCCGTCGACGCCAGAACCGCGGCCGCTCACCGCAAATCGCGGGCCGGCCGAGACGAGATCGTACGAGGCGAGCTGATGACTGTCGGTGATCGACACCCGCAAGACGTACTGGCGCGGCCGCAGCGGCATTCGCGGGAACCGGCATTCGATCATCCCGGTTTCCCCCACCGCGTCCGGCACGTCGTTCAGTCGAGACGTCGCCGTCGTGATCACCAGCCCGGTGTCGACGTCGACGATCGCCACCTGGAATACCGGCCGTGCCACGGGTCGCTCGGCGCGATACGCGGCGCGGACGACGAGCGTGTCACCTGGCGCGAGCGCTACACTCGGACGCCCTTCGGCATCGACGATCTCGATCCGTGTGTACCGGATCTCTCCGGTCCCGCCGCGGTGGCTCTGCAGCGCCGTGCCCTGGTTCGCCAGCGCCTGCAGGTTCACCTCGCTCATGTATCGCTCGGCGATCTCGGCCGCCGGCCCGTACGCCCTCACCCGGCCTTCTTCCATCCACAGGATCTGATCGCAGAGCCGCCGGACGTTCCACATGTCGTGTGAGATGAACAACACCGTCTTGCCATCGGCAATCAAGTTCCGCAGCGCCTCGAGCGCTCGACGACGGAATGCGGCATCGCCCACCGCCAGCACCTCGTCCACCAGCACGATGTCGGGGTTCGCATGAATCGCGACGCTGAAGCCCAGGCGCGCGTACAGCCCGGACGAGTAGCGCTTCATCGGCGTGTCGATCAGCCGCGCGACATCTGCAAACTCGACGATGCGATCGAACGAGCGATCGATATCGCGGCGGGTGAGCCCGAACAGGCCGCCGCCGAGATAGACGTTCTCGCGACCCGTCAGCTCCGGATGGAATCCAGCGCCGAGCTCGATCAGCGAGACGACGCGCCCGGCGACCCGCACGCGCCCGTTGCTCGGCCAGGTGACGCGAGAAATGAGCTTCAACAGTGTCGTCTTCCCCGCGCCGTTCCGGCCGATCACGCCTACCCCCGCGGCCTCGGGCACGTCGAGGCTGACGTCGCGAAGCGCCCAGATGTCGGCGTCGATGCGACCGCGAGTCGTGCTGTGGACGTCCTGCGCACGGCCGCGGGCGCGTTCCAGCGCCGACCCGATCAAGTCAACGACCGTGCGCGATCGCCCGGCGCGATACCGCTTGGTGACTCGATCGAGCTGGATGGCCAGGTCCATCGGCTAGATCACGTCGGCGAAGTACTTGTCCATGCGCTTGAACATGACGCACGCCGACACGAACACGGCGAGGATGATCGTCGTCGCCACCGCCGTGATCGACCAGTCCGGCGCGCGATTGAAGACCACCGCCGCACGAAACCCTTCGACGATGGCGCTGAGCGGGTTCAGGACGAAGAGCAGTCTGAAACGTTCCGGCACGATCGCGAGCGGATACGCGACCGGCGTCAGATAGAGCCAGAGTTGCAGGGCGATCTGCACGACCGGGTTGACGTCGCGGTAGAAGACGTTCATTGCGGACGTGGCGAACGTCAGGCCGACAGTGAACAGGATCAACAGGAGAAAGAACAGCGGCGCCATCAGCCCCCAGACACCAACGCCGGCGCCATAGGCAAGCATCAGCAGCGCATACAGCGCCGCGGCGGCGAAGAAGTCGATGAAGCGCGAGCACACCTGCGCGAGCGGGATGATTTCCCTGGGAAAGTACGTCTTGGTGACGATGTTGCGGTACGTGATCAGGCTGAGTGTGCCGGATGACACCGAGTTCATGAAAAAGAACCAGGGTACGAGGGCCGCGAAGGCAAACAGCGGATACGGCGCCCCGTTGGAATCCATCTTCGCCAGGCGGGCGAATACCAGCGTAAACACCGCCATCGTCGCGAGCGGCTGCGCAATCGCCCACGCCACGCCGAAGAACGATTGGCTGTAACGCCCTTTCACCTCGCGCTTGGTGAGGTTCATGAGCAGTTCCCAATACGCACCGGGCGGGATCGGCTCGGCGTGGTCGATGAGTGGTTTCTGCACTGCGTCGGTCGGCATTCTAGAAGAGGGTATAGATGAAGGGAGCGACGGCGCTCGACTGCGAGAACACGATGAGCAGTCCGAACAGCACAAAGACAACGACGATTGGGATCAGCCAGTACTTTTTCTCCTGGCGGAGAAACGCCAGGAATTCTGAGACCACTCGACCCTTTCCCATATCAACCTCTAGCTTTGCGTTCACGGCGTGCGCTGGTCCCCTTCTCCGATCAATTCCAGAACCGCGGGCGCGACGTTCTCGGCTGCCACCGAATGGCCGGCCGCACTGAAATTGAAGCCGTCGAGGCGGAGCGTCGGCGCAAGCATTCTCGGATCGTCGCCGAGATCGACCAGACGCACGCGTTCTCCAGTGAAGCTCGATGCCATCTCCACCTTCACGCGACGATTGTCAGACGATGGACTGAGAACGACCACCACGCCGCCGGTCGAGCTTCGAAGCCCTGCCCGAACCGCCGCGACAATGGACGATGTGTAATCCGTGCCGCGTACGGTCGCGGCCGTATCGCTGTTCTCGCGTGCCCCCAGCACCGCGTCGGCAGCGGCGAGCGTGTCGCCCGCGAGACGCAGCAGCCGGGAGTGCACGAGCGTGCCTTTTTCCTGCAGGACCAACGGAAGAATCGGCGAGTAGCCGAACAGCGCAAAGGCGCGCGAGTGTCGAGCCGGGAGGAACGCTGACTGGACAAGGACATGTCCAATCGGATCGACGACGATACAGATGACGTCGGGCCGCAGATCGGCGGAGCGATCGATCCATGAAGC
>Ga0105248_10007658_pt1 | contig 11865 bp, 18 predicted proteins | sample KBSS34metaG_FD_81524 | JGI IMG/M metagenome (GOLD analysis project Ga0105248, IMG submission 81524) | Switchgrass rhizosphere microbial communities from Kellogg Biological Station, Michigan, USA - KBS S3-4 metaG | ecosystem: Host-associated > Plants > Roots > Rhizosphere > Soil | place...
GGCGGGCGCGTTTGAAGCCTGGCTGGTGGATGACGAGGGTTACGTCACCGAAGGTTCCTCCACCAATGCCTGGATCGTGGACAAGGACGGCACGATCATCACCCGTGACCTCTCCAACACCATCCTCTCCGGCGTCACCCGCCGCGTCATGCTGCAGGCCGCGGCCGAGGCACAGTTGAAAGTGGTGGAGCGTAAGTTCACCGTGGCGGAAGCCAAGGCGGCCAGGGAGGCGTTCATTTCGTCGGCCACGGGAGCCGCCGTGCCAGTGGTGGCGATCGACGGCCAGGCGGTCGGGGACGGGGTGCCTGGCCCCGTGACCCAGCGGATCCGCGACCTCTATGCCGCACATCCGGCCCACAAAAACGGCTGATTCCGGCGGAATCCGGCGAAATTATCTCTTTCGCAATTGCAGCATTGCGCTAAACTGGGCCTCAAGGTGTCGTGTGAACCCCCGCGCGACTGAAACAATGGGCGAACCCATGAGCGATAAACAACAGAACCTTCAGGACACGTTTTTAAATGCGGTCCGCAAGAGCAAATCCGCCGTCACCATCTTCCTGATCAACGGCGTCAAGCTGCAGGGCAACATCACCTGGTTCGACAATTTCTGCGTGTTGTTGCGCCGTGACGGCCAGTCCCAGCTGGTCTATAAGCACGCCATCTCCACCGTGATGCCCATGGGCCCGATCCAGTTGCAGGACGAGCCCGCCGAAGGCTGAGTAGTCCTTGGGTCAGACCAAAGCATTTGTCATTCATGTCGAGCCCAAGAAGCGTGAGCGCGGTGCGCGCGCCTTGCGGGATGCGCAGGCGCGCCTGGACGAAGCGGTCGGCCTGACAGCCGCCATTCATCTGGATGTGGTGGCGGCCCAGATCGCGCCCCTGGCCCGGCCCACGCCGGCCACGTTGCTGGGAACCGGCAAGGTGGATGACATCGGGGCGCTGGCAAGGGCCGAAGAGCCCGACGTCATCATTGTCAATGCGCACCTGACCCCGGTGCAGCAGCGCAACCTGGAGAAGGCGTGGAACAGCAAGGTGCTGGACCGCACCGCCGTCATCCTCGAAATCTTCGGCGAGCGTGCCGCCACGCGGGAAGGGCGGTTGCAAGTCGAACTGGCGCATCTCAACTATCAGCGCTCCCGCCTGGTGCGCAGCTGGACGCACTTGGAACGGCAACGCGGCGGCTTCGGCTTTCTGGGCGGTCCGGGCGAAAGCCAGATCGAAAGCGACCGCCGCCTGATCGCCGAACGCATCGTGCGGATCAAGGCGGAATTGGAAAAGGTCAAGCGCACCCGCAGCCTGGGCCGCCAGGCGCGCAAGAAGGTGCCGTTCCCGGTGGTGGCGCTGGTCGGCTATACCAATGCCGGCAAGTCCACCTTGTTCAACCGGCTGACCGAATCCACCGTGCTGGCCAAGGATCTGCTGTTCGCCACCCTGGATCCCACCATGCGGGGTGTGAAGCTGCCGCACGGCACCCGAATCATCCTGTCGGACACGGTGGGATTCATCGCCGATCTACCCACCGAGCTGGTGGCGGCGTTCCGCGCGACGCTGGAAGAGGTGCTGGCGGCCGATGTCATCGTTCATGTCCGCGACGCCGCCCATGACGAAAGCGCCGCCCAGAAGGCCGATGTGCTGAAGGTGCTGGAGGAGCTGGGCATGCCGCCCGATCGCCCCATGCTGGAGGTGCTGAACAAGATCGACCTGCTGGCGCCGGAACAGCGCGAAGGCCTGCTCAGCCATAATGGGCGGCGCGAAGCGATCGCGGTTTCCGCCCTGACCGGGGACGGCAGCGCCGCACTTCTGGCCGGACTCGAAAGCGCCGTGACACGTGACAACATCACCTTGACCCTCAAGCTGGACGCGGCGGACGGCGGGGCCTTGGCCTTTGCCTACCGCCATGCGCAAGTGCTGGAGCGGCGCGACCGGGGCGGGAAAATCAGCCTGAGCCTACGGATTCACCCCGATGACCTCGGCCGGTTCGAGAACCGGTTTCCCAGGAAAATCGCGATAGAACATGGCGTTGAAGGCTAACTCTAAGAATGTGCTTCATCAGGGGGAGGCTTGACCCGTCCATCCAGAGCAAGTGGTTCAAGGCCGAAGCTCTTGACCCTTGGATGGCCATCGGGCCCACCATGGTGAGGTGGGCTAAAGCCCCATCCCCTTCGCTTCCTGCCAAAGCGCTTCCATCTCCTCCAGGCTCGCAACGCCCGGCTTGATGCCGCGAGCGGCCAGCGCCGCCTCGATATGGTGGAAGCGTCGGGTGAATTTGGCGTTGGCGGAGCGCAGCGCGGCTTCCGGGTCCACCTTGAGGTGACGCGCCAGGTTGGCGACCACAAACAACAGGTCGCCGATCTCTTCCTCCCGTTCGGCCTGGGTGGGCGCGTCCAGGACTTCGCGGGCCTCCTCGGCGATCTTGTCCAGCACCAGCAGCGGATCATTCCAGTCAAAGCCCACGGTCGAGGCGCGGCGCTGCAGCTTTTCGGCGCGGGTCAGCGCGGGCAGGGCGCTGGCCACATCATCCAACAGGCTGGTCTGGCCCGCGGCCGTCCGCTCGCTTTCTTTCAGCTTTTCCCAGAAATCCTTCTGGGCCGCGGCCGTTGCCTTGGCCTCGTCGTCACCAAAGACATGAGGATGGCGGCGGATCATCTTGGCGGTGACGGCCTCCACCACATCGCCAAAGTCGAACAGCCCGGCCTCGTCGGCCATGCGGGCATGGAACACCACCTGGAACAGAAGATCGCCCAGTTCGCCGGGCAGGGCTTGCATGTCCTTGTCCGCGATGGCGGACGCCACCTCATAGGCCTCTTCGATGGTGTAAGGCGCGATGGTGTCGAAGGTCTGCACCTTGTCCCAGGGACAGAGTTCGCGCAGACGCTTCATGACTTCCAGCAGCACAGCAATATCGCGGGAAGGCGTGAGTTCTGGATTCGTCATAGCCCGATTGGAAAGAGGTCTGTCCGCTCTGGCAAGGCGCAGACGTCGGGAATAGACTTGCTATGGGGACGCAGGGGGCTTGGGACATGGCACTTTCACGCCGCGAGATCATGACGGCCGCGCTGGCCGCGCCGATGTTGGCAAAAACAGCCCAGGCGCAAGCAAAGCTGAAGCCTACCGGCCAGGAAACCCTGGGACCTTTTTATCCCGTGCGGGCGCCCACCTCGCATGACACCGATCTGACCCATTTTCCCGGCCGCAAGGGCGGCCGCGCGCTGGGACAGACGATCCAGATCACGGGCAGGGTGCTGGACACGGCGGGGCGTCCGCTGCCCAAGGCCGCGCTGACCGTCTGGCAGGCCAATGCCGCCGGCCGTTACACCAATCCGGTGGACAACAACCCGGCGCCGCTCGATCCCAATTTCCTGGGCGTGGTGTCGTTCGGCGTCGCCGCCGACGGCAGCTATCGGCTGCGCACCGTGAAACCTGGCGCATACCCAGAGCCTTCGGGAACGCTCCGAACACCGCACGTCCATTTTGATGTCGTCAATGTCGATTACCGCCTGGTCACCCAGATGTATTTTCCGGGCGAGGCGCTGAACGGCAAGGACCTGCTATTGTCCACCCTGGCGGCACGCCACCGCGATCCGGCGTCCTCCATCTGCAAACCCGCAACGACCAGCGAGCCAGGCGTGCAGGCCTTCACTTTCGATATCGTGCTCCTCACATGAAGGCCGAGCGACCTCGCTTAGCGCGTGTGCTTTGAGGTCAGCGTTCGCACGATCAAAAAGCCCAGGAGCGGAATGATGATCGCGTAGACGTACTGCGTCCGCGACACACCGATGCCGAACGGAAACCAGATGCCCGGCACGCCGATCGGATCGAGCAGCTCGCCGCCGAACAGCCCGGCCATGATCGAGGCCAAGGTGACGGGCGCCAGGATCCGCATGGGGCCGCCGCGGACAATGCGCGCGCCGATGACGACAAACAGCGCGATGAATCCGAGCCGGCTGGCGCTTGTCACATTCGCCCAATGGCTCACCGCGCCGATAATCCCGGCGACCGCCAGCACAAGAGCCGCCACATCGATGCTGCGCCACGGACGCAAGGACCAGCGGTTCCAGGCCCATATCCAGGCGGCCACCGCTGGCACCCATCCCACGGACGCCTGCCACGCATAGGTCCCCAGATCGACCAGATCGGTCCATGCGGTGAGGGCATTGATGAGGCGCCTGGCTGCCATGAACGCAAGCGCGATGCTGGCAAAGATCAAGAAAGCCTTGTGACTGCTGCGAGGCCGGTATCCCAGCGTCAAGCCGATGAGCGCCACCATGGCGATCGGCTCGATCACCTCGACGATGTAACCGGCGATGGTCCGCTGCCATTGCACGCGGTGGAGCGCATCGCTTGTCGGTCGCGGCGCCAATATCGGCGGGCTGTGCATGCCGCCGGCATCCGTGCTGCCTCCGGAACGGGGGCGCATGTACACGCGGACCGCGAGGACGCCACGGGTGCCAGCCGCACCGGCAGGAAGGGCGAACAGCAGCGGCCGCGTGCCGACGACGCGCGGGACAGGGCCGAGCCTGCCCGAGCCGCCCAGCCGTTGGCCGTTCCAATAGAGTTCGTAACCGTCATCAACGCGGGTCGGCCCCAGGATGTCCCACGACTCGCCTGTGGCCGGCACCGTCACCGCGCGCCGATACCAGGCATAGCCGTGATAGCCGCGATGGCCCCGCGCCATCCAGCCGCCGACATAATCGGGCAGGCCCACATCGCCGTCGTGGCTGCCCGGCACGGCGGTCATGTCGACCGTCTCCCAGCCGCTATCGTCCGTATTGGCGTCCGCCCAGTGTGGGTTATCGCCGGTATGGAATCGCCAGGCGCCATCGAGCAGCGTGGCCGCAGCGCGCAGCGCCGGCGGATCGGCGCGTCCGCCGCTCGCTAGGTCGGCGATCACGATGGCCAACGCCGCCAGTGTCGCCAAGACGATGCCGGCGATCAGCTTGCGTTGCGTTGCGTCGATGGCCGTCGAAGATATCGCTTGGGGCATCATGCAATGATCTCATCTTCAGGCGCGGCCAATCGAATACATTCAAGTGTAGTAGACAACATTAGCCTTGTAGTAGATGAACCTGCAACGGAAAAATCGCCGGGGAATTAATCCCGCTTTTCCTTCAGCTTCGCCATGATCGCGCCAAGAAACGCTATGTGCTCGGCCAGGAATGGCAGTTGGGGCGCCGTTACCGGATCGGCGAGGGCGTCCTGAACCATCTTGCGCATGCGCAGCGCGATGTCCGGATCGCCGCCGGTAAAGCTGTCGTTTTGCGCCTTCCAGCGCCGCCCCAGATCGAGCGCAGCAGGCGAGCCGGGATCGCCCGCCGCGGTCAACTGTTTCAGGTCCGCGATCAGTTCGAACATGAGGGCGATATCGCGTTCCTGGTCGAAATCCTCGCGGCTGGACAGCGCCGCGATTTCCTCGGGCCGGAAATATTTGTGCTGGTGCGGCACCAGCGCGGGATGAAAGAACGTGTCACGCGTGAGCTTGGACGTCATCGAAATCTCCTTGGTGAGGGTTGCGAGATCGTCGATGGAAAGAGCCTGGCCGCTCCTGAGCTTGGCCTGGGCCGCCCGCACCAGGACAAGCGCCCGGGACAATTTCTGGCAATCGCGGGCCAGCTGCTGTTCCTGAAGCGCCAGGACCGGCTTGAGCATGTCGGGCCCAGCCAGAAGCTCGCCGATCCGCACCAGGGAGAAGCCCAGGCGCTTGAGCGCCAGGATCTGGTGCAGCCGGGCGATCTGATCCGGGCCGTAGGTCCGCCAACCGGCCTTGGAGCGCAGCGGCGTTAGCAGGCCGCGCTGCTCATACAGGCGCAGCGCCTTGATGCTGACGCCAAAGCGGCGGGCGGTCTCGGTGGGGCTCAGATTCATGCCGGGACTCATTCTATCGACCCGGGAGACCAGAAGGGCGACCCCAGGGGACGGCGCAAGGCCCATTCCCGGCCGTATGTCAGTTTTTCGTATAAGTAATATTATGGGAAATTATAGCCTAGCGTAGGACCTACCGGGCTGGACCCCGGATATACGGTCGCCAATTATTTCCCGGGGTCCGCCCACTAGGACCGCCCTATGGGCAATATCGAGATTACGCCTGCCATGGAAGAAGCTGGAGCCGCCATCTTGGTAGACCGCTACGAGTGTGCCCTAGAGGCCACCGCCCCTCGCGTGGCTAGGGAGATTTTTCAAGCAATGCTTTCCGCTCAAGGTGCCGCTGCCGACGAATAGCAAGCGCCACCTTGCTTGCCACGCCTTTAAGGTCACGGAATTTAGCGCTGATCCCGTTGATTTCGACCGACGAATATTCATAGAGCGGAATTAGGCCAACAATCCCAGAGAGCTTGGCATGTACCATGGTTCGCTTTGTTTTTGCGTAAATCGACGGCGTTAGAACCCAACTGGATTTTGGCACGACATGTTCATACATCGGTTCGTCGGCAAACTTTATTCCAATGACGCCATGAGCTATTTCGTTGCGTCGCGGGGCAAAGCCTTCAACCGCTTCTAGTAGGCCATCTACCTGCTTTTTTAGGGCCGGAAACGGGTCTTCCTCGCGCGTTAGAAAAAACGCCTCCGCAGCGCCGCCAATCATCTTAAGCCTGGCGCCACTGGCAAGGACCGCGCTATAGGCCCGCATTGCTTCATTTGATCTGGGCGCGACCAAGACCACAAAGAGCGCGCCCATCTCATGTTCCAACAATTCCCAGTTGGTGAGTGCTAAGCCAACAGCCCTAAAAATTTCGTTGGGATTGTTGTCTCCCCATTTGGCAGACGGCGGCGCAGCCCATGGCTTGGGCTGCTTTGGTGTTGAAGGTGGCGGAGGCTTCCTAGGTTTGATAGGTTTCTTTCTAGGAGTGCCCATGCCCAAAACGCCCGCCCAAAAGCGCGAAGATGAAGTCCTGCTGCGGATGCTGAAAATCCCGCCCAAGCCCCACGCCGCTATGAAGACGAAGAAGGCACCGAGTCCCGGTAAGGCCAAAGCGAAAAAGGGCTGATTTGCTTCGCAAACTGGCCCTTGCGACGCTCTACTCGGTGGTTGCACTCCTGTTTCTGGCCATGTTTGGCGGTCTAATCATCGCCATCCTTGTCCAGATCGGCTGGCTCCCCGGCGGGATATGACCGCTCAAGCAATTCCAAAATCAGCCGCAGCGGCCTTGGGCCCTTGGGGGCTTCCGCTCATGAAATTCAACCTCACCTATGAGGGCTCTCTACCGTCATCCGGTAACAAGCCAAAAAATGAGGACAAATGGCGCATTCGCCGGGAAATAGCGTAAACGTCATTTTTATTTGCAGAAATTCTCCAAGTATTTGAACGGCGACCATTCGGGTCGCCAACGCCAATACGAAAGACGAATTTGTTTCCCAAGGACGTACTCCCGTCACAGATCGAACTCTAATTGTTCGCGAAGAATTGAAAGGCCTTTCCGGCGTGCATGGCGTCGTCGTAGCCCAACTTGGCGCGATGATTGGCGCCGAAATCGAACTCCGCAAGGTAGCGCTGTAAGTGCTGTTCGCCACAGTGCTGATAGATACCGACCATCCGCGCTCGTAGACCTGGGTGCCGTCGGTATGGAGGGTTGAGGCGGTGAAGCAGCCTTTATCGCGACACTGGTTGCCTGGTCGCATCAGCGCCCGTCTTGCTTCTTTCTGGGCTAGGGGGCCGAAATGGGTGGGTTTGACGGCCCTGTTGAGCCCCTACTCTCTTTCCGGTGGACGATTTATAGTTGCCTGATAAACACCTATCGGGAAATTCAGCCATGCCCAAAGCTTCGGACGATACGCCGCCCGCGCCTCCCAAGGTGAAGAACAAGCCCAATCCCCGTGCCCCTGCCACCAAAGCGGAACACGCGGCTTTGAAACGGGTCGATAAAATGGTCATCAAACGGATGCGCAAACGCTGAGCGTCCCAAACAAGGAGATTTCTTCCATGGCCGACAAACTGAGCGACAAGGAAATCGAACGCCGCAAGCAACAGGCTGCCCTCAAGGCCGCGACGCCCAAACCCCATGAGAATTTCGTGCTGGCCAGGCCCGGCAAGGGTCCCAAGCCGCCCAAGGCCCGGATGCAGCGCCATCAGGGGCGCTAGCGCCGGCGATCAGCCGGCCGGCGGCTTGTTGACGGCCAGTTGCGCCTCGAAGGCGCGCTTATAGGCGGGCCGGGCTTCGCCGCGGGCGACATAGGCGGCAAGGTTCGCATATTCGTCCAGCAATCCCGACGCTCTCAGCCTGAGCAGCACCGACACCATCAGCAGGTCGCCGGCGCTGAACGCGCCGTCCAGCCAGTCGGCGTCGCCCAGCCGGCGCGACAGTTGGCCCAGCCGGTCGCGAACGCGATCCTGGACCAGGGGCATGCGCTGCGCGGACCAGGGCTTGTCGCCCTCCAGAATCCTGGCGGTTACGAGCTCCAGGATCGGCGGCTCCACCGTATTCAGCGCGGCGAACATCCAGGTGATCGCGCGCGCCCGGGCGTGTGGCTCGTCCGGCAAAAGGCCCCCATGGCGCTGCGCGATATGAAACACGATCGATCCCGTCTCGAACAAGCCGAGACCCTCTTCCTCATAGGTCGGAATCTGCCCGAAGGGATGAAGCGCCAGATGGGCCGGTTCCTTCATCGCCTTGAACGAGACCAGGCGAACCTCATAAGGCTGGCCCACCTCCTCCAGCGCCCAGCGAACCCGCGTATCGCGGGCCAGGCCCTTGCCGCCATCGGGCGAGCGTTCAAAGGCGGTGATGGTGATGGTCATCGAGGGGCTTCTCCTTGCGAAATTGCCGGCTGTGGCAAGCGGTCAGTGCTGGATTCGTACCAACTTCGCCATAGACTCCTGAAACTATTGGCGTTGAATCAAGCGGTGGTCCTTTGACGGGGCAAGGCCATGGAAGAATATGACATAAAGATTGTCCGTTCCGGCAAGATACGCCTGCAGATATCGGAACGTCATGACAGCGATCCGGCCGCCACCCGGGCGGCGCGAAAGCTCTGCGGCACCGATGAAATCGTCGAAATCTGGCGGGGCAATGTTTGTGTCTATAGTGGGCGCTTAAGCCCGACCTACCTGGTCTGGCCCGTGACGCCCGGAAAAGGCGGTGGTTTGGCGTGCAGATGAAGGATCCGGTCAAGTTCGCCGTCGCTTTGCAATGTCCCAATTGCGGGCAGAAGGGCGCGCGCCATTGGGTTGAGGGCGCAGACCACGGCCACACGCTCGGCTCCCAACGCATCTACACCGACGTCTCCAGGGGCTTTCGCTGCGAAGAAGGCCGCGCCGCCAATGGCGAACCGGTGATCGTCTGCGATGTCTGCGACGAGATTCAGCCCGATTAGCGCTGCGTCGGATAGAGCGGATAATGCAACTGCACCTCGTTGCGGTAATGCGCGCGCGCCCGGCTGGACGCGAACAGGCCCTGGCGCAGCACGGCGATCAGCTGGTCATAGGCCCGCACCATCATGCCGGGATGGCCGTCATGGCTGGCCTGGACGGGGAAGCTCATGGTGGCGATCACCGTCTCCTGCCCCCCTCGCCGCTGCACAAAGCGGAACGTGAACTCCCCATTGGGACTGCCCAGCCGCGTCTTCATGCCGTCAAATTCCAGGAACACGTCACTGACGCCGTCGCTGGGCGAAAGATCATCGCGTGGGTCCGTCATCATGGTGTTCAAAGTGCCTCCCAGCCCATATGAAGCGCCGCGCCCCCGCGGCGAAAATCTCAGACAGCGTTCAAATCCGGCGGCTTCCGGCGCCTGTCACCGGTCTTTTTGCATCAGCGCGCGAATCCGGTCCCAAAGCGCCACGCATTTGGTGTCTTCGGTGCTGAAGGCGGTCGAGTCCGCGCCCCGGATGTGGATGGTGGCGGCGGCGCGCTCCACCGCCAGCGCCAGCCGGTCATAGAGTTGCTTGAGTTCTGCAACTTCGTCGGTGTCGCGGATCGCCTTGCTCATCGCCCAACTATAGCACCGCCCAGCTCTCTGGCGAGCTGTCTCGGCGGGGCCAAAAAGCAAAAAGGCCCGGCCGCGAGGGTACGCAAACCGAGCCTAGAAGCCTTGGCGGTATGGAGAATACCGACGCCCCGCAGCCTCTGTATACAATAAGATGCTAGGGTGTTGGCGCTGTCAATGCGCTTCATCCAGCCTGGTTAAAACGGCTCACAACCAACCGGATAAAAAGGATATTCTGAGGTCGTCAGCTCTGCGTTTTGGCGGGAACTTTTGTGACCACAAAATCCTTCAGCCGCTCGCTGGCCATGATGAAATTGGGTTCCAGCTCCAGCACTTTCTTGTAGTCGAAATAGGCTTCCTTGAAGCGGCCCAGCATCTGTTCGGCGACGGCGCGGTCGTAATAGCCGATATGGGGATAGGCCATCCCCAGCTCGATTCCCTTGTTGATCTGGTCCAGCGCGGCCTGGTGCTGGCCCTGCTTGATCAGCATGGCGCCCAGATTGACATAGGGATCGCCCAGATTGGGATCCAGCGTGATCGCCGCGTTGAATCCTCGCGCGCCTGTTGGGTGCGGCCCAGCATGTCCAGCAGCACGCCGCGATTGTCATAGGTGCCGGCGCGGTCTTTGCGGCCCAGCATGTCGTGCTCCAGCGCATTGGTGCATATCCCAACACCATCGCTGAGATTGTGGCCGGACTTGGCGTGCAGGAAACAGTCATGAGCCGCGCCGCTGCCGAGCGTAATCACGACTTGGGCTTGGGCTGCGGATGCGGCCACCAACAGGCTTGCGGCCAAGAGCATGACATGAACTCTCATCCAGACTCTCCCGGGACGAAAAGTTACCGAGAGATACTACACCATTTTCCTCTCCCCGGCGCGGGTCTTGACGGTTGTGTTGCCGGTCAATCTGGGACATTGTTTCCCCAAGCAAAAACATAGGTTTGGGGAGCGGCGCTGATGAAATCTCGCAAGATTGCCTTAGGCTTGGCAGCGCTTGTCTTGAGTCCTCTTTTATGGAGTCAGGGGCCCGCCCTCGCCCAGGATGACGCCAAGATCTTTTACGGCTGGGCGCCCAAGCCAGTGCCGCTGACGCCATGGAAAGCACCCAACAAGCCGATCTGGCGGCTGAGCGAGATCATGGCGGCGCACAAGGGCAAAGCCGACTGGGTGCAGCCAATCGTGCGCGATCGGGACTATGCCGCCGATTACATCTCCATGGGACCGGGGCAGAAGACCAAGCCGCAATTCTGGGCCGATGATCCCATCTTCTGGTACATCGCCTCCGGCCAGGTCCGCTTCCACATCGAAGGCCAGGAGCCGTTCGTCGCCAGCAAGGGCTTTCTGGTGCAGGTGCCCTATCGCAACGTCTATTGGATGGAGACGGTGGGCGACGAACCCAGCGTGCGCTTCGAAGTGGCCCATACCGGCCGCACCCCGCTTTATCCCGCCGCCGCGACCGGCAACGGCCCCGCGCCCACTGCCAAGGGCAAGACTTACGTCGTGGCCAGTTACCGCACGCCGCCCGCGCCCTATACCGATAAGGTCAAGCCGTATCTGGATTTCTGGGGCGATTTCGTGAAGCGGCCGGCGAAGCGGGGCGACAACGCCTTTGTCTCGGACGCCAACAATTTCATGAATGTGATCCGCGGCCATGGCACGCCGACGCCGCCCGACAGCAACAAGGGCCACTTCCACATCGACTATAACGAGTTCTGGGTGATCGCCGAGGGCACCATCGACTACAAGATGGAAGGCATGAAGGTCTACACCGCCGACGTGGGCGACGTGGTCTATGCCCCGCAGGGCCGCTGGCACCGCGCCAGCTGGGCTGGCACCGGCATGTCCACCCGCATCGCCATCAATCCCAGGCCGGAAGGCATGCACCATTACGATCCGGACTCCGGGGCGAAGCAGTAGCGTTCTTTGTAGAGTTTGGGGCCGGTCGCAA
>Ga0105248_10007659_pt1 | contig 11865 bp, 15 predicted proteins | sample KBSS34metaG_FD_81524 | JGI IMG/M metagenome (GOLD analysis project Ga0105248, IMG submission 81524) | Switchgrass rhizosphere microbial communities from Kellogg Biological Station, Michigan, USA - KBS S3-4 metaG | ecosystem: Host-associated > Plants > Roots > Rhizosphere > Soil | place...
GTGCCGGGGCAAAACGAAAAGCGCGCGAAAGCCGAACAATTGCGCGCCACCTTGCCGGGTGAGTGGGCCGTTTGAAAACGGAGCAGGCAAATGACGCTGGAAACGGACATCGTCTATCTCGGACGACGCGCCTCCGAGGAACGTCGTGCTGCCAGTCGCACTGACAGCCGTGCGATCAGGGATCTGCACCTGGAGTTCGCGTCAGCCTATGAGTTCCGGCTTCACTTACTGCGCGAACAAGCGTCGATCCAAGCGGCGAAAGCCAGAGCTGCACAGCCGGCGCAGCTGATTACCTTCGGGGAGCCAGTCCAGCCGGCTGCCGTCCCACACGAGATCATTATCGAAATCTGACCGGCGAACGATTAGTGCCGTTTCGACGCGGCGGCGACAAGCCAAACATGCGGGCGATATCCGCAGGTCATTGGGCGCCGCAACCTTGGCTACCGGTCGGTATATAACCCGAGGTTAATGCCGCCCTATTTGCGTTATGGTCACTTCTCTTCGGCGCTAGGGGCGCTCGGGTTTTGCGCCTTTCCGGTTCCACGCTTGAAGAAGGGCGCTCATGCCTGACGGCCAGAAATCGGGAGCAATTCTGCAGTTCAGTGGGGCGACTGCCTCGGCGGCCGCCGACATCGAGATCGAGGTCACATCGCTTGTTCGGCGGATTGAAGCCGAAATTTCGGAGACCAGCAGAATTTCGCCGAAAAGCGCAGCGCAACTGCATGATTTACGTATTCGGGCGGAACGGATGTTCGAAAGTTTCCGGCGGCCGGAACTCGCCAACGCCAAGTAAAAGACGTCTCTGGCATTGGGGCTTGCGATGGCCGCGACTCAATGGACATCCCGATGGGACAAACCTCGCACCGGTGAGAAGCGTCGACCAGGAACTTCCTGACGTGGAGCGAAATTGCCCATGAGTGTTTCCAACCGTTACGACCGTAAGGCCCGCCTTGCGCTCGGCGCCTTGGGCGCGCTGTTTGTGGCTGGGATGGCGATGGCCCTCCACAATTGTGCGGAGACGCTGCAGAGCAGAAGCCAGGTGGTTGCGGCCGCGGCGGTCGGGGACGATGACCGGCTCGTGAAACTGCGGAACGGCGCATCCCTGTTGCTGGATCGCAGTTCGCTAAGCCCCAAAGTGATCGATTGGCTGAAGCTCGAGACGGATGCGACCACCGCCTTCGAGCTCGCGGATTCGAACTTCAAGCCGGGTTCCGCCGATCCGACCGGCGAGGGTTCTCGAGCGATCGGCCAGGTTGCCCAAATCCTGAAGGCCGATCCGCAGTTGCGGGCAAATGTGATCGTTGCCCGCAACGAGTCCGATGATGATGCCGTCTACGATCTTGAACGGCGACGGGCGGAAAGGCTCAACTCCGAGCTATTCCGTCAGGGCGTACCAGCCAACAGGGTCAGTGCGCCCGCGCAGCGCTCGGTTGACGCGATCCATGTGTTCGATCACCCCGGACAGCAGTCGCGCTTGTTTGTCGTCATCTCGCGCTGAAATGGCGTTTTATGGGCGTAGCGTGTTGCCGGCCTTGCAAACCGAAATCGGGCCGGATCGGTAGTTCTTCTGCCCTGCGGTCTTGGCCTCGATGCGTACTCGGCTTCCGCTCACTTCCAAGTCCACGATATCGCCGCCGTTGATGGCCTTACTCAGCACGATCTTCCCGGTGTCGGCGTCGTGGACCCGGACGAACGTGTACGTGCCTGGAGCAGCCGGGTTCTGCAGCTTGCACGTGCGCGCAGTGGCAGTCCCGCCAATCAGCACCGCGCCGGCGGCGATTGTCAGCGCGAGCCAGCGAAAGGACGCGCGCGAGATCATCGCACCACCCCCGCGGCGAAGGCATGCGCCTGCCAGCCGGTCGAAAGCTCGCGCCGGAGACCGTCGATCTCTTTTTCGGTCGATGCGAGGCGTCGCCGTAGCAGCGGCATCAGCCCAATCTCGGCCGGCTTGCCGTTCTCGATCAAATTGATCCGAATGCGCAAATGCACTCTCTCATCCAGAAGTTGGTTAAGTCGCTCGCCATTGGCAGCCATGACGATTGGGCTGCCGTCTATCGGGCCTCGAAAATATCAGGAATGTCCCGCAATCTGGGCGCTTGGTTTCTGTAAGAAGAATTCTCGGTAATCGCTTCGGCCATTGACCGGGCAATCCCTGAGTTACCCCGAGCGGCAACTTGGTCACTTTTCCCTAAGTTTCATCGGGAAAGGTCGGGGTGGGCCATGCTTAAGTCCATGTTGCTCGCGAGTTTGGCCGGGTTTGCGATCTCAGCTTGGGCGGACAAGGCCGCAGCCGCCACCTCGGATCCATCACCGCCGCCGCAAACGATCTCCGATCCGGTGCAGCGCGCGCAGGCGATCCAGGAAATCCAGGAAATGAAGGCCCGCATCGGCCGGATCGAGCAGGCCCTCGGCCTGCCTGCCGAGCCGCCGCCGATGCAATATTCGCCGGAGCTCAAGAAGCCGCGGGACCATAATCTTGAGCTTTACGGCTTCACCCAGCTCGACGCGATCCAGGACTTCAACCGGGTCGATCCCAATTGGGAAGCGTCGCTTCGAGCATCGAAGATTCCAACGTCGGATGGACAATTCGGAAGCGACGGCCAGTCTATCTTCAGCGTTCGCCAGACAAGGCTTGGGGTTAAGGCGACCGGCACACTTTCGAACAAGCCCTACGAGGCGAAGTTTGAGTTCGACCTGTTCGGCACCGGCGACGATGCGGGCAAGACGCACATGCGTATTCGGCACATGTACGCGAGCTGGGGCCCGTTCCTGGCGGGCCAAACCAACACCCTGTTCATGGACGGCGACATCGGCCCAAACAGCATCGAATATTGGGGTCCCCCGGGCATGGCGTGGCTGCGTAACCCGCAGGTCCGCTGGACCTTCTGGGACAAGAACGGGTTCAGCGCGGCGATCGCGCTCGAGCACCCCGCGGTCGACATCGATCCAGGCAACATCCGCCTCCTCGACGAGGCCGTTGCCGCCAACATCCAGCCCGACGAGAAGCTGCCCGACGCAACCGCGGCGATCCGGTATGGCGGCAAGTGGGGCCATGTGCGGCTTGCCGGCCTCCTCAGGCGCGTCGGCTATGAGACGCTCAACTCAGCCGGCAATCAACCGAAGGGTCATAAGACCGGTTGGGGCCTGGATCTCACGTCGGCAATCAACATCTCGCCCGTGACGCTCAAGCTCGGCGCAGTCTATGGGCGCGGGCTCGCGACCTACATGAACGACGGCGGCATGGACCTGGCGCCCTCGGTCAGCACCATCCCGGGCGGCAACGGCATTATTATCGTGCCGAGCGCCGAGGCCGTGAAGCTGTTCGGCCTGTCGGCCTTCGCAGACGTCCAATGGTCGAAACACTGGACCTCGACGATCGGCTACAGCTTCGACAAGGTCGATAATACCAACTTCCAGACGAACACAGCATTCCACCGTGGCGATTACGCGTTGGTCAACCTGCTGTGGAATCTCGACCCGATGATGACCGGCGTCGAGCTGCAATGGGGCAAGCGCACCGACAACGACGGCAATACGGGCCACGACCTTCGCGTGCAGTACAGCTTCAAATGGTCATTCTCGAGCAAGAACCTGTGGAGCGTCTTTGACTGACGAAGATTAGCCGGCGCCGCCCGGGAACAGCTGCGCCGCTTCGAGCGAGGGGACCGCGGGCGCCGTCAGCTTGCAGGTTTTCGTTATGCCTTTGACGACGCGCTCGACCTGCTTGCGGACGCGGCCGAATGTCGGCTTGCCGGGTTTGCTCCCGACCTCAACTTCGCTGTAGCCGACCGGAGCGCAATTTCGATAACCGGCAATGATCCGGACGAATTCACCCGCGTGCTCGACGCTGATCACCAGATCGCCGCTCGTGAATCCCGCCTCGCACGCGGTCGCCGTACACGCTTCCGACCCGGCCCAGAGTCGCTTGGCAACCGCCCACTGGTTTGGCGGCAGTTTGAACAGGTCGTCGGGACGAGCCACGGTCGGAGCCTGGGACGCCGGCACCTTGACGATTTCCTGCGCCGCAAGCGGTACCGAGGCCCCCAACATGCCGCATGCAATGAGTAGCTGGGCGCGCATCGATTTCAGGGCGCAGTTTTGCTTTCGCGGAACAGCACGACACTGAGCGCGACGCAGACGACGAACACGAAGAAGCTGGAAGTTTGCCCGAGGGCATGACCGCCGAGCGATATCGGGAAGCCGAACATCAGGCGGTAGAAACCCGCAAGCCCGAGCAGCAGCAGGAAGATTGCTGCGACAAACATGAAAAGCTTTCGACCGGTCATGGGTTCGCTCCCGCTTCTCCGCATGCGCGATTGCCGCGCGTGCTCGAAGGGCGGAGTAGCTGAACGGGATACAGCCGAGCCGCCCTTCGATGACGCCATTCACACTCTACTCGCCGCCGATTGTCGCAATCCGTCGTGTGGCGACATCAGGTGTTTCCCCGAGATCGGAAATTCTCGAATTCATGTCGGTTTTGCGCAGCATGCGCTGAATGCTGAGCGGCCCGGGCCCACTAGGGACCCGAGCCACCTGCCGCCAGGAGGGGGACGAGCTGGCGAGGCGCTTGGATTACTTTCGGACCGGTCGTGGGTGGATCAGGATTAACCCGGAAATTCGGGCCTCTAGTCACCGAAGATTTGCGACATCCCGCCACACATTTGGCGGACACTAGTGAACCCGGATTGTTGGAATGGCCATGCGAGGCGTGCCGCCTGGATCTTGCGGCGATGATTCGGCAATCAGCCCCCACGTGTGGATTTTGCTTGGGCCATTCCACAATTCCATCGAGCGGCTGTGCCTGAATCCCTCGGACATCCAGATTGCGGTCGCGTCGTCCGGCGCCGCGAACCGTCGCGTTTCAGCGACCCCGCCGCTGAAGGGTCGATGATGTACAACCGGTAGCTCTCGCCAGTTTCTCCGCCGCGCGTTCGTATCGAGCTCGGCTGGTCGGGTGTCCCACAATCAGGCGATCGAGCAAGCTGCTGCGTCTGCCTAGGGCAAGCACCGTTCGAGGAGGGGGGTACACCCGGGGGCCGATTACGACTCTTCCCCGACTGCTCGGGCTAGCCGTTCGCTCAGGCGAAGGCCGCGTTCTGCGCCCGCTCTCGCCTTCCTTAGTCCAGATGCAGTTTCAGAATCGGAATCGGACAGCCGCTCGATGTGCTGATCGAACATGCTGACAAGCTGCCGGAAGTCTTCGCAAAGGAAAGCGATCGTAGCGGCGGGATTCCCATCGTCGTGAATTCGGCCTTTGGAGCGAGGTGATCTACGCCGGGACAGCTCGTACGCCTCAAACAAGGGTCGCAGCGCATCGGATCCCGCCCAATGGTATTTATGAGATACCGACATTCTAGTGAAATCCCGACAGGGCATATTGGTCTTCGTAAGAATCCGCTCCGGCCCGCTGTTGCCTGCGCCACACTGACGGCGGTTCGCCATATTCCGATGCGAACCAGCGGCTGAATGCTGCGGATGTCGAATAGCCAGTCATGTCCGCAATGAATCCAAGTGGTCTTTGCGTCGACAACAGGAAACGCTCGGCGAGGTCCTTCCTCGTGAAGTTCAGGAGCTTTTCGAAGGACGTCCCTTCAAGCGCCAGGCGGCGCTGCAGCGTTCTCCCGGTCATTCCCAGGTTCGCGGCCACAGTGGACAGCTTCGCTGTGCCGTTGGGAAGCAGCAGGGAGATGGCACGCCGCGTGGCGTCGCTTGTGGGAGAAAACTCACATTGCACGGGTAGCAGTTCGAGCAGGCGGCGAGCATGATCTGCCATCAACGGTTCGGCGGTCGGGACGGGCGCTCGAAGCGAGCCGGTCGCGCAGGAATAGCCGTTGAATTTGCTCTCAAATTCAATCGGCACAGGAAAGAACTTCTCGAACTTGTCGAGATCGGCAGGCGCGGGGTGCCTGAAGTGCACTGTTTCCGGGACCCAGCTGCCTCCCAACGCTTCCGTCAGCACGCGGTAGCCCATGGCCACCGTCAAATCGATGATCTGGGGCGTTTCAAAGCCGTACGCGATAACCCAGCAAAAGGCGCTGGAATCCTCGCCGCGGATGCATTCAAGTGAAACGATGTCGTTCATCAGCCGGCCGTATTCATTCAAAGCGTTCAACACCTCGTCGATCGTCCCCAGATGCTGAAGCAACAGGCTCAATGGCCCAAGGCTGGCGAAGGATCGAGATTCCGCCATGAGCAGCCCGAATGAATCGCATCTCGACTTGGTGGCGGCGCTCTCGATCATTCTCGAAATGGGCGGAGCGGCGTGGCGGTTCTCGGAATCGTCGAGGAACCTCGCACTGATCTTGGCCTCGCGAAGAAGCTCGAACGGATCAAGCCCGACGAAATAACAAACCTCGATGAACCCCGTCAGCGCTGCTGCTCGAACTTCTTGCACGTATTGGCTCGCCCTTCTCTTTAAAAAGAAGCGCGTATCGGCGAGGGATCGGCTTCCCAGGAGCCGACACGCAGCCCGGTCAGGATCTCGACGCATCAATTGGCTTCTCTCTGGCCTGCCTTCCATCGGCGACATTCCTGAGGCCGAAAGGCTGTATGAAGCGAGGGAGCGAATGCGGTTCTTCAGTGCCGGGATGCGGCCAATCACTGGCAAAAGTCGGTAAGTTCTTGGATTTCGCCTCCTTCGCCCGCAGCGGAGAGCGGCCACCTTAGATTCGCAATCGACCCCTCTTGCGACCCGGCCGATCCGGAGATTGTTCAAATGAAGATTTTCATGACTGCATGCACGACGCTTGCATTGCTAAGCGCATCAAGCACCAGCCTCGCACAGCGAGGTCATGGCGGAGGCGGTGGAGGCGGGCACGGAGGCGGCGGGAGCTGGCACGGCGGCGGTGGCAGCGGCTGGCGCGGCGGAGGTGGCTGGCACGGCGGAGGTGGCTGGCACGGCGGAGGTGGCTGGCAGGGCGGCTATGGCGGCCATTGGCACGGTTATGGGGGCGTCAGCGTGGGCTTTGGGTACGGCTATCCCTACGCTTATTGGGGAGCCTATCCATCTTACGCTTACGGCTACCCGGTTTACACTTATCCTTATTCATACGGGTACCCGTACGCTTACGGCTATCCGTACCTTTATCCGTCATACGGCGATTCCGAATATTACGGCTATTCGCACTGCGTGAATCCTGCGGCCGGGGCGGTTGCAGGTGGGGCCGCCGGCGCTGTGATCGGTGGCGCGGTTGGGGGAAGCGGCTATCATAACGATGCCGCAGCCGGCGCAGTTGTCGGAGGAGCCATCGGTGCAGTTGTTGGCGGCGTAGCTGCCTCAGCAGGCTGCTGAGCGGTCGCTACGCCGAGATTGCGCCCTATTTGATCTGGACCACCTCGGACTCGGTGTCTGACGCCTAGGCAAAATGACCCTCGCGTTTTCGAACTACTGCTGTAGACGGAATTGTGCGTAAGACATTGAAAGGCGCTGCGAACCTAATGGGGTTTGCCGTTAGCCGTCAGGTGAAGCTGGAACGGCAACGTCGATTACTTGACGCCATTTCCCCTGTCGGAACGGAGCATCAGCTCATACGAATAGGGGGCGATGCGGATGGCGGTTATCTGATTCCGGACGATTTAAACGGCATTGCGGCCTGCTTTTCTCCAGGTGTCAGTGACCAGTCGAGCTTTGAGGAAGACCTGCTCGCGCGCGAAATTCGTTGTTACCAGATCGATGCTTCAGTCGAACGGTCCCCGGTCGAGGCGAACCCGCTCGTTGAGTTCGAACGCAAGTTCCTTGGCCCGACCACAGAGGACAATTTCATCACGCTAACCGAATGGGTTGAGGAGAAGCAGATCGAAGGTGACCTGCTACTGCAGATGGACATCGAAGGCGCTGAGTGGCTGGTACTTGCTTCGACACCTGACCACCTGCTTAAGCGGTTTCGTATCATCTGTGTTGAGTTTCATGGGCTTGAACACATTTTCGAACCGTTCGCCTTCGATTTGATGGAAAAGGTTTTTTTGAAGCTGGCACGCCAGTTTGAGGTCGTTCACATTCATCCAAATAACTGGTGCGAAGTGATCGCGGTAAGCAAAGGTTACCGCGTCCCGGGCGTAATAGAGTACACCTGGCTTCGGAAAGATCGCGTGAAACGAAAGACTGTGATTGGCGAGTTGCCGCATCCTCTAGATCAGGACTGTCTGCCTGGAGCACCTGCGGTTCAGGTTCCAGCCTCGATGTTGAGAAAATGATCCAGAAGCTCTTGCATTATTGCTTTGGCATGGCTCCCGACTTTGGCGGTAAGCCGTGGAGCTTGATCCATTATGTCGGTGTTGCGAGCGCGATCCGGCATATAAAGCCCGAAGCAGTTCACTTTTATTATGAGTACGAACCTTCTGGCCCCTGGTGGGACCTTACCAAGCCCTTGGTTTCGCCCATCAAGATTGAGGCGCCGCGCGAAATATTCGGCCGGCCCGTCACCCATCCGGCGCATCGGGCGGGTGTCGTTCGTTTGCAAAAACTCATTGAGTACGGCGGAATCTACCTTGATGCTGACGTCCTGGTCCATCGCAGCTTTGATGACTTACTGGGGAACTCGACCGTGCTCGGACGGGAGGGCTTCGACGAGGAGGATCCCTCTGCAGCTGACGCCGTGATCCTTGGAGAACGACAAGCGCCGTTTCTGCTGCGCTGGATGGAAGAATACCGGACTTTCCGTGGTGACGAGGGCTATTGGTCAGAGCATGCGGTGCAAGTCCCGGCCAGACTCGCGAAAGAGCATCCGTCCGAAATCACGATGCTTCCGCCCACGGCCTTCTTCTATCCCCTTTGGACTCCATCCGACATCGAGTGGATCTTTGGCTCTAACAAACCGATTCCGGATGGTGCCTACGCCAATCACCTGTGGGAATCGAAAGCCTGGGACAAATACCTTGATCACCTGACGCCCGGCAGGGTGCGGCGAGAGGACACCAACTTTCACCGTTGGGCGAGGCCCTACGTCTCGGACTTGCCAGATAATCTTGGAGCCGCACCACTGGTGACCAAATTGGGAAAGGCGGCTCGCCGCGTCAAACGTTCCATCGTTGGCTAGGAAGCAACGCAGCGAGACGCGCTTAAAATTCGGGGGACCTGCTCACTTCCGGCCATATTGGTCGTCGAGCCGCACGATGTCGTCTTCGCCGAGATAGGGACCGCACTGGATCTCGACTAGCTCGAGCGGTACTTTGCCCGGATTGGCGAGCCGGTGACGCGTCCCGGCGGGGATGAAAGTCGACTCATTCTCCTGGAGTAGCGAGACCTGGTCGCCGACGGTGACCTGTGCTGAGCCGCGCACGACGACCCAATGCTCCGAGCGGTGAAAATGCATTTGCAACGACAGCGTCTCGCCGGGATCGACGACGATGTGCTTGACTTGAAAGCGCAGGCCGTCCCCGATCGTCTCGTAAGAGCCCCACGGCCGCGCGACCTTTGACGGCGTGATCGCGCAGTCGCGGCCGTCTGACTTCAAGTTCTCTACCAGATCCTTGACCTCGGCTACGCGATCCATCGGGGCGACGAAGACTGCGTCGCGCACCGCGATCACTGCCATGTTGTTGAGGCCGACTGCGGCCACCATCGCCTTGCCGTCTGAACGAAGCAGCGAGTCCTTCGTGTCGATGGCCACCACGTCGCCCGAAGTCGCGTTGCCGGCATCGTTCTTGGCGCTGAGCTTCCACACGGCGTCCCAGGCGCCGACATCGGACCATTGCATTTCGACCGGCACGACGACCCCGCGGCTGGTCTTCTCCATAACGCCGTGATCGATCGAGATGTTCTTCGCCCTTCCGAAAGCTTCCGCCTCGGGCCTCACAAACAGTCCGTCGACGCTGGCGTTAGCGACCGCGCCGAGAATCGCGTCGAGGCTCCCGGGCAGGAACTCGCGCATCTCATTTAGCAAGCTTGCGGCGCTCATCAGGAAAATGCCGGAGTTCCAGAAGTAACGGCCGCTCTCGACATATTCTGCCGCAGTCTTGCCGTCGGGCTTTTCGACGAACCGCGCGATCGGTGACGCGCCGTCGGGAAAGGGGCGGCTGGCCTCGGCCTCGATATAGCCGAACTGGGTGTTCGGCTCGGTCGGTCTCGCGCCAAATGTAACGATAGCGCCTTCCTCTGCGTGCGGAATCCCGGTCCGCACCGCGGCCATGAAAGCCTCGGCGTCGGCGATCACATGATCGGCCGGCATGACCAGCATCAGCTCGTCCCCGTCGCGCGATTGGAGCCAAGCCGCGGCCAACGCCGCCGCGGCGGAGGTATTTCGAGCAACCGGCTCGAGGAGGATGGCCTCGATGGGCGCGCCCGCGGCCTCGAGTTGGCGCTTGATGAAGAAACGCTGGTCTTCGCCGCTGACGATAAGCGCCGGCTCGAAAAGGTCGGAGGGCAGGCGTTTGGCGGTTTCCTGCAGAAGCGATTGTTCGCCCATCAGCGGCAAGAGCTGCTTTGGAAACAGAGCTCTTGAGACCGGCCAAAGCCGGGTGCCGGCGCCGCCGCACAGGATTACTGGACGAACGATTCTACGCCTCCCATGACCTTGTTGCGGCCTCGTCTCGCCGTTCGCGGTCTATCCTAGCAGCGCCAGAGCAGCAACGAAGTCAAACTCTGTCCGGAGCGTGTTTACTTTTCGTTTAATCCATTCTCGGTTGCGGTGGGCCGTTTATCCACAGCTTTCTCTCGGAGAAATGTGCGTCCGGTCGGCGGTCAGAACGCTCTATCGTAAACAAATATTAACTATCTCGCCCCAACCTCCGCGGCAGTGCAAAAGGGGTTTCGAATCCCGGGTGGGGGAAATTGTTGTCTGAATTGAAGCTGCAATGTGCAGCAGCACCGTTCCGTGCGAGGCGTGGCCTCTGCGCGGCGACCCTAGCGGTCGCCGTGTTCGTTTTCGCGACTCCGGCCGAGGCCCAGGTCATGGACATTGCGTCGGACGGAACTGTCTCAGTTCGCCAAGGCGCCGGCGCAGCGACTTGGGAGGTTGTCAGCAGCCCCGCCTCAGACAAGATCGTCGATCAGAACGGCCAGCCGATCCTCCCGGCCTGGGCCTATACCGACACCACCCCGCCTCCTGTTCCCCCCCAGTTCGAGGCCATGCTGAAGCAGGCGGCAACCGCCGCGAATATCAGCCCGGTCCTGCTTTCCGCCCTCGTCTGGCAGGAAAGCCGCTGGAATCCGCAGGCCGTGTCGCCGAAGGGTGCGATGGGGCTTGCCCAGCTGATGCCCGCGACCGCGCGCGACCTCGGCGTCAATCCTGCCGATCCGATGCAGAACCTCATCGGCGGCGCGCGTTACCTTCGCAGCCTGCTCGACCAGTTCAACGGCGACCTCGAAAAGGCGCTGGCCGCCTACAATGCCGGACCGGGCCGAGTCAGCCGCGCCGGCGGCGTCCCCGCCATCGCCGAGACGCGCAATTATGTCGCGTCGATCGTCCGCCACATTTCCTATTCGACCGGAGCAAGCCAATGACGCCCAAGTATAACCTCGCGGCGCTGTCGCTGCTGGCGCTGAGCGCGCCTGCAGCTGCGGCGCAGGCCAACCCACAGGGCTCAGGCCCGATCGTGGCAGCGCTCGCGTGGCTCCAGGGTACCTTGCTCGGCAACGTCGCGACGGCGGTCGCCGTCATCGCAGTGGCGATGGTTGGCTTCATGATGCTGACGGGCCGCATGAACTGGCGCTTCGGCGCGACCGTGATCATCGGCTGCTTCATCCTGTTCGGCGCCGGCACCATCGTTGCCGGAATCCAGTCGGCGGCGAGGTAGGCCGATGCCGCTCGCCAAGGCCCCCGTGTTCCGTGCCCTCACCCGGCCGCAGATGTTCGCGGGCGTGACCTATAGCTATTTCGTGATCAACGCCGCAGTGACCACCGAGGCGTTCCTGATCACTCGCTCCTA
>Ga0105248_10007662_pt1 | contig 11863 bp, 8 predicted proteins | sample KBSS34metaG_FD_81524 | JGI IMG/M metagenome (GOLD analysis project Ga0105248, IMG submission 81524) | Switchgrass rhizosphere microbial communities from Kellogg Biological Station, Michigan, USA - KBS S3-4 metaG | ecosystem: Host-associated > Plants > Roots > Rhizosphere > Soil | place...
ATCCGCATCGCAGCTGATCACGCGGGTAAGCGAAGAGGCGCTTGCGCGCCTGCTCCAGGAGAACGCTGACGAGCCGAACGCCAGACCCATCGCCAGTCTCCTCAAGCAGCAGCAGTGCGCTGGGGCTCGCGGGGTTCCGGGAGGCCCGGGGGACATTATTACGACCCAGGCCCTCGAACGCCTGGTCCGCATCGGGCTCACCTCGGCCCTTCCGAAGCTCGCGAAGCCCGACGTGAAGATGTCCGTCCGCCGTACTTTCCAGGCTCTGCGCATTGCAGTGAATGACGAGTTCTCCTCGCTCGATTGGTTGCTGCGGTCGTTGCCGGAGTGCCTCACGCCCGGAGGTCGAGTCGTGATGATCACCTTCCACTCCGGCGAAGACCGGCGTGTGAAGAAAGCGTTCCAGGCCGGCTACCGGGCGGGAGTGTATTCCGACGTGGCGGACGAGGTCATTCGCGCCACGATGGAAGAAACGCGCGCAAACCGGCGCGCCTCCTCGGCCAAGCTGCGCTGGGCCGTGCGCGCTACCGCTTGAATTCGGCGAGCTTGACGACGATGGCATCGATCGCGTTAATCGCCACCTCGGGCATCGTGCCGAAGTTGTTCGCGACGATGGCGAAGACGAGCGGCTCGCCGTCCGCGGTCATCACGTAGCCCGCGAGCGAACGAACGTTGGCGAGCGTGCCCGACTTTGCGCGTGCGTTCCCTTCCGCGGCCGTCCCTTTCATCCTCGCGGCGAGTGTGCCATCGCGCCCGGCGACGGGCAGCGATGCCTCGAACGGCTCGCGCATCCCTGCGCTCCCGTCGACGTGCATCAGCACCGTGACGAGCGCTTCAGCCGTCACGTAGTTGTATCGGGACAGACCCGATCCGTCCACCTGGACCACTCCTGCCGGCACGACGCCCCAGGGCTGGAGCGCGACAGCAGCCGCGGTCCGTCCCCCCTCGAACGTCGCGGCGCCGGCCTTGGCGCCGATTGTTTTGAGGAGTGTTTCCGCATACAGATTGACGCTGTTCTTCATCAAACGCGTGGCCAGATCCGAGAGCGGGGGCGAGTGATGGATGCTCAGCACCGTGCCCCCGGCGGCCGGACGCGCGCCCGTCACGTCGTCGACGTCGACGGCCGGGCCGCGAACTTCAATCCCGTGACTGATCAACGTATCCCGGAACACGGTGACGAAAAACAGCGTCGGGTTGTCTACTGAGAAGATGCGGACGACGGGCTCTCCCGCGAGCGGGACCGATCCGCGCAGCTCGAGCCGGGAGCTCCCGGCCGATCGACGCGCGGAGATCGACGGAACGGTCCCGGGCGCAGCGGTCGTCAGCTCGTTGTCGAGATCGAGACCGCTTCCGGGCGGCGCGAAACGCACCAGCGCCGCGGCGCCAATGGCCGCGCCAGGCGTGATCGTGGCCTGGACCGTATTCTCGTTGTACTGCAACGCGCTGACGCCAGCCGCGTCGCGGCCCGGAAGATCGTCCCACGTCCAGCCGGGCCCCAGCGTTTCGTCGTCGAACGCGTTGTCGTCGCCGATGATGCGGCCTGAAATCGTACGGATACCGTTCGCCTTCAATGCCTCGGCCCAGTCCGCGAAGACTCCCGATGCGACGGCCTCGCCATCCAGAATGCTCGGATCGCCCGAGCCGACGACGATGAGGTCGCCGTTGAGCGTCCCGGACTCGATCGGCCCGGCGGCGACGAGCTGCGTGTCATAGACGTAGTCCCACCCGAGCCGCTCGGCGGCCGCGGCCAGCGTGACGATCTTCATCGTCGAGCCCGGCATCAGCAGCCGGCCGGCGTTGAGCGAGTACAACGTGTTGTTGCTCTTCGCCGATCGAACCAGGATTCCCCAGTAGCTGCGCGTGAGCGCGGGGCCCGCGAGGATGGTCTCGATTTCTCGTTGAAGCCGGGAGAGGCCTCCTGCACCGGCTGGAGCGGCTGGCGCGGGCGCGAGCCGCGGCGCCGCGTGGCATGCCGACACGAAGAGCAGCAGGAAGGCGAGAGCGCCCCTGTCAATCCTTGACGACAGGCGGATACTCGCGGCTCTGACGAGGGACATCTGCATAGTAGGCGAGCTGTTCCTGGCGCCACAGCTTGAGACGGCGATCCAGATCCTGAACCAGGTCGGGTCGGGAAGACGCAAGATTGCGCTTTTCCGCCGGATCGTTCACCTGATCCCACAGGTAATATCGCCCGTCCCATTCCGAGAAGAGAAGCTTGAAGCCCGAGCGGATAATCGCGGACTGGAACGCCGCCGGCGTCTGGACGATCGTATAGAGGCTGCGGTCGCGGTCTGGCTGAGATTCGAAGAGGCTGATCCCCTGGAAACCCGGATGCGGCGGAAGGCCCAGGAGATGGAGCACCGACGGCGGCACGTCCAGGAACATCGCCGGTCGAGGATCCGGTCCGGCCTCGAGACCAGGCGCCCGGATGATCATCGGCACCTTCACGACTTCATTGATCAGCGTGCTCGCGTGCGCGGCAAAGCCGTGCTCGTAAAAGGCCTCGCCGTTGTCGCCGCCGATCACGAACACGGTGTTGTCCCACTGGCCATGGTCTTTGAGAGCCTGGAAGAGACGCGCGATCTGCGTATCCTCGTAATAAAGGCTGTCCGCGTAGCGGCCCTTGACGATGTCGATCTTGTCGAGCGGAAATTTCCCCCACATGATCGCGAAGTCGATCGTCCTGGGACTGAAACGACGGGGGAAGTCGTCCGGCACCACGTACGGCAGGTGACTGCTCTGAAGGTTCATGTGGATGAAGAAAGGCTGGCCGGCGACGGTGTCGATCCATTTGATCGCTTCATCCACCGTATATCGATCGTCGACGCTGCCGGCCCCATGTGTTTCCTTCACCCACTCCGCGAACCCCGTGTCGCCATACGGTGCATACGTCGGACCGGTGAAGGTCCCCGCATCGAAGAAACGATCCAGGCTGCTCAGGCGATGGAAGTTGATCATGCCTCCCCAACGCTCGTTCTGAGAGGAAAAGATCGCGGTCTTGTAGCCGATCGCCTTCAGGACATCGTAGATGAGGACACGTGGATAAGCCGGCTCCAGCGGATATTCGTACATCTGTGGCGAGCGCAGCGGATATTGGGATGACAGGGGAACGAGGTCCGCGTAATTCGAATGGCTCGCCTGGATGTAGGCGTTCGTGAACACCCGGGACTCGCGTGCAAGCGCGTCAACCGTCGGCATGACGTCGCGCGTTCCGCCGTACGCGCGGAGCTGGTCCGAGCGCAGCGACTCGAATTGCACCATTACGACATTCCATCGCTTGAGTCCGCTGCGCGGAACGCCGGTCACGTACTGTTCCATCGAAATGATCGGCCGCCGGATGACGTTCGCGTTGCCCGTTGACGCCACCGCAGGCGCGTCCGCAGCAGAATCCCGGCCAAGATCGGCGACGGCATGGGCGGCCGGGCCCGTACGATCGTCGCGGCTCACGGCGTAATCGGTTTTGGGTTGCTCGGTTTGGTCCGCCTCCGAGCCGTACGTCACGCTGCCGGCGAGCGCCGCGACGAAGCAGACGGCAAGCGCGGCGCCTGCCGTCAGGACAAGCTTCCGCTGCGCGTCCGGCTGCGTGCGCGAAATCCACCTCGGCACCCACCATCCCAGCGCCATCGAGCCGGCGAGCGTCGCGACGAGAACGCCGAAGGCCAGGGGCGGATAGACCCAGTGGTAAATCTGCACGCCATTGAGCGCCAGAAACGCGAATGCCTGACGATCGAAAAAGACGCCGGTGTTCCAGAACAGCGCCCAGCTCGATCCGTAGAGGAGCACGGCGACAAACAGGACAACGGCCTGGACGCCGTCGATCGTCCATCGAAGGGCCGGACCAGCGCTGCGCCGGCGAAGCTTTGACAACAACAGGAGGAATCCGCCGACCGCACACACGCCGGCCACGAGCACGGTGAGACCGTAAGCCGCGAGAGTGATCCGGGCGCCGAGCGGCAGCCGGTCGTTTCGCAGCGCCGTATCCGAAATCGACGCACTCAAGGCCAATTCCACGGCGGCCACGAGGATCCAGGACGCCGCGATCACGGCCAGCGCCGGGGTGGATTGTCGGAAGAAGTTCCGTGATGGCGACGAGGTTGGAAGTTTTCGAGAGACGGCCGCGCTCCGAGGGGGTCTTCGTTTGGCCATCAGGGCATTATTTCGAGACGGCGTCCAGATCCTTCATCAGTTCATCGAGATCCGCGGTGGAGATCCTCGCCGCTCCCGGCTGGCCTGGCACGAGGGCGTAGGCATCGGTGGCCGCTTTCGCGAACGAGACGCGCTGCTCTTTCTTGCCTTCTTCGAACTTGGCGTACACGGTGAGCGACGGCTTGTCGAGGCCCGTTTTCGCAGGCGAGTCGACGAATGCGGCGGCGCGGAGACTCTCGAGCTTCATCATGAGATTCTCCATCCCCATGCCATCAGGGTCGCCGGCATTCGGACTGACGCGATGCCACTTCTCGGGGGTCTGCCCCTGCGCCTTCACCTTCTCGAACACGGTCGTCTGGCCGTCGCGCGTGAACTCGAGCCGATCGGTCGTATACGCGCGGAAGGCGAAGATCTCCTTCCGGCGGTAATCGTCCGGACTCTTCTGCAGATCCTTGAGCAGCCCGCTGTCGGCGGTGCCGATCATCGGCCGCGCCCCGCCGCGCACGTACACGTCGTCGCCCGTCGCCTTGCCGCCGAAGACGAGCGATGTGGCGACGCCGCCGGCGGAGACGGTAAACGTGCCCTGCGGCTTGTCAAAGCCGTATTTCTTCAAATCGGCCGGCGTCGCCTGCTCGGTCACGATCGACTTCATCGCCGTCATCTGCACGCGGCTCAGCAGCGAATCGACCGCCGAGTAGTCGGCGATGGCGGCGATTGGCTTCGTCATTTTCCAGTCGGTGCCGTCCTTGACGAACTCGATCGACGTTTTCCCGGGCTCACCTGCTGATGCGGTGATGCGATCGATTTTCTCGCGCTCGAAGGCGAGCACGGTCTTGTCGCGGAGGTCGAAGGTCGAACGATTGAAAATGGAATCGGTATAGCCCGCCACCAGGACGACGCGCTTGTCGCCATCGCGCCTGGCGAACAGGTCGCCGCCGGTCGGTGACTTGCCGCCGATGAACAAGCGGTGGTAGTCGCCGTATGTCTTGTCGCCCGAGGCCTTGAACTCGATCGCGACTCTCGGAGAGTCGAGGCCGTACTCCTTGAGATCGCCCGGGTTTTCGTCGACCACGCGCGTGATTTCGAGCGTGCTCAGGTTGGTCGCGATGGCGCTGGTCTGCGTCTCGTCGGCCTTCACGGCGATCGGCGCCACCACCTGCCAGGCCGCGTTGGCCTTCTTGACGGTCGTGTTGTCACCGGACTCGGACTTGACCTTGATTTCGTCGATCTTGTCGGCGTCGAGCGAAACAAAAACGCGCTCCTTCGCCGCGTCGGTACCGCCCGCCGGTTTTTTCGAGACGACGAAATAGATGTAGGCGCAAAGACCGATCAGGACGACCAGCAGCGCGAGCGTCGATCGCAGGCCGCGCATTCAGCGTCTCCGCGACCAGGCGTAGATGCCTGTGCCGAAAATACAGAGGGGAATGCCAATCAGCGACATCAGCGTGAGATTGTTCTGCTGGGTCGCCGTCAGCGTAATCCGGCGATCCTCGGGGTTCTTCGGCCGAATCGCGATGAGGTTCTCCTGCTGCGAGAGCCAGCCGATCGTGTTCATGAACAGATCGCGATTGCCCTGGATGCCGAGACCGGCATTCGCGGCGAAGTCCGAATCGCCGACGACGGCGACGCGTGTCTCTGGTTTGGGAGCCTCGGGTTCGGGCGGAGTCGCACCGCTCGGCGCCGGCGGTGGCGTCGACGCCGTGGACGGAGCCGACACCGCCGCTGCGATGGTGACAGGCCCCTTCTTGTCGCCCTTCGCTTCGTCGAGCGTGACCTTGCCGGTCGACATCATGTCCTTGATGTCGGTTTCGGCCCAGCTTTGCGGGCTGGTCTGCGCAAAGGGCTGCGCAGTGTGGCCGTTGACGCCGCCCATGACCGGGGTCACCGACCGCGCCAGCGGAAACGCGGTGACGAAACTGAAGTTCTCGGTGATCGGATGCGATCCATAGGTCGCGACGACGGGGACCGACGCGTCCGTGCCGATGAGACGGCCCATCCCGCTGGCGTCGACGACGATGTCGTTGCCGACGTCCATGCCCCAGTCGTGCGCGAGCGCGATCAGATTGGAGAACGGCGGAGCGTCTGCCTTGTCGGGCGGATCGATCTCCAACAGCAGCTTGCCCGCCTTGTCGAGATACTTCTTGAGCGCCTCGATCTCGGGCGGGAAGAAGTCCGTTTTCGGACCCGCCACGATCACCACCGCCGCATCGTCGGGCACCGAGCCGGCCTGCGCCAGCACGAGCTTGTCGACCATGTAGTTTTCTCGGCCGAGGGCTTCGGCGATGGCCTGATATCCGTTGCCGGCCGGCGCCATCGTGTCGCGTTCGCCATGGCCCTGGACGAAGTAGACCTTCTTCTGCTGGCCGCTCACCACCTTGATGACCGCGTTGGTGATGTCCTGCTCGCTGGCGTCTTCAGCAGTAACGCGCTCAGTGCGCCCCTTGTACGCGAGAAGAATCGTGTTGGTTCTGTCAATCTGGTTCTGTCTCGCAATGGTCGGCTTCTTGACGGGATCGATGTACTCAGCTTTGACTTGCTTGGAGCTGTATTCGTATTCCTTCAGCTTGTCCTGGTAGCGCGGGAAATCCGTATCCTGCGTGAAGACCGTGATCTGCAGCGGGGCATCGAGCTTGCCGAGGACCCCGCGTGTCTGATCCGACAGGCTGAATGCCTTGTTCGCGGTCAGATCCCACCGCTTGTTCTCGCGCGCCCCGATGTAATTGACCGCGACGAGAATACCGAGCACCACGACGACGCTGACGGTTGCCAGCGTGCCGTACCGCGCCTGTCGTCCCCGGAACAGGTGTGCGAATTCCCGCCATTGGCCCGCCATATAGACGACCACGCCCGCGAGGCCGGTCCATACCAGATAGGGGACGTATTGCTCTTTTGCGGGGTAGCCGAAGCGAATGGCGGCGCCGAGGAAGACCAGCGCCGCGCCGAGCCAGCCGACGAAACCGAGAATGCGATTCATCATAACGATCTATGTCCGCCTCTACCCGCGCCAGCGTTCGCTGTCGACCGACTTGGCGGTCAGGAACAGGCCGAAGCTGATGAAGCTGATGTAATAAATGAGGTGCGATGTATCGATGATGCCCTTGGCGAAGTCGTCGAAGTGGTCGATGATCGAAAGATACTGCGTGATCTTGTCCACTGTGGGACCCGAGAAGCTGCCGATCCAGTTCACGACCCAGAGAAGCAGGAAGACCCCGAAGGTGGCCATGCCGGCGACGATCTGGTTGCTCGTGAAACTCGAAATGAGCAGGCCGACCGAGATGAAGCAGCCGCCCATCAGCAGCAGGCCCAGATAGGCCGTTGCGATCGGCTTCCATTCCGGATTGCCGAAACGAAACAGCAGCGCGATGTGAATGAGGCTGATGACGAGCGCCAGGCCCCAGAGCGCCAGCGCGCCGAGGAACTTGCCGAGGATGATTTCCCAGTCCTTGATCGGCGAGGTGAGCAGCAGCTCGATGGTGCCCGAGCGTTTCTCCTCCGCGTACGAGCGCATCGTGACCATCGGCATCAGGAAGAGCAGCAGGATGGTCACGTTCTGCAGCAGGGGCCGGAGCATCACCTGGTTGACGTTCATCGCCTCCTGTCCGCCGAACTGAGCGACTTGCATGCTCTGGCGGACGAAGTAGTTGAGCATCGTGACGTAGAACCAGCCATAGAGCAGCGCGAAAAATCCCAACACGATGTACCCGATCGGCGACGCGAAGTACGATCGCAGCTCTTTGTGAGCAATCGCGAGCGTGTTACGCATGCGTGGCTTCCTCTCCGGCCGGCTGTGCCTCCGGGGTTTCCAGTGCGGCGGCTTCGTCCGTTGTCAGCGACAGGAAGATTTCCTCGAGGCTCAGGTGCATCGGCCGCAACTCGAGCAATCCCCATCCGCCGGTTACGACCGCCCGGGCAAGGTCGCGCCGGACGTCGCGGCCGCTCTCGCTTTCCACTTCATATCCAACGGCCTTGTCCCGCCGATCCGCTTCCGCGACCCGGGTGACGCCCGGGATGCGCTGAAGCGCTCCGGACGCGTCGGCGCCGTTCGCGTCCACCTGGACGTAGAGGGTCTCCGACCCCCGCAGCCGGGCCGTCAGGTTGTGCGGGGTGTCTTCGGCGACCACGCGCCCTTTATTGATAATTACGACGCGGTCGCAGGTTTGCGACACTTCCGGCAGGATGTGCGTGCTCAGAACGATCGTGTGATTTCCCGCCAGTTCCTTGATGAGATTCCGGGTCTCGATGATCTGCTTCGGATCGAGACCGGCCGTCGGCTCGTCGAGGATTAAGACGTCCGGGTTGTGGACAATGGCCTGCGCGAGCCCGACGCGTTGCCTGTAGCCTTTCGACAGCTTCGAGCACAGCCGCTCCGCCATGTCGGCGACGCGGACGCGCTCCATCACCTGACGGATGCGCTCGCGCCGGCTCGCGGCCGGCACGCCCTTCACCTTCGCCACGAAATCCAGATATTCTCTGACCGTCATATCGGGATAAAGCGGCGGCGTTTCCGGCAGGTAGCCCGTCCGGCGCTTGGCTTCGATGGGCTGATCGAACACGTCGAACCCGGCGACCACGGCCTTGCCTTCGGTGGCCGGCATGTAGCCCGTCAGGATGCGCATCGTGGTCGTCTTGCCGGCGCCGTTCGGACCCAGGAAGCCGAGAATCTCGCCGCGCTCGACGCGGAAACTGATGTCGTTGACGGCCGTGACCCGGCCGTACTGTTTGGTGAGGTGCTGAACCTCAATCACAATGGACTCCTCATGTACTCTCTGAAGGAACGCGCCGGATGAAACGGCGCCACTAAAAATGCTATCCGAACGTTAGCAAAATGTGTAGTGCCCGACACCAGGAGGACCGATGGCTGCAGAAACAGGTTCGATCGCCCCGGATTTCACGTTGCCCAATCAGGACCGCGAGCCCGTGACGTTGAGCAAACAGCGGGGCCGGCCGACCGTCCTGGCGTTCTTTCCGGCGGCGTTCAGTTCGGTGTGCCAGAAGGAGCTGTGCACGTTCCGCGACGCGTTGGCTCAGCTGAACAAGGTTAATGCCCAGGTGTACGGCATCAGCGTCGACACGTTCTTTTCGCTGAAAGCGTTCGCCGACCAGCAGCACCTGACGTTTCCGCTCTTGAGCGACTTCAACAAGCAGGTGATTCGCGACTACGGGGTCTTCAACGAAGACATGATCGGCCTGAAGGGGATCGCCAAGCGCGCGGTCTTCGTGCTGGACAAGAACGGCGTCATCCGGCACCGCGAGGTGCTCGACGATGCGCGCAACGAGCCCGATTACGACAAGGTTTACAAGGCGGTTGTTGCAGCCTCATAGCCCGTGAACGAGGGCCCGCCGGTCAGGGCCGGCATAAACCGCTCTTGCTAACTCGGAAGACACGGATCACCCGGAACGAAGTCGTCGCGAAGAATCGCTCCGCCCGACTTCCGCCTTCGGTCTGCGTCGGCGCGCTTAACGGCCGCTGTCGTCCGGCACGACCGCTGCGTCCAATCTAGACGCGGCCGTCCGTCAGACAACCGGAGCGGGTGGCACCGAGCGGGGCGCCCCGCCTGGCGCGCAGGCGTGAGCCGTGAGCATTGCTTTTCGCCGAGCACCAGGTGGGGCTGCTCGGTGACGGCCCCGTTCGGTTGTGCGGAATCTCGAAGCGCGGCGGCCGATGGGTCACACGTGGCGGGGGGCGCGCTCGGCGACGCAGTACATGTCGTTGTCTTCGCACCCTTCGACTTCCACCTGAACGGTCGTGTGCGTGATGTGGAAGCGGCGTTTGAGATCCTCAACGACCGCGCGGAGGACCTGCTGGCCTTCCCGGACGCTCTGCTCGGCCACGATGATGTGACAGCTGCATGCCACGACGCCGGGACCGACCATCCAGACGTGGAGGTCGTGCACGTCGAGCACGCCGGTGACGCCCTGGATGGCGGCGATGACGGCGGGCATGTCGGTGCCGGAGGGCGTGCCTTCGAGCAGCACGGTCGCGCTTTCGCTCAAGACGCCGTAGCTGCTGACGAGAATCAACGCGGCAATGAGTAACGACACGATCGGATCGGCCAGCGATTGCCCAGTCGTCGCGACGATGACACCGGCGATGACGACCCCGAACGCCGACGCCGCGTCACCGATCTGATGGAGGTAGGCGCTGCGGATGTTCATGTCGTGCTTCGAGTCCGCGCGGAGCCAGAAGCCGATCACGAGATTGACGACAATCGCGATGCCGGCAACGCCGATCATCAAGGGTCCGTTGGCGGTGGCCGGATGGCGGATGTGGTCGATCGCTTCCCATCCAATCAACAGCGCGATGATCACCAGTGACACCGCGTTGACCAGCGCCGCCAGCACGCCGACGCGATGGTAGCCAAACGTCATCCCATGGTGCGACCGCCGCGTCGCGACTGACAGCGCGTACCAGCTGAAGCCGAGCGTCGCGGCGTCCGCGAGGTTGTGGCCGGCGTCGGAAAGCAGGGCCAGGCTCGGCCCGTACCACCCGCAGAGCGCTTCCGCCGCGACGAACACGAGCGTCAGCACCAGGGCGGACCGCAAGGTCCGCTCGGACGCCAGGGGTGGGACGCGGGCGTGGATGTGATCGGCGCCGTGCGTGTGGGCGTGCACTCAGATCAGTGTAACTCCGTCTTGTCGTCGCGCTTCGACAACCAGACCCGCGCCACGCGCAGGCCATCGAGCTGCTCGACGCGCAGCCGCCGCCCTTCGATCTCGATCGTATCGCCGACGCGCGCGCGGCGCCCGAGCCGCCCGAGCACGTAGCCGCCTACCGTGGTGTAGGTGTCCTCGTCGATGTGCAATCCGAACTGCGTGTTGACATCGCCGACCAGGGCGAGGCCATCGATGTCCGCCGATCCATCCGTCCGGCACACGATCCGGGCCGAGCCGCCGAACTCGCCGCCGATGTCGCCGATGATCCGCTCGACGAGCGATTCGATCGTGACCAACCCCGCGGTGCCGCCGTATTCGTCGATGACGATCGCTTCGCGGACGTGCCGCCGGCGCATCTCGCCCAGCAGATCGTCCGCCCCGAGCGTTTCGGGAACGGTCAGCGCCTCGCGGGCGAGGGCGCCGGGGTCGAACGACGCTCCCGGCGACGCGAGCACGCCGACCAGATCGGTCACATACAGAAATCCAATCACATCGTCGAGATTCGCGCGGTAGACCGGGAGCCGCGTGTGGCGCCCGCGCACGATGTGCTCGATGATCGCCTCGCGCGGCGTGTCGGTTCCGATGGCGATGATTTCCGTCCGCGGCGTCATGATCTGTCCGGCCGTGAGGTCGGGGAAGTCGAAGACCCGATGCAGCATCTGTTCTTCGTTCTCCTCGAGCACGCCCGCTTCCTGACTGGCCGTCACCAGCATCTTGAGCTCTTCTTCGGAATGGACCATCGCATGGCCGCCCTTGCTCTGCAGTCCGAGCAGCCGCACGATCGCCTGGCCGGCGCCGTTCAACAGACGGATGAACGGCCAGAACACTCTCATGAACAGTTCAGTCGGCTTCACGACGAGCAGCGCCGTGGCTTCGGCGCGTTCGAGCGCGATCGTCTTGGGAGCCAGCTCGCCGAAGGTAATGTGCAGCGCCGTGACGATGGCGAAGGCGATCGCGACGGCCACGCTGTGCGCGGTGGTTTCGGCGAGGATGTCCGGCATGGCCGTGAATGCGGGCTGAATGAGCGACGCGAGCGCCGGCTCGCCGATCCACCCGAGCCCGA
>Ga0105248_10007663_pt1 | contig 11863 bp, 7 predicted proteins | sample KBSS34metaG_FD_81524 | JGI IMG/M metagenome (GOLD analysis project Ga0105248, IMG submission 81524) | Switchgrass rhizosphere microbial communities from Kellogg Biological Station, Michigan, USA - KBS S3-4 metaG | ecosystem: Host-associated > Plants > Roots > Rhizosphere > Soil | place...
CCAGCGACTTCATCAGATGCCAGCCGGAGAAGTTCGAGCACGCGATATAGCGCACCTTGCCGGAGGTCACGAGATTGTTAAGCGTCGAAAGTGTTTCCTCGACAGGCGTAGTCGCGTCGAATCCGTGCATGTGATAGATGTCGATGTAATCTGTGCCCAGACGGCGGAGGCTGTCTTCGCAGGCGCTGATCAAATGACTTCGCGACGATCCCAGATCGTTAGGCCCGTCGCCCATGGGGAAAGTGGCTTTGGAGGAGATCAGCAGCCGTTGGCGCTTGCCGGCGATCGCTTTGCCCAGGATTTCTTCCGAGAGTCCTTTGGAGTAGACGTTCGCCGTATCGAAAAGATTCACTCCCGCGTCCAGGCACATATCGACGAGTCTGGTGGCTTCGTCGACGCCGGTTTCTCCCCAGGCGCGGAAGAATTCGCTACCGCCGCCGAAGGTTCCTGCGCCAAAACTGAGAACGGAGACCTTCAAGCCCGAATTGCCAAGCTGTCTATATTCCATATTCTGATCTTAAACTCGGATGATATTCTCAAGGTATGATCTGGAAGTTTTTCCTCCTGGTTCTGACGGCTGGAGCTTTTGTAGCCGCCAACGCTCAAATCAAAACCTTTCCGTTCGCCTACACACAGCAGGATCTCCCGAACGGACTTCGCCTGGTGACCATCCCGACCGATTCTCCGAACCTGGTGTCGATCTACATCGTGGTGCAGACCGGATCGCGGAACGAAGTGGAACCGGGCAAGTCGGGTTTCGCGCATCTGTTCGAACACATGATGTTTCGGGGCACGGAGAAGTATCCGCCGGAGAAGTACAACCAGATTCTGCAGCGCGCGGGAGCGGCCTCGAACGCGTTTACGAGCGACGACCTAACCGCTTTCTACACGACCTTCTCTAAAGAGGATTTGGCGGAGATCCTCGCCATGGAAGCCGACCGCTTCCAAACCCTGAAGTACACGCCGGAATATTTCAAAACGGAAACCGGCGCGGTGCTCGGCGAGTTCAACAAAAACAGTTCGGATCCGGAAGAGAAGCTGGACGAAGTGCTGCACGACACAGCCTTCGACCGCCACACCTACAAACACACCACCATGGGCTTCCTGAAAGACGTTCAGGATATGCCCAACCAGTACGATTACAGCCTCAAATTCTTCGACCGCTACTATCGCCCGGAGTACACGACGATCGTGGTGGCAGGCGATGTCGACGCCAAGCAGGTTCGCGCTTTGGTCGACAAATCCTGGGGCAACTGGAAGCGCGGCAGCTATCATCCGGATATTCCCGTTGAGCCCGCGCAGCAAGGTCCGCGCGAGAACAACATCGACTGGCCGTCGCCGACTCTACCGCTGATCGAGATCGCGTTTCATGGTCCGGCCTACTCGGATACCGACAAGGATTGGGCGGCGCTCGACGCCCTGGCGACTCTGGCTTTCGGGCGCAACTCGGATTTGCACGAAAAGCTGGTGGTCCGCGAACAGAAGGTCGACCGGCTGATCGGCGACATGTCGCAAAGCGTGGACCCGAATTTGTTCGCGATCGAGGCCCGGGTGAAGAAACCCGAGGATGTGTCCTACGTTCGTACGCAGATTCTCGACACGATTAAGCGGTTCCAAGACGAGCTGGTTCCGGGTGAAAAGCTGAGCGCGGTCCAGAGCCGCGAACGCTACGGATTCACCATGCAGCTCGACAATACCCAGTCTGTGGCGGCGGCCGTGGCCCGTTACATTGCGCTGCGGCGAACGCCCGACACCATCGATAAACTCTATTCAATCTATTCCCAGCTGACTCCGGAAGACATTCGCGCCGCGGCGCGGAAATACCTGACCGAGAATAATCGGACAATCGTCACGCTATCCGGTCCGGCGAGCGGAGGTGGCAAGTGAGACTCCGCGTGGCAGGCATCATGGGAGTGCTTCTTGCCGCAAGTGGATTGGCACAGATGAGAACCGTCACACTACCCAGTAAATCTCCAGTGGTTAACGTTCGAATTGTGTTCACCACAGGCGCGATCGTGGATCCCGCAGATAAACCCGGCTTAGCCCACCTGACTGCGGCGATGCTGGCGGGAGGCGGGACGAAGGATCTCACCTATAAACAAGTGGTCGACGCGATGTTCCCGATGGCGGCCGCTCTGGGCAATCAGACGGATCAGGAAATGACCGTGTTCAGCGGGACGACTCACGTGGACAATCTGCCGGCGTACTACAAGCTGGTGCGATCCATGCTGCTCGACCCAGGCTGGCGCGAAGACGACTTCAAGCGCATCAAAGACGACGCGATTAATTCCCTGCGCGTGGGCATGCGCGGCAACAACGACGAGGAGCTGGGAAAAGAAGTCCTTTATTCCACTCTCTACCGCGGAACTCCGTACGGCCACTACAGCGTGGGGACGATTTCAGCCATCGAGAAAATGACGCTCGACGATCTGAAGCAATTCTATAAGAAGCACTACACCCAGTCGAATCTCATTCTTGGGCTAGCCGGCGGATATTCACCGGAGTTCCTGGCACAGATGAAGAAGGATTTCGCGGCGCTGCCGGCAAAAGACGAGACGCCCGTTCCGGCAATCAAGCCTGAGCCGATCGACCACACGCGCGCTGTGATCGTCGAGAAGAATACGCGATCGGTGGCCTACTCGTTCGGTTTCCCGATAGACGTGAAGCGCGGCGACCCGGACTATCCGGCGCTACTCCTGATGCAGTCGTATCTGGGCCCGCATCGCATGAGCGGCGGCCGCCTATTCCAGCGCATCCGCGAGATTCGCGGGATCAATTACGGTGACTACGCCTACATCGAGTATTTTCCGCGCGGGATGAATCTGATGGAGCCATCCCCGAATCTCGCCCGTCGCAGCCAGATTTTCCAGATCTGGATCCGGCCAGCGGAGCCGCCGGCTGCGGCATTCACGCTTCGCCTGGCATTCTTCGAGCTGAACAACCTGATCAAGAACGGCATCCCGGCGGAGGACTTTAACCGGACCAAGGAGTTTCTCGCCAAGTACGTGAATGTTCTCACGAAGACCAAAAACGCGGAGTTAGGTTACGCGATCGACAGCCTGTATTACGGTATTCCCGACTACAACAGCTATATCAAGAATGGGATCGCAAAACTGACGGTGGAGCAGGTGAACGCCGCCATTCGCAAGCATCTGCGTGCCGATCGGATCCAGATCGTGGCGGTTTCGGCGAACGCCGAGCAGCTCAAGAAGCAACTGGTGGGGTCGGGGCCCACGCCGATCGAATACAATTCGGCCAAGCCCGCGGATATCCTGGCCGAGGACAAACTGGTCGAAAAGCTGGACTTGGGCCTGCGCCCCGGGGACGTCCAGATCGTCCCTGTAGCCTCGGTTTTCGAGTGACCTAGAGGCCTCGAAAGACCAGATTTCCGGGCAGCAGCCTAACGGAAGGCCCATTTTCGGACGATAATCGAGGGCCAACGTTTATGAGCACTCGAGCCATGCCGCCCGGGAGTCAGGGGGAACCTGCGGTTCCTCACGACGACGGATTTCGCGAGTTTGCCGAGAGCATTGTCCAGCATATCGACGAAGTCTTCTTCTGGCGCGATCCCGGCAGCCTGAAGCCGTACTTCGTCAGCCATGCTTACGAGAGGATCTGGGGCCAATCCTGCCTGAGCGCTTATGGCGAACCATCCTCGTGGATCCAATCGATCCACCCGGAAGATCTGGATCGCGTGACTCGCGAGTTTGAGGGCGCCGCCACGGCCAGTCAGGCGCAAATCGAATATCGCATCATCCGGCCCGACGGCGAAGTGCGGTGGATCTGGGCCCGAACGTTTTCGGTCCCCACTGGAACGGGTTCAGCGACGCGATTGATCGGAATCGCGCAGGATGTCACCGAACGCAAGCAGGCGGAAAAGATGCGGGCGTTCCTGGCGTCCATTGTGGAATCCTCGGACGACAGCATCATCGGAACGGATTTGGACGGCAGAATACTGAGCTGGAATCAGGGCGCTGAGCAGCTTTTCGGCTACACGGCTGAGGAGGCACTCGGGAAGCATATTACCTTGCTGTTCCCCGCCAGCCACCGGGTGGACTATTTGAAGTCGCTGAGCAAGATCCGGCGGCAGGAGCACATCGAGCGATTCGAATCGGTCCGCGTGGGGAAGAATGCGATACCTCTCGACGTGTCGGTCATCCTGTCGCCGATTAAAGATACTTTGGGCCGTTTGCTCGGGGTGTCGGCGATTTACAGGGATATCACGGCCAGCAAACTGGCCGATGCTGAGCTGGTCAAAGCCAAGGAGGCAGCGGAGGCGGCCAGTCACGCCAAGAGTACTTTTCTGGCGACCATGAGCCATGAGATTCGCACTCCGATGAACGGCATCCTGGGCATGACTGAGCTCGTGCTGGAAAGCGAGCTTACTGCAGACCAGCGGGACAGCCTGGAATTGGTTCACCTCTCGGCCGAGTCGCTGCTCACGGTGATTAACGACATCCTGGACTTTTCCAAGATTGAGGCCGGTAAGCTCGAGTTCGAATCCATTCCTTTCGATCTGCGCGACAGGCTCGGCGAGATCATGCAGACGCTGGGTTTCCGCGCACACCAGAAGGGTCTGGAACTGATCTATGACGTGCACACGGACGTGCCGATCGCGCTATCCGGGGACCCGGGCCGTCTGCGCCAGATCCTGATCAACCTGGTGGGCAACGCTATCAAGTTCACCGAGCAAGGTCAGATCGTGGTCGACGTCAAATTGGAATCGAAAAGTACGGAGACCGCTTGCGTGCATTTCTCTGTACGAGACACCGGAGTGGGCATTCCGGCGGAGCACCAGGAAAAGATCTTTGAAGCATTTTCGCAAGCCGACCAGTCCATGACGCGCAAATTCGGCGGCACTGGATTGGGGTTGACGATTTGCAGCAGACTTGTTGAGATGATGGGCGGCCAAATCTGGGTCGTGAGCCAGCCGGGCCAAGGCAGCACCTTTCACTTTACGGCACAGTTGGGTGTTCAAACGCTGGTTTCGGAAGAATCCGAGCCGCTTCATCCGGCTCTGTTACGCGATCTGCCGGTGCTGATCGTGGACGACAATTTCACGAACCGGCAAGTGTTATGCGGGATCGTGAGCCAATGGGGAATGATACCGACGGCGGTCGAGGGCGGCCGCGCGGCGTTATTGGCTCTCGAATCCGCTAAGGATGCGGGCCGGCCCTTTCCGCTGGTTTTGCTGGACGGGCAGATGCCGGAAATCGACGGCTTCACGCTGGCGAAACAGATTCAGGGGCATCCGGAGCTAGTGAGGACCACCATCATGATGCTGACGTCGGCCGATCAGTTGGGCGACGCCACGCTTTGCCGGGAACTGGGCATCTCGGCTTACCTGGTTAAGCCCGTTCGCCAGTCGGAACTCTTAAACCTAATCTGTAAGAGCCTGCAGCAAATCCTTCCCGACGAAGGGCAGGTTCAGCGAATCCGGAATGCTCCGCGGCGCGCGACCGGCGTAATACGAGTGCTGGTGGCCGAAGACAACATGGTGAATCAGACTCTGGCACGACGCCTGCTGGAGAAGCGAGGGTACGCAGTAACCGTTGTGGGCGATGGGCGCGCGGCACTGGCCGCCCTCAGTAGCGAATACTTTGACATCGTGCTTATGGATGTCCAAATGCCCGGCATGGACGGATTCGAAGCCACCATCGCGATTCGCGGACAAGAGCAACTGTCGGGCGCGCACATCCCGATTGTCGCCATGACCGCGCATGCATTCAAAGGCGACCAGGAGCGGTGTCTGGCGATCGGGATGGATGCCTATATTTCCAAGCCGATCCGGCAACAGGAACTCTACGCGACCCTCGAAAACATCCTTGGCCACGACCGAATGGCCGGCCCGGACGTGGATGCCCCACAGGTGCCTGACGACCTGGTCACCAGTGAGTAATCGACAGTCTTCATCAGTGCTCCGAGATACTTAAGGTGTTGCCGTCGGGGTCCTTGAACCAAGCCACTTTGGCGCCGCTCGGGGAACTCCAGATTCCCAAGTCATCTTGATCCATGCCGGGGAACCGTTCGAACACGACTCCCGCTTTGGTTAGAGCCTTCGCGGCCGGTTTGATCTTGGGAACTTGCCAACCGAAAACGGTGTAGCCCGCTGGTTTCACCTTTTTGACGATGGTCACTCGCAGCATGACGTCGTGCACATCGAACACCAGGGCAAAGGGCAGTTCCTCGGAAACCAGACCCAGGCCCAGGGTGTCGCGGTAGAACTTCTTCGCACGATCCGGATCCGACGTGGCGATAAACGCGATAACATTCTGCGCACCGAGTTGGAATTTATCGGCCATTGCGTTGAACTCAGCGCGACTGAGGGAACCCTAGATCGACTCTGCTGGTTCCCGGGTCGGGCCAACGGCTGGTGACGACCTTCGTGCGAGTGTAAAACTGAATTCCTTCGGGACCGTAGATGTGAAGGTCCCCGAACAGGGAGGCCTTCCAGCCGCCGAAGCTGTAATAAGAGACGGGAACGGGAATGGGAACGTTTACGCCCACCATGCCCGCATCGACGTCAAACTGAAACTGCCGCGCTGCGCCGCCATCGCGGGTAAAGATAGCCACACCGTTGCCGTAAGGGTTCTCGTTGATGATGCGTAGAGCCTGATCGTAAGTATCGGTGCGGACGACGCTCAACACCGGTCCGAAAATCTCATCGCGATAGCACCGCATCCCAGGTTCCACATGATCCAGCAAGGATGTTCCCAGGAAGAAGCCGGCACGCTGGGATGCAGGGTCCTGGCGTCCATCGACGGCAACGGTGGCGCCTTCTGACGATGCGTTCGCCACGTAGGACGCCACGCGGTCACGGTGCTCGCGCGTAATCAGCGGACCCATCTCGTTGCCCTCTTCCATCCCGGGACCGACCTTGATCTTCGCCATCCTCTCGCGGATCGCGGCGATCATGGGATCGGCCACATCGCCTACGGCAACTACAACGGAAACAGCCATGCAGCGCTCGCCAGCCGATCCGAACGCGGCTGAGACCGCAGCATCGGCAGCCATGGCGAGATCGGCATCTGGCAATACCAGCATGTGATTCTTCGCGCCGCCCAGCGCCTGCACGCGTTTGCCGTTGCGAGTTCCCGTTTCGTAAATCGAACGCGCGACGGGCGTCGATCCGACAAAGCTGATCGCTTTGACATCGGGATGGTCCAGCAAGCGATCGACTGCGACCTTATCGCCCTGCACGACGTTGAAGACGCCATCGGGCACGCCAGCTTTCTTCATGAGCTCCGCCAGATACAGACTCACCGACGGATCTTTCTCCGACGGCTTCAGAATGAAGGTGTTGCCGCAGGCGATGGCATTGGCGAACATCCACATCGGGACCATCGCGGGGAAGTTGAACGGGGTGACGCCGGCCACCACGCCCAGCGGTTGCCGGATTTGATAGACGTCGATGCCCCGGCTGGCCTGTTCGGAGAATCCGCCTTTGAGCAGGTTGGGGATTCCGCAAGCGAACTCTATGTTCTCAAGACCGCGCGCGACTTCGCCCATGGCATCCGGAATGGTCTTGCCATGCTCGGCCGTCAGAAGCTCGGCAATCCTGCGCCGATTGGCGTCGACCAGCTCACGCAGCTTGAACATCACTTCGGCGCGGCGCGAGAGAGCCGAGGCGCGCCACTCGACGAAGGCTTCTTTTGCAATCTGAACCGCGCGGTCCACTTCCGCTGCGTTGGCGAAATCGACCTTGGCCTGCGCTTCACCGGTGGCCGGGTCCCAGACGGTGCCGGAACGTCCGGAATCCGACGCGACCAGCTTTCCACCAATCCAGTGACTCACCGTCCGAACTTGTGTGCTGACGTCCGCAATCGCCATATATTTTCACCTCGTGGAGATCCAGGCCGCGGTCTTTTCAGCTAACTTGCCGTAGGCCTGAACCGCCATTTCCAGATGCTCTTCCTTGCTGTCTTCAATCTTATTGTGACTGATGCCGCGCAGCGACTGGACGAACATCATCACGGTCGGGATTCCCGCGCGAGCCACCTCGGCCGCATCGTGCAAGGGCCCCGAAGGCAACCGATGGGCCACGCCGGCAGTCTCTTTGACCGCCTGCTCGCACAAATCGACGAGCGCGGTGTGGAACGGCACGGGCTCAATGTTCCAGATACGCGACCATTCCACGGTGCAGCGTTCTTCGCTTGCAAATCGCTCGCTCGCTTCGCGCGCTTCTTTGTACATGCCAGCGAGGACTGCGGCGTCGAGATCCCGCTGATCCAAAGTCGTTTCGCAGCGCCCAACGACAGCCGTGACGATTCCCGGAAATGTTTTGACGCTGCCCATGGTGCACACGGCATCCGGATGTTTTCCGGCGATGACACGGATGTCAAGAGCCAGTTTCGCCGCCGCTGCCAGCGCGTCGCGACGCAGCGCCATGGGTGTCGATCCGGAGTGCGCCTCCTGCCCATGAAACGTAATTGCGTGGCGTTCGACACCTTTGGTGCCCAGTACGACTCCGAGCGGCAAGCCCAAACCTTCGAGCACCGGGCCTTGCTCGATGTGCAACTCCAGGTATGCTGCGGCGTTCTTCTGTTCTCGACGGGCTTCGGGAAATCGATCGATCTCGACTCCGCAACGGCGCAGAGCATCTTCCAGCCGAACACCATCTTTGTCGATTCGGCCACGGTCGGCATCGATAGTATCGGTGCCCGCGAACGCCGAGGACCCGAGAAGGCTGCGCCCAAAACGAGCGCCTTCCTCATCGGCCCAATCGACCAGCTTTACGGTAACCGGCGGGCGACCGTTGTGGGTATTCGCGAAACCTCGCAACGCTTCCAGGGCCGTCATCACGCCCAGGCACCCATCGAGCCATCCACCGTTGGGCACGGAATCCAGGTGACTGCCGAGAATCAATGCCTTCTGCGATTCCCCGGCTAGCGTAATCCAGTGGTTCCCCGCCGCATCGTAATGACGCTCGACGGGAAGGTCCTTCAATTTTGACGTGAACCATTCACGTGCCTTGAGCCACCTGTCGCTCCAGGCGATGCGCTGGGCGCCGTTGTCATCGCTGGTCAGCGCGCGAAGTTCCTTCAACTCGGCGATTGTGCGTTTGGGGTCGACAGTCATGGGATTTAGAAATAAGCGGGCTCGCGTTTCAGCAATCGCCCCCGCCCGCGCTGGCCGACAAACTTGCCATCGCGTACCTGGACTTTGCCCCGGACCGTCACGATGGAAGGACGCCCCTCCACATCTATCCCTTCGAATCCGCTGTAGTCGCAGTTGGAATGTTGCGTAGCAGCGGAGATCTTGCCGCGATACTCGGGGTCGAAGACAACCAGATCCGCATCGCTGCCGACGGCGATAGTTCCCTTGCGCGGATACAGACCGAACAGCTTGGCTGCTCGGGTGCTGGCTGCGTCGACGAATCGGTGAAGATCGAGAATCCCGCGTTTCACGCCGTGCGTATACAAAAGGCTAACCCGTTCCTCGATTCCAGGAATCCCGTTCGGGATCTGCGTGAAGGCGTCTTTGCCGAGCAGCTTCTGCGCAATATCGAAAGGGCAATGGTCGGTGGCCACCGTGTCGATGGATCCCGCAGCCAGAGCGTTCCACAGCGCCTTTTGATTGCTCCGCTCGCGCAGCGGCGGCGACATGACGTGTTTCATGCCTTCGACTCCCGGACGTTCTGCGTATGTTTTGTCGAGGAGCAAATGCGGCAGTACCGACTCCACCCAAATTCTTACGCCGCGGGCCTTGGCCGCCAAGGCTGCCTCCAGAGCGCCTTTACACGATAGGTGAACTACGTAGCCGGCTGTGCCGGTCACTCCTAGGAACGTCGCAAAACGATTGGTGCCTTCCGCTTCCACGATCTCCGGCCGGCTCGGCTCGTGCCATTCGGGTCCAGTTTTGCCCTGAGCTAAAAGACCTCCCTGAAGTCGACCAATGAGCTCGGCGTTTTCGCAGTGCGCGGTGACGATGACTCCCAGTCTCTTCGCAAGCTCGAGAGTCTGATACATCTCGCCATCGTCGACGCCGAAGAAGTTCTTGTAGGCGAGAAAGATCTTGAAGGAGGCGATCCCGTCCGCAACAATCTCCCGCAACTGACCTTCCGTCTGGTCGCCGAACTTGGTAACGGACATGTGGAAGGTATAGTCGCAGGCGCTCGATCCCTCGGCCTTCGATTTCCACAATTGATACCCTTCCAGCGCGTCATCCAGCCGCGATGGGCAGCACATTTCGATATACGTCGTGGTGCCGCCGATCAAAGCCGCGATGCTGCCGGTTTCGTGCGTATCCTTGGCAAACGTCGCCATGAAGGGCAGGTAGATGTGTACGTGCGGATCGATGAATCCGGGGAACAGCAGCTTCCCGCTCGCATCGATCACCTCGGTATCAGGCGGCACATCGAGATTCTGGCCGATGCTCGTGATGGTTTCATCCTCGGCATAGACGTCGCCGCGCGTACGTGAATCGGCGGTTACGATATCGGCGTTGCGAATCAGCAGGCCCATGATAGCCGCCTAATGCACATGAATGCCCTTCTCTCGGCGATACTTTTCCATCGCCTCCCAATCCTCGGTTACCTCGGGGCGGGTTTTCACGATTTGGTCCCAGGTGACGGGGGCGCGTCCTGATGGCACTTCCACCATGGAGATGCAGTGATCCACCGGGCAAATGTTGTAGCACAGACGGCATCCAACACAATCGACCTCGCGAACGCGTGGGTTGGGACGCGTCTCGGTGGCCTCCTGCTTGCCGTTCGAACTTATGGCGTAGGAATACGGCTGGACGACATGCCCGGCGGAGTCGATCAGGTCGATACATTGATGCGCCGTGTCATTGCAGGCCACATAGCAGAGGTTGCACTGGATGCACTTCGCCGCATCGATACGCGCCACGGCTTGGAACGAAAGATCGAAATCCTTGAAATCGGAGATCCGCCCGAGGCTTGCGCCTGTGACGTCCGCGATCGTTTGAAAACTCTTCGAGTCCATCCAGTTGGACAGGCCGTCGCACAGATCCTCGATGAGGCGATAGCCGTAATGCATCACTGCGGTGCAAACCTGAAGACTCGATGCACCCAGCAGCAGGAACTCCGCGGCATCTTTCCACGTGGTGATTCCGCCCATGGCCGAGATCGGCAACTTAGAACCGTGCACGATGTCATCCGTGCCGAGCGCCGAGAGCATGTTCAATGCGATCGGTTTCACGGCGGGACCAGCGTAGCCGCCGTGGCCGCCTTTGCCTCCGATGTTGGGGGAGATCTCGAGAGTGTCCAGGTCCACTGACGTAATCGAGTTTAGGGTGTTAATCAAGGAGAGCCCGTTGGCACCGGCAGCCACAGCCGCGCGCGCGGGGCTCACGATGTTGGTGATGTTCGGAGTGAGCTTGACGATCACGGGAATGTGAGCGGCCTGCATCACCCAGCGCGTGATCTGCTCGCAGTACTCGGGAACCTGACCCACGGCAGCTCCCATGCCGCGTTCGCTCATCCCGTGGGGACATCCGTAGTTCAGCTCAATCCCGTCGGCCCCGGTGTCCTCGATCTGGCGGATGATCTTGTGCCAGGCTTCGGGCGTGGACTCGACCATTGCGGACACGATCACGGCACGATCCGGCCAGACGCGCTTCACCTCGGCGATCTCGCGCAAGTTCACATCCAACGGGCGGTCCGAAATCAGTTCGACATTGTTGATGCCGAGCATACGCTGGCCGCCGTGATGCCAGGCTCCATAGCGATTCGAGACGTTTAACACCGGCGGACCGATGGTCTTCCACACTGCCCCGCCCCAACCCGCTTCAAAGGCCCGGTGAATCTGCGCCCCGGAGTTCGCCGGAGGAGCCGACGCCAGCCAAAACGGATTCGGCGAACGGATGCCTGCAAAGTTGACACTGAGATCAGCCATTTTTC
>Ga0105248_10007664_pt1 | contig 11862 bp, 10 predicted proteins | sample KBSS34metaG_FD_81524 | JGI IMG/M metagenome (GOLD analysis project Ga0105248, IMG submission 81524) | Switchgrass rhizosphere microbial communities from Kellogg Biological Station, Michigan, USA - KBS S3-4 metaG | ecosystem: Host-associated > Plants > Roots > Rhizosphere > Soil | place...
CTTGCCGTCCGGCGCGTCGCCGCGCAGCGTCATGAAGCCTTCCTGTATCAGCCAGGTGTTGAGGTTTACCGACTGACGGAACGAGTGGAAGCCGTGATCCGAGACGATCAGAATCGGCGTGTCGGGTCCCACGCGGGATACGACCTCGCCGACGAAGTCGTCGCACCTGCGATACACGCGCTCGATCGCGTCGCCGAACTTTGCCGCCAGTCCCTTGTCGTACATCGGGTGCGAGGGATCGATCAGGCGCCACATCATGTGCTGCACGCGGTCGGTCGCTTCGATCACGCCGACCACCAGATCCCATTGACGCGCGTCGAGGCGTTGAAGGATCACCTGGGCGCGATCGTCGAACGCGCGATACAGGTCGTCCATGAACGCCTTTTCATCGATGCGGTCTTCGTTCAGGGGCCACGTGGCTTCGGCCCAGCCGAGCGTTCGATACGGTCCGAGCCGCTCGTACAGATCGCGGGCGAACGAGGCCGGCGCCGACATCGGCGACGGCGGACGGTCTGGATTCCAGTTGACGGGCGAGATATAGAGCTGCAGATCGGTGCCGGCGGCGATCAGGTAGAACTGCGCCATCCCGTGGATGCGCAGCAGCAGGTTGACGTGGAAGTCGAGCGGGATCCACTTGCTCCATTCGTGCTCGGCCAGTCGGATGGAGCTGCTCCCGATGTCGATGGTGGCCGACTTGCCGGAGCGGTTCCAATGGATGGTCATCGGCAGACGTACGTCCGCACGCGCTTCCAGTGCCGCGATTCTGGTTTTGACGGCTTCGGTCGTCGTGGTGGCGCGCGCCTGACGCAGCTGCTGGCCGACGATCGGATTGGACGGCCCGACGAAGTCCGTTTGCGCGACATCTCCGTCGAAGACCAGGCGGCGGACGAGACCGCCCGTTTCGCTGTCGCCTTCCTCGTAGCGGCTCACCTCCGTCCCGTAGTACGAGAACGTGCCCATCGTGCCGCGGATGTCCGGTAGCGGCAGACCGGACAGCATCTCGCCGTGCGGCACCTCTTCGGGCGGATAGGTGATCGGCACCGTGAGAATGCTGGATCGCACGCCGGCGCGACCCGTGAGCGTCCAGAATGACGTGCCGCCGCGCAACGACTTGATGATGGGACGGGCGATCGGCACGTAGTTGAACGCGAATCGCGGCGGCTCGCGCGACACCATGCCGAGGTCGGGCAGATAGGTGCTGGTGTCGCGAATCAGGAAGTCGTAGATGTTGTGCTTCCCCGGGTTGACGCCGGTGGCAAACGACGCCCACGCTGTCGGCGACTCGGGCGAGTGCGTGGTCGCAAGACGCTGCGCGCCGCCGGATGCGCGCGACAGTTTCCGGAGGTTCGGCAGCTTGCCTTCGTCCATCCATTTCTGTGCGAGGGTCGGGTCCATGCCGTCGAAGCCGAGGATGACGAGCTTCTGGCGGAACTTCTCGGGGGCGCGGCCGTATCCGCACGCCACTGCGGTGCCGAGAGAGGCGACAAGCAGCGCGCGCAGCAGAGATTTCACAGTGTGAATGCGATGCCGAAATTATAGCATTTGAAGATGAGCGGTCGCGTGTTGGGCGTGGATGTCGGCGAGCGGCGTATCGGCCTCGCGATCAGCGACGCGTCGCGGACGCTCGCGCGCCCACTGAGCACCCTCGACGTCACCGGCGCGGCGAACGCCGTCGAGCGCGTCATGAAAGCGATCGACGCGCTCGTCGCGGACGAGGACGGGCTCGAGACGATCGTGATCGGACTGCCGGCGCGCCTCGACGGATCGGCGACCGGCGCGACCCCGCGCGTGCAGGCGTTTGTCGACGCGCTGCGCGGAAGGACGACGCTGAAGATCGTCACGGCAGACGAACGCTTGACAAGTCGAGAAGCCGAAAGCCGTCTCGCGCTGAACGAGCGCGACTGGCGGAAGCGAAAACAGAAGCTCGATGCGGCTGCCGCCGCCATCATTCTGCAGGACTACTTGGACCGCCGATGAAAAAGCTGCTGTTGGGCCTCGTGCTGTTGGTGATCGGTGCGGCGGTCGCGGGCGGGTGGTTCTACCTGCGCGCGCAGACGCCGTACCGCGGGTACGAGGGCTCGGAGCAATTCGTGGAGATTCCGCCCGGCGCGAGCAGCTTTGCCATCGGCGAACGCCTGGTTGCGGGCGGCGTGGTCCGCGATCTGGCGACCTACCGCCTCACGTTGTGGCTGAGCGGCCAGGGGCGGCGGCTGAAGGCCGGTGAATACCGCTTCGATCGCGCGATGAGGCCGCTCGACGTGATCGACAAGATCGCGCGCGGCGACGCGTTCGTCGTCACGCTTACGTTTCCCGAGGGACTGACGATCGCCGAGATGGGGAAAATCTTCGAGTCGCACGGCCTGGGTCCGGCGACGGCATTCGTCGCCGCCGCCCAGGACGCCGCGCTCGTTCACGACCTCGACCCCGCCGCCAGAAATCTGGAGGGCTACCTGTTCCCGGAAACCTACGCGGTGCCGAGGAAGACCGACGCGCCCAAGCTTGTCCGCCTGATGGTGGGCCGCTTCGGGCACGTGTTCACACAGGAGTTACGGGACGCGGCCGCCGCGCGGCAACTCTCGGTGCGCCAGGCGGTCGCGCTGGCGTCCATCGTCGAGAAGGAGACCGCGAGGGCCGAGGAGCGGCCGCTGGTCGCGGCCGTGTACGTGAACAGGCTTCGCCTCCGGATGCCGCTTCAAGCCGACCCGACGGTCATTTTCGCGATTCAACAAACCGGAACCTATACCGGCAACTTGCGGCGCGACGATCTAATGGTCGATTCGCCGTACAACACCTACCGCTATCCCGGATTGCCGCCGGGGCCGATCGCGTCCCCGGGGCGTGCGTCACTCAACGCGGCCGTCCATCCGGCGGACTCGGACGCGCTCTATTTCGTGAGCCGCAACGATGGTTCGCACGTGTTCGCGAAGACGCTCGACGAACACAATCGGAACGTGCAGCAGTATCAGGTGAAGTACTTCCGGGACCTCAAAGCCGCGAAGGCGAATGCGCAGGAGGGGCAGGATAGGCAGGAAGGGCAGGAAGGGCAGGATGGGAAAAAGCCAGGAGGGACAACAAAGGAAAAGAGGTCTGACAAACCTGGCAACGCTGGAAAGCCGGCAAAGCCCCGACGGCAGGATCGCTGACCGTTCGTCGCGCCGTCTGCTCGTCCCACCGGTCCCGCTGACTAGAGCGGTTTGGTTTCGATGTAGCGCGGCCCTTTCAGGGTCGCGTCGGTCGCGGAACTCAAAGCCCCGCAATACACGGATCTGGAAAACGCTAATCTCAGCGTTCGTTCCATTTCAGCTTCTGCCGCAGAATTTCGAAGTAGCTGCGAGTGGACGGGCGCAGCAGGCGGACCCGCCGCCTGGCGCACTGGATCTGCACTTCGTCGCCAGCCCGCAGTTCATAGCCCGCCTGGCCGTCGAATGTGACGTACAGCTCGTCGCGGTCGGTCATGAGCGGCTGCACCCGCACGAGAGACGACGCCGGAATGACGATCGGACGATTGGTCAGCATGTGCGGCGCAATCGGCGTCAAGACCAGCGCGTCGACGACCGGCTGGACAATCGGACCGCCGGCCGACAGGTTGTAGGCGGTCGATCCCGTAGGCGTGGCGACGATGAGACCGTCCGCCTTCACGCGGGTGACGAACTCCTCGCCGAGCGACACCGACAGATCGGTCATCCGCGCCCGCGCCGACTTGGTGATGACGACGTCGTTCAGCGCGAGTTGCTCGGGCAGGGGAGCGGCAGCACCCTGACGGATGGTCGTGGCGCGCAGCATCATCCGCGCCTCCACTTTCGCCCGTCCGGCCAGCGCCGCCTCGAGCGACGGGTAGAGCTCCGGCAACGTCGCCTCGGTCAGAAAGCCGAGGCTGCCGAAGTTCACGCCGAGGATCGGCACGTCGACGTCGGCGCTGGCGATGCAGCCCGCGACCGAGAGCAGCGTGCCGTCGCCGCCGAGTACGACGATCAGATCGACCTGGGTCACGAGCTCGCCTTTGTCGGCGAGCCGGCGCTTCGGATTCGGCGGCATCAGCGCCGCGGTCGCTGTCTCGAACACCGGCTGGACGCCGCGGGCCTCGAGCCACGACTCGATCTCGGCCAGGTGCGGCATCGCTTCGCGCAGGTGCGACTTGGCGACGATTCCGACGTTCATCGGTGGCATTGTGCCTTCATTCCGGCTCGCCGCGCCACGACCCCTGGTTCGCCGAAGCGCGGTCGGCGTGAAGGCGGGCGCGCTCCATGGCCTTGATGATCGCCGTGAGCGCCGCATTCACCGGGCAGTCGATGCGGTGCCGTTGCCCCAGCGCGACGACCGCGCCGTTCATGAAGTCGATCTCGGTCGGCCGGCCGCGCTGCAGGTCCTGACGCATCGAGGCGATGTTGCGCGAGGTGCCGAACGTCTCGGCGATCGCGCGGACGAAATCCTCCTGAAATGACACGCCGTCGGTGGCCGCCACGCGAAGGCACTCGTCGATCACGAGCCGCTTCAGCGGGTCGAGGCGCGGGTCGGCGATGCCGCCAACTTCCGACCCGACGATCGAGGTGATTGGATTGATGACGCAGTTGAAGATCAACTTTCGCCAGATTTCGGTGTTGATGGCCGGCGACACCCGGCCGTCGAGCCCTGACGCCCTCAGGAGATCGGCGATGGCCTGGCTGTGCTGGCCCTCCTCGATCAGCGTGTATCCCGCGACCTTCAGGTCCACGACCCCTGGCTCGCTGAAGATGGCGCCGAACTGCGTGATGGCCCGCAGCACGACGCACCGGCCGGCGATGACGTCCTTGACGACCGCCTCGCTACCCAGTCCGTTCTGCACGCACAGCACGATCGTGTCGGGCTGGACGACGGCGGCAAGAGCCGCGGCTGCTCGTCGATTGTCATTCACCTTGGTCGTCAGGAGGACCAGCGTGCTGTTCGGCAGTTCACCGAGGTCCACGGCGGCGCGCACCCGGGCGGTGAACGATTCACGGCCGATCACGCGCAACCCGTCGCGCGCAATCGCGGCGACATGATCCGGTCGTCCGACGACGGTCACCGGATGGTGGGCCGACAGCTTCGCGGCGTAGATACTGCCGATGGCTCCCGCGCCAAAGACGACGACGTTCATCGCAGGTGCAGGAAGAATTCCTGGTTGCCGGTGGCGCCGGTAATCGGCGATGGCGTCATGCCGACGCGGCGGAATCCGGAGGCGCCGGCCGCGTCGGTGACGCGCGCCAGCACGGCCTCGTGGACGCTGGGATCCGTGACCAGCCCGTGTTTGCCGACTTCAGCGCGGCCGGCCTCGAATTGCGGTTTGACGAGAGCCACGACGTCGGCGCCCTTCTCCAGAAACGGTGGCAGCGACGGCAGAATCAGTCGCAGCGAGATGAATGCCACGTCGATTGTCACCACGCCGACGGCGTGCGGCACATCGTCGCTGGTGAGCGCGCGCGCGTTGACACCCTCGCGGACGATGACACGGGCGTCGGTGCGCAGCCGCCAATCCAGCTGGCCGCGTCCGACGTCGAGCGCAATGACGCTCGCGGCGCCGCGCTGCAGCAGCACGTCGGTGAAACCGCCGGTCGACGCGCCCACATCCAGCGCCCGGCGGCCCGACGGATCGATGTGGAAGACGTCGAGCGCGTGCGCGAGCTTGACGCCGCCCCGTCCGACATACGGATGATCGGGCGTGACCAGCGCAACACGCGCGCCCGGTCCGATCGCCGCGCCGGCCTTGTCGATCACCTGCCCATCGACCGTGACCTGCCCGGCAAGAATCAACGCACGCGCCCGCTCCCGCGACGGCGCCAGCCCGCGATCGAGCAGCACGACATCAAGCCGCGCTTTTCCCGCACCCACTCGAAGTCGCTTTCTCCCTCTATGTCCTTCGTCGACCTTTGTGTCCTTGTCAGGATTACTTCTTCCGTGCCACGACCCAGTCCGCGATCGCACCAAGGTGCCCGTCGGTCAGCTTCGCCGCGGCGAGGGTCTGATGCGCCCGCGACAGGCATTCGGCGGCCAGCGCGCGCGAGCGATCGAGGCCGAACAGCGCCGGATACGTCGGCTTGTCGCACGCGGCGTCTTTGCCTGCCGTCTTGCCGAGCGACGAGGCATCGCCCTCCACGTCCAGGATATCGTCGACGATTTGGAAGGCGAGTCCGACGTCGCTCGCATACTGGTCGAGCGCCGTCACGAGCCCATCGTCGGCGCCCGCCATGATCGCGCCGCAGGCGACCGAGGCGCGGATGATTGCGCCGGTCTTGCGCGCGTGCATCGTGCGGAGGCCGTCGGCGTCGAGTGTCAGGACGTGACCTGGAACCTGACCGGCCGCCTGCAGATCGATGGCCTGGCCGCCGACCATACCCGCCGCCCCGGCGGCGTCGCCGACGACCCGCACGACGCGCAGTTTGCGGCCCACGATCGCCGGCTCGTCGGTCGCCGGTTCGCGCGCCAGCAGTGCGAACGCCTCGGCCTGCAGGCCGTCGCCGGCGAGTATCGCAATGCCTTCGCCGTACACCACGTGCAGCGTCGGCCGTCCCCGCCGCAGCGTGTCATCGTCCATGCTGGGGAGATCGTCGTGAATCAACGAATAGGTGTGGATCAACTCAAGGGCGCACGCAGCCGGCAACGACAGATCGAAGGCCCACCCGCTGAGTGGCGCTCCAGTCTGCGCGCCGGGCTGCCGATCGGGCCCGCGCCGGGCGATCGCATCGGCGGCCGCGAGCGTCAGCATCGGCCGGAGCCGTTTGCCGCCGGCGAAGACGCTGTAGCGCATGGCATCCGCGACGATCGCAGGGCAGGCTGGCGGCACGGGAAGGTGGCGGTCGAGCGCGGCGTCGACCAGGCTGCGCGCGTGTGTCAGAAACTCGTCGAGCGACTGGCGAGCCACGGGTCAGCGTTCGGGCGTGTCCGACCCGAGCGACGCGGGCGCAGGCTTCAGCTCGCCGCGTTCGTTCAGGACTTCGATCCGCCGTTCGGCCTCCTCGAGGCGCGAATGGCAGAACCGCGATAGTTTCATGCCGCGCTCGTACAGCTCCAGCGACTGCTCGAGCGGCAGCTCGCCTTCCTCGAGTTTCTTCACAATCGACTCGAGCTCGGCAATCGCGGCTTCGAAGTCCTTGATGGACGTGTCGGGCATATCTCGAGGTGGAGTATTTACCTTTGTGTCCGTGGTGTCCATGGTGTCGATTCCGCGGAACGGACCTCGCAGTCCAACTCGCCATTGGCCAGCGTGACTTTGACGATGTCGCCTCGCGTCACCGATGACACGTCCCGAAGGACCCGCGACTTGTCCTCGTTCCACGCCACTGCGTACCCGCGACCGAGCACCGCCAGCGGGTTGAGGGCGTCCAGCCGTCCGGCGACGTGTCCGAGTTGGGCGCCCGCGCGATGCTGGCGCCGCCGCGCCGCCGCGCTGAGACGGCCATCCGCGCCAACCAGGCGTGTGCGGATGCCTTCGAGCCGCCGGCCGAGATCGAACGTGCCGAGCTGGCGATCCAGCTGCTGACAGCGGCGCTCGCGGACGGCGATGCCGGCGCGCATCAAGCGCGCCAGCACGTGCGACAGCTCCGCGGCGTGCCGTCCGCGCATCGCCAGCCGCGTGGGAAAGCCGGCGAACGCGGGCCGCCCCGCGGCGACGTGGATGCGCCGGCTCAGGCGCTGCAGGTGCCCGCGGGCTCCAGCGCCGAGACGATCTCGTAGTCGATCGATCCGGCTGCTGAACTCCAGCTTCGCCGCGACGACCAGTTCGGCGGCGGCCGACGGGGTCGGCGCACGCACGTCCGCCACGAAATCGGCAATCGTCACGTCGGTTTCGTGGCCAACCGCGGAAATGACCGGCACCGGCACCCGCGCGATCGCGCGAGCCACCGATTCCTCGTTGAATGCCCAAAGATCCTCGTGAGAGCCGCCGCCACGGCCGACGATGACCACGTCGACCCCCGGCACGCGTGCGATCTGCCGGAGGCTTCGCGCAATCTCCGGAGCGGCATCCTCGCCCTGGACGCGCGCCGGGCTGATCACGAGGTGCACGTTCGCATAACGGCGCCTCAATACCTTGATGATGTCGCGAATGGCGGCGCCGTCGAGAGACGTCACGATCCCGATCTTGCGCGGCAGCGCCGGCAGCGGCCGCTTCCGGGCGGCATCGAACAGCCCTTCCTGCTGCAGGCGTTTCTTCAGCTGGTCGAATGCGAGCTGCCGCGCCCCGAGGCCGTGCGGCTCGAGGTGCTCGCAGACGAACTGGTATTCACCTTTCGGCTCGTACACCGAGAGCTTGCCGCGCGCAATGACACGAAGACCGTCGCCGGGCTTGAACTTCAGATAGCGCAGCGACGACCGGAACATGAACCCGCGCAGCTGCGACGAGGAGTCCTTCAGTGAGAAGTACAGATGGCCGGTGTTCCAGAGCTTGCAGTTCGACAGCTCGCCCTCGACCCAGATCTCGAAGAACTGCTCTTCGAGCAGATCCCGCACGCGAACGGTCAGCTCGGTGACGGTGAAGACATGACGCGCATGAGCGGCTGGGGGCTGGGGGCTAGCCGCCTCGGTGGCTGGAGGCTCGTCCTCAACTCCGGGCTCGTCCTCAAACGGTAGATCGAACAGATCCGACATCTGAAAGGTCCCGGAGCTCGTCCGCGCTGTAGCTGAGACGCTCAATATCGGTCGCATGTCCGGTCTGCTCGTCGGCCTCGATGATCACCGCGTTGAGACGAGGGTTGCCGGTCGCGGTCTCGAACTTCTGAGGCAACGCCGTCAGAAATCGGCCGAGCGCGGCCGCTATCTCGACGCCAATGATTGAATCGTGCGGGCCGGTCATGCCGACGTCCGTGAGGTAGGCGGTGCCTTTCGGCAGCAGACGATCGTCTGCGGTCTGGACGTGCGTATGGGTGCCGACGACAGCGGTGACGAGGCCGTCGAGATGCCATCCCATGGCAATCTTTTCCGACGTGGCTTCCGCATGGAAATCGACGAAGATGATCCGCGTCCGTTCGCGAAGGCGTTCGATCTCCTGCTTGACGACCACGAACGGGTCGTCGATGTTGAGCATGAACACGCGGCCCATCACGTTGACGACGCCCACGGTTGCGCCGCTCCGGGTACGCGCGAGGTAGCTGCCGTTGCCGGGTGCTCCCGCAGGGTAGTTCGCCGGCCGGAGGAGACGAGGCTCTGCGCCGATGTAATCGAGCGCTTCCTTCTTGTCCCAGATGTGATTGCCCGACGTCATCACCTCGATCCCCCAGTCGAGCAGCTGATCGCCGATCTCGCGGGTGATCCCGAACCCCGCCGCGGCGTTCTCCGCGTTGGCGATGACGAAATCGATGCTGTGGTACTCGACGAGGCCGGCGAGCCCCTGCCGCACGAGCTCGCGGCCCGGACGACCGACGATGTCGCCGATGAACAGCAGGCGCAGCATGACTAGTCGTTCATCTTAGCCATTTGCCGCGCGGGAGACGCTGATCTCGATCCGCTTCCCGCGACGCTCGGCGATCTTCGGCACGGCGATGCGCAATTCACCGCTGATCATCCGCGCCGTCGCCTTGGAAGGGTCGCATGCGGGTCCGAGGCGAACTGCGCGTGCGAAGCGGCCGAAGCCTCGCTCCACCAGGTGGAAACTGGACTCGCTGCGTGCCCGACGCGTCGATTTGTCGCCGACGATGAGGAGGGTCTCGTTTTTGGCGATCAGGCGAACGGCCGACGCGTCGACGCCCGGCACATCAACCACGATTTCGACGGCCTCGTCTGTTTCGTAGACGTCGACCGGTGGCGTGCATTCCCCGGTCAGAAACTCCCGCCCGAAGGCCCGGCCGAGCTCCAGGAAGACCCTCCGGACCTCGTCCGCGAAATCGCCGACCTCTGAGGGAATTGCGATCGCGTGAATCCGATGACGCATGAGCGCATCATCGCACAGGCCTTCGAGTTGGTTCCAGCCGGGCCTTATACTTAGCTATGAGTGGTATCTAATCAGATTTACTGCTTGACATACACTCATACTCTGGGTATACTCCCTTCAACACGAACGTTTCTACATGGAAAGAGGGCTCAACTGATGCCACGCAAAGTGATTGGAATTGACCTGGGGACGACGAATTCGGTCGTCGCCGTGATGGAAGGCGGCGAGCCGGCAGTCATCGTCAACCAGGAAGGCGCACGTACGACCCCGTCCGTCGTCGCCTTCACGAAGGAAGGCGAGCGGCCCGTCGGCCAGGTGGCGAAACGGCAGGCGGTCACCAATCCGGAAAACACGGTGTTCTCGATCAAGCGGTTCATGGGCCGGAAGTTTGACGAGGTCCAGAGCGAGGCCTCGCGAGTGCCCTACAAAGTGGTCCGGGCCCAGAACGGCGACGCCTGGGTCGAGACGCGCGACAAGAAATATTCACCGCCCGAAGTCTCGGCGATGGTCCTGCAGAAGCTGAAGCAAGCCGCCGACGACTATCTCGGCGAAAAAGTGACTGACGCGGTCATTACCGTCCCGGCGTACTTCAACGACTCCCAGCGCCAGGCGACGAAGGATGCCGGCACGATTGCCGGCCTAAACGTCCTGCGCATCATCAACGAGCCGACCGCGGCGGCCCTGGCCTACGGCCTCGACAAGAAAAAAGACGAAACGATTGCCGTGTACGACTTCGGCGGCGGCACCTTCGACATTTCCGTGCTCGAGGTGGGCGACGGCGTCGTGGAGGTCAAGGCGACCAACGGCGACACCCATCTTGGCGGCGACGACATCGACGACCGCATCATCGAATGGCTCGTCTCGGAGTTCAGGAAGACCGACGGCATCGATCTGTCGAAGGATCGCATGGCGCTCCAGCGTCTGAAGGAGGGCGCGGAGAAGGCCAAGATCGAGCTGTCCTCGGCGATGGAAACCGAGGTCAACCTGCCGTTCGTCACCGCTGACGCCAGCGGGCCTCGGCACCTGCAGATCAAGCTGTCGCGATCGAAGCTCGAACAGCTCGTCGACGATCTGCTGCAGCGCACGATGGGCCCGGTGAAACAGGCGCTCGCCGACGCCGGCGTCGATCCACGCAAGATTGACGAGGTCGTCCTGGTCGGCGGATCGACTCGCATGCCGAAGGTGCAGCAGCTGGTGCGCGAGTTCTTCGGCAAGGACCCGCACAAGGGCGTCAACCCGGACGAAGTCGTGGCGATCGGGGCGGCGGTGCAGGGCGGCGTCCTGACGGGCGACGTCAAGGACATGCTGCTCCTCGACGTGACGCCGCTGTCACTGGGCATCGAGACGCTCGGCGGCGTGATGACCACGCTGATCACCCGGAACACCACCATCCCGACGCGGAAGAGCGAAATCTTCTCGACCGCGGCCGACAACCAGACCAACGTCGAGGTGCACGTGCTGCAGGGCGAGCGCCCGATGGCGCGCGACAACCGAACGCTCGGCAAGTTCCAGCTGGTGGGGCTGCCGCCGGCGCCGCGCGGCGTGCCGCAAGTCGAGGTCTCGTTCGACATCGACGCCAACGGCATCGTCAACGTCGCGGCGAAGGATCTGGCGACCGGCAAGGAGCAGAAAATCACCATCAGCGGCGCGAGCGGCCTGTCGAAAGACGACGTCAACCGGATGGTGAAGGAAGCGCAGAGCCACGCGTCGGAGGACCAGGCGCGGCGTGATCTCATCGACGCGCGCAACCAGGCCGATTCGCTGGCCTACCAGGTCGAGAAGACCGTCAACGAAAACCGCGGCAAGGTCGCAGCCGGCGATCTCTCGACGGTGGAAAGCGCTATCGCGGAACTGCGCCGGGTCGCGCAGGGAGACGACGTGGCGGCCATCCGGCAAGCGACCGATGCGCTGCAGCAGGCGTCGCACGCCATCGCGGAAGCGCTTTACAAGGGTTCGCAAGGTTCGGAAGGTTCGCACGGTTCGCA
>Ga0105248_10007668_pt1 | contig 11860 bp, 9 predicted proteins | sample KBSS34metaG_FD_81524 | JGI IMG/M metagenome (GOLD analysis project Ga0105248, IMG submission 81524) | Switchgrass rhizosphere microbial communities from Kellogg Biological Station, Michigan, USA - KBS S3-4 metaG | ecosystem: Host-associated > Plants > Roots > Rhizosphere > Soil | place...
GGCGGGCAGTGTACGAAGCGGCAGTGAATGCTCCTGTTGCGGGCCCGGGGCCGCACGCGCGGGGGAAACTTCGCACGCACGTGCGAGTGCGCTTGCTGATGCAATGCACGCAATCGACTGGTCGTTGCCGCTCTCGTGAGACGTGAGGCGTGCGGCGAGGCGGTTCACTCACCCGCACACCATGTTTGGACTCGAGAAATGCAGGACCGAAGTGACGCACGCCGGCGTCACGCAGTTCCGTGATCTGGACCTGCTCGTGCTCGAGGGCGTGCCACCGATCGCAGTTCTCGAATGGACGCTGCATCGCGACGGGCGCCGCATTCCATCCATCGCGTTCCAGCTCGACGCCAAATACCTTCGTCCGCTCGCGGGCCACGGACTGGTGACTCACCAGTACACCGTGCCGGTCGCCTCGCCGATCCGGCTGTCCTGAGGGCGCGGCACTCGCGAACTGAGGCGTATTGCGCACCTCGCTCCTGTCGCACGGCGTCGGTTGGACCAAGGTCCAATGGCCACGAGCAGCGCCTCGGGCAAATCTACGCATCTCCGAGACAGCGAAAGTCGGACGTGAGAAGCAAGATTTGTATGAAGGCCGACCATGCCATATCGCGCATGGTCGGCAGACGATTCAGTGGCAATGGTGGGCAGTTTCGGCTGCAAATCCGCGTCATGCGCCTCTGCCAACTTCTTGGCCCAACGCGTATCTTTCTTCGCGCTTCCCTGACGACATCTGCTCAGCACCGCACGCCGCCTCCCAGGAAGCCGGCGAAGAGTCGGACACCTGAACCATCTGCGTCGCGAAGAGCCTGTCACGTGATTCGGATCCGGCGCACGTTCACCGCGCCAATGTGATTGACCAAGACGGCCCGACGACACCCGCGGGCCGGCGAGCATCCAACCCGTCAGGGCACCACCCATGAAGAAGACTGCCGTAATCGTTGACGACCATCCCGCCGTTCGACTTGCCGTTCGAATGGTGATGGAGCAAAGCGGCCTCTATGAGGTCATCGGAGAGGCCGACACCGGCCAATCAGGTTGGCAAATCATTCGTGACCGAGTCCCCGACCTCGTCGTGATGGACCTGGACATTCCCACGACCTCGGGGCTCGAAGTGATCGAGCGCATTCGCAACGAGTTCCCGAAGATGGCCGTCGTCGTCCTGTCGGCGCAAAACGAATCGGTCTATGCCGCGCGTGCCCTGCGCGCTGGTGCCAACGGCTTCGTCAGCAAGGACCGCGACCTGCAGATCCTGCAGATGGCATTCACCTCCGTATCGGCGGGCTTCAGCTTCTTCCCCGGCATTCCGAACGACGCCGGCGAGGAGCCCACATCCGCCTCCGTGCCCAAGCTGAGCAACCGCGAGGTGACGGTGCTGCGCCTGCTGGTGAAGGGCACGAGCCACAAGGTGATCGGCGCGCAGTTGTGCATCAGCGACAAGACCGTGAGCGCCTACAAGATGCGCATCCTTCGCAAGCTCGGGCTGTCGAACATCGTCGACCTCGTCGACTTTGCCCGCTCCAACCGCCTGCTTCTGTAAGGGGCGCCACCTTGCACTTCATACGACGCTGCCTCGTGGGCACTGTGCTGGCCGGATGCGCTCTTGGCCTTCTCGCGCAGCCTGCGCCCGCAAAGCCCGCCCAGGCACTTGAACTCGCGACCTCGGCGACAGCCACCTCCGATCGCATCACACCGACGGCATCGCAGTCGATCTGGCTCCAGAGGAACAAGGTCCTGCACGTCGGCGTGGTGAGCGCGGGCATGGCGCCTTTCGACCTCGTCAATCTTCGCGGCGGCTACGAAGGCATTTCCGCGGACTACGTTCGCGCGCTTGCGCGGCACCTGGGCGTGCCGGTTCGCGTCAAGGACTATCCGAGCACCGACGCGCTGAGCGCCGCGCTGATGGCGCGCGAGGTGGATCTCGCGACCTCGTTCACGGCCGTGCCCGAGCGTGCGGGCCTTCGATACAGCGCGGTGTACCACCCCGCACGCGCGGCGCTGCTCACGCTGAAGGGACAGGGCGTCGCGCCCGATGGCCCCTTTCGCGTGGCCATCGTCGGCGGACGCTTCCGCGAGTCCGACATCCGGCCCGCCTTCCCGAACTGCCACATCGAGACCTACTCCAGCGTCGTGCAGGCACTCAACGCTCTCATGCACGGGCAGGTGGACGCATACCTGAGCCACGCCAGCATCGCGAGCTACGCCCTCGAAGCGCATGCGATCGACAACATCGACGTCCAGCCGGTCAGGCAGATCGAGATGCAGGGCATGCGCTTCGCCATGCGCGCGGCGGACGTGGCGCTGGCCGAAATGGTCGACATGGCGCTCACGCAAATTGGGGCAGCGCAGCGCGAGGCCATCGCGCAGCGTTGGGCCTCGTCCTACACCGCACTCGACCTCGCCCCCCCGATCGAGCTCACCGACAGCGAGCGACGCTGGATCCAGCAGCACCGAGTCGTCGCCTATGCACCGCTCGACCACGAGGAGTCGCTTCTCGTCATGGGCGCCGACGGTGAGCCACAAGGCCTGGCGGTCGACCTGCTGCAGATGATCGGCTGGCGCACCGGGCTGAGCTTCAAACCGGCAAACGCAGGCTCGGACGGGGCGGCAAGCGCAGAGGCCAGCCTGCGGCCCGTCGTCATGCCCGAGCTCGACACGCAAGGCTTCGAGCCGACCCTGCCTTATCAGCGAATGCACTGGGTCGTCGTGGTCCGAGCGCGCGACGACACCGCGCACGCCGCGGTGGATCTGCGCGGCAGGCGCATCGCCACGGCCCTCTCGCCGACGGCGGTCCGGCAGCTCGACATTGCGATGCCGGACGCGCAGCTCGTGCATGCGCCTTCGATGGACGAGGCCTTTGCGCAAGTGAGTCGCGGCGAAGTCGATGCGGCACTCGCGCCGATGAGCAGCGCCGAGCGGCTGATCGATGCGCGCTATCGCGGGCAGCTCGTGACCGCGTTGTCGGTGAACACCGCGCCGGTCGACGTGGCCTTCGGCGTGCGCCCCGATCAGCCCGAGCTGCGATCGATCCTCGACAAGGCGCTCGCCAATCTGAGCCCGAGCGACCTGCGCGCCGTTCGCCAGCGTTGGGCCTACCACGCGCCGCCCGCGCATCCCTGGCGCAAGTACGCGTTGTGGCTCGCCTGGATGGCCGCGGCCTGCGCGGCGGGCTCACTCGTGGTGGTGCTGTGGAACCGAAGCCTGCGTCATCAGGTGCGATTGCGCCGCGCCGCGGAAGCGAAGGCGCGCGACGAGCTCGAGTTCCGCCGCGTGCTGCTCGAAGGCCTGCCGGTGCCCGTGTACGTGCGCAACACCGACCTCGATCTCGTGGCGTGCAACCAGGCCTTCGAGCGCGCGATGGGACTGCCGCGCGAGGAGCTGCTCGGAACCAACATCGACGAAATCGACCGCCAACGCGTTGGCCCCGAGGCCGCTCGCGCCCGGCTGAAAGCGGATTGCGAGGAAGTCCTCGCGCACGGCAAGCCGTGCTTCGCCGACCGCGAGGTCATGTTCGGCGGTCGCGTACATCACCTTGCGCACTGGCTCGTTCCGCTGCACGCCGACGGCGCGGGCGAAGGCGTGATCGGCGGCTGGCTCGACGTCTCCGAGCGCGTGCAGATGCTGACCGAGCTCGCCGCAGCGAAGGAGGACGCGGAAGTCGCGAATCGCGCGAAGTCGAGCTTCCTCGCGGTCATGAGCCACGAGATCCGCACGCCGATGAACGCCATCATCGGAATGCTCGAGCTGCTGCTGCATCGCAACGAAGTGAGCAGCCGCGATCGGCTGTCGCTGCTCGTCTCGCACGAGTCGGCGCGTTCGCTGCTGCGGCTGGTCGACGACATCCTCGACCACGCCAAGATCGAGGCCGGCAAGCTCGAACTGCGCCCCGAGCCGATCGAGCTGCGCCAGTTGCTCGACGAGGTGCGGACCCTCTTCGCCGGAATGGCGCAAAGCAAGTCGCTGAAGCTCGCATTCGAGGTGGACGCGTCCCTCCCGCGGCGCGTGCGCGCCGATCCGCTGCGAATCAAGCAGATCGTGGGCAACCTGTTGAGCAACGCCATCAAGTTCACCGACCACGGCGGCGTCACCGTGCGCGCGCGCGGCGAAAGGTGCGAGGGCGAGTGCTGCGTGGTGATCGAGGTTCACGACACGGGTGTGGGCATCCCGCCCGAGGACATCGAGCGGCTTGGTCAAGCCTTCGTCCAGGCATCCGGCAAACCCAAGCAGCGCGCAACCAACGGAACGGGCCTGGGCCTGAACATCTGCAGCAAGCTCGCGCGGATGATGGATGGCGCTCTCGACATCACGAGCGTGCCTTCGATGGGATCCATCGTGAGCGTGCGCCTGCGGTTGCCGCTCGCACTCGAGGAGCCTGCCGCGGGGTCCGGGCCCGGCGGTGCTCCCCCGCCCGAGCCGAATGCCGCGCGGCAAGCGGCCGATGCCTTGCAGCGTGCGCGCGTGCGTCCGCGGATCCTGGTGGCGGACGACCACGCCGCCAACCGACTGGTGCTCTCGCACCAGCTCGACCATCTCGGCTTCGAAGTCCTTCTTGCCGAGGACGGACAGAAGGCCTTCGAGCAATGGTGGGAGCGCCGCTTCGACATGGTCATCACCGACTGCGCCATGCCGCTGATGAACGGCTCGCAGCTCGTACGCGCCATCCGTGAGGAGGAGGCCCGGCTCGACCTCGCGCCCTGCCCCGTCATCGGCTACACGGCGGACGCGCAGGGAGAGGCACGAGAGGCTGCACTCGCGGCCGGCATGGACGAGTGTCTGGTCAAGCCGATCGGCCTGGAGCAGCTCGCAACCACCGTGTTGTCTCACCTGCGCCTGGACATGGCCGCATCGGCCGCGCAACCCACGGGCAACGAGCCAGGCGCGAACAGGAAGGAAGGGCCGACGCGTCCGTTCGAATCGATTCTTCAGCCGTCCGTGGTCAAGGCACTCAGCCGCAACGATGCGAACTTCGAGCGCCAGCTCTATACGGAACTCCTGCGCGCAAACGAGGCGGGGCTGCGCGACATCCTCGCCGCAGCGACAGAGAACCGCTTCCCGGAGATCACCCGCGTCGCTCACACAGTTCGCGGCGGTGTGAGGCTTGTTGGAGCCAACGCCCTGGCGGAAGCTTGCCTGGGCTTGGAATCGACCTGCTCGATGTACGCGCTTGCTGCTTCGAGAAGTGAAGAGGAGCAGATCCAGGCCGAGCTTCGTCACCGAATCGACGCGTTCTGCTCCGCCGTCGAAGCATTGAACCGCGCCATGCGCGAGGAGCTCGAGCGGATCTGATCGGTGGCCGCGGACATGGTGTCGTCCACGGACGGACTGCGGCGTCGATAGAGCCAGCGCCCGAGCGCCTGGGACAAGGCGCTCGGGCGCGGCCCACTCAGTACCGCGTCTCGATCGAGATCGGGTAGTCGCGCTGGCCGGCAGCCCAGAATGCACGCGAGGCACTGTCGGCGGCAGCGTAGACACGCAGGCGCCGCGCGCACCTCCACACGTTGCTGTCGAGCCAGACCAGCGCGGCACTGGCAATACCGCGCCGGCGATACGGCTCGTCGACGAACAGCGCCCGTAGCCGAACGCTGACCTGGTCCTCCTTGAAGAGCGCATAGCCCACGGTCTCGGACCCATCGAGGAAGACCGCCGCGTCATACGAGGTGGCCTCCTCCCACCAGGCGGCGGAGGACGGTGGGCTATCCCCCGCAAGGAACTGGCGGACGGAGCCCGGCAGCGCTGGATCGTTCGGCGCAACGCACCTGAACTGAATGCGGCCGGACGAGAGTCGCGGGGCGCGTTCAATGAGATCGATGGAGAGTGTTTCGGTCCTCATGCCACTCGTCGATGCAGCTAAGTATGTAAGCAATGGTGTCTCACTTCATCGATCGTCTGAATTCGGATCGGTCTTTGCATTCGTGATGAAAGTTCAACAACAGTCATTCATTCATTCGTACTTCCTTTCATAACCCGCATTGGGACGTTCCGATTCCTTAGCCCCCTGGAAATATCCTCAACAACACAGAGACGTGCTCGGTTTTGCGTCGGGTCATAAGTCGGCACACTCCATCGCAATTCATCGTTCGAATCGAGGAAGCGGCCATAGCGGCATCTCGCCATCTCCATTCGCTTCCTTCGTCTCACTCACCTCCATTCGCATCCTTCCTTTTCGGCACCGCTGCAGCGACTGCGTACTCCCAACTGGACTGCAGCGGCTTCATGAGGTCACTTCGGTGACCTCTTTTTTTGTCGTTTAGGTCGCGCGCTCAGAAGTTTCCTTTGTTCCATGAGATTGGATAGGCAAATGAACTGGCAATGCCTAGTATTCCGGCATGGACTCGTCATTCAATCCTTGTGATCAGTGCAGTTGAATCTGCACCGCAAACGACGGGTCATCGAGATCTCAGCTTGCCAAGTAGCTCCGCGGCCCCACCGAATGCGCCCGAAGTCGGCACTGGAACTCCTATGAATCTCGATCGCTCCAAGTGCTGCGTCTACCTCCTCGACGATGACCCATGCGTGCAACGCTCGCTCACGAGGCTGCTGAACGCATGCGGATTCCGCGTCGACGCGTGCACTTGCGCGAGCGAGTTTCTCCATCGACTCTCGAGCATCGACTTCTCGCGCAGCAGCATCCCCGCCTGCCTGCTGCTGGACGTCTCGCTGCCAGACGTGGATGGCCCTCAGATCCAGAGGCGCATCGACGTCCATGGGGGCCTCATTCCAGTCATCTTCCTGAGCGGCACTGCAAGCGTGGCGATCGCCGCGCAGGCGATGCGAGCCGGCGCATTGCACTTCCTCTCCAAGCCCGTCGATTCACAGACTTTGATCGGCGCGGTCGACGAGGGTCTTTGCGTCTCGGCGCAACGCATCGCCAGGCACGCCGCGGAGCGCGAATCGAGGGCGCAACTGAGGACCCTCACCGAGCGCGAGGTGGAAGTCCTGCTGCTCGTCACCCGTGGCCTGCTCAACAAGCAGATCGCGGGGCAACTCGGAACGGTGGAAAAGACGATCAAGGTGCATCGTGCGCGACTGATGCGAAAGCTGCAGGCTCGCTCGGTGCCGGATCTCGTACGGTTTGTCGACTCTCTTGGCCTTAACGGAGCCGAGAAGATCAACGTGAACCGCGCGACTTCATCGTCCCAATCGCGCGCGGCGGAATTTCCTTTGGACTTGCGTCCCCATCCGTCGGTCTGACTCGAAGAATCTGAGCGGTCGATGGCAGGATCGACATCTCACTCAATCGACATCGTGCCTATTCTCAGGGCTCGCAATGGAGGTGATGTCGTGAGAGCTCGAAGAGTCGAACGCAAGCACTACGAGCTGATCTTTCACTCATTGACGGAAACCGGGCGCTCAGTGTGTTTCCCTTGTGACGCGGACGGTCAAGTCATCATCGAATGCCTCTCGCGGCGCGCACGCTTGAAGTACTTGCAGATATGCCCGCTCGTCGGGTTGCAGTATTCGGTGCCGAGCATTCGTATCGTCGACGTGGATCTCGACGATGCGCTCGCCTGAATCAGGCGTCGAAAAGCCCCGAGTGCAAGTCCTCGAGCGCAGGGCCGATCCAATCGAGATCGTCACTGGCGTCGAACTCGCGCTCGATCGGGCCGCGCGCAACGCGCACAACCCGGCGGACGAGCATCGGGATCTTCGGCTCCTCCTCCTGAACAGACACGACGAAGCTGAACGGGTCGTGCCCGGCCTTGGAGACGTCTCTCCAGAACTCCTGGATCTCGTCATACACATCTGCCGTTCCGTGCCACATCGCCCGCTCTCCTCATTCACGCGATTTCGATGAGGCAGTGTGCGGCCCGCATCACCTCGCCACACTGGCGACGATTCCAATTCGCCGGGACCCCTCCTTCACACCCGGTGCCGCGCGCGCGAGATGCATCGATCAGGCGTCGAATCCAGATGGCTCGTTCCTCATGGAAGACATGCGCCTGTCGATTCGCAACAGCGTGCAACACAATGACTTGAAGCCTTCCTGCCAGAGCATCTGAGCCACGCGCGCGAGCTCGCACGGTGCGCAGGACTGCGACACAGCGCCCATCTGGAAAGCCCACTGCCACGCTGCCACCGTCAGAGGGAGGCCCAACATGACCGTCAATCGCCCTTACGCCGTCGGCGCCCCACTGCTGGTCGATGCGCGCTACGCGCTGCGTGAGGAGCCGAGCGCGAGTCCGGTCCCCGACGGCGCAAGACAGGTCGACAGTCCCGGGCGCTTCAGCGGGGTGTCGTGCAGCGTGAAGCGCCGGGTCCTGAAAGAAGCCTTCCATGATCAGAGCGATCGCCTCGTCGCGGCGATCCAGTCACAGCCGCCTCAAGGTCCGCAGGAAGCACCGGGCACGTGCGCGCAGATCGACGCGCGCGTGCTCATGCTGACGCGCGAGGCGGTTCGCGGCGTCGCAGACGACCTGGCACGCCAATGCGATGCCGACGCGGGGTTGGCGCGCGCAATCGTCGCCGAGCAATGCGGCACCCTGATCCGCGCCCTCGATCCCGATGAATTGCGACGCGGTTTCGTGCAGCAGACGTGTGCGGCAGCAAGCGCGGTGCAGTGGTCGATCGGCGAAATGTCGGAGGACAGCATCGCCAGTGCGGTGCCGTCGCGCTCGCCCGACTCCCCGCGCTATGGCGTGAACGTCGATGTGCGAAGCGATGTGGTCGAGCAGGTGCTCGAGGAGTTCCGGCTGCGCACGGCGCTCAGCCCATCCGCGTTCCGCCAGGCCGCCACGCAGGTGGCCTGGCATCTGGTCGACCTGTGCCCTCCGGTGCTGCAAGCCTTTGGGCTTCGGCGCGACGCCTATGCCCAGGAGTTCGCCGCATCGACGCGGCGCGTGGCCGTGCTGATGATCGTCAGGGGCCTCGACTCGCCGGCGCGCGTGAACGCCGCCTTGTCTCGGTGGGCATGCACGGCGAATGCCGGCGCGGCAGCGGCGGACTGCGGCGACCGCATCGCGCTCGCACCCGCAGGCTCCGCATTTCTGCACCGCGTGGCGCAGCGGTACGCACGAAACTTCACGCCCCATCGCCTGGGCGGTCTTGCAGGCACGCTCGCGAGCGTCGCGGCCGATCACGCGGGCCTGTCGGGCGCCCAGGGCGCGCACCATGTGGCGGAAGCCTCGCCACCCTGGCCGCAACCTGCGGCCGACAACTCCTTTGCCAGCCTGCTTGCGGGGAACTTCATTCAGCGAGTCGCAGTGCCAAGCGTGCTCCACGCGGCGCTGCATCCGCAGTCCGGCTCGCGCCCCAATGCCCCGCGCCATGCCGGCGCCCTTCCCGAATCCGCCCGCCGATTCCTGAGTCACCCGGACGCCGTCCGGCATGACGCCGGCGTGCACGCCTCGCTCACGCTGCGGGAGGCGCACGGGGTGGTCGAGCCGCGCGACATCGGACATGCCGCTCTGAGCTATCTGCTGGGAGTGCGAGATGGGCAGATCTCGCCTTCCTCCTATCGGGTCGAAGGGATGGTGCGCGGGGAGATCGAAGCGTTCTTCAAGCTCGATGCGCTCATGAGTGTCGCGAACCCCGCGGGCATGAAGCCGAGTCGACCCGCCGATCCGCCTGGGTCCGTGCCCCTTGCCGCGGCAGATGCCATCGCGCCGCATCTGCGCGAGCAGGCCGCGCGCGCCGCGCTCGCCGCCGTGTTGCGCTCGATGTTCGCCGACAGCCTGACCGGGCCCGCGCACTTCGCCATCCCGATCAACCTCGCCTTCATGCCTCGCGCCTTGGGTCAGGTGCTCGACGCGCTCGAACGACTGCTGCGCGAACCGCAGCACTAACGGGACGCTGCCGGACGGTGTCCGCGCAGATCGATTCCTTCTTGCCGGGGCCGCCGCAGTCGGACTTGACCTGGGATGCGCTTTCGCGCGATGCCCACGACCTACCTCTTCAGTGAGAACGACCGTCGCTACGCATTCAGCGTCGGCATCAGGCAAGTGAACGCGGCCGCGCACGAAGCGCAGCGTTGGTTCGGCGAGATCGATGCTCCGGCCATCCTGCCGCGAGAAAGGTCGAGAACTATTTCTGCTGCGGCCGAGCAATGCGTCGGCCCACCCGCATTGAGACGCCGGGCGGCAAATATCATGGGACTTCCATTGGTCCGCCCGCCCCGAGACCGGCGGACCGTGCAAGCGTTCCCCCATGCCCTTCGCCTACGCCGCGTCCCTGCTGCTGCTGCAGTTCGCCGTTCTCGCCCTCTCCGCGGATATCGCTCGCCCGGCGGCCTACATCGTCATGGTGGTCGCGCCGCTTGCGGCCTCGTTCGTGGTGGCCCGGCGCGGCATGGAGGAGACCTCCGCCGCGCGAACCGGCTGGCATGCCTTGGCCCTGTCGCTGGCGATCTGGTCGCTGGGTGCCCTCGGCAACCTGTGGCATGAGTGGGTCCTCGGGCGCGCCAACGAGATGTACCGCGAAGCGATGCTCGCGTTCAATCTCGCTGCCGTGCCGATCGCCTTCCTGATATCGAGCGGTTGGCATCTGGCCGAGCGCCGCAGCGTGCGCGCCATCGACGCACTGCTCGCCCTCGCGCTCGGATACGGCTTCTTCCTTTTCACCTGGGCCATGCTGACCGCGCGCGGCTCGCCCGACGAAGCCGGGGTGAATGCCCTCGTCTGGTTGCTCGATGCGCAGAACCTGTTCCTCGCCACCGGCGCGCTCGTGCGCTGGCATGCGTCGGATGACGCGAGCGAGCGCGAGTTGTTCCGCGCGGTGTCGACATACCAGGTGGTCTATACGGCGCTGATCCTCGTCAACAACCACCTGATCGCCGGCGACCCGGACTTCGGCCCGCAGGCGAGCACGATCATCACCGCCGCATTTGCCCTGGTGGGCGCGATGGCCGCCTCGCGCCGCCGCGGGGGCGCTGCAACGCGTTCGAGAGCCGGGCTCGTGCGCGTCGTCCATAGCGCGAGTCCCATCGTGCTGGCGGGTGCGCTCCTGATCGTGTCGCTCTTCATGATCCGCGTCGACTACGCGATCGGCACGACCGGCGTGCTGATCGCCGTGATCGGCTACGGCTTGCGCACGACGCTGACGCAGGTGCGCCACATCGAGCTCGGCGACGACCTGCGGCGCGAGCGCTTCGAACTCCAGGCCATCGCCTGGACCGACGCACTGACCGGCGTGCGCAACCGCCGCTTCATCGACCACGCGCTCGCGCGCGCCGCGCGTCGCGCGCGCCATGCCGGGCGTCCGCTGTCGGTGCTCATGATCGACATCGACCACTTCAAGGGGCTCAACGATTTCTACGGCCACCCCGCGGGCGACGCCTGCTTGCGCGAGGTCGCGACCGCGCTTCAGCACGCGCTCGCGCGTCCGGACGACGTGCTGGCGCGCTACGGCGGCGAGGAATTCATCGCGCTGCTGCACGACGTCGAGGCGCCCGGCGCACTGGTCGTGGCCGAGCGTCTGCGCGCTGCCATCGAGGCCCTGCGCATCCATCACAACGGAAGTCCCTTCGGGGTGGTGACGGTCAGCATCGGCGCGGCCAGCACCGCATCGCACGACGCCGACGCGGCGGATCTCATCGAGGCTGCGGACGCCGCCCTGTACGAGGCCAAGCGCTCGGGGCGCAATCGGGTCGAGGTCCAGTCGACGGTGCCCGCCTGAGCGTCATCCGATCGGTCGATGGGCGTGTCGATGCCCCGTCGCGCCTCCTCTTGGCGTGATCGGCATTCGGCTCGCTCACTCGCTCACGTCCGATGTCCCGAGTTCCGTCCACCTGCTCCGAGAGCTGAACCTCTCGCCGCGCGGACCGTTGAAGCTCGCCCTGCCGCGGGTGCTTCCTTTGTTCAGGGCCGAGAACGAGAGGATGATGAAAGCGTTGAAGGACTTCGCCGAGAGCCAGGCTGCGGCGACTCAA
>Ga0105248_10007669_pt1 | contig 11860 bp, 7 predicted proteins | sample KBSS34metaG_FD_81524 | JGI IMG/M metagenome (GOLD analysis project Ga0105248, IMG submission 81524) | Switchgrass rhizosphere microbial communities from Kellogg Biological Station, Michigan, USA - KBS S3-4 metaG | ecosystem: Host-associated > Plants > Roots > Rhizosphere > Soil | place...
ACGCGCGAGCTGCAAGCCAGACTCGCGGCTCAGCAGGCGCGAGTGGAGCAACTCAACGCCCTCTATCACCTGCATCTCACGCAGCTTAACGGCCTCAAGATCCGCGCGGGCATTGATGGCGTGCTACAGGAACTCAATTTGAATGGGCACCCGTTGCAGGCGGGGCAACAGGTGGCAGCAGGAACAACGATTGCGAAGGTTGCGCAGCCCTCGAAGCTCATGGCCGAGCTGCGCATTCCTGAGACACAGGCCAAGGACGTGAGTCTTAATCAGCCGGCGCAGGTCGACACCCATAACGGTGTAGTGCCCGGGCATGTGACTCGAATTGACCCAGCAGTACAGAACGGAACGGTCACGGTTGACGTATCACTGGATGGCGAACTGCCGCTGGGGGCGCGTCCCGATCTGAGCGTTGACGGAACAATCGACCTGCAGCGGCTGGCAAACGTCCTGTTCGTCGGGCGTCCCGCGTTTGGGCAAGAGAACAGCACAATCGGGATGTTCGTGGTGCAAGCGGATGGCACGGCGACACGAGCACAAGTAAAAGTGGGGCGCAGCTCGGTCAATGCAATCGAGATACTCGGGGGATTGAAGGAAGGTGACCAGGTGATCCTTTCCGATATGACCCGTTGGGATAACAACGATCGTATTCGCCTCGAATAATTCTGTGGAGCAGATGAATGGAACCCCTGATTCGAATGGTAGGAATCAAAAAGATTTTTTATACCGAGGACGTGGAGACACACGCGCTGTCTGGCGTGCATCTCGACATCAACAAAGGCGAATATGTCTCGATCGCGGGGCCTTCCGGCTCGGGCAAGTCCACGTTGCTAGCGATTGTGGGTCTGCTGGACTCACCCAGCGTGGGCGAATATACGCTCAAAGGCGAGCCGGTGGCGAATTTGGACATCGCGCAGCGGGCCATCATCCGCAACCGGGAGATTGGTTTCATTTTTCAGAGCTTCAATCTGATTGGGGACCTCAACGTATACGAAAACGTTGAGCTGCCGCTGACCTATCGCGAGATGTCTGGCGTCGAACGCAAAGAGCGTGTCCACAAAGCTCTGGAGCGTGTGGGCATGAGTCATCGGGTGCGACACTATCCGGCACAGTTATCTGGAGGCCAGCAACAACGGGTCGCCGTGGCGCGTGCAATCGCCGGTTCGCCGTCCCTGTTGCTGGCGGACGAGCCCACGGGAAATCTGGACTCCCACAACGCGGAGTCGGTCATGTCACTTTTGCAGGAACTGCACAGCGAAGGTGCGACCATCTGCATGGTCACGCACGACCCGCGTTTTGCGAGGCACGCGGAACGGACCATTCACCTGTTCGATGGTCGAGTGGTGGAAGAGAGCGTCGAGGTCAGCTAAGTGGCGGCTTGCAGTACACCCGACGTCGCAATCTCGCCGCGCGTGCTCATCGCAGAAGATCAGCCTGAGGTGATTGAAGCCATTCGGCTGGTGCTGAAGCAGGAAGGCATACATTGCGAGGCAGTTACTTCGCCAGAAGCGGCGCTGGCAGCGCTCAGTTCGCAGGAGTTCGACCTGGTGCTCATGGATTTAAATTACACGCGAGACACGACGTCCGGTAGTGAAGGCCTGGAACTCCTGAACCGCCTTCAACAAGAGAACAGCTCCGTTCCGATCATCGTGATGACAGCTTGGGGAAGTGTTGAAGTGGCGGTTGAAGCCATGCGCCGAGGGGCCTGTGATTTCATCCAGAAGCCCTGGGACAACTGGCGCTTGTTGGGCTTAGTGCGTAACCAGTTGGAGCGAGGGCAGCAAGTTGTGAGGGCGGAAGCCGAGCACGATCGCGAAATGCGGGAAGCTGGCGACATCCAGAAACGACTGCTGCCCAGGCATATCACGCAAATTCCTGGGCTAGATATTTCGGCAGACTGGAAACCGGCGCGAGTACTGGGCGGCGATTACTTCGACATCTTGCGTTTTGCCGATGGGTCGGTTGGCCTCTGCATCGCTGACGTCGAAGGTAAAGGAGTGCCGGCGGCGTTGGTCATGTCGAATCTGCAGTCCGCAGTGAAGGCGTTCGCCACGCCTGCAATCGAGCCAGAACAACTGTGCCGCCGGCTGAATACTATTTTTTGCGAGGACGTGCAGACGGAAAGGTTTATCTCGCTTTGTTACGCGCGACTCGAACCTGCGAACCGGCGTTTAACGTTTACGAACGCAGGGCACTGCCCGCCCCTGCTGATGAGGGCCAACGGCCAAACTGAAAAGTTAGAACGTGGTGGCGCAGTGCTTGGGCGTCTCCCTGGATGGAAATATGAGCAAGGCGAGGTAACTCTGGGTGAAAACGACGTCCTCGTACTGTTCACCGACGGTGTAACTGAGGCCGAAAACAGCGAGCAACAAGAGTTCGGGGAAGAGCGCCTCACTGCTTGTGTGCGCTCCTGTGGAGAAATGACTGCGGCTGGTTTACAACGAGAGTTGCTGGCGCAGGTGGCGAAGCACTGTGGCAACCGCTTCCACGACGACGCTACGCTGATGATCGTAGCCGTTAGATAAGTTCTGAGTGATCGGCGGAATCATGGGCTGGGCATTTAAAAGTAAACGAGGGGTACATGAAGCAGCTTAGGGCTGATTTTCGCTACGGTCTTCGCATGATGATGAAGTCGAAACTCTTCAGCATCATCGCAGTCCTTACGCTCGGGATCGGCATTGGCGCCAATAGCGCGATTTTCAGTGTTGTCTATGGCGTGTTGCTTCGGCCGCTACCCTTCAAGAACCCAGAGCGGTTGATGTATATCTGGCACACGCCGCCGCAGACCAGTTTTCCGGGCGTGAAGACGTTTTCCGTGTCGCCCGCCAACTATTTTGATTGGAAGGACCAGAGCCACAGTTTCGAACAGATGGCAGTCAGCGGTTTCAAGGGTCTGAATCTGACCGGGATTGGGGAGCCACAAGCGTTGCGCGGACAGGCAGTCTCGCCGGACTATTTTTCTGTGCTCGGGGTTGCGCCGATGCTCGGACGGAGCTTCGCCGCGGACGAGGACCAATCGGGCCGCGACCACGTCGTCATCCTTAGTTACGGCTTGTGGAAGTCGCATTTCGGGGCCGATCGTGGGATTGTAGGTCGCACCATCAACCTCGATGAGAATCCTTACACCGTCATCGGCGTCATGCCCAGCAACTTCCGCTTTCCGGAGTATGCGGAATTCTGGTCGCCTTTAAGTTGGACGCCTGCCACTCGAGCTGTGCGTGGTGCGCACGATTTGTCAGTTATCGCGCGCCTGAAGCCGGGAGTAGACCTGCATACGGCTCAGGCCGAGATGAACACAATCTCGCGGCGACTCGAGCAAGAGTACCCAGTGGACGACAAGGGGTGGGGAGCGATGGTAGTGCCACTGCGAGAAGACATGGTTGGGGACGTTCGCCCAGCACTCCTGGTTTTACTCGGAGCGGTCCTGCTGGTGCTGCTGATTGCCTGCGCAAATGTGGCGAACCTGATGCTCGCGAAAATTCTCGACCGCAGGACGGAGATTGCCGTCCGCAGTGCACTGGGGGCGTCCCGTAGCCGGATTCTGCAACAAGTCCTTTCCGAAGCCGTGCTGCTCGCCATCTTCGGCGGAGTACTGGGTACGCTTCTCGCGATATTTGGCGTAAGCGCCATAGTGGGCTATCTCTCTGATCAGCTTCCGCGCGCCCGAGAGATAAGCCTGGACCAGTGGGTGCTGGGGTTCACGCTGCTGATTTCTGTGGCGACGGGGCTGATTACCGGGGTTGTACCTGCCTGGCGTTTAAGCAACGTTAATGTCGGTGAGGCGCTCAAGCACGGAGGACGCGGCGCCGATACCGGAGGCAAACACACCCGGTCCATTCTGGTAGTCGCAGAAGTCGCGCTCTCTCTTATATTGCTGGTGGGTGCCGGTCTGCTGATGCGCACCCTATGGAAACTGCAGAGCGTCGATCCTGGTTTCAACCCGCATAATGTGCTGACTGCGTCCCTGTCACTGGCGGACAAGAAATTCAGCACCCCGCAGCAGACAAGCCTGTTTTACGAGCAGGTTCGCCAACAAGTGAAGGCGGTCCCCGGTGTTACATCGGCGGCGCTCGTGACGTCGTTGCCTTTCTCCGGTGGATCGATCCAGCCCGTAGGATTGGAAGGCCACCCTGTCGTGGCCATGGCGGATCAACCCGAGGTCCCGGTGCGGCTCATTTCTGCGGACTATTTTCGCAGCATGGGTATTGGCATCCTGCAGGGCCGTGAGTTTACCGACAATGACACAAGCGAACGTCCGCGTGTCGCGGTCATCAGCGAGGCGATGGCTAAACGTTTTTGGCCCGGTGAACGAGCCATCGGTAAACACGTGAGTTTGACGTTCAGTCAGGGCGGCCCGCGCGAAATCGTGGGAGTCGTCGACAACGTAAAGCTGCGTGGACTGGATGTTCAGGAAGATCTGCCAACGCTTTATTCGCCAGTGTCACAGTTGGACTATCCAGATCCCAAATTTGACGAGTTTCGCAGTCCCTCTCTCTCGCTCGTGGTTCGTACGTCTTTAGCTCCCAAAAACGTGGCTACGGCGGTGACCAACGCTGTACACAAGGTGGATGCGGGTACGCCCGTTCTCGACGTCCTGACGATGGAAGAGTTGATGGCGAGCAGCCTGGCGCCGCAACGTTTCAATATGTTCCTGCTGGGCACATTTGCAGCAGTTGCATTGTTGCTGGCCACAATCGGTATCTACAGCGTGCTCGCGTATTCGGTGCAGCGCCGGACCCCAGAGATTGGGATTCGCATCGCGCTCGGAGCGCAGGTGAGCCATGTGCTTCGCCTCGTTCTGGGCGAGGGCATGGGATTGGTGTTGGCCGGCGTGGCATTCGGAGTCGTGGGAGCGCTGGCGCTTTCCCGCTTCCTGCGGAGCTTGCTTTACGGAGTTGGCAGCGATGACATTCCAACGCTCCTATGCGTCGCTGCGCTGCTCTCAATTGTCGCCCTCGGCGCTTGTTATCTACCCGCACGGCGAGCTATGCGCATCGACCCTGTGGTCGCTTTGCGAGACGAGTAAGGAAATCTATGGACTCCATACTTCAAGATCTGCGTTATGGACTTCGCATGCTGGTGAGGAATCCCGGCTTTGCGGCGGTTGCTGTGATGACACTGGCGCTGGGCATAGGCGCTAACACCGCGATCTTCAGCGTGGTCAACGCGACCATGCTGGAGCCGCTCCCTTTTCCAAATCGCGATCGCCTCGTCATGGTTTGGGAGCACAGTTATAAGAATGGCCGTGAGCGGAACGTGGTGAATCCCGGAAATTTCCTCCGCTGGCGAGAGCGCGTTCGTTCAATTCGCAACATGGCGATGATAGTTAAGAACGAGATCAATGTGACGGGGAAGGGCGAGCCGGAGCGCGTAGCTTCCGCCATCGTCTCTCCGGCGCTTTTCTCGATCACCGGCATTCGTCCCATTATCGGGCGGACGTTCGTGCCTGACGAAGAGAAGCCCGGAAACGAGCACGTAGCGTTGATCAGCGAGAGTTACTGGCGATCGCACTTCGCCGGCGACCCCAAGGTCACGGATCAGGACCTTGCGCTCGACGGCGAGCGTTACCGGATTGTTGGCGTGTTGCCGGAATCCGCACAACTTGCTATTTGGGGCGGCATCGTTGAGGACCCGGCTCCGATTTGGACTCCCTTTGCCGTTACCGATCAGCTGCGCGATTTGCGCGGACGCTACGTCAACGTGATCGGCGAATTGAACCCGGGCACGTCGGTAAAGCAAGCGGACGCGGAGATGAAGGCCATTGCGCAGCAACTTGAGAAGGAACGCCCGGCAGCCGACACCGGCTGGACCACAAAGGTGGAGTCGTTGCGCGACTACCTTGTCGGCGACATACGTCCTGCATTGTTGGCTCTTCTGACAGGCGTCGGGCTAGTGTTGCTCATCGCGGTTGTCAATGTTGCAAACCTGCTGCTGGTGCGGGCCGCATCGCGCGAGCGGGAAGTTGCAGTACGTTTCGCTTTGGGCGTGACGCGGTGGCGTTTGTTGCGGCAACTGCTGACCGAGAGCATCCTGCTGGCATTCATAGGAGGTGCAATCGGGTTGTTGCTGGCTCATTGGGGATTGCAGTTGCTGATGGGTTTGGCGCCGTCCCAGCTCCCCGCGATCACCGCGGTTTCCATTGATGCGCGTGTGTTGGCCTTCTCAGTGATCCTTGCTCTGGTTACGGGAGCCGTGTTCGGGGCAGTTCCGGCTTTTCGGCTGTCGGACGTGTCCTTGAACGAGTCACTCAAGAGTGAAGCACATGCATCTCCGGCGCGTGGCCGACGGCGACTTCGGAACATTTTGGCTGCGGCGGAGGCGGCCCTCGCGGTGATGCTCCTCGTGGGGGCAGGTCTGGTGATCCGCAGCTTCGTGAAGCTCATTCATGTTGACACAGGCTTCAATCCTGAGAACCTGGTCAGCCTTGAGATAAGCCTGCCCGATTCGAAGTACCACGAAGAGCAGCGCCAGGCAGCCTTCTTCCAGGATCTTGTCGATCGGGTGCAGCACCTTCCGGGCGTCCAGGCAGCCGGCGCGACCTCGTTTATGCCACTGACCAGCCTGGGATCTGCGACTGACTTCACCATCGACGAACGTCCCAAACCGCAGCCGGGTGATGAACCCGATTCGCAAGTGCGCAGCGTGACTCCTGGTTTCTTCCAGGCCATGTCAATTCCGTTCGTCCAAGGTCGCAACTTCGAATCTCAAGACAAGGCTGAGGACACTATCAAGAAGATCATCGTGAATGAGACGCTGGCTGCCATGTATTGGCCCAACGAGAATCCCGTTGGCAAACGCATCAGCATGGAATGGGGCGGTATGTTGCATGCCGAGGTCATCGGCGTTGTGAAAGATGTGAAGCTAGTCAGCCTGGAAGAGCCTCCCGCAGCGCAGATGTACTGGTACACGCCACAGTTTCCGTACAGTGCGATGGCACTGGTGGTGAAAACTGCCGCGCCACCCTCCTCTTTGATTCCGGCCTTGCGCGCACAAGTGGCGGCGATCGACCCGGATCTGCCGATCGCAAAAGTGCAAACGGCTAAACAGGTCGTCTCAAGCGCCACCCAGAGTCGCCGCTTCACGATGTCGCTGATGACGCTCTTTGCCGGCCTGGCACTTGCGCTCGCAGCAATCGGTCTTTATGGAGTCATTTCGTACTCAGTAGTTCAACGCACCCAGGAGATCGGCGTACGCATGGCGCTGGGCGCGCGCATTTCCGATGTGCTCTTCATGGTTCTGCGGGAGGGTCTTGCCGTCACTGGTGCTGGAGTGGCAGTAGGCGTGATTGCTGCGCTTGCGCTAGTTCAGTTACTCAACAAACTTCTGTTTGGGATCGCGGCCCACGACGCAGTTACCTTCATGTCGGTTGCAGTCGTGCTCTTGTTGGTCGGTGCTCTCGCCAGCCTGGTTCCGGCACGGCGGGCCTCCAAAATCGATCCGATGGTCGCGCTGCGCTACGACTAGGTGCATGGAGATGCTTCGCTTATCAGGGCTCGAACGAAGTTACAAAACGCATGCGGGCGTGAACTATGTGTTGCGCCGAATCAGTCTCGAGATCCGCGAGGGGGAATTTGTCACGATAATGGGTCCTTCCGGGGCGGGCAAGACAACGCTGCTCAGCATTCTCGGCATGCTTGATGATGGTTGGGTAGGTGATTTTTTCTTTCTTGATCAGCCCGTGCACCAATTCGATCGTAAAAAGCGCGCAGAGTTGAGCCGAAGATACATCGGCTTCGTGTTTCAGAAGTATCACCTGCTCGACCACCTGACGGTGCAGGAGAATATTGACGTGCCGCTCTCGTATAGAGATGTGCCCCGGGCCGAGCGTGCGGCCATTGTGGGCGACATACTCGACCGATTTCAGATCGTCGGGAAGAAAGATCTTTTTCCGAACCAGTTGTCCGGTGGACAACAGCAATTGGTAGGCATCGCACGAGCTGTAGCTGGAAATCCGCGCATCATTCTGGCGGATGAGCCCACAGGGAATCTTCATTCCAGCCAAGCGAAAGAGATTATGGAACTCTTCCGCCGTCTCAACCAGGACGGTACCAGCATCATTCAAGTCACGCACTCGGAGGACAATGCGGCTTATGGAGATCGTGTGATTCAACTTCGTGACGGCTGGGTAACGAGCGACACCCCAGTGCGGCAGCACGCCGAAATTCAATCCTGAATGAATGCGCCTATGCCAATAACCAAAGCTCTCATCATTGTTCTTTCGGCGGTTGTACTGGGCCCCGTCCTGGTAAAGGGTCAAACAGCGGTAAAGCCTGCATCACATTTGCCGAATTTCTTTGCGCCCTATACCCCGCGCCAGGTTCCTGAACCACGAGTAGCGAATAGCGGCCGGCTTGACTCGCTGTTGCGAAATGGCAGGATCATGTTGTCGCTGGAGGACGCAATTGCGCTAGCGCTCGAGAACAACCTTGATCTTGCCATCGCCCGCTACAATCTTGCGATTGCGGATACCGACGTGTTGCGCGCTAAATCGGGTAACTCGGTACGCGGCGTAGCGACAGGCCTGGTGCAGGGGACGCCCGGTGGTGGCATTGGAGGTTTTGGCGCGGGCGCTCCGGGTGCTGGAGCTGGTGGAACTTCAGGAGGCGCAGGAGGCGCAGGCACTGGCGCTTCCGGCCTCGTACAATCGACGTTGGGTACTGGGGCTCCGCTGGAGTCGTACGATCCAATTCTCGTCGCGTCGATGAACATCGAACACAGTTCAGCGCCACAATCCAATATCGTTACTACTGGCGTGTCACGTTTTCAGCAGAACAGTGGCATAGCAAACTTCAGCTATTCCCAGGCATTTGCGACCGGTACGCAACTGATGCTGGACTTCAACAATTCGCGTGCTACCAATAATGCACTGTTCTCGACGTTAGTACCTGAAATCCGTTCCGACTTCCGGTTTACTTTTCGCCAGCACCTGCTGTCCGGGTTCGGTCTTGGACCGAATCTTCGTTTTGTCCATATAGCAAAAAATAACCGGGAGATTTCCGACGTCGCTTTCCGCAACCAGGTCGTGGCGACCGTCGTTCAGATAGAGAACATCTACTGGGACCTGGTGAGCGCTTTTGAGACTGTGCGCGTGAATGAGCAGTCGGTTGCCTTGGCGGAGAAGACGGTTTCAGACGACCGGGCACAGGTGAAGATCGGTAATCTTGCACCGATCGAAGTCACACGCGCAGAAAGCGAGCTGGCGCAGCGCCGGGAGGATCTGCTAATCGCGCAAACGCAACTACAGTTACAACAATTGCTCATGAAGAATGCGATTACCCGCAACCTGTCGGACCGCGTGCTCGCATCGGCTCCAGTGATTCCGACGAACCTGGTTGCACTGCCGGCGCAGGAGCCGGTAGTGCCAGTCGAGGACCTGATTCAGGACGCGTTGGTGCATCGGCCGGAGTTGGTGCAGACGCGCATTGATCTTACGAACAGGGACATCAGCCGCAAGGGTGCGCGCAACGCGCTGCTTCCGACGGTGGATTTTGTTGCCTGGTACGGAGGGTCAGGACTGGCGGGCGTGCAAAATCCGTTGAATACCGAGGTCCCACCCTCGTCGATTCCGACGACAGGATTTACTAATGCTTTCACGCAGCTCGTGCATACCGATTTCCCCGACTACGCCGTTGGATTGAGTGTGAACCTGCCGATTCGCAACCGCGGTGCACAGGCTGACCAGGTCCGCTCGGAATTGGAATACCGACAGGCGCAGATGCGCTCACTCCAGCTGCAGAATCAAGTTGGGATCGAGGTGCGCAACGCGCAGTTCGCCGTGGAACAGAATCGTGCGCGGGTAGACACAGCGCGGCAGGCTCGCGATCTTGCGAGCCAGACTTTTGACATCGAACGCAAGCGTTTTGCCTTGGGGGCTTCCACCAGCAACGATGTCCTGCATCGGCAGCGCGATTTGGCGCAGGCTGAGTCCACTCTTGTGAACGCCATGTCTGCGTACGCTAAATCACGCGTGGAACTGGATCGCTCGACAGGCAGTTTACTGTCGCGCTATGGCATCGTGCTTGATGAGGCGGAGAGCGGAAATGTAAACACTCTGCCCACTGTTCCTGACGTGCAGCGACAGGTGACCGAGAGCCAGTAAGACGATGATTGGGATAGATGCAGAATACAAACAAGCCGCTAAGCTGATGTCCACGGTCCCTGCAGCTGCACGCGTTCTCATTGCCGATGATCAAGGCGACGTTCGTGAAGCCCTGCGCCTGCTTTTGAAGGCTGAAGGCTATGCGACGGTCACGGCCGCAAACCCCGCCGCAGTACTGGAAGCAGTGCAGACTCACGAATTTGATGTTCTGCTCATCGATCTAAATTACGCGCGCGATACGACGTCGGGAGAAGAAGGACTTGACCTACTTACGCGGCTGCAGGGGATCGACAGTACGATGCCTGTAGTCGTGATGACAGCCTGGGCCAGCGTCGAACTCGCGGTCGAAGCAATGCGCCGCGGCGCCCGGGATTTCGTCCAAAAGCCTTGGGACAACGCACGACTGCTCACGATTCTGCGAACTCAGGTGCAGCTGAGTCAAGCATTACGGCATGCCCAGCGGCTTGAGGCCGAAAACCGCTTGCTCCGGGGAGCCGTCGCTAACCGACCGGTTCTGATCGCTGACTCAGCCGCAATGCAGCCGGTCTTGCACTTGATTGGCAAGGTCGGGCCATCCGATGCGAACGTTCTCATCACTGGCGAGCACGGCACTGGCAAGGAAGTGGTTGCTCAAACCTTGTATGCGGTGTCGCCTCGAGCCTCGTGTTCTTTCGTTGCGGTGAATACAGGCGGGCTCGCTGAAGGGACTTTCGAGAGCGAGCTGTTCGGTCACGTTAAGGGCGCGTTCACCGATGCACGCGCGGACCGAGTTGGCCGCTTCGAGATGGCTGATGGCGGCACCATCTTTCTGGACGAGATCGCCAATGTCCCGCTCCAGCAGCAAGCGAAGCTTTTGCGCGTACTCCAGTCCGGGGAAATAGAACGTGTTGGCTCGTCGCGTACAAATCGCGTGGACGTGCGGGTGATCTCGGCGACCAACGCAGACCTGCCGGCGGAGGTAGCCGCCGGACGGTTTCGTGAGGATCTTCTGTTTCGCCTGAACACCGTCGAGATCCACATTCCCGCACTGCGCGACAGGCGCGAGGATATCCCTCTGCTCGCAATCCACTTTCTGGGGCAGTACGCTGCCCGTTACCGCAAGCCCGTGAGTGGATTCCACCCGGCCGCCCTGACGTCTTTGCTGCAGCACTCATGGCCGGGCAACGTGCGTGAACTGGATCATGCAGTGGAACGCGCGGTATTGCTGGCCTCTGGGAATCAGGTGAACGCCAGCGATCTGGCGTTGCAATCCCCTCGCGATGGTGCGCTCCGTTTAGACGACATGAGTCTCGAAGACGTCGAGGCGCTACTCATTCGCAAGGCGCTGGCACGCCATAGTGGTAACATTTCGCAGGCGGCGGAAGCACTCGGGCTGAGCCGTAGTGCTCTTTACCGGCGTCTCGAGAAGTATGGCCTCTCCTGAACGGCTCTCCCGTGCACCGCGCCTTCCGCGGTATCAACTCAGCCATGAAAACCGCGTGTTTCTGCTTGCAGTCTGCTCCGGAGCAGTTCCAGCCTTCATAGCATTTGCTCTACTCTGGGACAGCACGTTCTCTGCTCCAGTTCGCTGGACTGTTTCACTTCTAATCGTCGTATTTTGGATTTGATTTGCGGCCAGTGTTCGTTCGACTGTGGCGCGCCCACTTCGAACCATAGCCAGTATGCAGGCGGCAGTGCGCGAAGGTGACTTCTCTATTCGCGCGCGCTCCACTGGTGTCAACGATAGCCTTAGCGAGTTGATGTTCGAGGTCAACGAACTAT
>Ga0105248_10007670_pt1 | contig 11859 bp, 10 predicted proteins | sample KBSS34metaG_FD_81524 | JGI IMG/M metagenome (GOLD analysis project Ga0105248, IMG submission 81524) | Switchgrass rhizosphere microbial communities from Kellogg Biological Station, Michigan, USA - KBS S3-4 metaG | ecosystem: Host-associated > Plants > Roots > Rhizosphere > Soil | place...
GACGACATGCCGCTCGCAAGGATTGCTGCCTTCATGGATGTACCGTTGTCGACGGTTAAGTGGAGAATTCATCAAGGGAAAAATCTAATGCGAGCGCAACTTGAATAGGCGGCGCTGTTGCAACGCGCATCGACCTGGTACTGACTACCTGATCACTGCGGTTCAAAAACCTTGTCAAAAAAAGAGGACTTGGCGGTTTGCTTCGTAGAGAAGAAAGGAAGAGGAGAATTAAATGGAACAAGAAACTGTGAAACTACTCAACGTCTTGCGACGAATAGCGCGTGCGGCTGGTTATGCCTCCTGGAATAAATCCGGACCAGATGCAACCCAGTTCTGCGTCGCTCAATACAACAGAGTGCTCGCTCGACTCAGCGAACTTGAGCCTGCGGCCAAACCTCTATTTGCTCCGCTAAGGGAATCCGCATCGGCTGAGGTTGTTCGGATCGCAGCTCGCGAGTTGCTCGCTTACTTCGAAGCAGATGAGCCCGACTTTGTGCCTCCGTTCGTGAAGGGATTCTATTTTGGTCGTCACCCGCGAAGACACCGAACGACATGCGTACCAATTTCGGTAGGCTGCGATTGAATGTTTTGTCTCTCCCCTCTGCGTCGTCTTTGCGTACTGCGGTGAGTTCAGACCGAGATCCAATACCGCTGAGCATCAGTGCGTATACAACTACACAGATAACAAATTGAAAATAGAATTGAACAAGTCGGGAAGGGTGGTTTACCCCCGCTGGTTTGCCCAAGTGCAAGGCTCGGCGGACCAGATCGGGTTAGGCCAGCGGGGGTAAACCACCCTTCCCGACTTGTTCGATTTCAATGTTCGCGTTTGCCTTTAGCTTCATGGTTTTCTGAACTTGTTTGTAAGGAAACGCAGAGAAAGCTTGATTTGCAAAGAGGAGTCTGTATGGAAAGAGAGAAAGAGTTAGTTAAGCTGATCAATGTATTGCGGCGCACGTCACGCATGGCCCTGCAATCTGAATGGACCGGCGGAAAAGAAGACGCGGCCGCATTTTGCACCGACCAGTACAACAGGGTGCTAACGCGTCTGAAAGAGATGGACCCTGGGATTAGCGTAATTTTTGAGCCGTTACCAGCTGGCAGTTCCTTAACCGTGGTGGCAATGGCGTCGCGTCAACTTGCAGCTTATTACGAAGACGAGCTCGGACCCGCAAGAGGATTCGGACGTGGGTACGGCTTTGCCTTTGATCCCAAGATGTTCAAGGAGTTTTGGGAGAAGTCGTCTCGCGAGTTTGAAGACATGGGAGAGTTTATTCGCGAAAGTATTGACGAGTGGCTGCGACATAAGAAGGAAGCGAGTCGAGAAGAGAAGGAGGCTAATCAAAGTCCCAAAGATTAGTCTTCAGACCATCCACAGATTTCGCAGACTTGCATTGGAACGGTCGGCAAAGTTTCATTGCGTCACTTCTTGTAACTGAGTTTGCAGACAGCGGGGGTAAACCACCCTTCCCGACCTGTTCAAATTGAATATTCGAGATTGATCTTTAGTTAAGCGATTGTTCGAGGTTGTTTCTAAAAAGACGCTCAGTGCTCATAGAAGACTCAGCAAACCTTCATTCTCTTATCTGCTATCCCTAGAACTCCGGTGAGGAATTACTTACAGTACCTCGCAGCTTAAAGGAGAAGGGGAACGGCAAGATGACGACGAATACCGCTCGCACAGCCTTTCTGTTTGACCTCGATGGCACACTTGTCGACAGCGTCTACCAACACGTCCTCGCGTGGCGTGAAGCTCTGGAAACCGGCGGCATTCGGCTCGCCGTTTGGCGCATTCATCGTCAGATCGGCATGAGTGGCGGGCTATTCATCAACGCGTTGCTGCGCGAAACGGGACATACTGTCTCGAGTGAAGAGGCTGAACGATTACAAAAACTCCACGGCGAAGCGTTCAAACGTTATGCATCACAAGTGCGACCATTGCCGGGAGCGAAGGACCTACTGACTTATCTAAAAGCATCGGGTGTCCCCTGGGCGATAGCCACAAGTGGGCGAATGGAGAGCGCCAGTCTGTCACTCGAATTACTCGGAGTTAGCCCTGAGGTTCCGTTCATAACTCGCGATCTGGTCCGACACGCGAAACCAGATCCGGATCTCTTCCTTGCGGCAGCTGCGAAACTTGGAGTGGAGATCCACGACTCAGTCGTAGTCGGCGACAGCATCTGGGATCTGCTGGCAGCGCGACGTGCGCGAGCGCTGAGTGTCGGCTTATTGTCGGGCGGCTATGGACGTGAGGAACTTGAGCGGGCCGGCGCGTACAGAGTTTATAACGATCCCGCGGATCTTTTGCTGCATCTCGATGAGGTAGGTGTTCGCAGAGCGGAGTAGAAATAATCTACAGAGCCTCTTGCAAAAGTCCACGAGTGGGTCGTGGAGTGGGATTTACTCAAAGCTTTGCTCCTTCAGCGCTTTCTTCACTCCGGAGGAGTGTGATGTTTATAGCTTGTCGCGACTCAGCAACTCTGCTCTGTTCGGAAGAGCGGCAGCGTTAGAACCTACCTGGGGTCGCCATGCCGCTCTTCCGAACAGAGCCGGAGGAGGGTGGCTTGCTGGCTATAAACATTGCACTCCTCCGGAGGGGACGCACTGACATTTTTTTCGCATTCTGACTTTTGCAAGCAGCACTACACTTACTCCTCACCAAAAAATCGCCTTCTCACTGAATCATCCAGCGGTTGTTCTGGTCCGCTGAAAAGATGATCCGGGGCCCGCGTTCCATCTTCTGCGAGCAATGGAAGTGCTCGTGCGCGGCGCTCGTCGGCTTCCGCTCCCTGCTCGAGAAACATGCTGCGGAGTAGTTGCGTAGCAGTTCTCACGTTAGCCGAATATCGATCATGCGCCGTCGCATAAGCATGTCCTGCTGCGTTCCAGTCTTCATCAGCTTGTAAACAATCACGAAGAACTCGCACATCGCGTAGTGTCGTCGACAATCCCTGACCAAAGGCAGGGTCACTCGTCGAAGCAGCATCACCCAACAGCGCGACTCCATCACGAAAAGGATGCTCAACCCAGAAGTCTCCGCAACGAAAAGACGCAAGCGGTCCGATCGGTTCTGCATCACTAAAACAGTCAGCCACGAGTTCTGCTTTGGTCGCTTCTGCGATGAAGCTCTTGATGTTTTCAGTACCCTGAAGGCGCAAGCCTTCGTGATCCGGGTACGCGACGTAAGTCCGAAATCGTCCACGGCCCGCCGGAGTCATTGCAGTTGCCTGACCAAGAGGTGGCAGAAATAGCAAAAAGGAATGATCTTGCGGAATTGAAACTCCCTGCATCAACAACCCGGCGAAATAAAGTGGCTGAGGTTTCTCTTGCACATCGAAGCCCACCCACTTTCGTGCGGCAGAATTACGTCCATCGGCAGCAACTACCAATGTTGCGCTTGCAGTTTTTGTAGCTCCCGAGTCTTGAAACGTCACTTTAGGTTTAGGGCCTGGTTCAACATCCAGAACGGTTGCCCCTCGTCTTGCTTCCGCACCGGCAGACTTGGCTGCGTTGAGAACGACCTCCTGCATTTCCGGATGAGAAAAGCCGAGTGCAGGAAGTTGTTGTGGTGTAGTTTTTGAAAGATCACGCGGACCAAAGCCCAGATTCGTAATCGGTGCATCGACGCCGCATGAGTCACGAATAAGTTCGTAAATCCCGAGCACAGAAGCCTCGGCAACGCCCCACGGAGTCATGAACTCTCCCCGCACCCGATCCTTGAATTCCGTTTCCCGCTCAAGAATCAGAACGCGTTTACCTTGCTCAGCCATCGCTTTGGCAAAGGCAGATCCACCCAGGCCGCCTCCAACAGTGATGATGTCGTAATCGAGGGAACTCATAGAACAACTTCCTGATCTGAAGTGCGCAAAAACTGTAGGGGAAGTATCAGAAATGAGATGTTAATAGATCATTCGCCTGCGTAGGTAAAAAGTTTGTTAATTCGTTTTACTTTTGGGGAACGAATGTACCCTGGTTCAAGGTTGTGCCAACGTTGAATTGGCTTTGCCGCCTGATGTGAGGCGGTGGTTTTGCCCCGCGTAACAGCGCCATTTACCTGAGGGCTACGCCCGACTGTCAATGCGAGGGTCAAGAAGAACCAAAGGCGTAACCCAGAAAACTTAAGAGCGTAAGCGGCGGGGCAGAGCCACCGCCTCACACAAGGGACAAAGCCGATTCAAACTCGGCTAACTTTCGTTTCTTGCTGTGACTCCGCCGGCTTTGGCGCATTGATCCACAGTAAGCCTACGAATTCTTGCGGGAGAGAATCATCCTTTACAAGAATCATTCGTGCGCCGGCTCTAACCAGCGTGGCCAGATCCTTTGCGTCCCATCCAATGATGCGCTGCCAATCAACGAACAGAATGATCCGATGAGAGTTCACTAAGAACTCCCCAAGCGGTCTCCATTGATCAGGTCCTCCCCATGCCTGATCGAATCCTTTCATCATGCAACTGCTCGCGATGTCGGCAAAAACTGAAGTGTGGCTTTGTACGATGTCCCAAACCGACAAGACGAGATCACCGTTCTTCTCGAGCACATCTCGCTCACTAAATCCTCGTAGGGATCCAGTAGTTGGGCCGTCGATTCTAAAGATGTCAGAGTCACCTTGTTGCCAGGCTTCCACTTCCTGGTCCATGAGAGGAATTTGTCCGCCTACGAATTCATAAGGTCGTGATTGAACTCGGGACCAGGCGCCAAACAATGAAAGTGACGCTGCGATTCGTTGGGAGTCGTTCAGCTTTTGAGCCTTCTTATCTGCGACCAACGGCAAGACGTCAACGTACCATTGAAAAGATGAACCAGTGCGCGGGTTTTGTGAAAGGAGGTCGTTCCATTGTTTTCGACGATTCTCTATCTCGTTCCCCGTTGTTGATGTCACATGTATCACGTGGACCAAAGCTACACGATCCAATCCAAAGAGGCTGCTGGTAGTGGGGCTGATAAAAGACAGCACGTCGTTGTTAAGTGTTTCGGATTCGCCGAATGCCAGTAACACACCGCCTCGTGGTCCGGCTGGGTTTAGTCGAGGATCTCCTGTGTTGGGCCTGGCTAAGTACAGAGAAGCGCCGAGGCCTTGAGCTACCTGGTCGAAAATGAATCCATATGTTTGCAGTTGCACAAGGCGGTTACTGAACTCAGCCGAAAGCGCAGATGCATAACTGTCCAGAATCTGGCGTTGCTCATCCTGGGCGGCATCGGCCGTCAACGGTTCTGGAGCGTCTCGCAGTTCAGTAACACGCTTCTCAATGGTGGTTGAAAGTGGATGAGGTATAGCAGGATCGCTAAGCGCATTGATGAGTGAAGCGTGACGTTGTAATTCAGCTATTAAGCCTTCTTCGTGCGTTTGCAACTGACGTACGTAGCGAAATGCACGCGCGGCGTCGTCACGCCACGTAAATGTGTTCGGTGTTTCGCGTGATTGGATAGCACGGCCTCGCTCAAGGTCTCCGACAAGCGACTTGACCGCGTCTCTTACGCGCGCGGCTTCGTTGAGATCGAGTTGTTCATCCAATAGCAATGCATCAGCCTCTTCTGAATCTGTGATTGGTAAGAAAGAATTGACTTCCTGTAGCTGTGTCGAGCCGAGTTCATTAAAGAGCGCATACAGGCTATCGGCTAAAGTTTCATTTGCGTAGGTCCGACCGCCCTTGATTTCAAACGAGCGGGTCTTCTCAACAATCAGATCCTGGAAGACAGCCAGGGCAGCCTGTTCGGGTGGTAGGGTTTGCTCGTCGATTAGAAAAACACTCGCTTCCGACGCCTGACCATTAGTCGTCAACTTTTCATTGCGTGCATAACGTCGCAATTCGTTCTTCAGATCAAACAAATGATTCGCCGCATTGAACAAGACGACACGAACAAAACGTCCAAGCTGGTCTGCCTGCTGAATGCGACCCGGTTTACCAAGTGTCTCGGCGACGGTTTCGATTGCCTTACGATCCTTTTCATCCGCCGCAATCTCGGCAATGAATTTCAAACTCTCCTCAGTACTTGGTCGCCCGACAAAGATTCTATGCGTGAAGAAAGTATGTTCGACTGCGTATGAGCGACTCCGGCGTGCGCGTTTGATGGCGCTGGCGATGATGTCGAAATAACTCTTATCGGTAACAAAAAAGAACAAGGCCGGAGCTTGAGTAAAGAGGTTCTTGAAATAACGAATTACGGCGGCCAGTTGCTGTCCTTTTGGGTCGTCGATCTTATCGAGTTCCTCCATCACGACGACGGTGCGCAGCTTGTTCTGCTTCAAAGAAGCCAGGATGTCTTTGAGATCAGTTTCAAGCTGCTGTAGCGAGTTGTCATGCTCGAGCGCTGTCTGTTTAGATTTACTCTGCTTATCAGTACGGCCGCGCTTGAAAGAGGCGGTCATACTGATCGCAAACACACTCGCAAGTGCAATTGCCGCAGCATGAAGCCAACCGATGCTTGGCCCGATGAGTGCTGCAGCTTCAAATGCGACTGCGGCTGCCCCGGTTATCACCGCCAGCGTCTTCAATACGTTCTTGTCTTCAAGCGCGAGAGCAAGTTCCCACGCGCGGCTGCTTGTAGTTTCCTGGGAAGTTGTTCCGCTACGAGTGAACTTAGCTGCGGTTGCTTTTTCGTAAGCGAAGGTCACTGTATCCGCAAGTTCTTTGAGCTTGTCGTCTTTATCAGGTAGTCGATAGATTCCATCGCGTATCGTTCGGATCAGAGCGATCAAGAGCCTTCGAGGATCAATGTCCAGCTGCATCGGTGACGGCGAGGCGACATCGCCGAGCGAGGCCGAAACCTCTGACACGTTCAGCACCAGCGGAAAGAGTCGAATGTGTTTTGCGGTGAGCTGTTTCTTAGCACGACTAAGCGCCTCGATTAGTAAGGTCGTTTTTCCGGTACCACGGTAGCCGCTTATGAGATATGTGCCTCTCTTGTTCGGCTCAATTATCTCCGCTACCAGGGGCGCAATCAGGATTTCGCGTCCGACAAAGACAGGTCTGTTTTCTGGTTCCTCATGTAGCGAATCGTAAGTCAGAGCGGCATCCCAATCCGGGCGTAGGCGGATGCGAAGGGGTTCAGGCATGGTAACTCCTAATGTGTGAGCAAGGTTGCTCGACCAAACGCGCGAGGAATGAGAATCGGTGCTATTTAACTGATTGAGAGAGTGGAGCGCAAGGTTTCGGTTACCTGATAAGCAAGAACTGCACAAGTGGGAATCGAAAGGTAGTACACTCTGTTCTTAATGAAGAACCCGTTCTCAACACTGCGATGTCCCCAATGTGACAGCACGCGAATTCAACGGGACTACGATAACGCCTTTGCGCTGGCCCACCTGGCCGGAATGCGCAAGCTGCTTTGCAACCGTTGCGGTCATGTCTTCCAGTCTTTCGATCCCTTGAGCAAACTTCGTCGAGCACCCGCCAAAGCCGAGAGCAACCCCACTCGACGACCGCGCAGCCCTCGATTTACCACCCATCTGCCTGCGTCAATCTCGCTGGTGTACGAAGGGGCGATGGATGGTAAGGCTACTTACTCGGTGCCTTCGCAAGGTCATTGCGAATCGATCAGCAAAACCGGAATGGGATTGTCGCTGGTAGGTTCGAAGTTTGCGGAGAAAGATCTAACACAAATCGGTCGTCTCCTCTTTGTGCGTGTTCAACTGCCGGAATCAACAGTCGAAGCAGTCGTAGCGATTGTGAATTCTCACCGAGTCGGCGAGGGCAAAAAGCGCAAATGGCATTTAGGGGTCAAGGTTCATCAGATTTCGGATGAGCACAAGGCACAATTGACCTTATACATCGCCAGAAAGAAAGAAGGACAACCTGTAATCGTCTCGGACTAGTCTCAGGTTGTCCATTGAATCAAACGTGTTTAGGTTTTCTCTGTGCAATCTCTGTGCTCTCTGTGTCTCGGTGGTGAGGAAGCCGTATTTATTTAACCACCGAGGCACAGAGAGCACAGAGATTGCACAGAGAAAACCAAGACTCAATTGATTCAGTCGCAAGGCGTCTTGATACTTGGATCGACAAGCTGAAACATATTGGACATCCAGTTTTGTCTTTTCTACGGTGGTCACGCAAAATGGGTTTATGTCTTCGATCCCCAATCCCTTACTTCTTTTGCTGAGAATTCCAGGCATTTTCGCCGCTCTGTCTCTTTTGACCATTTCCTGTGGTTCCGGCTCCGCAACTCGACTCACCGCAACGGCCCCGAAGTATAGCTACGAAGTGGTGCACGTCTATCCACACGATCGACAGGCTTTTACCCAGGGACTTGTTTTTCGTGATGGAAAGTTATTGGAGAGCACTGGACGGGAGGGAAGGTCGACTTTGCGCAGCGTCGATCTCGATTCGGGACAAGTCTTAAGGAAAGTCGATGTTGCACCGCAATATTTCGCGGAGGGAGTGACGGTCTTAAACGGCAAGATCTATCAGCTAACCTGGCAACATCATCTGGGTTTCATTTACGACTACGAGAACTTTCAACAGATTGGCCAATTCAACTATGAGGGCGAGGGCTGGGGACTGACCAACGATGGGCACTCATTGATTCTTAGCGATGGCACAAATCGTTTGCGGTTTCTCGACCCGGACAGCTTCAGGGTTACCAGAACCATCGCGGTGACTGCTGATGGAAAGCCGGTTAAGGAACTTAATGAGCTGGAGTTTGTTCAAGGAGAGATCTTCGCAAACATCTGGCACGATCCGCGAATAGTAACCATCGCCCCGCAGAGCGGCGCTGTCACCTCGTGGATCGATTGCACGGGGTTGTTGTCGCCAGGCGAGGCGACTGAAGAGGAAGCAGTCCTAAACGGAATCGCGTTGGATGAAAGCAGTGGACGACTTTTTGTGACGGGTAAGCTGTGGCCGAAATTGTTTGAGATAAAAATCAAAAAATGATCTCAGATTTCAGATCTCAATAGCACTTCTTCAGCGCTGAGTTTCAAATCTGAAATCACAATCTGAGATCTGAGATCTGGAATCTGAGATTCGTAAAGATGAGATTTAGTACCTACTTTAGATTCATCTCTTACGCGATGATTGCCGTCGCGATGCTCGCACTCGTGCTTGCTGGAGGGCTGAGCTATGGATTGGCATTGGTCTTCTTAATCGTGATGGTCGTTAGTTGGAAACTCGAAGACAAAAAATGGCAGCTTCCTGAACGGATCGGACTAGGAATTGTCCTGCTCTCAATTCCTCTGTTCTACCTTGACTGGCAGTACCAAAAGTCAATCGGCGAGCCCGTGGAAAGGCTGGGCGTAAATGCTCTCGCTCATCTGATCGTTTTCTTGTCGGCCGTGAAGCTGTTGCAAGTCAAGAAAGATCGCGATTGGGTTTTCTTGTATCTGATCTCGTTCTTTGAAGTGTTGCTTGCAGCGGGTCTAAGCTTTAGTCCGATCTTTCTGAATGCTTGCTCTTTATTTATTGACTGGCCTATCTGCGGTAACTGCATTCGAAATTCAGAAAGCTCGGCGCGCAGTTACGCGTACCGAGACACGTTTGCTTGTTCCTCCAGATTCGCGTGTGTTCAGGAAGGCGAGAAAGTCCCGCATAAGACGTAACACAGAAGCTGCGCGTCTACCGTTCGTGGCGATGGCTCTGTTGTTATTGATCTTTGTAATGGCACTTCCGCTTTTCTTAATTGCACCACGCGCCGGTTCAGCAGCATTGACGAGAAGTGGAGGCGGTGTTTCACACTTCATCGGTTTTTCGGAGAACGTTACCCTGGGTGAAATTGGCAGTCTCAAGCAAGACGATGGTCTTGTCATGCACGTAAGGATTGAAGACTCCCAGCCGCCAGGACCTCTTAGATGGCGCGGCATTGCACTTGACGAGTTCACCGGAAGGGCGTGGAAAAAGTCGCCTGAAGCAAGAGCCGCCGTGCAAAAGGATAGCGACCGAGGTTTCTTTCAACTCGACAGTCCTCAAGCTTTGCACAAGTTAACGAAGCAGACAGTTTTTCTTGAGCCACTCGAATCGCCGGTTTTGTTTGCCGCTCCGCGGTTGGTGGGAATTCAGGGAGACTTTCCGTCCGTCCGTGTAGACGCCGAAGGTTCAGTTCAATCGCGACGGCACGAGTTCGAAAGGTTGATGTACAAAGCCATTTCGGACACTGTCGAACCTCCGCCACAAGTTCTGCGAAATGATCTACGACCATATCCAGCAGCCTACTATCGCTATTTGCAACTCCCGGAGAAGCTCGATCCGCGCATCGGTAAACTAGCCACTGCAATGATTGTGAATGCGCAAGCAATCAATCGTTTCGACGCTGCAAAAGCGATCGAGTCGGCGCTGCAAAACGATTACGCATATTCTTTGCAAATGAAAGCCGGTGGCGTTGACCCGCTCGCCGATTTTCTTTTCAACGTCAAAGCCGGTCATTGCGAGTACTTCTCAACTGCCATGGCGATCTTGTTAAGGACACATGGGATTGCCGCTCGAGTAGTCAACGGGTTTCTGCCAGGCGAGTACAACGATGCTGCGAATGCTTTCAGGGTACGACAGAGTGACGCGCACTCCTGGGTTGAAGTCTATTTCCCGGAGAGTAGGGCGTGGGTGACGTTTGATCCAACGCCGCCAGCGGGGAAGACGGAGCCTGTGCGGACAGGTTTTGCGGCACAGTTAAAAAAGTATGCAGAGGCGATGGAGCTCGTGTGGTACCAGTACGTCGTCGGTTACGACAAGCAAGAGCAGCAAACGTTGGCGACGTCGCTGCACACTCGGGTTTTTGAATACAGCCGTTTGCTCACCAACCTTCTTGGCGCAATGAGGCGGATGGCGCCGAGCAACGTTTTCTCGGTTTTCGTCAGTGCGCTGGCTCTGATTCTGTTGGTGCTTACGATTGTGATTTTGCGTCGAGTGTTGAAGTTTGGTTGGCGGCGTGGTCTGAGGCTTTCGCAAATTGAAGAGCAGAGTAAATCGAGCGTGGTTTTTTACGAGCGATTGTTGTCGTTGATGGCCGAACGCGGCTTTCAGAGAGACTCGCATCAAACGCCGCTTGAGTTTGCAAGCAAGTTGGGTTCATGGGATGCCGCGGTCATCACGAGAGCCTACAATCGGGTAAGGTTCGGCAACGAACATCTCTCAACGATCGAATTGAATGAGATAAATAGAATCCTCAAGAATCTGGAGAGCGTTGAAGGATGAAGGGTACTGCTACGTTGCCCTGCCGCACGTCCTCACTCGCCCGGACTCGCGTGTCTTCAGCGTTGACGTTTCTTGTTCTGGTGTCGATCTTTGGGATCGCATCATCATCAGTGCGAGCGCAAACGAATGATCGCAAGTTTATCGACGATGCGAGAAACTTGTACTCGACTCTGCGGCGACAGGGTTTGATTGAAATGCAGGCATCCGTTGACCCTAACTGGGAAGTTTTCTTCGAAGGTTTAACGGAAAAAGGAAAGGCAGCCGCACGAGAGGCGCTACGTCATTTGCACTTTTCGGTTACAGCGGACACCAACGGGAAGATCAAAGTCACGCATCAGATAGAAGCTCTGAAGCAGGACAAGGAGACGAGGAAGTTTCTGGAGGATGTCGCCAAAAAGATTGAAACTTCCGTGGGTGGTTTCCTGATGAGTTGGATTCCATTCACCTTGACGAGCGTCATACCAGAGAAACTTGATCATTTTGTATTACAGGATCTTGATTCGCAGTACCTTCTGACCTTCACAGAAGATGCCGGAGAGGTAAACATCACAATCACAAAAGACCACGAGATCAGAGAATTAAGAACGTCTGATGGTATCGTCAAACCTCTGTTGAAGAGAACGAACGAAGGCTTCGTTTTGACGGGGTACGAAGTAAACATCGACGACCCAAACGGAAGTCGGCTCGAACTGCACGCTAACGTTGAATTGTCTGATGTTGAAGGTATGTTGCTACCCAGTAA
>Ga0105248_10007672_pt1 | contig 11857 bp, 8 predicted proteins | sample KBSS34metaG_FD_81524 | JGI IMG/M metagenome (GOLD analysis project Ga0105248, IMG submission 81524) | Switchgrass rhizosphere microbial communities from Kellogg Biological Station, Michigan, USA - KBS S3-4 metaG | ecosystem: Host-associated > Plants > Roots > Rhizosphere > Soil | place...
GAGCGGGACATCATGCTGCAGATCGTCGACAGCCAGTGGAAGGATCACCTCTACAGCCTCGACCATCTGAAGGAAGGCATCGGCCTGCGCGGCTACGGCCAGAAGGATCCGCTCATCGAATACAAGCGGGAAAGCTTCGACCTCTTCCAGGCGATGAAGGAGCGGGTGGACGAGGAAATCGTCCGCTACTTGTGGTGGCTGCGCCCGGTGTTGAGCGAAGAAGGACAGCCGGCGGCACCCCGGCCTGCCGCTCCGCGGCGAGCGCCCCTCATCCTGAACGATCCGGCGACCGCAACCGCGCAGGTCTCGCCGTTTGGCGCGCCGAAGCGGGCAGCGTCGCCGGCCAGCCCCGCCGCCGGCCGGGCCGACAGACAGCCGGCGCGCGTGGGCGGCGATGACGCCGAAGTGAAGACCGTGCGCCGCGAGGAACCCAAAGTGGGCCGAAACGAACCTTGCCCCTGCGGCAGCGGCAAGAAATACAAGAAATGCCACGGCGCGGCGGCGTAAGTCGACAGTCACCGGTCGACAGTCATCAGGCGACGTGGGCTGACGACTGACGACTAAAGGAGCTGAATGGCGCTGAAAACGGAAACCGAAATCCCGACGCTGCACTCCCCCGTCGAAGTCGGTCTGGCAACGGCGCTCACCTTCGACGATGTCCTGCTCGTGCCACGATATTCGGATGTGGTGCCGACCGCGGTCGACGTCACGACCCGCCTGACACGGAATATCCGGCTGAACGTGCCGCTCGTCAGCGCGGCCATGGATACGGTCACCGAATCCCGGCTGGCCATTGCGATGGCGCAGCATGGCGGCCTCGGCGTCATTCACAAGAACCTGTCGATCGACGAGCAGGCGTCCGAGGTCGATCGCGTCAAGCGGTCGGAGAGCGGCATGATCGTCGACCCGATCACGCTGTCCCCCACCCACCGGATCCATGAAGCGCTCGAGCTGATGAAGAAGTACCGCATTTCCGGGGTACCCATCACCGAGGACGGCAGCAAGGAAGGACGCCTCGTCGGAATCCTGACCAACCGCGATCTGCGGTTCGAGACCAACGTCAGCCGCCCGATTTCGGAGGTGATGACGCATGACCAGCTCTTCACCGTCCCGGTCGGCACCACGCTCGACGCGGCCCGCCAGATTCTGCACCAGCACAAGGTCGAGAAGCTGCTCGTCGTCGATCGCGACTACCGGCTGAAGGGCCTCATCACCGTCAAGGACATCCAGAAGGCGGTCAAGTACCCGAGCGCCTCCAAGGATTCGCTCGGGCGCCTGCGATGCGGCGCCGCCGTCGGCATTGCTCGAGACACCGTCGACCGGGCGGCCGCGCTGGTGGCGGCCAACGTCGATGTCCTGGTCGTGGATACCGCCCACGGACACTCGCAGGGCGTGCTGGACATGGTGCGCGTGCTGCGCCGGCGCTTCCCCGATATCGACCTGGTGGCCGGCAATGTCGCCACCGCTGAAGCTACCCAGGCGCTCATCGGGCTGGGTGTGGACGCCGTCAAGGTCGGCATCGGCGCCGGCTCGATCTGCACGACGCGGATCATCGCCGGCATCGGCGTGCCGATGATCACGGCGGTGATGGAGTGCGCACAAGCCGCCGCGCCGCATGGCATCCCGATCATCGCCGACGGCGGCATTCGTTTCTCAGGCGACATTACCAAGGCGATCGCGGTCGGAGCGAGCACGACGATGATCGGCAACCTGTTTGCCGGCACGGACGAGAGCCCCGGCGAGCTGATCCTGTATCAAGGCCGCAGCTACAAGGATTACCGCGGCATGGGGTCGATCGGCGCCATGCGCCGCGGCAGCAAGGATCGCTACTTCCAGGACGAATTCGATCTCGACGCGCCGGGCGGCACCGACAAGCTGGTACCGGAAGGCATCGAGGGACGCGTCGCCCACAAAGGCAGTGTCGCCGCGCTCGTCTATCAACTGGTCGGCGGGCTTCGCGCCGGGATGGGCTACTGCGGCTGCCCGAACATCCCGACACTCCAACGCGAGCGAAAGTTGATCAGAATTACGCCAGCCGGCGTGCGGGAAAGCCACGTGCACGACGTCGCCATTACCAAAGAAGCGCCGAACTACAGGTCTGAATAAACGGGTCTGGGAGCGCGCGCGGCAGAAAGCGCAACGGCGTCTGCAAAGATTTGTCGGCCGGGTCCTTTTGGACCCGCCCTACACCCGCAAAGCATGTCCCGAAGTCGGTAGTCTGGAGCCCGAAGCCTATTTCGCGCTAGAAATCCTTCGCCGATCGGCCATTGGTGATCGGTTAGGGCCGGCCCGAGCGCGCGCGACGGCGGAAAATCGCGGCGCCCGCCAATGCGCTGCCGACCAGCAGCAGCGTGCCGGGTTCGGGTACCGCGGCAACATCCTCCACGCCATCACCGACGTCGGACGGAGCAATGACACCAGGAGGTGGACCGCCGGGATTGTTCGGCCCGCCACTCGTATCGGCGGGAAACTTCGGGCCGGACGCAGGACCGTCGGAGGGCCCGCTGCCATCCCGCACCACCGGCTCGTCGCCGCCGATAGTCGAAATATCCGAGCCGGTCAGCTCGACAAACGAAGCGGCGCGCAGTTCTGTGCCAAGGTCCGGAATCGGTGTGTGAAGCTCGCCGCCGCCGCTCTGGACGAGAGCATCGCGATCGCCGTCGCCTGGGCCTGGGCCTGGGCCGCCGCCATCAAACGAATCCGCGAATGGCGCGTCCAAACCGGCACTGAAGAAGTGGTCGGCGGCGGTTGACGTGGGTAGTCGTCCGAAGCCTCCGACGGCACCGTCAGCGGGAAAAAAGAAGGCGTCATCGCTGCCCGGCCGCTCCGACAACCCCAACATCCCCATCAACCCAGCCGGCGTTGCCGACACAAGGCCGAGGCCCGAAACTGCGGCGAGGCGCGGCTCCCCCGGAACATCCAGGCCGCTGAGCGGCGCCAGATCGTCCAGTCTGATGAAACCCTGCAGGCTCGGTTCTTCAGGGACCACAATCGGCGCGGGTTGATCGAAGGCTTCCGCCGCCGGCTCGCGCTCGGCGACCGGGAACTGCGCCGAGTCAGAGACTCTGTTGCCGCATCGTGCGCGGACCGCTTCCCTGCCATCGGTCAGCAACAGCTCGCCGGGTTCCAGCCTGACCGGCCGTTTCGTCCAGTACACCTGGTTGCCCAGGCGATAGGACAGGTACACAGCGCGCGGCCTCGTCACCCGCTCCACGTGCATGACGTCGAGGGCGAAGTCGCGATAGTGTTCGGCGACCACAGGATCATTTGCCACCGCTTTCTTGGCCTCTTCCGCGTTGTACACGCCTCCGGGGACAATGGAATATGGATACACGGTGCGCGCGGTTCGCGCGCCGGGCGCGTCCGTCGTGTCGATCCGCTCTGCATCGGCCACTGCTAACCGTTCGTCCACCGACGTCGACGGTCCGTTGTGGAACGCACCATGGAAGATCTGAAAGCCGACACCGAGCACGACTGCGATCGCGGCGATGACCACGAGGGCGATCGAAGCTCGACGCCGGCGTACGCCGCGGCCCGAACGCTTCCGACGACGCCCACTCCGAAGCGGCTTGCCGTCAGCGTCTTGAATTTCAATGGGGGTCATCTTGCCGAGCCCCTCTCGAACACGTCGAGCGGGTTTCCAGGCGGGACGCTTTCCCGGTCAGTCATATCCAGCGCGTCGGTTCGAGCAGCCAGGGACAACTGATCCGGTCTGTTTGGTGTCATTTAACATCTCTATCCGTCTGCTAAGTCGTATACAGTCATCTCTTATACAAGCAAGCGGACTGCCACCTGAAGCTTTATTTCCACCAGCGTTCCTTGCGGAACGACCAGTTATCTACCTGGGGACCGAATTGAGTACGTCGGAACGGGGCTATTAGGTCGCGGAGGCGGGAATTCGGTGGGACCGTCGAAGAGGTTGGAAGACGCTGTGCGTCCTACGAGTCGATGGTGATGGTCCTTTCGACGTCTCCGGTGTGCACGAATGATACCCGGATCGCGTTGGCTGGCGGCCGCACCATCTTCTCCGCCCATTCAACCGCCAGCACGCCGTCGGCGGTGATCTCCTCGAGGCCCAGGTCGTCGATCTCGCGTGGGTCGTCGAGGCGGTACAGGTCGACGTGGAACAGCGGCAGTCGTCCGCCGCGATATTCCTGCATCAGCGCGAACGTCGGGCTGCTCACCTGCCCGCGATCGACGCCCAGTGCCTCGGCCAGTCCGCGCACGAACGCGGTCTTTCCGGCGCCCAGGTCGCCAAACAACAGCACCACCGAGCCGCCGGTCAGCAGGTGGGCGAGCTCGGATCCTACGTTGGCGGTTTCTGTTTCAGAGTGGGTGTTATAGGTCTTGGTCACTGGCAGCCGGGTGGTAGGAACCTTACTCAGACCCGTGACTGCGATCGACAACCTTGCGCCTGGCGGTGAGCTCGAGCACGGCGTCGCCCAGGTGCCCGGCGATGTCGCCAGCCGTCATGGCAACCTCGCCTTCATCGGCTTCTGCCAGATCGCCGGCCATGCCATGCAGGTAGACCGCGAGCTTGCAGGCGGCCTCGGCGTCGAGCAATTGCGCGAGCCACGCCGCAATCATGCCGGACAGCACGTCACCGCTTCCAGCCGTCGCCATGCCCGGATTGCCGGTCGGATTGATGAAAATCTTGCCGTCAGGTGTCGCGATGACCGTGCGATGTCCCTTCAGGATCACGTAGACATGATGGGTGACAGCGAAGTTGCGGGCAATTTCGAGCCGGCTCGCCTGCACTTCGTCGCTCGACATCCCGACCAGCCGTCCCATTTCGCCGGCGTGCGGCGTGATGATGACGTCGCGACCCTCACGTCCCCCAAGCCGGTCCGGATCGCTGCTGAACGCGTTCAGCCCATCCGCATCGATCACGAGCGGCATCGTCGCGCGATCGACGAGCCGGATGATGAACCCCCGCGTTGACGGCGTCTGGCCCAGCCCCGGCCCAATCACGATGACGTCGCGCGCGATGTCGAGCACGCGCTCGACGGCGTCGGGGTCGATGCCGCCATCCGCGTCCGCCAGCCCGATCGTCATGTATTCCGGGGCCATCGCCGCGATCACGTCCTGACAGTTGATTGGGGTCGCCACGGTCACGAGGCCGGCGCCGGATCGCAACGCGGCCAGGGCCGACAGATGCGCGGCGCCCGTCTTCCCCCTCGAGCCGGCGACGACGACGACGCGGCCATAGTCGCCCTTGTGGCTGTCCGCCGTCCGCGGCGAGATCAGCTCGCGCATCGAGCCGCGCGTCAAGAGCTCGACTCGCGGTCCCTCCAGACCGTCGATCACCTCGGCTGGAATACCGATGTCGGCGATGACGATGTCCCCCGCGCGTGTTTCGGCCGGCGGCAGGACCAGAGGCAGCTTCGGCGCACCGATGGTGACCGTCGTGCCGGCCTCGATTGAATCGCCGATCGGTTCGGCCGAATCAGCCGAAAGGCCCGACGGCAGGTCGATGGACACGACGGGAACGCCGGAGGCGTTGACATCGGCGATCACGCTCTGAATCAAACCGGCGACCGGCGCCTTCAGCCCGGTCCCGAAGATCGCATCGACGACCAACGTGCAGGCGCTGAACTCGGAGAAATGGAGCTCCCAGGCCTGGCTGTCCGCCACTTCCAGGACCGTCAGCCCGAGGCGTCCGAGAATGTCGAGGTTGACGCGCGCGTCACCCCGCACCTCCGCGGCACGGCCGATGAGAAACACCGCGACGTCGACCCCGCGCTGCAGCAGCGTGCGCGCGACGACGAAGCCGTCACCACCGTTGTTGCCTCGGCCGCACAGGATGCCGACCCGGCGCTCGGCGAGATCGCTGTGCATCGCCTCCATGGCGGCGACCACCTGGCGGCCGGCGTTCTCCATCAGCACGAGTGAGGGAATGCCGATGTCCTCGATGGTCCGGCGATCGGCTTCGCGCATCTGCGCGGCGTTCAACACTCGCATGGAGTTGCGCGCAGAATAGCACAGGCGGTACGCTTCCTCCGTGGCGGCCACGGTCAACATCAACGGCAACATCACCGACGAGGCGCACGCCGTCATCTCGGTGTTCGATCACGGCTTCTTGTACGGTGAAGGCATCTACGAGACGCTGCGGACGTATCACGGCCATCCGTTCCTGTTCGACCGCCACATGCATCGTCTGCGCCGGTCCGCGAGCATGCTGGCGCTGCCGATCCCGTTGAGCGACGCCGAAATCGACGCACGGTTCCGAGACACCCTGGGCGCCGCCGGGCTCAGGGGCGGGCCGAACCAGGAGGCTTATGTCCGCATGCTGGTCACACGCGGCGTCGGCGACCTGTCGTACGACCTTGACGCCTGCCCTTCCCCGTCGATCATCGTGATCGTCAAGCCGCAGGTCGATCCCCGGCCGGAGGTGTACGAACGCGGCGTCGCCGTGGTCATCGTCTCGACGGTGCGCAATCATCCCGGAACCGTCAATCCGATGATCAAATCCAACAACCTGTTGAACAACGCGCTGGCGATGCAGGAGGCGGTGAAACGGGGCGGCTTCGAAGGGGTGATGCGGAACTACCGGGGCGAGCTCGCCGAATGCACGACGTCGAACCTGTTCGTGGTCAAGGACGGCACGGCGTTGACCCCGCCGATCGACTCGGGTCTCCTGCCCGGGATCACGCGTGAGTTCCTGTTCGATGTCGGCGCCGAGCACGCCATTGCGGTCCGCGAGGCCGTGTTGCATGACGCGGATCTTTTTGACGCCGACGAATCGTTCCTGACCAGCACGACGCGCGAGCTGGTGCCGATCGTGCGCGTCGACGGCCGGGCGATCGGCTCTGGCGCGCCAGGACCGATCACTCGCGCGCTGCTCGCGGCATTCAGGGACAAGGCGGAGAAGCTTACACGAACCCAGAACCTGGAAGTCAGAACTTGAAACTCAGAACTTCGAAGTGAAGGCGTTCAGACTGCGACGTGGTTCTTCTATTTCTCACTTCTGACTTATCTTCACTTCAGACTTCGGACTTCGAACTTCGAGCTTTTTCCGCGTAATCCTCAGTCGGCGGGCACGCACACACGAGGTTGCGATCGCCGTAGGGATCGTCGATCCGTCCGACGCTCGGCCAGAACTTGTGGCGGCGGACGAAGGGCAGCGGGTACGCCGCCTGCTCGCGTCCGTACGGATGCGTCCAGCGATCGGCCGACACCGCGGCAGCGGTGTGGGGCGCGTGCTTCAGCACGTTGTCCACCGGATCGGCCGTTCCGTCGATGACCGCCTGAATCTCGCCTCGAATCGCGATCATGGCGTCGCAGAAGCGATCGAGCTCTGCTTTCGACTCGCTCTCGGTCGGCTCGACCATCAGCGTGCCGCGCACGGGGAACGACACCGTCGGGGCGTGAAAGCCGTAGTCCATCAGACGCTTGGCCACGTCGGTCTCGTCGATGGCCGCCGCGCCGCTGGCCTGCTTGAGCGGACGGAGATCGAAGATCATCTCGTGGGCGACACGGCCGTTGCGCCGCGCGAAGAGCACCGGGTAGTACGGCGCCAGCCGCGCCTTCAGGTAGTTGGCGTTGAGCAGCGCATACCTGGTCGCGTTGGTCATGCCGTCGCCGCCGAGCATGCGGATATAGCCGTAGGAGACGAGCAGGATGCTGGCGCTGCCCCACGGCGCACCGCCGGTCGCGTGAATCGACTTGGCACCGCCGATTGGAACCAGCGGATGGCCCGGCAGGTAGGGCGCCAGGTGCGCCGCGACACCGATCGGCCCCATGCCCGGCCCGCCGCCGCCGTGCGGAATGCTGAAGGTCTTGTGCAGATTCAGGTGACAGACATCAGCGCCGACCGCGGCGGGGCTGGTCAATCCGACCTGCGCGTTCATGTTGGCGCCATCGAGGTAGACCTGGCCGCCGTGCGCATGGACGATCGCGCAGACCTGTTGAATCCCCTCTTCGAACACGCCGTGCGTCGACGGATACGTCACCATCAGGGCCGCCAGACGGTCGTGGTGTTCCTGGGCCTTGGACGCGAGGTCGTCCAGATCGATTTCGCCATCCGCCCGGCTCGCGATCACCACGACGCGCATCCCCGCCATTACCGCGCTGGCGGGATTGGTGCCGTGCGCCGACGCCGGGATGAGCACCACGTTGCGGCTCGCCGCTCCGCGATCGCGGTGATACGCGCGAATGACCATCAGACCGGTGAATTCACCCTGGGCACCGGAATTCGGCTGCAGCGACACCGCGGCAAAGCCCGTGATCTCGCACAGCGCCGCTTCGAGCTCACGGAAGATGATGTGGTAGCCCGGCGCCTGGTCCTGGGGAGCGAATGGATGCAGGTTGGCGAACGCCGGCCACGTCAGCGGCAGCATCTCGGCAGCCGCGTTCAGCTTCATCGTGCAGGAGCCAAGCGGAATCATCGCCGTGTCGAGACCGATGTCCTTGCGCTCGAGACGGCGCACGTACCGCATCATGTTCGTTTCAGAACGATATTCGCTGAAGACAGGATGCGTGAGGAATGGCGTCGTTCGAGCCAATGGCCGTGGATAGTCGGCGGGCGCGACGACGCCTGGCTCCTGGTGTGCGCGCGGCGATCCTCCAAAGGCCGCCAGGATGGCAGGTAGATCGCCGGCGGCTGTTGTTTCGTCGAGCGCGACGTTGACGCTGCCGTCTTCGCGGTAGCGGAAGTTCAGCCCCGACGCGAGCGCGGCATGCCGCACCGCGTCGACGTTGCCGGTGTGCAGACGGAGCGTGTCGAAATACGATCCGTTCGATTGGCGCACTCCGAGGGCCGCCAGCTCGCGTTCGAGTAGGACAGCGAAGCCATGCACCCGCCGGGCGATCTCGGTCAGCCCGTTGGCGCCGTGATAGACCGCGTAGAGGCCGGCGATGTTGGCCAGCAGCGCCTGCGCCGTGCAGATGTTGGACGTCGCCGTGTCGCGCCGGATGTGCTGTTCGCGCGTCTGCAGCGCCATGCGATAGGCGCGGTCACCGTGCACGTCCATGGAGACGCCGACCAGACGACCGGGCATCTGGCGCACATGTTTCGCGAGGGTGGCGAAAAACGCGGCGTGGGGCCCGCCATACCCCAGCGGCACGCCGAATCGCTGGGCGCTCCCGAACGCGATCTCGGCGCCCATTTCACCTGGTGGAGTCAGAAGCGCGAGGCTCAACAGATCAGTCCCGACCGCGACCGGCACGCCGTGTGTCTTCGCGGTCGTAATGAAATCGCGGAGGTCGTGCACGCAGCCGGCTTCGTCGGGCGTCTGCACGATCGCGGCAAAGGTCCGAGCATCGAACGTGGCCGACGCCAGCGGAGCGACGGTCAGCTCGATGCCAAGCGGCTCGGCCCGTCCGCGCAGCACGTCGATGGTGTGCGGGAAGCAGGAGTCGGCGACAAAGCATCTAGGAGCGCCACCCGCTCGCGCCGTTCGCTTCGTCTGAACGCGGTGCAACAGTGCCATCGCTTCGGCAGCCGCGGTCGGCTCGTCGAGCAGCGACGCGTTCGCCACCTCCATTCCCGTCAGCTCGCTGACCATCGTCTGGAAATTGAGCAGCGCCTCGAGGCGACCCTGCGCGATCTCGGCCTGATACGGCGTGTAGGGTGTGTACCAGGCCGGGTTCTCGAACACGTTGCGGACGATCACGCTGGGGGTGATGCAGTCGTAGTAGCCGAGGCCGATGTACGACTTGAACACGCGATTGCGCGACGCGTGGCGGCGGAGCTCGGACAGATAATCGCGCTCGCTGAGGCCATCGGCCAGATTGAGCGGACGGGTCAGCCGGATGTCGGCCGGAATCGCCTCGTCGACCAGGGCGTCCAGCGATGCGGCGCCGACGATCTCCAGCATCGCGTCGCGCTCCGCGGCATCGGGTCCGATATGCCGGGACTCGAAACGCACCTACTTGACGAGGTCGGCGTACTGCGCGGCATCGAGCAGGCCGTCCATTTCGGCAGGGCTGCCGACCTTCAGGATGACCAGCCACGTGTCGTGCGGATTCGAGTTCACGGCCTCGGGTTTGTCCTTGAGAGCCGTGTTCACTTCCACGACTTCACCCGCGACGGGCGCGTACAGCTCAGACACCGCCTTGACCGATTCGATCGTGCCGAAGGATTCACCCTTCTTCAAGGTGTCGCCGATGTCAGGCAGGTCGACATAGACGACGTCGCCGAGCTGCTGCTGGGCATAATCCGTGACGCCAACCTTGGCACGATCCCCGGTCAGCTCGATCCACTCATGGTCTTTCGTGTACTTGAAGCCGGCCGGATACGACATCGTCCCTCCTGGCAAGAACAGACATTCACCTCCGAGACCGCAGAGATCACCGAGAGCCTCAAAGAATTCAACGCGGTCGCTGCGCGCACGGCGTTAGACGTTGTATGTCGGGCGCTTGTAGAACGGCATCGGCACGATGCGGGCACGGGTACGCCGGCCGCGGATGTCGATCTCGATCTCGGCGCCCGCCACGGCATGGCCGATCGACACGTACGCCATGCCGATCGCCTTCTTCAGGAACGGGGTGTGCGTGCCGGTCGTCACCGCTCCGACCTTGACGTCGCCGACATAGACTTCGTGGCCGGATCTCGCGATCCCGGCGTCCAATAGCTGGAACCCGATCAGTTTGCGATCCGCGCCACGTACTTTCTGCGCGCGGAGCACCGCGGCTCCCGTGAAGTCCCCTTTGTCCCAGCCCACCATCCAGCCGAGATCGGCTTCGACCGGCGTTGTCGTTTCATCGATGTCGCTGCCGTGCAGGCGCAGCGCCGCTTCGAGCCGCAATGTGTCACGCGCACCCAGGCCGGCGGGAACAAGGCCAGAGGGACCGCCGGAGGCCAGAATCGCCTGCCAGACCTTGTCGGCGGACTGCGGCGGGACGAAAATCTCGAACCCGTCCTCGCCGGTGTAGCCTGTTCGCGAGACCGTCGCGCGGACGCTCGCGACCTCGCCATGGGCGAAGGCGTGATGCTTGAGACCGCGCAGATCCACGCCAGTCAGCGGCTGAATGGCTTCGAGGGCGGCGGGCCCCTGCACGGCCAGCACGGCATAACGCGAGCTCGCATCGACGGCGACAACGTCGCCGGCGTCGGTGATTTGAGCGGCGATCCAGTCGTAGTCCGCCGCAACCCGGCCGGCGTTCACCACCAGCAGAAAGTGATCGGGTCCGAGGCGGTAGACGAGCACGTCGTCCACAAAGGTGCCGGCGTGAGTCAGGACGCCCGAGTACTGCACGTCGCCAACACGCAGCTTGGAGACGTCGTTGGAAGTGATTCGTTGAAGGGCCGCCAACGCGTCGCGACCCGCCATCTCGATCTCTCCCATGTGGCTGACGTCGAACAGCCCGGCGCATGTACGAACGGCCATGTGCTCGTGCGCAATGCCGGAGTACTCGAGCGGCATATCCCAGCCGTTGTAGGCCCCCATCCGCGCGCCGGTCGCACGATGACGGGTGTTGAGCGGTGTTTTCTTGAGAGGCGCGGACGTGGGCTGCTCCATACGAGAGGGGCGGGCAATCAATCGGCCCAACAACCGTACTATGCACGTGCGGCACGGTCAAGGAAGTGCCGCTCCGTCGCGTGCGGTGTCTCAATGGCGGAGGCAACCCGGGGCGCGCCCACAACCGCACGGCCGCCCGCGGAGCGGAGAATTCGACTACTTCGTGACGTTGCCGAAGTACGAGGGCAGATCCGGCTTGGTGTCGCGCAGGATTTCGACGATCGCGCGCCGATCCGCCAACGACAACGCCGTTCTATAGCGCGCCAGGCGCTCGTTGCCGGAGAGGATTTGCCACATCCGCCGGTAGATGGGGTCCTTGGCGGCAGGCGGCAGTTGATCAAACGCGGGCGAGTAGATCAGATAGCTACAGGGATATTTCAGCAGACGGCGGTTGA